>Ga0210397_10000991_pt1 | contig 18481 bp, 16 predicted proteins | sample IncBWH2OmetaG_FD_160126 | JGI IMG/M metagenome (GOLD analysis project Ga0210397, IMG submission 160126) | Forest soil microbial communities from Barre Woods Harvard Forest LTER site, Petersham, Massachusetts, United States - Inc-BW-H-2-O ...
GGGGGGACCTTGATGGGCTGGGCAGGGTCTTCCAGGACCGTGCCGTCCAGCACCACCTGGCCCCCGGCGAGCGGCAGCAGGCCCATCAGGGCCCGCAGGGTGGTCGACTTCCCGGAACCGTTCGGGCCCAGGAGGGCAACCACCTCGCCCGACTCGACCGTGAACGCCGCGTCCAGGTCGAGCCGGGACAGGCGCAGCTGGATGTCCGCTTTGAGCATGGCCGGTCAGTCCCCGCCGGCCAGCCGGCGCCTGAAGACCATGACCACCAGGCTGACCACGACCAGCACCAGGCTCAGCGCGATCGCCTCAGCCATCTTGCCCGAGCTCTGGTTGACGTAGATCGCCAGCGGCATGGTCTGGGTGCGCCCGGGCAGGTTCCCGGCGAAGGTGATCGTCGCCCCGAACTCGCCCAGGGCCCTGGCCCAGGTCAGCACCGTGCCGGCCGCGAGCGAGGGCCAGATGAGCGGCAGCGTCACCCGGCGGAAGACGGTCAGGCGCTTCGCGCCCAGGCTGCGCGCGGCGTCCTCCAGCCGCTGGTTCATCGAGCGCAGCCCGGACTCCACCGTGATCACGAAGAACGGCATGGCCACGAACGACTCGGCCACGATGACCCCGGCCAGGGTGAACGGCAGCGAGATCCCGAACGCCCGGTCCAGCGGCTGGCCGATGAACCCGCGACGGCCGTAGGCCAGCAGCAGCGCGATCCCGCCGACCACCGGCGGCAGCACCATCGGCAGCGTGGTCAGCCCGCGCACCACCGCCTTGCCGCGGAAGCTATTGCGAGCCAGAATCCAGGCCAGCGGGAACCCGAACAGCAGCGCGATGACCGTGCTGGCCAGCGAGGCGATGATGGAAAGCCCCAGCGCGTCCAGCGAGCTCTTGTCCGTGATAATGCCGAAGACATTGCCCCACGGGGCCCCGGTGATCATCCCGATCAGCGGGAACACGAAGAAGAGCGCGGCCAGCGCGGCCAGGCAGGCCAGCAGCGGGTTGAACGGCTGCTTCTGCTGGTCCATCTCGGTTAGGCCGGCGGCTGGAACCCGAAGCTGGCCAGCACGGCTTGGCCCTTAGGTCCGAGCACGTAACTGATGAACGCCGCCGCCGCGGTGGCGTTCGGCGCACTCTTGAGCTCCGCGATCGGGTACTCGGTGGTGTCGTTCTCGCTCGCCGGGATGGTCACCCCGGTGGCCTTGCCCTCATTCGCCTTGACGTCGGTCACGTACACCATGCCCGCGTCCGCCTCGCCCAGGGTGATCTTGGTCACGACCCCGCCGACGTTGGTCTCCTCGCTGACCGGCTTGACCGTCACGCCGGCGTTCTTGAAGATGGCCGTGGCCACCTGTCCGCACGGTACCGCCGGGGCGCAGACCACCACCTTGATCGCGGGATTGGCCAGGTTACTGACGGACTTGATGTGCTTGGGGTTGCCCTTCTCGACCATGATCTCGCCGCTGTTGGTGGCGAAGTCCTTCGGCGTGCTCGACGCCTCGCCGGCGTCGGTGACGGTCTTCATGTTCGACGGGGCGGCCGAGGCAAAGACGTCGGCCGGCGCGCCCTGGTTGATGGAGGTCGCCAGCGAGGAGCTGCCGTTGTAGTTGAACTTCACCGTCACGCCCGGGTTCGCCGCCTCGAACTGACTGCCGATCTTGTTGAACGCATCGGTCAGCGAGGTGGCCGCGAACACTACCAGCGTGCCAGTGGGCTTGGCCGCCGCGGCGCTGTTGGAGGCCGCCGAACTGGCCGGCGCCGCCGCGGTACTGCTGGAGGACGAACTGCAGGCCGCCGCGAGCAGGGCGACCAGGGCGAACACCACGGCCAGCAGCGTGCGCCGCCGCCTGCGTGGCACCGGCCCGGAACGCCGGCCGACCCGGCTGCGGAACCGGCTGCGGAACCGAGGGCATTCGGATCTCGCACTTACCCCCATAACACCCTCCCTGGCTGGGTCGTCACAACGTGACTACCCACGATGCCAACCACCAGCGGCTGTCCGAATCACCCCGGAAGGGTGACAAAGCGCCCCGGGCAGCGGGCCGTGGGTTAGATGGGGTAGGCGCCGGCTCAGCCGGGCTGGCCGGTCACCAGCTCCCGCGGGAATTTCGACCCACGATGATCGGCCTGGCCGCCTGGGGCACCCGGTGTGCGCGTGCGGGCCGCCGTTTGGTCGCCACACCGGCGCCCACGAGTGCCGGAACTGGGTCGATGTGCCGTTGGTACTGCTCTAACCTGCCCAACGGCACATCGACCCAGTCGTCTAGCACATGAGCAGGGCGAAAACTCCGAAGCGACGGGTTATTCCAGAACGCGCACGGTGCGCCACGATGTGACATCGCCGTGGTTCCCAAGGGCTGCTGGTGGACTTGAGGCGGTCGAAGCCAGGGAGTCACCGCGGTCGGCACCGGGAACGTGTGCACCCTCGCCCACCACTCTCAGAGCCAGGAGTTGAGGATGATCTGGGCGGGGTTTCCTTCGGGGTGTTCGCGCACGCCGTAGAGGGAGCTGGCGCTCACCCACAGGACCAGGCGCCCGAGGTAGGCCGGGTACCGCTCGATCTTGGCATTGAAGAAGCCGACGGCGGTGGTCTCGGTCCGCAGGAGCTCGTCGGCGTCGTCGAGGTACTGCCGGGTCTGCGCGATCGTCCGCCCGGCGTCATCGTCGAGCTGCTTGTTCTGGTGGCCGCAGACGATGTGCCGGGGCTGCAGGGCCTCGATCTTGTCGATCGCGTCCCGCCACGGGCCGAAGCCGCCGACGGCGCTCTGGCCCAGGTACATGTGCACGCCGTTGTAGATCGAGTCCCCGGCGACGACCAGCCCGAGATCCGGGACGTGCAGGACGCTGGTGTCGTCGCTGTCGGTGTGGCCGACCTCGACCATCACCAGGTCGTGCCCCTCGAGCGTGAAGCGGTTGTCCGGGACCGTCACCGCGGTGACCGACGACGGCGGGATCCCGGTGTACACCTTGTCCCACAGCAGCGGCCGCGTCGCGAGGCTGCCGTGCATCTGGGCGATGGTGCCCGCGGTGGCGACGACACGGGCCCCGAACCGTTCGGCCAGCAGCCCGGCGGCGAACCAGTGATCGCCGTGGCCGTGGGTGATGAAGATGTCGGTGAGGTTCCGGTCCTTGGCAGCGACCCAGTCGCCCAGCACATCCGCCTGATCTTCGGTCATCCCGGGGTCGGTCAGCACCGCGTCCTCGCCGCCGTAGATCAGCGTGCTGGCCATCGGGGAGAACCGCTTCGGCTCCCCGTTGGGAAGAAAGCCGTCCTGCGGCGGCGGCTCGTTGACGAACACGTCGTAGCCGAGGTTTGCGGTGGTGCTCATGTCGACCTCCGTAGGTGGGTGTTCTCCACAGTCCCCGTCCGGGCGGCCCGTCGCACCAGTGGATACGCTGGCGCCACCCCGGAATCACCCGGGGGGTAACCCTGGTCCGTGCCTGGCGTCAGCGGTCAGCGCCCGCTGCAGCTGCCTCCGGGAGCTGACGCCGAGCTTGGTGAACACCTTGCGCAGGTGCCACTCGACCGTCCGGGTGCTGATGAAGAGCTGGGCGCCGATCTCCGCGTTCGACTGGCCATCGCGGGCCATCCGTGCGATGAGCGTCTCCTGCGCGGTGAGCTGATCCGAGTTCTCGTCGGAGCGCCTGCGTACCTGCTCGCCCGTTGCGACCAGCTCGCGGCGGGCCCGCTCGGCGAACGCCTCCATGCCGATCGCGGTGAGCATGTCATAGGCGGTGCGCAGGTGCTGGCGCGCGTCGAGGCGCCGGCTCTGGCGACGCAGCCACTCGCCGTACAGCAGGTGGGCGCGGGCCAGATCCGGGCGGAGCTGGGTCCGGCCGAGCCGGTCAACCGCCTCCTGATAGAGACGTTCGGCCGTTTCGCCCTCGCTGAGCAGCGCCCGGCCGCGCGCCTCGATGCCGAGGGCGAGATCGTTGCCGCTGGGCTGCGTCGTCTCTTCAAGCCGCCGGAGCGCGGCGGCCGCCACGTCGGTGTTCCCGGTGCGGGCGGCGGCCTCGATCAGCTCGGGCACCACCAGGATGGAGACGAACACCTGGGCGTCCCGGGCGGCCTCTTCGGCCGCCGCCAGCGCGCCGGCGTAGCGTCCGAGGCCGTTGTGCAGGACCGCGGCCGCCCAGTGCGCCCCCGTCGCCGCGCTGCCCTGTTCCCCGCCTTCGGCCGCGGTCAGGGTGCCCTCGATCAGCGGGGTCACTTCCGCCTCGTTGCCGCGCAGCGCACCGAGGAACATGGCGGCGATGAGCGCGACGCGGATCGCGCCGGTCGCCTCGCAGACCGCATCGCACTCCGCGATCAGGGAAACGGCCGCGGCGAAATCACCCCGCCACGCATCGTCGATGGCGAGCGCGACCAGGTCGATCGGCAGCTGTTCGAGCGCGCCGACGCTCCGGGCCAGCTGGACCTGGCGGAGCAGGATCGCGCGCTGGCCATCCTCGTCCCAGAGCGCGATGGCGGCCCCCTGGGCCATCGGACCGAACTGGAGCCGGTCACTGGCGGGGATATCCTCGCCGGCGAAGGCGCTCGCCGCCTGGCGCAGCGCCGGGGCCGCGGCGGCCGACCCGTCGGTGACCAGCCGGGCAAAGCCATCGAGCAGCAGGTCGAGAGGGCGTGCGGGCTGCTCCGGCGGGCGGAGGGCCTGGGCGGCGCGGGAGACCTCCAGCATGGGCCCGGCGCCCGCCAGGGGCCCGGCGTACGAGGCCGCCAGCCACGCGGTCAGGTAGGTGTCGCGGGCCATGTCCCGGTTGAGCGGCTCGAGCCGCTTGGCCGCCTTCAGCAGCAGCGGAGGAGCGTCGCTGCCCCGGCTCGAGGCGAACGCGACGTGGCCGCGCAGCAGGTCCACCCGGGCGCTGGCGAGCTCGTCGAGCGGCCCGGCTTCGGCCACGGCGAGCAGGTGCAGGGCCTTGCCGAACGAGCCGGCCTGCATGCTGGCCTGCGCGGCGGCCAGCGCACGTTCGGCCCGCCGGACCGGGTCGGCGGTCAGCGCCACTGACTGCTCGCCGAACGCCGCGGCCGCGGCCAGCCCGCCGCGGGCCTGCGCCCGCCCGGCCGAGCGCTCCAGCTCCGCGGCCACCTCCTCGTCCGGCCCGGTCACGGCCTGGGCCCGGTGCCACGCGCGCCGGTCCGGATCCTTGATCGGGTCCGTCACCTCCGCTAGCGCCGCATGCATCGGCTGCCGGTCGGAAAACGACGCCGACCGGTAGGCCGCCGAACGCACCAGCGGATGCCAGAATCGCACCTGGCCGGGAAACTCGACCAGCCCTGCGTCTACCGCCGGGGCGGCCGCGTGGACCCCGATGCCCAGCCGCGCGGCCGCCCGCCAGACCAGCGACGCGTCGCCGGACGGATCGACCGCCGCCAGCTGCAGCAGCCGCCGGGTCTGGTCGGGCAAGGCCTCCAGCTGGCGGGTGAAGCTAGCCTCGATCCGGTCGGCCAGCGGCCCGCCGCCTGGCCGTGCCCCCGGCAGGCCGAACCCCCCCGCCAGCTGCGCCGGGGTGAGCCCCCGCGGCAGCTCCAGCAGCGCGAGCGGGTTGCCGTGCGTCTCGGCCACGATCAGGTCCCGGACCCGCGCGTCCAGCGGCCCGGTCAGCGCCGAATCCAGCAGCGCCCGCGCGTCCTCCTCCTGCAGCCCGGCCACGTCCAGCTCGGGCAGCCCGGTCAGCTCGGTGCCCGGTTCGCGGGCCGCGAACACCAGCCCGACGGGGTCGGCGGCCAGCCGCCGCGCCGCGAACCCCAGCGCCTGCGCCGAGGCCTGGTCCAGCCACTGCGCGTCGTCGATCAGGCAGATCAGGGGGTGCTCCCCGGCCACCTCCGACAGCAGGCTGAGCACGGCCAGCCCGACCAGGAACCGGTCCGGCGGCGCCCCGGCGGCGACGCCGAGCGCGGTGCACAGCGCGTCACGCTGCGGTTCCGCCAGCCGTTCGGCACGATCCAGGATCGGCGCGCACAGCTGATGCAGGCCGGCGAACGCCAGTTCCATTTCCGACTGCACGCCAGCCGCGCGCTCGACCCGGCAGCCCTGGCTCGCGGCCCGGCCGGACAGGTACTCCAGCAGTGCGGTCTTGCCCACGCCCGGGTCACCGCGCATCACCAGGGCCTGGCTCTCACCGGCCCGGACCCCGTCGACCAGCCGGTCCAGTGCGCCGCACTCGGCGTGGCGGTCCGTCAGCGGAGTCGCGCGGCCCCGTCGTCCCGAATCTGCCGTCATCGGCCGGCCGCCACGAGCACCTCGGGTGCCACCCGGCGGCTGCCGCTCACGGCCACTCCTCGACAAGAATCGAACCGGTGGCCACGAGCCCGGGCCCGCCGTTGCCCGCGCCGTCGCCTCTGCCCGAATCGTAACGTCCCAGGCTAAGAGCCGGAAACCCCAAGAAATGCCTCGATGTCGGCGGCGAACTCGGCGTGATGCTGGAACAGGAACCCGTGCGCCGAGTCGGGGTAGATCTTCACCCGGGCCTGCGGGATCAGTCCCGCCAGCAGGTAGGAGTAGTGCGGCAGGATCATCGGGTCGCTGTCGCCGTTGGCCACGAACACCGGCATGGCTATGGCGCTCAGTCGCTGGAGCAGCGCGTGATCGGGGATCCCCCAGGCGCAGACCGCGTCGTACTGGGCTTCGCGCGTCGCCCACGTCGTGGCGGTGTCCCGGTCCTCGGTCCGGGCGTAGATGCGCCCCAGGGCTTCGGAACCCGCTTGCCGGCTCGACGCGGTCGGGGCGAAGAACACGCTGAGGTACGCTTCCGGGCTGGTTTGCGGCGTGCCGACCGCGCCGATGACCTCGGGCGCCCAGCCGTGCATGCCGGCCGCGCCCTGGGGCGCCGAAGAGGCCAGGACCAGCCGGTGCACGATGGCCGGCCTGGTCAGCGCGATCTGCTGCGCGACGAAGCTGCCGATGGAAAACCCGAGCAGGTCCGCCTGGCTGATCTGCATGGCCGCCAGGAACGCGATGGCGTCCCGGGCCATCTGCTCGATGGTGTCGGGAGTGGTTCCGGTGGAGCCGCCGACTCCGGCGTTGTCGAACGTCACCACCCGCCGGTTCTGCGCCAGCGCGTCGATCAGCGCGGGATCCCAGTTGTCCAGGTTCCCGCGGAAGTGCTGCAGGAGCACCAGCGGGACCGCGCCTTCGCCGCCGCCGGTGTCACGGTAGGCAAAGCCGACGCCGTTGGCGGCGCTGACTAGCTCGTTCCCGAGCTCCGAGTATCCCTTGGTCATAGCTGGTCGCCCCTGTCCTTTCGCTGCTCCCGCTGCCTGCGTTCGGCACTGGGATCACGATCGCACTCCCGGACCGCGCATCGCACCCGTGACAAACCCTGGCCGGGGCACTGGCCAGGGCAGGACCCCAGATACCCGGCCCGTTCGGCACCGTTGGCTACCGGTGGGAGCGGCGCGGCCCGAACTTGATCCAGGCCAGGATGCCGATGCCCACCAGAAGCAGCCACGGGGAGAACAGGATGTGAACGGCGGCGCTGAGGACGATCAGGGCCACGATGGCGATGGCGACCAGGGCGATGATGGCAAGCATGGTAATCGGTCTCCTTTAAGGTTTGTTGCTTGCTTCAAGACTGCCGCCGGCGGCGCTTCCGGTCGATCGGGATCAGCCCGGTTCGCACCCTGATATGCGTCCCGGGGGTATCAGGGTCAACCCTGATCAGGAAAGGTGCTGCACGGCCGTTGCGACCGGGCTGTCTCCGCCGGTCAGCTCCAGCGTCTGGTGGCGGGTACCCGGATGGTCGAGCAGGGCGGCAATGACCGCGGCGACGTCGGCGCGGGGGACCGTGCCAGCGGATACCGGCGGCGGCGCGAGCCGGATCTGGCCGGTAGCGGGAGCGTCGGTGAGGCCACCCGGGCGCAGGATGGTCCAGTCTAGGTCCCGGGCGCGCAGATCGGCCTCGGCGGCGGTCTTCGCCGCGATGTAGGCCGCCCAGACCTCCCCGGTGCCGGGCCGCGGCGGCTGGCCGGCTCCCATCGAGGAGACCTGCACGAACCTGCGGACCCCGGCCCGCTCGGCGGCGTCGGCCATCAGCACGGAGCCGGCCCGGTCGACGGTGTCCTTGCGCGGGGCGCCACTGCCCGCGCCGGCGCCTGCCGCGAACACCACCGCGTCAGCCCCTGACAGCAGCCCCGCGACATCATCGGCCCCGGCGGCCTCCAGGTCGCAGACGACGGCTTCGGCGCCGGCGTTCTGCACATCGGCGACGTGGGCCGGGTTCCTGATCAGCCCGACGGCCTGATCGCCGCGTTCGGCCAGGAGGCGCTCCAGCAGCAGCGCGATCTTCCCGTGCCCGCCCGCAATCACTACCCGCATGCCACCACCCTACTTACTACGCCACAGCCCTACGGTCGGCCGACGTCCGGGACCGCGGAATCGAGGATGTCGCATTCCCGCTCAGTGCGGCTGCCCAGTTGGGGAGCCTTTATTTCATGTCATTCTGCATGGCCTCTTCAAAAGCTTCTTGTCCATGTGCATTCGGGTGGAAGCTTTCAGGTGCTGGCTTCCTGTCGGTCCCCACGTGGAGTCCGTTTATCCATGGATGATCTGAGCACACTCCATGACCTTGCCCGCCACTATCGAATAGCAACCTCGGGTCGATGTATCCTACATTGACGCCTGCCGCCTGAGCCTGCTCTACCTGTGCGATGATTTCTGTGTCAAGTTGGTCAACACCGCTGTTAATGAAGCGCTGGTTCGCCTGGCTGATAAATACATGGGCGCCTATGCGACTGGAGCCGACGCTAAGTCCGTAGATGTCGCACTGGCTGGGGCCGGGCTCATCGTTGAATAGATGGGGATAAAGCAGTACGTAGATAGACGCATTCGGAGCGTCCCGCTGGATAATCTCGTACAAATGAGCCAGCGAGGGGGATGGGCCCGAACATTGCGCGGGGGCGTCGCCTTGCGGGGTGGCACATGGCACATCCTGCCCGAGCCTTGCGATCAACTGAGCTTCGTATTCCGCCAGGGTCATGCCGTTCGTAGAACTATCGCCGGTGAAGATTTTATCTGCGCAGTCCCGGGAGCCATGCGCTGGGAGAACAAGGGAATTCACGCCGTAAAGGCAATCCTGGAGAACATTAACGAAATTGATGTCATTTCCGCCGATGCTGATAGTGACCTTGCCTGTTGAGCCGCTGAGTTTGTCGAGCTGCGTGCCCTCGCGGTGAGTCTGTGACGTCTGCCCGTAGACCACATTCTGAATAGTCGATCCGCTGCAGGCCGCAAAATCTTCTGGCCCTAGGTTCCATTCGCTTACGTGCTCAGCGAGAAGGTGCGGGTATGCCTTCGGAGATCTGTGACACCTATCGGCGGGAACATCGGTTCCCTGATCGTATCGCGGGTTTCCCTCCCCAGAAGAGAAGGAGTCGCCCAGAGCTACGTAATTCGTCCGGGCTGGAAGCGCGCCAGGCGTCGACGTTGGCGATGGGGGGTCAAGGGTGGGGGCGGGCACCGAAAGGGCGGCGTCGAGAGCCTTCTTCGTATCGGGGCCGACTATGCCGTCAGGTTGAAGCCCGTGTGTCTGCTGGAATGCGATGACCGCCTTGTAGGTCTGCGAATTGGCCAAACCGAAGACGCCGTCCACGTCCAGGATGTGGCTGCCCGCAATGAGGTTCAGGTCGGTCTGCAGCTGAGCCACGCATTCGCTGCGCGGGTATCCGGTGTGCAGCGTCGTGCAGTCGTCGAGATTTACCGGTGGGAACGATTCTGTCCGGGCGGTGAGCATCGCCTGGCTGGCTGTCCGGTGCGTACCGGGAATGGCGTTGGCCCCCAGCGCGGCCAATGCCAGGCTTCCCGCGGCAAGGGCGGACAGGACACGGAACTTCCTTTGCATGGTTTACTTCCCTTCTAGGAATGGACTGGAACCGAGGAGCTCATCTGCAGGGCAACCCTGCCGCTAGCGGGGCTCCGGCGAATACGCGAAGGCTCAGGCGCACCGGTGCGGTCACGGCAGGTACGGGAGCACGTCTGCGGGTAGGTCTGTCGGCAGGTATGAAGGTAGGCCAGACGGTAGATCTGAGGGTCGGCGCAGGTGGGTTGACGTCTTGGAGGCAGGGTCCGGCGCAGGGCGCGAGGGGGTCGGCCTGCTGATCGGGGTTGGCCTGCTGATCGGGGTTGGCCTGCTGATCGGGGTGGCTCCAGTCGAATGGGGCAGATATGCCAAGTGGTGCGGCGTGAGCATCAGCACCGCGACCGCGATCGCCGTGCACAACGTTGTGACGAGGCCGCCCGTTGCGGCACCCATGGCGAAGGCCCGGCGCTCGCAACGGAACTCGCTGTGCCGCCGCTCGCGCAGTTGCGGCGGCAGTGAGGCGCGCCGGGCAGCCCAGCTGTTGTAGGGTGCCGCGGCCATGCCAAGCGTCGGGAACAAGAGCAGCCCGGCCAGCAGCGGCCCGCTCGGCTGGCTGGCCTTGCTCAGCGCTCCGGCGATGCCGGCCGCGCCGAGCAAGGCCAGCGCGGATTCGGCCCAGTTAGCCTTCAGCGCCTGCCACCACTTGGCGTGCTCGCTCGTCTTCGGGGTGCGCAAGAAGGCTGCCTTCCGGGCGAACAGGCCAAGCAGCGACGCCTTCGCCACTGTCAGCGAAGTGGACTGCCAGATGAAAACTGCGCCGATCGCCTCTCGCCAGGTCGCGCCGGTCCCTCGGCGCAGCAGCGCCACCGCCCTCACCAGCCCGAGCGCGAACAGTACCGGCACGGTGGTGAGCAGGAACGGGGTGAGCTTACGGAATACCTGACCGTCACCGGTGGTCAGGTCGGCCGACCCGGCGAGCAGGAAAACGAAGAAGAACAGCCCGAGCAGGTCGCCGTACCACTGGATCGCGCCAGAGAGATAGGCCCACCGCTGCGCGGCAGTCAGGTGGTTATGTTTCGACGTGCGGCCAGGGAGCAGGGACCGCCAGTGCCTGCGCAGGATCTGGATCCCGCCGAAGCACCACCGGTATCGCTGGCCCTTGAGTGCTTCAAAGGTCAGCGGCATGATGCCTTGGCCCCAGGACTGATCCAGGTGCAGGCCCGACCAGCCGGCCCGCAGCAGCCGCAGTGACAGCTCCGCGTCCTCGGTGATGCACCATTCATCCCAGCCACCGAGCTCGTCCAGCGCTACCCGCCGGATCAGCCCCATGGTGCCAGCGAAGATAGCGCCGTCGTGCTCATTGCGTGACGGCTGAGATATGGCAAAGAAGTACTTGTAGGAGTAATACAGACGGCGGTAGTAGGCGGCTTGCCGCCAGCCACGGTAATCCTGCGGTGCCTGGACGAAGCCGATCCAGGGGTCAGCGAATGCCCGCACGCAGGCCCGCAGGAAACCAGGCTCGATCTGATAGTCGGAGTCCACCACGCCGATCAGCTCCGCCTGCGGATCGGTCAGGTGGCGCAGCGCGTAATTCAGTGCTCCGGATTTGTAACCCGGCCACTTTTCCAGGTGGATGGACTTGACCCCGTGCCTGGCGCACCACTGCTGGACCGGCTGCCACAGGGCCGCATCATCAGTGTTGTCATCGATCAAGATGACCTCATACCGGGGGTAATCGAGGCGCATAAGGGAACGCAGCGTGTCGATGACCATGCCCGGCGGCTCGTTATGGGCTGGGACGTGCAGGCTGATCATCGGCAGGTCACTGTCCTCGGCGGCCGGAGCCTCAGGAGCTGGCCGCCTGCGCCAGTGCTGCGTACCGAGCGCTTCGCAGATCTCCCATAGGTAGGCACAAGACAGGACGGCGGCGAACAGTTCGAAGACCCATAGCAGCACGCCGCCGATCATGCTGGCCGCGCCCGATCCGCTGGTGAAGGTCCACCCCAGCGCCGCCGTCAGATACACAGCGACAAGGAAGATGCTTGACGCCCAGCACAGGCGGGCCCGGGCCATCCAGCGGCCGGTCACAGGGAGCCAGGCCAGGTTCGCGAACACCACGCAGGCGATGCCCGCGTCCCGGTCGTGTCTGGAAATCCCGAAAAGTCCCAGCGACACCCCCACTGCCACCGCGACCGCCGTCGTGGCGGCCATCGCTAGCACCAAGCGGCGGATGGCCGGCCACCGACCGGCCGCAGCACAGGCGTGCCGCTTAACCGGTATTACCAGGCCGGTAAAGCTCAGCGGCGCCGCCACCAAGCCGGCCAATAGCAAACTCGCAAGCATTACTACCCCCCACTGCTAATTAGATAGGACGTCGAAGACGCGTAGAAGAGGAATTTCTGAAAGCCGGCCTGGGAAGTGTCCGCACGGTTGATCGGCGCATTTCTAGCATGGCCCTGAAGCTGGCTTATCAGGCTCGACCCTGTGCGAAGTCCATTTCGTTCATAACCGGCCACGGGTACAACTGGCCCCGGAGAACGCCTACGGCTCTCCTATTTGGCCGCTACCGCTGTTTCCGGGCGATGACCCGTTGACGGCTTTTCCAGTCGTCAAAGCCTTCTTGAAGGCGCCCAATTTAGTCGTCCTCCGCTCGCTCCCATGCCTCCCCCTGCGGGGTTGTGGTCGGATATACGGCGGCCTTAGCTTGAGTGGTTCACTGCTCGGTAAGAAATTTTTAAACAATCTGAGGTGCCCGCGCGCACCCAGGATGAGACGATGACAAGACCTGGGTTGTTCGTCGTATACAAATGAAGCCTCAGCGGACAGAAGCGCTGGTCCGCGAGCGTTTTATGCGTGATCCGTCCTAGGGTGGTTTGAGCCAGCTTGTTTCGGTTAGGAAAATCGAGACCAGCGTGAACCGTTCGGCCGAAAGACCTCGTATAAACCTGCTGGGGGGAACTGGCAGTGTCGGTGACCGAGACTGCGGGCTCAGCCGCGGTCGCAGCGGAGGAGGCTGGTCTTGTTGCCCGGATGGCATCTGGTGATGTCGGAGCCCCGGTAGCGGAGCTGTATCGCCGGTACGGCAGACGGCTCTACCGCTTCGGGGTGAACCATCTCGGCAACGAAGGCTTGGCCGAGGAGATGGTGCAGGAGACTTTCGTGAGGCTATGGCGGACGGCGGGGCGCTTCGACGCTGATAAGGCCAGCGTCGGCACCTACCTGTACGTCCTGGCTCGCAGCGCCGCCGCCGACATCTACAAGCGGCCATCGTCCCGGCCGTTCCTTTCCGACACCACTATTGACGAGCAGGCCATGGCCGATAGTGTCGACCAGATTCTCGACTCCATGATCGTGCGAGAGGCATTGGAGAGTCTCAGCCCAGAACAGGCCGAAGTGATCCGCCTAGGCCAGGAGAACGGCCTCACCCAGAGCCAGATCGCCGAGCGGCTCAATCTCCCCCTCGGCACGGTCAAGACCCGGTCCTTCCATGGAATGCGAGCACTCCGCAGCGCTCTGATCGAGCGAGGTTTCCATGGTGTATGACGCACGGCACGCCCTGGAGCATCCTGAAGTCGCCGGATGGGCCCTCGGATCCCTGGACCCCGACGACGTGGCTGCCTTTGAGCAGCACCTGCAGACGTGCGAGCAGTGCCGGGGCGAAGTCGCCGAATTCACCCCGGTAGCCATGAGCCTCGCCCTGTCGGCGCCAGCCGTCGAACCGTCTGCGGACCTCGAGCTCAAAGTCGTGGCCGCCGTCCAGTACGCCGCCATGGCCGAAAGCGCCGCCGCCTCCTCCGCGGTTCCCGAACCGCCTGCAGCGGCAACCCGTGCTGACGTCAAGCCAGGCACAGCAACCAAGAGCCGCCGCTGGTGGCACTTGCGCTGGACCAACCCCCTGCTGGCCGCCCTGGCCGCCGCTGCGGTGACCGCGGCTGCCTTTCTCGGCGCCACACTGTTCGAGTCAGCACCAGCGCTGGCCGCCACCTTCACCCTCCGCCCGCAGTCCGGACAAGTCGGCTCGGCCACGGCCGTCGCCCGCAGCGTCACGGGCGGCTTCCAGATCAAGATGGACCTGAAGCACCTCGCCAAGCTCGGCCCCGGCCAGTTCTACGAGTGCGTGTACCTCGGCCAAGGCGGTGGCGAGCTGGTGTCGGGAGGGACGTTCTTGACCAGCAACGGGCCCGTGATCATGCAGAGCGCGGCCGACCCGAGCGAGTTCAGGATCATTCAGATCAGGCGAGAGCAGCCCGGCGTCGACGTCCAAGACGCTCCGGTCGTCTTGACCGGAGTCGCCGATACTCACTCCTAGCGCCGCTGAACGCCTTCGCTGTGGGGGAACCATCGTGGTCTAACCAGTCCTGCGGCCGGCCGCGAGCCGAGACGGCCGGCCTTACCGCCGCCTGTTAGCGGCGCCGAGGGGCATACTGGGTCCATGGGCCGGAAAATCGGGACAATTCTCGGCGGGATCCTCGCCATCTGGCTTGCCGTCACGGCTGCGGGCGGGATCTTCGCAACGTTTAAGGTATTCCTCATCATCGGGCTGATCGCGATGGTGGTTTTCATCATCGTGTGGCTCGTGGCCGGGCGCCCCCGCCGCGGCTAGGGCTAGCCGGTCGGACGCACTGGAACCGGGCTTTCACTGCGCCGGAACGCAGTGGATCCGGGGTTTCATGACGTTCGGGCTGGGTCAGAACGGCGTGTGCTGGAGCCAGTGGGTAAGCAGGGCGTGCTCGCCGAGGACCTCGATACCAGGGGCGGAGGGCGGCAGGCGGCGGGTCAGGACGAGCAGCAGGCCGACTGCGGGTCCGCGGACCGCGACGTCGGCCTTGCCGTGACCGCGGGCGACGGTGACGCCGGTCGGTGTCCGGGTGACCAGCCACTCGCCGGTGCCGGATAGCCCGGGGTCGGTGGCGTGAACATGCAGGCTCTGGCCGTCTCCGCGCAGGTCCTGCGCTGGCGCGGGGGCCGGGTCGGTGGTTCCCGCGGTGCTGGCGGCGATGCGGGTGAGCCATTCGTCGACGCCGTCCGCGGCAACGTCAGGGGCCAGGTCGACGTCGCGTCCGGCCGCGAGCTGAGCGTCGGCCAGGTGGACGGCGGCTTCGTGGGCCCGGCGGCGGCCCCAGAAGCTGGCCGGGCCGAGGCCGGATAGCGTCCACACCACATCGCTGCCAGCGGCCGTGACCGCGTCGATGACCTGGTCGGCGCCGGCGTTCAGCCAGGGCGCGTGCTGCGCCGGGTCGGACGGCAGTTTCCCGTCGGCGACCTCACGCATCGGGATCGGCGTGGTCGCCCGGGTGGCCACGATCTGGGCCGCCCACCGGTGGCCGCGCCCGACGTGGGTGGCCAGCTGCCGAAACGTCCATCCCGGGCACGTCGGCACCGGCCGGTCCAGGTCACCGTCGATGATCCGGGCGAGTTCGGCCGTGCAGCCGCGCAGCTCGGTAAAGAAGCGGTCGTCGCCGGGCACAGGCATCGGCATCCTCCTCGCAGCGCGAACAGCAGAACCCAGGACTGCACCCTACCCAGAACCGGCGGCCGCCTGCCGGCCGGTGGCGTGGGCTTGGATGAAGGCGGCGATCCGGTCGTTCAGCTCATCGATCCGGTTGAAGCCGCCGTGGCTGCCGGGCACGATGGCGACCTCCGCGTGCGGCATCAGGCTCCCGCGGGCGCGGGCCTGCGCCGGGGTGAGCAGGGCGCTGCGCGCGCCGGTGATCAGCAGGGCCGGCACGGTGATGGCGCGGAGTTCGTCGTCAGTGAGGATGGCGGGAAACTTCGGCTCCATCCGGTAGCCGCGGCTGCCTGCCCACATGAGCTTCATCAGCTCCCGCTCCAGCATGGCCGGGCTGTCCAGCCACCGGGCGAGGTGGCGGCGCAGCGGCATCGGGGTCAGGGTAGCCAGGCCGCTGATGGTGAACCACCACCAGAAACGGGCGTCGAGCTTGGTGAGCCCGGCGGGGTCGAGCAGCGTGATGGAGGCGACCCGCGCGGGCGCGCGGATCGCCTGGTTCATGGCCACCCAGCCGCCCCAGGACAGCCCGACCAGGTGCGCCGGGCGGTCGCTGAGCTTGCCGAGCAGCTCATCCAGCCAGGCCGCGCAGGACTCCGGCGGGGTGAGCGGGGCGCGCAGGATGCTCGGGTTCGGGTCGCCGGGCGCGTCGACCCCGTATACCGGGCCGGCCGTGGCGAGCGCGGCGACGTGCGGGTACCAGCCCGAGGCGTTGAACCCGGCCCCGGTGAGCAGCACGACCGGCTCGCCGCCGGGATGCGGCCGGTAGGCGTGCACCCGCGTGGTCGCCGTCGCCGTCTCGACATCGAACTCTTCCACCGGTTGCGGCCACAGCGCGAAGGCCCGCTCGTAGGCGGCCATGAACTTCTCCCTCGCCGCTTCGCTGACCCACGATCCCACCTCGGCCTTGGGTGCCAGCATGTCCCGCCTCCTCGCGGCATCGTCCCGCTATCTTTATAATACGACCGTATCATAAAGGGGTCCGGCGGTTGACCAGGGGTACGGTGAGCGGGTGCCGAAGCGGGTTGATCACGAGGAGCGGCGGCGGCAGATCGCGGACGCGCTGCTGCGCACGGCCGCCACGCGCGGGCTGCACGCCACCGGGATGCGCGAGGTCGCGGCCGAGGCCGGGGTGTCCCTGCGGCTGGTCCAGTACTACTTCGGCACCAAGGAAGAGCTCCTGCTGGCCGCCATGCAGCACCTGGCGGCCCGGTTCAGCGCGCGGGCGGTGGCGCGGTTCAGGGAGGCCAGCGGGTCAGGCGGCCCGGCTAGCCCGCGCGACGTGATCGCGGCCATCCTGGCCGAGGCGCTGCCCGCCGACGACGAGATGCGCACCTTCTACGTCGTTTACACGGCCTACCTGGCGCTCTCGCTGACCGATCCGGCGCTGGCGATCGCGCCCCTGGTCAAGAACTCCGGCGCGGTGATCGACGTGGTGGCCGCCCAGTTGCGAGCGGCCCAGGCCGCGGGCGACACGCCGGTCCACCTGGACCCGGACTTGGAGGCGTTCAGCCTGGTCGCCATGTCCGCGGGGCTTGCCACGAGCGTCCTCGCCGGCCAGTCCTCGATCGAGCAGGCCCGGGCCGTCATCGACTACCACCTGGACCGCCTGTTCCCCCGTCCCGGCCAGCACTCATGACCCGAACGCACCGGTCAGAACACGTGGCCCAGCAAGTCGACATCGCCCTCGGGCCAGGCCTGCTTCCCGATGGCCTTCACCATCATGGCCCCGGTATCTTCCTGCCGGGCGATCCCCAGTGTGGCGTGATCGTGGATCCGCACCCAGGTGCAGCGGTTCGTGACCCGGGCCCAGCCGTTCCGGGCGTACAGCCGGTCGTCGTCGGCGAACAGGACAACGAACGTCATGTCGCAGCTACGCGCGAACTCGGTCAGCTCCGCCAGCAGCCTGGCCGCCAGGCCACGGGACCGCTCGCTCTCCGCTACGCACAGGTCGACAACGCCGAACGTCCGCAGCACGCTGTCACCCACCCGGATGACGCGGAACTCGACGCCCATCTGCGCCGCTACGCCCCCGTCGCTCGTCATCGCGAGGTACCGGAAATGCGGAGGCAGCTTGAAATAGCTCCGGTCGGGATACCCGGGGAAGCACGTCTCCAGCAGCGATTGCAGCCGGGCGCTGACGTTCGCGCCGATCTCGGGCTCAGCGACACGGACGACCGTGATGGCCTCGTCGTCCGCCTCCGCGCCGCCCACAACCGGACTCTAGCGCAGGCCAGTCCGGCCTACGCCTGGAGCCCCGGCTCGTCGGGGGCGGACAGGCTCAGCACGGCCCCGGCCACCGCGGGCGACGCGCAGAACTTCGCCTCCAGCGCCCGCAGCCGGACCGCGACGTGTGACTCGGTGTCGTCACCGGTCAGGTCGACGTCACCGGTCACGAAGACCATCCGCGGCCCGACGATTTCCAGGCGCAGGTAGGTCACCCGGGCCACCTCCGGCATCTCCAGCAGCGCCCGGATAGCCGCCGAACGTACCCGGGGATCAGCCTCCTCGCCGACCAGGAACCGCCGGTTGAGGTTGATCAAGACGATCGCGACCACGCCAAGCAGCAGGCCGACCAGGATCGAACCGACCGCGTCCGGCGTCGGAGAACCGGTCAGCTGATGGGCGCCCAGCCCGGCCGCCGCGATGACCAAGCCGACCAGGGCGGCGGAGTCCTCGGCGAACACCCCTCGCAGCGTCGGATCGGAGGTGGCCAGCACGTGCTCGATCAGATCCCGGTCAAACGGCTTGGCTTCGGATCTGGCCTGCCGGACCGACTGCAGGAACGAGATTCCCTCCAGGACAAAGGACAAGGCCAGTACGACATACCCGACGAGGAAGTGTTCGGCCGGTTCCGGATGGATGAGTTCTTGGATGCCGTGCGTGACCGATACGGCGGCGCCGGCCACGAAGATCCCGAGCGCGGCGAACAGCGACCACACGTAGGCTTCCCGGCCATGACCCAGCGGGTGGGCGGGGTCGGGCGGGCGGCGTGCCCGCCGGTTGGCGATCAGCAGGAAGATCTCATTGCCGGAGTCGGCCCACGAGTGCGCCGCCTCGGCCACGAGCGACGCCGACCCGGTCACCACGGCGGCGGCCGACTTCGCCACGGCGATCAGGACGTTGGCGCCGAGGGCCACCAGCACCGTCGTGAGGCTCTCCGACGTGTCGGCGGCCCCCCGCAGCAACGGC
>Ga0210397_10000994_pt1 | contig 18450 bp, 16 predicted proteins | sample IncBWH2OmetaG_FD_160126 | JGI IMG/M metagenome (GOLD analysis project Ga0210397, IMG submission 160126) | Forest soil microbial communities from Barre Woods Harvard Forest LTER site, Petersham, Massachusetts, United States - Inc-BW-H-2-O ...
GGCCCCCGGTGCACGATTCGGCAACGGCCACAGTTGCGTTGCGCATCTGTAGCCAGTAACCCACGATCTGCTCGAGCGATTCTCCGTTGCGCGAGTAGACGGCGTCGTCGAGTTCATCTTCGACCACGCCGGCGACCTCATCGACGCGGCGCTGGGCCGCATCCTGCGTTGGCGCGATGGTTTTGAAGTGGAGTTCGATTTCTCCGGCACCGGCGAGGATGGTGGTCTCGACGTCGGCGTAGCGCTTGTAGATGGGGGCGACGCGAGCGTCGACCGCGGATTCGCCGAGCATGGCGATTTTCAAGGTGCGGACCGCCAGAAATGCCGGAGGAACTTTGGCGTGAAGGCGCTCGCGCACCTCAGTCTCGAACAGAGCCTTGAGTTCGTGCGGAGGGCCAGGGAGCAGCACGATGATGTGCTCGCGTCCGTCGAATTCTCCGCTGAGCCACTGTCCGGGAGCGGTGCCGTTGGGATTGGGGAGAACGGTCGCGCCATCGAGAACGTCTGCTTGCTTGGCGTTGTTGGGGGACATCGTCCAGCCGCGCTCGGCGAAGCGCTTTTCGAGCCGCGTGAGAATTTCCGGATCGCGTCGCAGGATCAGGCCGAGCGCTTCGGCGACAGCTTCGCGAGTGAGGTCGTCCTCGGTGGGTCCAAGGCCGCCGATGAAAATCACGATGTCGGAGCGGAAGAGGCCGTGCTGGGCGGCGCCTACGAGGTTGCGGAAATTGTCGCCGACGATGCTTTTGAAAATCACATCTACGCCCAGCCGGTTGAGTTGCTCGGTGAGGTAGAGCGAATTGGTGTCCATGCGGAAGGGCGTTAGCATCTCGGACCCCACCGCGATGATTTCGGCGTTCACCGTTGAAAGTCTAAATGAAAACCACAAAGGACGCGGAGGACACAGAGGAGTCGCTATTCTGGAATTAGCGGGAGGCCCTGAATATTCCAGGAGAGATGGTGGACGGCACCGCCGCCTTGCTGGGCTGGCCCGCTGGTAGCAAGAATGACAGAGCGTCCGGGAGCGAACGCGAGGCCGACTAAGCCTTGGCCTGCTACTTCGAGATTCGCGAGGCCGTTCGGGGCGATTTTTACGATGCCACGGGTGCCAGAGAGTGAAGCTGCGACATAAAGATTGCCGTCGGTGTCGAAGGCGAGTCCCTGTGGCCTTCCCAGGCCTTTGTAGAAGGTAGTCACACTTCCGTTGGGATCGATTTTGAAGACGCGATCGTTGGGGCCGGTCACGAACAGGTTGCCGTGCGGACCAAACGCGAGGTGGTAGGCAGAGACACTAAGTTCGAGCGTGGCGAAGACGAAGACCTGCTGGTCGCGGGAAATCTTGAAGATCGTGCCGTTGCGGTCGCCCACGTAGAGACTCTGTTCGCGATCGAAGGCGATTCCGGTAGCGACGCCCATGCCCTCAGCGTAAGTGGTCATGGTGCCGTTGGGAGCCACGCGATAAACGGCGCCGTCAAAACGCGAAGAGACGTACATCTGTCCCTGGCGGTCGAACGCGATTGCGGTGGCGTTCATCATCTCGGTGACAAACGGCTTTACGTTGTAGTTGGTGTCGATCTTGAAGATGGCGACGGGTACTTTCTGCCCGCGCGATCCAGAGAACGTGACGTAGATGTTGCCCTCGGCGTCGACGGCGGGACTGGTGACAGGGTGAAGATTTTCGGCGATGGGCACGGCGACCTTCACCGTGTGGGGATTGCTGACGTGGCCGTTGGTGGCCACGACCACCGGGCCGGTGGTGGCGCCTTCGGGCACGCGGGCAACAAGGAATCCGTCGGAACTGACGATAATGGAGCCTTCGAAATCGCCGAATTTTACTTTGGGGCGCTGCAGTTCTTGCGGGCGCAGTCCGGAGCCGGTGATGCGAAGTTCGCCTCCGGCGAGCGCGGCAGAGGGCGCAACCATTTCAATCCGCGGTCCGCCGTTGACAGCCTTCTTGCCGAGGATGCGGTCGGAAAATCCCATGGTAGTGAACTGAATCGCTAATTGGTTAGTAGCCCAAAGTGCAACAAGAGATGCATTACGACGAAGGCAAAAATTCCTGCCGCGACATCATCGAGCACGATGCCTGTGCCCTCGGGAAGTTTCTCCAGTTGGCGCACCGGAGGCGGCTTGATGATATCGAACGCTCTAAAAAGTATAAGACTGGCGAGGAAAGTTTTCCACGCGAGGGGGACGGCGATGAGGGCAATAAGCTGTCCGGCGACTTCGTCGATGACGACGAATTGGGGATCTTTGCTTCCGGCGACGCGGGCGACGCGGGTGGCGGCGAGGATGCCGAGGGGGATGACCAGGAGGGCCATAGCGATGGCGATCGGCGTGCGAAGTTCGGGTGGGAGAACCAGAGCGGCAGCCGCCCAGACTACGACTGTGGCTACCGAGGCCCAGGTGCCGGGGCCAGGGTCGAGGCGGCCGATGCCGAAGAAAGTGGCCGTCAGTGTCGCCCACTGGGGGGCGCGCGGGCTGGACGCCCCCGCGACAACCGCCGGGACGCCGGCACTACGGTCGGACTTCACTGTTCGTCCTCTGGGTCTTCGGGGTTGCGGTCTCTGATCGCTTCTTCGGCGTCGGTGACTGGAGAGGAAATCACGTATTGCCCGCTGGCCCATTTGCCCAGGTCAATGAGACGGCAGCGGTCGCTGCAGAAAGGGAACTCAGGGTCGACGCTTTTGACGGACTTCTTGCAGATGGGACAACGCAGTTTGACGGTACGCTTACGCGGCATACGATTCGTATTGTAGTCTGGCGCTTGGTCGAGGGGCGATGCCCAGAAAAACGATCGCTACAGAATTTTCGCCACTAAGTCGTAATCGTGCGCTTCAGTGATCTGGCAGCGGTAAAACTGGCCGGGCTGCGGGTCGATTTCCTCGGGGAAGTCGTTGACGAAGACTTTGCCGTCGATCTCGGGCGCCTGCATTGGCGTGCGGCCTTCGAGCAACAATTCGGTTTCTTCCGACTCACCTTCGAGCAGTAGGTCGTACTCGCGTCCCACGAGCGACTTCTTTTTCTTTTTGCTGATCTGACGCTGGATTCCCATCAAGTGTTTGCGGCGATGCTCGATTTCGCGTGGGGAAATCTTCCTCTCGAGCGTGTAGGCTCCGGCGCCGTCTTGGTCAGAGTAGGCGAAAGCGCCCATCCAGTCGAATTGGGCTTCCCGCACGAAGTCGCAGAGTTCTTCGAATTCCTTTTCGGTTTCGCCCGGGAAGCCAACGATGAACGAGGTTCGCAGCGTCAGGTCCGGAATGGTGCGGCGCATTTTCCCGATCGAGCGCAGGAAGACTTCGGCTCCGCCGCCGCGCTTCATGCGTTTCAGCACCGAGGCGGAGGCGTGCTGCAGCGGTACGTCCATGTACGAGCAGATCTTTCCGTGCTGCGCGATAGTGTCCAGAAGCTTACCGGTGATTTTGTTGGGATAGGCGTACAGAAAGCGCACCCAGCGAAGATCTTCAATGGCGACAAGTTTTTCCAGCAGGAGCGCGAGGCCGTCTTTCAAGCCGAAGTCTTCGCCGTAGCAGGTCGTGTCCTGGCCAATGAGGGTAATCTCGCGGACGCCCGATTGCGCCAGACGCTCCGCTTCTGCGACGACGGATTCGAAGCGCCGCGAGCGGAACTGTCCGCGCAACTGCGGAATGATGCAGAACGTGCAGGGATGGTCGCAGCCCTCGGCGATCTTGATGTACGCCATATGCCGCGGCGTGGCGAGAATGCGTGGGGTGGAGTCGTCGTAGAGATAATTCGGCAGTTCAGCGATTGCTCCGTCCCAGGATTCGCGCGAGAAACGACCTTGCGCGGCCCGCGCGTCGCCTTCGGGGCGCGAAGGCAAAACGACGAATGGGGAATTGCTCGGGGCTGAGGCGGGCGCGGGACTCAGTCCGGCGGCGGCGAGAATTTTCTCCAACTCTCCAGTTCCGACGACTGCATCGACTTCAGGAATGTCCTTCTGGATCTGGCCGCGGAAGCGCTCGACGAGGCATCCAGCGACGACGAGCTTCTTGGCCTTGCCGCCGGTTTTGTGGGCGGCCATCTCTAGGATGGTGTTGACCGATTCCTGCTGGGCGCTCTCGATGAAGGAGCAAGTGTTGACGACGATGATGTCGGCGTCCTCCGCGCGGCGTGTGAGCTCGCCTCCCGCGCGCGCGATCAGGCCCATCATGACTTCGCTGTCGACAAGGTTCTTGGGACAGCCGAGACTGACGAAGCCCACCTTCTGCGGGCGATCGATCAGCGGGCGGTCAGCGGGCGGCGCCTGCGCGGATAGTATCTTCCTGACTTCTGACTTTCGATCAGGTTTGAGATCAGGGGCCGCTCTAACAGTGAGGTCTTGTACTGGCATGCAATCTTTCTATTCTAGCATCTTGCGCCCGCGGTACTCAGCATTGGTGCCGGCGGTGCGATGGTGACGTTTTGCACCGGAAAAATAGCAGGACTGATCCAAAACCGCCGGGGTCGTGCTAGGCTATGTCTTACCGCCGTAACAATTTATGAACCAACTCGCAGGAGGCGAAATGTTAGTCAAACGTCTTGGGGTTGCGGTCGTGATGGTAGTGACCATGCTGGTGGCGTCGGCGGTAGCGCAGGATGGGAAGAACGAACTGGGCGGCGCCCTCGGACGCACGTTCATCAGCAACCAGGGAATTACAGGTGGGACGGCCCCGCACACTATCATTGCCTTCGGGAACGGGCTGAGTTTCGACGTGGAATATGCTCGCCGTCTTTGGGTCGCTCCCATCTACTCGATCGCCGGTGAAGTCGTCATGATGTACAACAAGGACGAAGATATCAACGGCGGTTCGTATGGGTTCGCGGTAGTTCCTGCACAGTTGAGCCAACTGTTTGTAACTCCGGCGGTGCGGTTCAATTTGTTTCCGACGACGGCGGTTTCCCCTTGGGTGAGTGTTGGAGGAGGCTTTGGCCACATCAGTCAAAGTTCGCAACTGCTCTATGGCGGTACCAATCCCGGCAGCTCTGGGACGTCGGGTGTGTTGGAGGGTGGACTCGGTCTCGATGTGAAGGTGTGGCGCCAGCTCAGCATCCGCGGAGAAGTGCGCGACTTCTGGTCTGGGGCGGTAGACTTTCCACTGGCACCGACGGGCAAGTCACGTCAGCACAATTTCTTTGTCGGCGGTGGGGCATTCTGGCGGTTCTAGAAGCTTGCCTTTTCGTAGAACAAAGCGATTCCTTTAGCGTACGCGCGCAGCGGTTTCTACCTCTTCACACAATTCCGGCAGACGTTTTACATCTTCAGCTGAATTCCCAAATCGCGCGGACTCGTAGACTTGGGTAAAGCGGGCGACAGGCTCGCGAAGCCGGCTGTCTTCAATCTTCTTCACGAATTCCTGGGCAGTTTGGGCGGCCGGTTTTTCCAGCCCGCGGCGAGCCAGGGTGCGCACCATCCGCTGATACCACATCGCCGCCGCCTGCTCGGGCGAGCGCTCGGGATGGGCCCGCAACGATCTTTCATGGAGCCAGCGCGCGATTCGACCAAGCTTTCCCACTAGCAACAGAACGACCACGATTCCGGCCCCAAGAATGGTCCAGCGGCCGGGCGAATGTTGCACGCGGTCCTGACTGCGGCGCGCCCACTTCAGCATGGAGGCATAGTGCAGCCGAGCCCATTTGCGCGCATTCTCCCATGCACCCCGAGTGCCGCTGAAGGCGGCTTGACCCAGCGAATACTGGTGCGAAGTGTCGTAGCTGACTACCCAATCTCGCCAGAAGGAAGCCATGGCATCGACGTAAAGAGCGAGGCGGTTCCAGCCTTGCGGCGTCCCACTGTTGCCCGCGGGCGTGGGATCGAAGGTTTCCCAACCGTAGCCTGGAAAGTAGGCTTCCACCCAGGCATGTGCGTCTTTGGCACGAACGACGTAGTTTCCCGTGAGGTCATTGAACTCGTCCGACCGGAATCCAGTGACCACTCGCGAGGGAATGCCGGTCGTACGCAACATAACGGCCATCGCGGAAGCGAAGTACTCGCAGTGTCCCTGCTTGCGCTCGAACAGAAAATTGGCGATGGGATCTTTGACCGGAGTCTGCGGCAACTGCAACGTGTAGCCGAACCGCGTCTTAAGATAGTTCTCAATGGCTGCCGCTTTGTCGAAATCGTTGCTGGCCGATTTTGTGATCTGGGCGGCGAGCTGGGGAACGCGCGGGTCAACTGACGGTGGCCGCAAGTAAAGGCTTGCGATCTGCGGGGGATAATCGCGTCCCGCAGTGCGCAACTCCGCAGGCGTGGCCGTGGCGATGTCTGAGTCGGCTTCGTAGCGGCTGATGGAACGCTGCGAATCGAAGTTGTAGACCGCTCCGCCGGCGTCGGAGGCGAGCATGCGGTAGTTTCCGGTGACGCTGCGAGCCCACGGCGCCAGGAAGAAGACGTTGGGGCCAATCGGTTCCATCAGCACGCGGTAGTGGATGATGTGTTCGCGAGCCAGAATCGGTTTCGCGAACGAGCGCGCCAACACGTTGGCTCGCGGGACCTTGAAAGTGCTGTCGGATTGGTGCTGTAACGTGAACTGCTCGCGAGGGCTGGACCATGTTCGGCCGTCGAAATTCGCGAGCGTCACACCGCGCCAGTGCAAGTCGGAGCGGCCAACCGTGTCGCCGTCGATCTGGATATGCATGACGACCGCGCCCGACTGCTGGATCTGACCAATCTGGCCCAACTGGACGTGGTCGCTGAAGCCGGACGAGAGATCCGTACCGAACGAGTAGCCGCCCATGTATCCGGCAGACATGCGGGGCATCAGGAAAAAGACGATCGAACCGCCGATGAGGATCATCAGCATCAGGACCGGTGCGACGCGGGCTAATGCGAAGGCAAGGTGGCGGTGTTCCTGAGGATCGTTGGAGTGCCTGGCCTGAATGTTGGCGGCGTGCCCTGACCGGCGCATTTCCATGAGCACGAAGGTTCCCACTGCCATCATCATGAAAACAGCGAAAGAGAACAGGAAGATGCTGTCGACCGTGAGCACTGCCGAGGCCAGCACCATCAGGAAAGCGAGGATGGCCAGCGTGAAGTGATCGCGCTCGCGGCGCAATGAGAACATCCGCACCACGACGCCGAACAACGCGAGATGCACCGTGGCGGGCAGGAACCCGCGCGAAAGAATGAAGTAGTCAACCGCGAAAAAGACGAAGTAGGCGATCGAGAGCGGAGTGGTCCAGGCTTCGGAGACCACGAACTCTTGGTGCTTCGCCAACTGATATCCGCGGACTGCTATTGCCACCCCGACGAAAATCATCGAAGGAAGGTCGAGGCCCCCGGTACTCGCGAGCGTGGCAAAGCCCGTAAGCACAAGCAGATAGAGAGCGAGTTCGAAGTAGTGGTCGATGGCTTGGTTCAGCGGGATTACGCCGGATTGTGAGGATTGGGACGCCATGTCGCGTGAGTCTGTAGAGTGAGCAGGGGAATACCGGGGCGGTCCACTGCTTGTGCTGGGCTGAAGCCTCCGGCCTCGACCTCCATTGTTCGACAACCGTCAGCAGAAGGGAAGGGTCTGGGGAGAAAATCTTGCACCGAAAGTCACATGCACTTTGGCGGGAGCCGGATGCGAGCGTAGGGCTGGTCCTGAGCGAAGCCGAAGGATGCGTCCACGACATTGCAGGCTGCCGGCGCTTCGGAGAGATCAACATTTCGGGAATGCTAGAATGGGTTAGGTCAGGCATCGGTCTTACGCGACGTACTCCCGCCAACCCCGCCAGGTCCGGAAGGAAGCAACGGTAACGGGCTCTTGCGTGTGCAGTGAGTCCCCGGTGCCTGGCTTATTTTTGCACAGAGTAGTTCCTGCCCTGCTGGTTACCAAGATTTACAACTCTTTTACGACTCTTTGCGCAAGAAACGTCTTCTCGGGCATCAAGTAGAGGTAAGCCGGGCAAAACTTTTAGCCGTCGAGAGGAGAACAATGAATCGTCGCAGTATCGGTCCAAAAGTCGTTCCCCATATCACTATCCGCGTATCCGGTCAGTTATTTCAGGGACACCTGCCGTATCTGCAGCACTTGGTTCAGTCGGCTGCGGAGTGCCAATTGTGGCCTCTGCTGAATCTCGAGCACCTCGAGGAGTTGGACCGGGCCGCACTCTCTTATCTGATCGACGGGGAGAATCGCGACTTCGGGATCGCGGCTTGCCCGGGCTTCATCCGGGAGTGGATGGAGCATGAGGATGGCCGGGCTGCGGCTTGAGTGAGGCCGATTCAAAAACCCCAGACAGCCGAGGCGGCTGTCGCCACATTGGCTGATCGGGTTAGACATTCTGCTCCCAATTGTTGAGAATACTCAGTTTCATATTGGGAGCCCCATTGACGAAAGCGATCCGCGCCAAAATCAGCGCGCTCGGCACCTATTTGCCGCCGCGAGTTCTCACCAACGCCGACCTGGAAAAGATGGTCGAAACCACCAACGAATGGATCATGGAGCGCGTGGGGATCCGCGAGCGCCACATCGTCGAGAAGGGCGTGGCCGCTAGCGATCTGGCCGTCGCGGCCGTGAAGAATCTGCTTGAGTCGCATCCCTTCGATCTGCAGGATGTGGACCTGATCGTGGTGGGGACGGTGACGCCAGACATGATGTATCCATCGACGGCGTGCCTGGTGCAGCACAAGTTGGGAATCGAGAATACCTGGGGCTTCGATGTGTCCGCTGGATGCTCGGGATTCTTGTACGCGTTAAATACCGGGGTGAAGTTCGTGGAGTCGGGTCAGTATAAGAAAGTGCTGGTGATCGGGTCGGATGTGAACTCGTCAATGACCGATTACACCGACCGCGCGGTGTGCATTATTTTTGGCGATGGGGCGGGAGCGGTTCTGTTGGAGCCGTCGGAAGATGGGGAAGAGGGCATCATTGATCACGTTGCCCAGATCGAGGGCATGGGCGGACAGTACCTATTCATGCCAGGAGGGGGAAGTCTGAATCCGGCGACGCACGAAACAGTTAACCAGAAGATGCATTGCATTCATCAGGATGGTAAGAGTGTCTTCAAGTATGCGGTGAAGAAGATGGCGGAGATGACGGAGCGCATCCTGGAGAAGAACCAGTTGACCGGAAAAGACGTGGACTGCTTCATAGCGCACCAGGCGAACCGGCGCATTATCACCGCGACCGCCGACCGATTGGGGATGCCGCTGGAGAAAGTCATCATCAACATTGATCGTTACGGGAACACCACGGCGGGGACGATTCCGATTGCGATGAAGACGGCGCTCGAAGAGGGACGATTGAAGAAAGGTGACCGGGTGCTGGTCGCGACCGTGGGTGCCGGGTTCACCTCTGGAGCGACGTTGCTGCGGTGGGCGTTTTAGGCGGTTGTCAGCTGTCATCCTAAGCGGAGCAAACGACCTCTGTAATGGCAGGCGTCGGCGAGCTGCATAGGTCCTTCCCTGCGCTCAGCATGACAAGTTGGGGGCGTTAGACATTCTTTCGCTAATCCTTCAAAATACTTGAGCCTTCATCTACAGGAGTTCGTGTTGACGAAACCGATTCGCGCCAAAATTAGCGCCCTCGGCACATACGTGCCACCACGCCTGCTTACCAACGCCGACCTGGAGAAAATGGTCGACACGAACAACGAGTGGATCATGGCGCGCGTAGGCATTCGCGAGCGTCATATTGCGGAGAAGGGAGTGGCGACGAGTGATCTCGCCGTCGAAGCCGCTAAGAAAGCGCTGGCGCAGCGGGGACTGGCTCCCACCGATATTGACGTCATTATTGTGGGCACCGTGACGCCCGATATGTTCTTTCCTTCGACCGCTTGTCTAGTGCAGGACAAGCTGGGCGCGAAGGGGGCGTGGGGATTCGACCTTTCCGCAGCCTGTTCGGCCTTTTTGTACTCGGTGCAGGTGGGGGCGCAATTCATAAGTAGCGGTTCGCACAAGCGAATTCTGGTGATTGGGGCGGATGTGATGTCGTCGATTATCGATTACGCGGACCGCGCTACCTGCGTGATCTTCGGCGACGGCGCGGGCGCGGCGATCTTAGAACCGGCCGAGGATGAATCGGTCGGACTGGTCGACTACATTCACGAAGTGGACGGTTCGGGTTCGCAGTTTCTCTACATGCCAGGCGGCGGCAGCCTGAACCCGACGAGCAAAGATACGATCGCGAAGAGAATGCACTACGTCCATCAGGACGGCCAGCAGGTCTTCAAGTTTGCCGTCCGCAAACAGACTGAGCTATGCCAGAGACTGCTGGAGCGCAACGGGCTGAAGGGAACGGATATTGATGCGTTCATTCCGCATCAGGCCAACCTCCGAATCATCAATGCCACCGCCGACCGGCTGGGTCTGAGGCCGGAGGCGATCGTCGTGAACATCGAGCGCTACGGGAATACGACGGCTGGGACGATTCCGCTGGCGATGAACACAGCGATCGAGCAGGGGAAACTGAAGAAGGGGAGTCTGGTCATGATGGCATCGGTGGGCGCAGGATTTACCGTGGGCGCGACGCTGCTGCGGTGGGCGTTCTAGGCTAACGTGGTCGCACGATAGATGTTGTGCCTTAACCCGAGGCCGAAGGCGCTTCGATCAAGGATCCGGTATTCGCGATTGCGAGCTGTCGCTCGCGGATCTCGGCTTGCCATTCCATCCAGCCATCCTGGAGTCGCTTCTTCTCCGGGCTGACAGGGAGTGCTGTGACGAAGTCCATTCCGCGTTGCCACGCGGCGAGAGCCTCATCGTATTCCATTCGCGCGCAAGGTAGCGCTATGTCTGCTCGAATTCGCAACAAAGGGGGAACTGCTTTGAACTTCCTTACATGGTCCAGCCATTTCTGCGCGGTCACTGCATCCTTCCTGAACCAGGCTGTGAAAACTGCGGCTTCCAGGGCCACCAGATCTTGAGTCATTGGTCCGAGCAGATTCATGAGCGCTAGGCACCTCTCCAGGTGCAAGGCCGCCATGGGGGCGTCCTTCCGGTCATTCGCGGAAGTGTAGGCGATCCAGTTGGCAGCGAAGTCATCGACCGAACCGTCCGGCTGGGAACCTGCTGCCTGCAGCCATGTGTTGCGCAAATGCTTTGAACGAACTCCTCGTTGGCTCTGGTTTGCCAGCGCCATAATACACATCCATCGGCGTGACCGCAGCCGGGATGAGAGCAGCATTGCGATTCGCGCACCATCCGTGTAGAGCATGCCGAGTCGGAACGGAACGAGATTCACAATTCCGAGCATCAAAGAGACCGGCAAGAGCATGAGCGCCGGGAGATAGAGCCAACTCTTCGACGGGGAGAGAGAATAATTCAGAAGAACGAATGCGCCCGCTGCCGAGAGCAGGTTGGCCATGGGACCGGCCATAGTGAACATGAGGAGTCTTCGTCGCAACCTGCGCACTTGATCCACGTGCATGCCAGCGCGGCCTCCGGCGGGCATGCCGCGTCGCAAACCTACCTTTGGTCTGTCGTATTCAATCTTCAAGAAGAGCGGCCCGATGGAGATAAAGCTGAACCGGAACCTAACGGTCCAACCAGCCAGCACATGCCCGAACTCATGGACTGCGACTGCGACCACGAAAGACAGTAGAAAGAAGGGAAGGACAAAAGCTGCTGCGGGATTTCCGACATCCTTAGCTACGTTCGACGATTCGATGAGCAGTGCTGCGAAAACCATGCCCCCGACTAGGCCGAAGATCACGCCTCCGACTCTTTTGCGGGCCGCTTTCGGCCGCATCCCTGAATCGAGGATTGGAGTGGTAACTCCGGTGGCCGAACTTGAGGCTGTCATTAGGAGATAGATGCTACCAGACAAGGACTGCTCGCCACGATCGCACAAGGGCGTTCCGAGATCTATGACGTTAGTAACCTCTCCTCTGTGCATTTCCGTGGCTTGAGTGCGGCTGCCGCTGCTATCGTTTTGGAACGCTCGCCCCACGTAGGGATGCCGCGAGCGTGTAAGGGCTATGAAGCGCACGACAATCCTCTGCTGTCTTCTCCTGACTGTGGGCGCGATGAGAATGGCCGCCCAGCAGGCCGATCCACGCGAGAGCAAGCTGCTGGTTCTGGAACGACTCTGGAATGAAGCGCAGGTGAACCGGGATTCGTCGGCCCTCGAAGCGCTGGTATCAAGCCGGTTTGTGAACACCGAGTGGGACGGCGAACTCAGCGACAAGCAGAGATTTCTCGCCGACATCAAGGATCCACGCTTCAAACCGACAGCGCTCAATATCCAAGATGTCAAAATGAATTTCTTCGGCGACACCGCGGTGGTTACCGGGGTCTATCACACGCAGGGTTCCTACCAAGGGAAGCCTTATGACCACATCGGACGCTTCACGGACACCTGGGTCATGGACGGCGGCAAGTGGCAGTGCGTGGCGAGCCATACAAGTCTGCTCAAGAAATAGTCCCGCTACGGTTCCAACGCAACAGGTGAGAGTGAGTCTGTCTACTGGAACTGCGTCCACGGCTATAGGCCCATAAAATCTTTTTATGCGGGAAATCCGCGTCCCGCTCGGGACGCGGTGATCTAATCAGGCGCAGGATTATCTTCCAATCTCGCGAAGGGATCTCCATATGGATGCTGCTTCTCCACCTCGTGCTTGGAGGGTGCTGCTCGCCTTCGCCATTATCTATTTCGTTTGGGGCTCGACGTTTCTGGCGATCCGGGTGGGAGTGCGCGAGGTTCCCCCGTTTCTGTTGGCTGGAATGCGGTTTCTTGTGGCTGGACTCATTCTGTACTGCTGGATGCGCGCCCGGGGCACGGGGTCTCCGACGGCGCGCGAGTGGGGTGGGGCGTCGTTGCTGGCAGTGCTGATTTTTGTGCTCGACTACGGGTTGCTGTTCTGGGCGGAGAGACGCGTGCCGTCGGGGATCGCGGCGGTCATGATGGCGACGATTCCTGTGTTCATGGCGCTGGGGGAGATTGTTGTCCTACGCACCCAACGTCTTACATTACGACTAGGGCTTGCGCTGCTTGTGGGGATCGGTGGCGTCGCAGTTCTCGTGGGACACTCCATGAGCCGGAGCGAGGCGGCGATCGGTACTGCGGGAGCGTGCGCGTTGATCTTTGCGGCGATCAGTTGGTCGGTCGCTGCGTCCTTAAGTCGCAAACTGACATTGCCCGCCGCCAAAGCCATGAGTTCTGGTGCTCAGATGCTTGCCGGGGGCGTATTCCTCACGTTGGCTGCGGCGCTGCTGGGAGAATTTCGCGGCTTCCGCGTGCAGGCGGTTTCACGCGGGGCGTGGCTTGCTCTCGCCTATTTGATCGTGGCGGGATCAATCGTGGGCTTCACGGCGTATGTGTGGCTTATTCACCACGAATCGCCAACCAAGGTGGGGACGTACGCGTACGTGAATCCGGTAGTGGCGGTGCTGGTGGGATATTTTCTGGGCGGGGAAACGATTGGGCCACGGACGATTGCGGGGACGCTGCTGGTGGTGGTGAGTGTGGTGGTGATTACGACGACTCCGAAGGAGACGGCGTCGCGACTCCCGGTGAGCGAACAGGATGTGTCTGAGGTCTGACTCCGCCCGTCGATATCGTTTCCGGCGTCATCCAAAACAACGCGAACCTTCGGGATAACGGTATAGGAGTGAGAGACGGTTGCGATTACGGGTGCGTCATCTTTTCCGGCTTCACCAGTTGATCGAATTCCTCGCCTGTCAGATATCCCAGCTTCAATGCCGCCTCGCGCAGGCTGCTGTGGTCTACGTGGGCCGTGTGCGCGATCTGGGCGGCCTTGTCGTATCCCACTTTCGGGGCGAGTGCAGTGACCAGCATCAGGGAGTTCTTCACGTACCAGTCCACCTTGGCGCGGTCGACTTCAATGCCCTTCAGCATGTAGTCAACATAGCCGTGGCAGGCGTCGGTGATGAGCGTGACCGACTGCAGGAAGTTGTAAATGATCACCGGCTTGTAGACGTTGAGTTCGAAGTTACCCTGCGATCCGGCGAATCCGACTGCGGCGGTTGCGCCATGAACCTGTACGCACACCATGGTCATGGCTTCGCACTGTGTGGGGTTTACTTTGCCGGGCATGATCGAAGATCCGGGCTCGTTCTCGGGGATCGACAGTTCGCCCAGGCCGCAGCGCGGGCCAGACGCCAGCCAGCGGATGTCGTTGGAAATCTTCATTAGCGAGGCGGCGAGGGTTTCCATCGCGCCTTGGGCGAATACGATTTCATCGTGCGCCGAGAGCGCTGCGAATTTGTTGCCGTGGGAGCGGAAGGGAAGTCCGGTGAGTTCTGCGATCTTCCTGGCTGCGCGCTCGGCGAATTCAGGATGTGTATTGAGTCCGGTGCCCACTGCGGTTCCACCGATAGCTAGATCATAGAGCCCATCCAACACTTGTTCCAGCCGATGAATGTCGCGTTCGAGCAGGCTGGCCCAGCCGCCGAATTCCTGTCCGACGGTTAAGGGCACTGCATCCTGCAGGTGGGTGCGTCCGATCTTGACGATGCTGTCAAATTCTTTCGCCTTGGCAGCGATCGCGCGGTGCACGGTTTTGATCGCTGGGATCAGCGCATTCTTCACACGATCGGCAGCTGCAATGTGCATCGCAGCCGGAAACGTGTCGTTCGACGACTGTGACATGTTGACGTGATCGTTGGGATGGACCGGCTTCTTCGATCCCATCTCGCCACCCGCAATTTCGATGGCGCGGTTGGAGATAACCTCGTTCACGTTCATGTTGGTCTGGGTGCCGCTGCCAGTCTGCCAGATGCGCAGGGGGAATTGGTCAGTGAGTTTGCCGGCGATCACTTCGTCGGCGGCCTGCACAATGAGTCTCGCTATGTCCGCGGGAAGCTTACCCAGATCCTGATTCACCAGCGCGCAGGCCTTTTTAAGGATGCCGAAGGCCTGGATCAGCTCGGGCGGCATGGTGTCACGGCCGATGTTGAAGTGCAGCAGCGAGCGCTGGGTCTGTGCGCCCCAGTAGACGTTGGCTGGGACTTCGATCTTTCCCATGCTGTCGGACTCGATGCGGGTCTTGCCTTGGGTTGCGGCTGCTGCTTCCGTAAGAGTGGACATGAGGGCTCCTGTGGCGGGCCGGAGCGTCATTCGCTTGGCACTCGTCGGCTATGAGAACCGATTATTATACGGCGGCATCCGAGACAAAATCCCACTGTGTCATCAGTATGCTTCCGACTCTTCGCGAAAAAGCAGCGAAGGCTCGGCCAACCACGTTGTATTGTGTCCCAATACCGCGTTGCTGACGTAAAATCCTCAGACTCGACATTCGAGGGGGACACATGAAGATGATCACGCTACATGACCACCTTAATCCAGATCAGGAGGTATTGGTGGATGCCGATTCGATCACGTCGGTAGTGCCATTTGGCTCCGGTGCGGCGGTCCAATGTGGTGGAGGACTCGTCGGAGTTCATGAGAACCCTCAGGAGGTCGAGGAAGCAATCCAGAACGCCCAGGATTATCCGCTGTGATTCTCAGACTCTTTTGCGTAATCTCCGCATGCTAGAATCAACGGTTTCCGAGTTGTGCTCGATCCCTCGTTTGCCTCGACCGACTCTGCACTGAGGCCCATGCCCGAATTCCTCGCCGCCGTAGAACTCGATACCCTCGCCAAGACCAAGGCCAAGGCTCATCCCGAGATGAACACCGACGTTCTAGTGATCGGCGCGGGGCCCACAGGGCTGGCCTGTGCGATCGAGGCACAGAAGATCGGACTCAAGGTCGTCGTTCTCGACAAGGGATGCCTGGTGAATTCGCTGTTCCACTATCCCGCGAACATGTCATTCTTCACCACTCCCGAACTGCTTGAGATCGGCGACATCCCCTTTACCACGGCGCAGCAGAAGCCTACGCGGGAGGAGGCGCTTGAGTATTACCGCAAAGTTGCGGAGCACTACCATCTCGACGTTCGGCAGTACGAGTGGGTCAAGACGGTGATGGGCGAGGACCGAAACTTCAGCATCACTGCCACCGACCGGGCCGGGCGCCCTCATGACTACAAGACGAAGAAAGTGATCGTTTCGACGGGATATTACGATTTGGCGAATCAGCTCAGCATCCCTGGCGAGGACCTGCCAAAGGTGTCGCACTATTATGGCGAGCCGCATCCTTATTACGACGCCGATGTGCTGGTGATCGGCGGCAAGAACTCCGCCGCGATCGCCGCTCTCGATTTATGGCGTCACGGAGCCCGCGTCACCCTGGTGCACCGCGACGCGCAGCTGCACCACCACGTGAAGTACTGGATCAAGCCCGACATTGAGAACCGAATCAAGAATGGAGAGATCGAGGCGCACTTCAACAGTTCGGTGCAGGAGATTGGCATCGATCACGTCGTGATCAACACGCAGCGCGGGCCAATGCGCTTGAAAAACGACTTCGTTCTGGCCCTGATCGGCTACCATCCCGACTACGATTTTCTGCGCAGCATGGGGATCGAGTTGTCGGAGCAGCAGTGCCGTCCGGTATGCGATCCGATCTCTCTTGAAAGCAACGTCAAGGGAGTCTACGTGGCAGGCGTGATCGTCGCCGGATCACGCACCAACGAAATCTTCATCGAAAACGGCCGCTTCCACGGCAAGCAGATCGCCGACGACCTGAAGCGCAAGCTACGGCCGTAGCGCGGTTCCCTCCCAGTCCTGTAGCCTGCAGTAGCCCAACCTGTAGATTAGGCACTCACCGATGGATCCTCAACCGGAGCGCGTCGCATCTTCGATTACAGTCGCGTCCTATGTGCGGCTGCTGCGCGGGAACAGAAATTTCCGGCGGCTCTGGATGGCGCAGATCGTCAGTGAGATCGGCGACTGGTTTTACACGCTGTCGATTTATACCCTCCTGTTGCAACTGACCGGGCACGCGGGTTCGGTGGCGCTGGCCCTGATGCTGCAGGTCCTGCCGCAGACTTTTGCAGGTCCGACGGCGGGCGTGGTGAACGACCGTCTGAAGCGGAAGCACGTGATGATCGCCGCCGACCTCATACGATTCGTGGTCGTGCTTGCCATGCTGTTCGTGCGTTCGCGCTCCATGGTGTGGCTGGTCTATCCCTTGCTGCTGGCGGAAACCACCATGGCTGCGTTTTTCGAGCCGGCGCGCAGTTCGGTGATTCCCAACATTGCCCCCGAGGGAGAGGTCCTGGTCGCCAACACTCTGTCTTCGGCGACCTGGTCGGTGAATTTGCTGATTGGGGCGGCGGTCGGCGGAGTCGTAGCTGCGTTCTTCGGTCGCGATACGGTCTTCGTATTGAATGCTCTTTCGTTTCTCACGTCGGCGTTGCTGATCGGCGGAATGCGATTCGCTGAGCCGCACGCGGAGGCTGCCGCTCCCTTGCGGCCCCGTGATCTCGTCGACTTCTCTCCAGTGCTGGAGGGGATTCGTTACATTCGCAGCCATCCGACCTTGTTGCCGGCGGTCTTCGCGAAAGCTGGAGAACTCATGGTCGGCCCCAGTTGGGTGATCTTTACGGTGATGGGAGCCCGTGAGTTTGCCGTGCACGGTCACGGCATCGATGCCGCAGGCGGAGCTATGCTCGGCATGAGCATCCTGCTTGGGGGGCGTGGCCTGGGAGCTATGGTGGGCCCTCTGGTGGCAGCACGTTGGGCGGGAGAGAGCGACCATCGTCTGCGCCTTGGAATTCTGTTCGGCTATCTCACCATCGCGGGCGGCTACGGATTTTTGGGCGCGAGCCGCACCGTGTGGATGGCAGCGGTCTGCGCCATGCTCGCGCACATGGGAGGTTCGACGGTATGGGTCTTCTCGACCACGCTGCTGCAACTTCATACCGAAGACCGATTCCGCGGGCGAGTGTTTGCTGCCGACCTTGGCATGGGTAGTCTTACCTTTGCCGTCACCGCGTATCTGGCGGGCCGCTTTCTGGATGCAGGAATCTCGGCACGCATGGTTGCGACCAGTACTGGGTTTCTGATGTTGATTCCTGCTGCTATTCTAGCCTGGGCCTTACATGCCAGCCGATTGAACCAGACTCGCGCGGTTTCGTAATGGCCCTCTGTGGTGTCTTTTCTAAACTTTGCTCGGGGTGTGAGGAGAGTAGCGCCTTGCTAATGGTTCGTTTTCGCTGCGGTTGCCACTTCGAAAAAGCGTTCCGAACTGCGGCTGGATCATGATTTGCGATCTCCGAATTCTTCGTTTGCGCTCCATCCAGTCCTGCCCTAAACTGCGTGTATAAAGGTTTTCGACCAGCGCCTGATTCGTCTGGTTCACGCCACTTTCATGCAGTCATCTGAGATCCGTGTCTTAGTAGCTCGTCCTCTGAGAGCCGTATTCGCGGTTTATACGCAGCCTGACACCTGGCGGTGGTGCTCCTTCATACGCGACATTCGCTGGGTGGGGCGGCCTTGGGGGGAGGCGAGCCGTTTGCAGATCGAAATAGACGGTGCCGTTCGAACGGTGGATCAGGTGCTGATGCACTTCGAACCGAGCCGCCGTGTGGACTTTCTCAGCCACTTTGGAGGCATCCGCTTGAGACCAAGGTGACCTTCCAGGCATTCTCCGACTTCGAGACCGAGATACGCGTACAGTTGGAGTT
>Ga0210397_10000996_pt1 | contig 18431 bp, 17 predicted proteins | sample IncBWH2OmetaG_FD_160126 | JGI IMG/M metagenome (GOLD analysis project Ga0210397, IMG submission 160126) | Forest soil microbial communities from Barre Woods Harvard Forest LTER site, Petersham, Massachusetts, United States - Inc-BW-H-2-O ...
GAAGATGCGTTTTCCGCCGGGGCACCCACGTCACGGGAACTTCGCGAGTCATTGTTCTGCATAGTTTTGCTGCACGAAGGTGCGAATTGTAGCAACCTCCGCTGCAATAACGCGCTTGACTTCGTATCTGATCTAAAGGACCGTATGTAGCAAGCATCGGGCAAAGCGGCCCGTCGACGCGAGAAGTTCAAACCATTCCCAACGCCACGTCCTTTGGACGTGTTTGGTTGGTGGCGAAAGCGCCCTCGGCCTCAACGGCCGGCGGGCGTTTTTTGTTTTTGGAACGAGTGATGGCTAGGAAGCAGTTTCGCATCGGAGTGATGTTCTCGACAACGGGTTCCTACAGCGTGGTCGCTCGTTCGATGCTCAATGGTGCGCTGCTCGCTTTCCGGGAGATTGAGGAGGCCGGCGGGATCTCAATTCAGCCCGTCGTGGTCAATCCGTCGGGTGATCTCAGCCGCTACCGAGCGCTCAGCCTCGAACTGCTCAGTTCCGGCATCCGCCACGTGGTCGGCTGCTACACCTCGTCGAGCCGCAAGGAGGTCATTCCGTGCTTCGAGAAACACGACGGGCTGTTGTGGTATCCCTCGCATTACGAAGGCTTTGAAAGCTCCGACAACGTCATCTACACCGGTGCCGCGCCCAATCAGCATGTGCTGCCGCTGGTCGATTACCTCGCTTCACGGATTGGCAGCCGCGCCTTCTGCGTCGGCTCCAACTACATCTGGGCGTGGGAGAACAATCGTATCTTTCGCGAGGCGCTAACCGCACGCGGAGGAACTGTTCTCGCTGAGCGCTATCTCTCCGTTGGCGACACCGAGTTCGACCAGGTCATCACGGCGATCCTGGACGCGCGGCCAAATTTCGTCTTCAACAACCTGATCGGCACCAGCGCCTATGCGTTCTTTCGCACGTTTCGCGCTGCCTGTCGCGCCCGGGGAATTAATCAGGCCGCCGAAATACCCGTGGCAAGCTGCACGTTGTCGGAACCTGAGCTTCCCGAGATCGGCGCGGATGCGGTCGACGGACATCTCTCATCCAGCGTCTACTTCTCCTCGCTAGACTCGCCGGAGAACGTGGCCTTCATCCGTGCCTATGCCGCGGCCTTCCCGGCAGGACCGGTGTCGTCGGCCGACGCGGAGGCCTCCTACATCGCCGTGAAGTTGCTCGCCGCCGCGCTGGAGCAGGCCGGCACCGACGACGCCCGCACCGTGCGCGCGGCGGTCGCCAACCAGAGCTTCGTGGCGCCGCAGGGCGAGGTACGGGTCGACCCGCAGACATTCCATGCGTGGCTCACGCCGCGCATCGGCCGCTCGGCTGCCGACGGCCAGTTCGAGATACTGCTCGAGGCCCGGCAGCCCATTGCGCCCGATCCCTATCTCGTCCAGTCGTCCCCGCGCTTTGCAAGTGCGATGCGCTCCCCGCTGTTGAGAGTGGTGTAGTCATGAGCATCCGACTGCTACAGAATTTCAAAGGCGGCCGCGCCCTGGTGGTCACCAAGCACGCAGGATCGGAGACTACGCTCGAGACGACGCTCGCCAAGCTCGGTGTTGCGACCGAATATTGCGAGATCGTTGGCGGCCGTGCGCAGATCGACATCAACAGCCTGCAGCCGGAGCGGGACATCCTCTTTGTGGACGGCGACCTCGAGGGTGCAGTCGCGATCGAGGTCGATCCAGCTTCGCGTCTGCCGCAGGTGCCAGTGATCGGTCTCGTCGGGGTCGAGGCGCCGAGCCGGCTCAAGGCGCTGGTCAATCTCGGTGCGACCTCTTTCCTGCGCAAGCCGGTTCATGGCGGCGCGGTCTACACGTCGCTGTTCATGGGCATTAACCAGTTCCTGCTGCGCAGTGAGATGCACGAGCGCCTGCAGGATCTCGAGGCTCGTCGCCGCGGTCGTCGCGCGGTGCTTCGAGCGGTGATCTTGCTGATGCGCGAAAACCGTGTCGACGAAGACACCGCCTATTCCGAGCTTCGCCGCGAGAGCATGCGGGCGCGGCAGAACCTGGAGCTTTACTGCGAGGAATTACTGAACAGGCGGGCGAAGCCGCCTGACAAGGCCGGCCGTGCGACCAGCATCACGCTGCGAGACGGCAAAAAGCAAGCGATGTAGGAGACACCGACATGACCAGGTCTGGAATGCGGGGGCTGCGCGCCGCAGCCCTCACGGGGACGCTTGTCCTCTTGTCAAGCGTGGCTCTCGCAGACGAGAGCGCGATCAAGCTCGGCGTGCTGGAGGATCAATCCGGCGACTTCGCCGCGGCTACCATCGGCAAGGTTCATGCGATCCAGCTCGCCGCCGATGAGATCAACAAGGCCGGCGGCATCATGGGACGGCCGCTGGAACTCGTTACGTACGACACCCAGTCCGAAAACACGCGCTACCAGGAGTTCATGCGGCGCGTCCTGCAACGCGACAAGGTCGATGTGGTATTCGCCGGCTTCTCGTCGGCCTCACGAGAGGCCTATCGTCCGATCGTCGATCAGTTCAACGGCTTTGCCTTCTACAACAACCAGTACGAGGGCGGCGTCTGCGACGGCCACATGATCGTGACAGGCGCAGTCCCCGAGCAGCAGTTTTCCACCCTCATTCCCTACATGATGCAGACCTACGGCAAGAAGGTCTACACGCTCGCCGCCGACTACAACTTTGGCCAGATTTCCGCCGAATGGGTGCGCAAGATCGTCAAGGAGAACGGCGGCGAGATGGCAGGCGAGGAGTTCATCCCGCTTGGCGTCTCGCAGTTCTCGCAGAGCATCCAGAACATCCAGAAGGCTAAGCCCGACTTCGTGGTGACACTTCTGGTCGGTACGGCTCAGGCCTCCTATTACGAGCAGGCGGCTTCCGCCAACGTCAATCTGCCAATGGCCTCCTCGGTCAATGTCGGGCAGGGCTATGAGCACAAGCGCTTCAAGCCGCCGAGCCTGAAGGATATGTACGTCACCACCAATTACATCGAAGAGATCGACTCGCCTTCCAGCAAGGCGTTCTTCACCAAGTTCAAAACGAAGTTCCCAAGCGAGCCCTATGTAAACCAGGAGGCGGAGAACTCCTACCTCGCGGTCTATCTCTACAAGCAGATGGTGGAACGCGCGAAGTCGACCAAGCGCGACGACATCCGCAAGGTCATCGCGATGGGCGACGTCTGCATGGATGCGCCGGAGGGCAAGGTCTGCATCGACCCGAAGAGCCAGCACATGTCGCATACGATCTATCTCGCCAAGGTCGGCGCCGATCACTCGATCTCATTCCCGAAGGTCTGGGAAGACATCAAGCCCTATTGGCTGGGTGACGCCGGCTGCGACCTGACCAGGAAGGATCCGATGGCGCAGTACACGCCATCCAATCCGCCGAAGCCCTGATCGACGCCGGATCGCCCCGGCGGTTCCGGCGCGCCGGGGCGGCTACCGAATTCCCGCGACGTCTGACGTCGCTTCCCAAACCTGGAGCTTTTCGGCCAAGCCATGGACATTGCGAGTCTCGCATTCTCCGCGCTCTATCAATTCGGCGACGCCTTCGCTTTCCTTGTGCTGTCGGCCTGCGGGCTTGCGGTGATCTTCGGCATGATGGGGGTGATCAATCTCGCCCATGGCGAATTCATCATGTGCGGCGCCTATGTCACGGCCTCCACCGCGCATGCCGGCCTTCCACTACCACTTGCGATTCTTGCCGGATCGGTGGTGTCTGCGCTGGTTGGGGCGTTGGTCGAACTCGTCGTGATCCGTCACCTCTATGACCGGCCGCTCGACACCATCGTGGCGACCTGGGGTCTGAGCCTGATCGCGACCCAGGGAACACTGATCATGGTGGGTTCGACTATGGCTGGCGTCGGCACTCCCTTCGGCAGCTTTCAGGTGGGCCCCTATTCTTATTCCATCTATCGCATCGTCCTGTTCGGTGCAGCGCTTGCCGTGCTTGCCGGTCTCTATGCACTGTTCAACTGGACGCGCTTCGGCGTGCTGGCGCGTGCGACTATCCAGGTGCCGCATATGGCGGCCGCGCTCGGCGTCGATACGCGGCTGATCTACAGCCTCACTTTCGCTTGCGGTGCCGGGCTCGCCGGACTAGCCGGCGGCCTTTACGCGCCGACCATGACGCTAGTGCCGACCATGGGTGCGACTTTCATCATGGAAGCTTTCGTCACGGTTGTGATCGGCGGAGCCGACGTCTTTCTCGGCACTGCGCCCGCGGGCGGCGTGCTCGCGGTGGTGAAATCCACCATGACGTCCTGGCAGGGACAGCTATTTGGTCAGATCGGACTGCTCGTTGCCGTCGTGATCGTCGTCCGGGTGCTGCCGAAGGGCATCTCCGGTTTCGTGCTGCGCGAGCGGACCTGAAGGAGGACAACAGAGGTGAGCGGTTTCGTGTCCCTGCTTCGCCGCCTCGAAGGCCCGCAGACCCTAGGTCGCGGCCCGGCCTTCTGGTCGGCTTTTGGCCTCGCGCTCGCGATAGCGCTGGCATACCCTCTGTTCAGCGACGGCTACACGGTCGGCAACACGATCTACTTCTTCGTCTGGGTTTTCATAGCACTTGGCCTTTGCTTGATCTGGGGCTATGGCGGATCGCTCTCTTTTGGCCAGACCGCGTTCTTCGGCGTCGCCGGATATGGCTATGGAATCCTGACCCTCAATTTCGGTGCAGCTTACGGCTTCACCTGGATCGCATTGCTGCTGGCTGTCGGCATCGCGGCGCTGTTCGCGCTCCTGCTCGGTTACTTCATGTTCTTCGGCCGCATCGCCGGTGTGTTCTTGGGCATCGTGACGCTCGCGGTGACCTTGATGCTGGAACGCTTCATGGCCCAGACCGCGGGCCCCGAGTGGCACGTCGGTGTCGCGCGGTTGAATGGCTTCAACGGTATGAGCGCGATGCCGCCGCTGACCATTCCCTGGCCGGACGGTCCGATCGTGCTGTTTGCCGATATCGGCCTCTATTACGTCGTGCTCGGCCTGCTCGTCGTCGTCTATCTAGGCCTGCGCATCCTGATGAACTCGTCCTTCGGCAATGTGATCGTGGCGATCCGCGAGAATCCGGAGCGCGCGGAGATGCTTGGCTACGACGTGCGCAAGTATCAGCTCGTTACGTTCGTGATCGGTGCGGCGCTCGCGGGCCTTTCGGGCGTGCTCTACACGGTGTGGGGGCAATACATCACGCCCTCCAGCATGGGCATGACGGCTGCCGCGTTACCCCTGATCTGGGTCGCGGTCGGCGGACGCAGCGATCTCACCTCCACCGTGATCGGGACGCTGTTGGTGCTCGCGGCTTTCCAGGCGCTGACGATCTACGGCAGCCAGTATGCGCTCGTCTTCATGGGCGTTCTGCTGGTGCTGACCGTGCTGATCGCACCCAATGGCCTTGTGCTCGGCGTCATGAACTGGCTGGGGCGGCTCGCCACGCGCACCAGGCGGGGGACGAACTGATGTCGTTGCTCGAGCTTCGCAAGCTGAACAAGCACTTCGGTGGTCTCCATGTCACCAACTCGGTCAACCTTACGCTTGAGGCCGGTGAGATCCACTGCCTGATCGGTCCGAACGGCGCCGGCAAGAGCACGCTGTTCCGTCTGATCCTCGGCGAGCACCATCCGGGCAGCGGCGATATTTTCTTTGCCGGCGAGAACATCACGGCACTCAAATCCTTTGCACGCATTCATCTCGGGCTCTCGGTCAAGTTCCAGGTGCCCGGCGTATTCAAGGGATTGTCGGTCCGACAGAACCTCGAAATCGCCTTGCAGAGCCGGCATCGCGGCGTCGAACTTGCTCAGGAGATCGATCGGCTGCTGGCCTTTCTGGGGCTGGAGGCCGAGCAGGCGCAGACCGCCGGCAATCTCAGCCATGGCCAGAAGCAGTGGCTTGAGATCGGCATGGCGACCAGTCTGAAGCCGCGGCTGCTCCTGCTCGACGAGCCGACCGCCGGCATGTCGCCGGAAGAAACGCATTTGACCGGGGAGATGGTGCAGCGGCTGAATGCAAATGGCATGACGGTGCTCGCGATCGAGCATGACATGGCCTTCGTGCGCCAGGTCGCGCAACGCGTCACGGTGCTGCATCTCGGCCAAGTGTTCGCGCAAGGCTCGATCGACCAGATCGTCGCCGATGCGCGTGTCGCTGCGATCTATCTTGGACAGTCGCATGCATAATGAAGTTCGCAAGGAAGTCATCCTGACGACGCTGGCCTTGCGGGCCGGCTATGGCGGCAAGCCCGTGCTGCAAAGTCTCGAAATAGAGGTGCGGGAAGGCGAGATCGTCGCCGTCATCGGGCGGAACGGCGTCGGCAAGTCCACCCTGATGAAGAGCCTGATCGGATTGATCCCGGCCATGAGCGGCTCAATCGTCTATCGCGGCGAGGCCGTGGAGGGATTGCCAGCGCACAAGCGGGCACGGCTCGGTATGGGCTATGTTCCGCAGGGGCGCGACGTGTTTCCGCGGCTGACTGTCGCCGAGAACATCGCGGTCGGCGCGGCGATTCAGGGGCGGATCCCGGAGGAGGGGCGGCGACAGGTCGTTGAGGCATTTCCCATTCTGGGCGAGAGATGGAGTCAGCGAGCCGGCACCATGTCCGGCGGCCAACAGCAGCAGCTCGCGATTGGTCGTGTACTGATTGCCGCTCCCAACCTCATCCTGCTTGACGAGCCGTCCGAAGGAATCCAGCCTAATATCGTCCAGGACATCGCGCGCAACATGGTCGAGCTCAACCGCAACACCGGCGTGACCATCATCCTGGTCGAGCAGAATCTCGACATGATCCGAGCCATGGCGCAGCGCTGCTACGTCATGGACAAGGGCCGCATCGTCGCCAGCCTCGACCGCGAGGCGCTCGATGACGAATCGGAAATGCGTCGCCATCTCGCGGTTTAAACAGAGAAGCCCATAGCTCAAGGAGAACACCGATGGCCTGGCAAAAAGAGTCGATCATGGCGCGGAAGGGCGTCGCCAAGGGCGAACGCGGCATCCACCACATGATTACCGAAAGGGACCAGGGCAAGTATCACTATGTCTACGGCCCCTATGTGAAGCCGGCATTGATCGTCGACCCCGGCTCCGTCGTCTCCGCGGAGACCCACGATGCCTTCGAGGGCGCGATCAAACATGAGAGCGACAGTCCGTCCAAAATTCTCAACTTTCCATTCCTCAATCCGCAGAACGGGCCGATCTTTGTGAATGGCGCCGAGAAGGGGGACACACTCGCGGTCTATATCGAGAGCATCGTGCCGCGCGGGCCGCAGCCGCGCGGCACGACCGTCGTCATGCCGAACTTCGGCGGATTGGTCAGCACGGGACAGACCGCGCTGCTCAATCCGGCGCTGCCGGAGCGAGTGAAGAAACTCTGGATTGACGAGAAGACCGGCACCAAGTGGAACGACAAGATCACGCTGCCCTATGAGCCCTTTATCGGCACCATCGGTACATCGCCCGAGATCGAGGCGATCTCCTCGTTGGTTCCGGACTATTACGGCGGTAATATGGATCTGCCCGATGTCGGTGTCGGCGCGGTCGTCTATCTCCCGGTCAATACCAAGGGTGGGCTGCTGTATCTCGGCGACTGTCATGCCGCGCAAGGTGACGGCGAACTGTGCGGCGTGGCCATCGAGCATCCGACCGTCACCACGGTCCATATCGATCTCATCAAGGGCTGGAGCATCGCCTGGCCGCGGTTGGAAACCGCCGACTTCATCATGACCATCGGCTCGGCGCGGCCGATGGAAGATGCGGCCCGCATTGCCTATCGCGAACTCTGCCGCTGGATGGCTGCCGACTACGGCTTCGACGAGATCGACGCCTATATGCTGCTCACGCAGGCGGGTCGTGTGCGGCTCGGTAATATGGTCGATCCGAAATACACGCTCGGCGCCTCCATCAAGAAATCCTATCTGCGCTGAGAGACGGTCGGGATATGACGCGAGTGCACAAGGTCGCCACCATCCAGTTCGAGCCGGTCCTGTTCGAGAAGGCGTGCAATATCGCGCGCCTGCTTAGTCTTTGTGAGCAGGCCGCAGAGGCCGGTGCGAAACTCATCGTCACTCCGGAGATGGGTACCACGGGCTATTGCTGGTTCGACCGCGTCGAGGTCGCGCCCTTTGTCGAGACAATCCCAGGCCCGACCACGGATGCCTTCGCTGCGCTCGCACGCAAACACGACTGCCTCATCGTCGTGGGCATGCCGGAGGTCGATGAGGACGGCATCTTCTTCAACACCGCCGTTCTGATCGGCCCCGACGGCATTGTTGGCCGGCACCGCAAGACCCATCCCTACATCTCGGAACCGAAATGGGCGGCACCAGGCGATCTGCACAACCAGGTGTTCCAGACGAAGGTCGGACGTATTGCGCTTCTGATCTGCATGGATATCCACTTCCTCGAGACGGCGCGGCTGATGGCGCTCGGCGGTGCCGACATCATCTGCCACATCTCGAACTGGCTGGCCGAGCGCACGCCGGCGCCCTACTGGATCAGCCGCGCCTTCGAGAACGGCTGTTACGTGATCGAAAGCAATCGTTGGGGGCTCGAGCGCGCCGTCCAGTTCAGCGGCGGAAGCTGTGTGATCGCTCCCGATGGCGGCGTGATCGCAGTGCGAGACGAGGGCGACGGCTTTGTTCTCGCCGATATCGATCTTGATGTCGCGCGCGGGCGCCGCGTGCTCGGTGAACCGGTGTTTGCGCAGCGTCGGCCCGAGCTCTATCTAGAGCTGCTGACGAATACGTTTAGCTGGAACCCGCGCGATTTCTTCGGCCTCTATGGGCACGCGCCATGGCCGGCCGGAAAGGTATCGCGCGTGAGCGTCGCGCAGTTTGCCCCGACCAGTGACGTCGCTGCGAATCTCGAACGGTTTGCCGCACTTGCGGAGCAAGCGAAGGGGGAGGGGGCAGAGCTTGTCGTTTTTCCGGAGCTCGCTTTGACCGGGCTTGCCGATCCCGCGCGATCGGCGCAACCAATTCCCGGTCCGGCCATCGACCGGCTCCGCGAACTTGCCGCCAAGCTCAAACTGCATATCGTCTGCGGACTGGCCGAGCGGGCGGCCGATACGATTCATAACAGCGCTTGCCTGGTCGCGCCCGATGGCAAGCTTTCCGTTTATCGTAAGACCCATCTTTCCGAAGGCGACCGAGGCTGGGCTAGTGCCGGCGACGAATGGTGCGTGGTCGATACGTCCATCGGCCGTATCGGCCTGTTGATCGGCCATGATGCGTCGTTTCCAGAAGCCGGCCGGGTGCTGGCACTGCGCGGTTGTGACCTGATTGTTTGCCCGGCAGCGACGCGGGCGCAGTTCAGCTCGTCGCATGTGGGAACATCGGTTGCTCAGCCCGCACCGATACCGACCGGCGCCGATCCGCATCACTGGCATCATTTTCGCGTGCGCGCTGGCGAGAACAATGTATTTTTCGCCTTCGCCAATGTGTTCGATCCCAGGCGCGGCTATCCTGGCATGAGCGGCGTGTTCGGCCCCGACACTTTCGAATTCCCTCGCCGCGAAGCAATTGCGCCTGACGGCGAGGGGCAGGTGACATCGCTGGTCGATACCACCAACCTCGAGAGCAATTATCCGACCAATGTTGTGCGGCGGAAGGACCTCGTCGCCATGAGGATGCCGCACAGCTATCGTGACCTGACCAGGGCCGGAGTGAGCAATTTCTGACGCATCAAAGAGCGAAGGAGCTGGACATGGATCTGGGATTACGGGGAGGGAAAGTTCTGGTCACGGGCGGCACCAAGGGGATTGGCCGGGCGATCGCCGAAACCTTCGCGAGCGAGGGCGCGAACGTCGCAATTTGCGCCCGCAATCAGGCCGAGGTTGATGCGGCCGTAGCCGCGCTGAAGGCCAAGGGTGTTTCAGCCTATGGCGGCTCGGTCGATGTGTCCGACGGTGCGGCGCTCAAGGCCTGGGTTGCGGATATGGCAGCTCGGCTCGGCGGGGTCGACGTCGTCGTTGCCAATGTCAGTGCGCTTTCAATAGCGCAGGACGACGAGAGCTGGGAAAAGGAGTTTTCCACCGACATGATGGGCACCGTTCGCCTCGTCAATGCCGCGATGCCCTATCTGGAAAAGAGCGACGCAGCCGCGATCGTGACCATCTCCAGCGTCTCGGGGCGCGAAGTGGACTTCGCCGCAGGTCCCTACGGCACCTTCAAGGCCGCGATCATCCATTATACGCAGGGACTGGCCTATCAACTTGCAGGCAAGGGCATACGTGCCAACAGCGTCTCTCCGGGCAACACTTACTTTGAGGGCGGGGTCTGGAACATGATTAAGGACAACAATCCCGATCTCTACAAGACCGCGCTTGCCCTCAATCCAACGGGGCGCATGGGAACCCCGCAGGAGATGGCCAATGCCGTCGCCTTTCTTGCCAGCCGTGCGGCGAGCTTCATCACTGGAACAAATCTGGTGGTGGATGGCGCGTTGACGCGTGGCGTACAATTCTAGCTCGCGCAAGCGACGCGCTCAATTTGCGCTGTCGATCAGGCTTTCGAGGAGCCGCTTCAATTCCCGGGTGGACTTATTGCCGTAGTTCTCGACGATGTGTGCTTCCTGGCTCATCGCCAGCGAGTTGAGGCGCTGGCACAGCGCGCGGCCGCGGTCGGAGCAGAACATCAGCACCTTGCGGCGATCGTGGGGGTCCTGCAGGCGATAGAGCAGCCCATCCGATACCATGCGGTCGATGATCTTGGTCAGCGTCGGATGATTGAGCAGCACGGCCTCGGCAAGCTCGCCCATCGAGCGACCGTTGCCGTCGGACAGGACCTTGAGGATGCGCCACTGCTCGACCGGCACACCTTCCTTCGCCAGCCGCGCCTCAAGCTGCCGGTTGATCTCCCGGTTGGCTTGCGCGAGCAGGTAGGCGAGATGTTCTGTGATGGGAGTTTCTGAACTTGGCGGTTTGGCCACGGCTAAGAACTTTGGGTTGACCCTAATGAATGATGGCGCGGATTGCCCGTTCTATATGCATGGCAATTCTTGAAGTTTCAATATTTTCGAATAGGATATTTCTCCGGCCGGGTGGACAACAGGTGGCGGCGCAGCGCGGCTCCGCACAAGGCATCGTGTCGGACAGGAGTGGGGCGTGCTCTCGACAGTCAGCTTCAATTCCGGCGTTCCCGCGGTGCCACCCTTCGCTCTCAGAGGGCCGTCGATATTTGCGGCTGATCCGCCCTGGCGTCCCGCCGATATCGGCTTCCCCCAACGCCGCGGCGCCCGTGGCAAGCTGCGCATCGCGAATTTCCTCACCTGCTCCGGCTCGCCCGGCATATGGGGCCCGGCCGCCGCCAACGGCGCCTTGCTTGCGGCGTCCGAGATCAACAAACGCGGCGGTATCCTCGGGCGCGAGATCGAAATGACGATGCTGGATGCGGGTGGCCCGATCTCTCAGGTCGTCCGTCGCGCCGAACAGGCGATCGCATTCGATGGAGTCGACATCATTATGGGCTCGCATATCAGCGCGGTACGCGTTGCCTTGCGCGAGGTGACGCGCGGCCGTGTGCCCTACATCTACACGCCGGTCTATGAGGGCGGCGAGCGCACCCCGGGCGTGATGGCGATCGGCGAGACACCGCGCTGGCAGAGCCGGCCGGCCATTCACTGGCTCGCCGAGGTCAAGAATGCCTCGCGCTGGTATCTGATCGGCAGTGATTATGTCTGGCCATGGCAGTCGCATCGTGCGGTCAAGAGATACGTCAAGGAGGCGGGCGGCCAGGTGGTGGGCGAGGAGTTCGTTCCCGTGGGTGAGGACGATCATTCTGCACATCTCGCCCGTATCCGCGCCGCGCGACCGGATGTCGTCCTGATCTCGCTCATTGGCACGGACAGCATCACCTTCAACCGGGCGTTTGCCGAGGCGGGGTTGGCCTCGACGACGCTGCGCCTCGCTGGCGCCATGGATGAAACGGTGCTGCTCGGCATCGGCGCCGACAATACCGAAAACCTGTTCTGCGCCTCCGGCTATTTCACCGGCGTCGGCTCCTGCGCCAACGACGATTTCCTGAGCCGGTATCAAGCCACGTTCGGCGCCAACGCACCGCCGTGCGGTTCGATTGCGCAATCCAACTACGAGGGAATGCGCTTCCTGCAGGCGGCGGCCGAACGCGCAGGCACGCTGGAGTTCAAGCCGCTGCTCGCGGCCGGGCGCAACATCGTCTATAGCGGCGCCCGTGGCCCGGTGACCATTCGCGACGGACGCGCCGAGATGCCGATGTATCTCGCCGAGGCCGACGGCCTCGACTTCAGGCTGATCAGGACCATCTGAGGACGAGCAGGCGCTCCGTTCGAGCGCATCGTTGCAAAAATATACTTGAAAAGGAAAATATTTCCGTCTGTAATACTTCGGCGGCTGATCGTGCGGGCCGACAGGTGTCGCGCGACCGTCGCGCCGGGATGACCAAGCTTAAGGGAGAGTGCCTTGTCCGTCATGTTACCGACCCCCACGCAACTCCGCGCCGTTGCAGCGCAATGTGGCCTCTCGCTTTCCGACGAGGATGTTGCCTCGTTCCGAGGGTTGATGCAGGGCTCTGTCGATGCCTACAACCTGGTCGCGTCGATGCCCGACGAGGTGCCTATGGTAAAATATGCGCGCACGCCCGGCTATCGGCCCGGGCCAGAAGAGAACCCGCGCAATGCCTGGTACCGCAAGGCGACCGTGAACGGGGCACCGGCCGGCAAGCTCAAGGGCAAGACCGTTGCGCTGAAGGACAACATCATGCTGGCCGGCGTTCCCATGATGAACGGCTCGGCGACGCTGGAAGGCTATGTCCCCGATTTCGACGCCACTATCGTCACGCGCATGCTGGATGCAGGCGCCGAAATCGTCGGCAAAACGCATTGCGAATCCTTCTGCATCTCTGGCGGCAGCCACACCAATGCGACCGGGCCGGTGCACAATCCGCACAAGATGGGCTATTCGGCAGGCGGATCGTCGTCGGGAAGCGGCGTCGTGGTTGCGCTCGGCGAAGTCGACATGGCAATCGGGGGAGACCAGGGCGGCTCGATCCGCATGCCGTCTTCATTCTGCGGCACTTATGGCATGAAGCCGACTTGGGGACTGGTGCCCTACACAGGCATCATGCCGATCGAGATCTATGTCGATCACACCGGACCGATGACGGCGACGGTGGAAGACAATGCACTGTTGCTCGAGGTGCTGGCTGGCGACGACGGCTACGATCCCCGCATCAAAGCGCCCAAGGTCGATGAATACACCAAGGCGCTGGGCAAGGGTGCGAAGGGCCTGAAGATCGGGGTGCTGAAGGAAGGTTTCGGGCAGGCCGGCGCGGAGCCCGCTGTCAACGAAAGCGTGCGCGAGGCAGCGAAGCGATTCAAGGATCTCGGTGCTGCGGTGAGCGACGTCTCGATCCCGATGCATCTGCTCGGTCCCGCGATCTGGACCCCGATCGGCGCCGAAGGGATCGCCCAGACCATGATGTTCGGCGACGGCTATGGCCTGAGCCGTTCCGATCTCTACGCAGTGTCTCTGATGGATTTTCATCGCGGGTGGCGACGGCAGGCGGATTCGCTGTCGGAGACCACGAAGCTATTCCTCATGCTCGGCACCTACATCAACAACACGTTCGGCCCGCGCTTTTACGGCAAAGCGCAAAACATCTCGCGACGGCTTACCGCCGTCTACGACGCGGTGTTCAAGGACTACGATCTCTTGCTGTTGCCAACCACCCCGATGAAGGCGACTGCGCTGCCGCCAGCGAATGCGAGCCGGGAGGAATATGTCGCGCGCGCTCTGGAAATGATCAGCAACACCGCGCCGTTCGACATAACCCATCATCCCGCGATGTCCGTGCCCTGCGGCATGGTCGACGGCCTGCCCGTGGGCCTCATGCTGGTCGGCCGGCACTTCGAGGAATCCACCATCTACCGCGCCGCACATGCGTTCGAGCAGGCCGGCGACTGGAAGAAGATGTGAGGAGGCCAGACTTGCTCTCAAGCCGGATCGCGATGCATGGCTAGTGCATTCGTCGCCGCTTTCGAAATCGTAAGTTTCGGTGCGATCATCGTCCTGGTCGTGCTGGGACTTGGGATCATCGCCAGCATGATGGGCATCTTCAATTTTGCCCAGGGCGAGTTCGTCCTGCTCGGCGCTTACATCACCTATCTCGTCTATAGCCGCGGCATGCCGGTCTGGGTCGGCATGGCCGCGGCGCCGTTTCTGGTTGGTGCGCTCGGCTTCGTGCTCGAGGCACTTATCATCCGCCGCTTCTACGCCGCGCCGATCGTCGCCATGCTCGGCACATATGCCCTCGGCCTGATCATCCGCGAATGCGTTCGCGGCCTGATTGGTGGGCTCTACCTCTCGGTGCCGGAGCCGATCGGGGGCTCAATCGACTTCGGCACCATCCATCTTTCGGCGTGGCGCTTCACCATCGTCGTGGTGACGCTCCTGGTGATGGTCGGCTGCTATCTGCTGCTGTCGCGCACGAGTTTCGGCTTGCGCGTCCGCGCCACGCTGGAAAATCCGGCGCTGGCGCGTGCCTCCGGCATTTCCACCTCCTTGATCTATGGCACGACGTTCGCGTTCGGCGCCGCCTTGGCGGGTCTGGCAGGCGCGCTGGTCGTACCGGTGTTCAGCCTGTTTGCCGATCTCGGCATCCGATTCCTGATCCAGGGCTTTGTTGCGGTCATGGTCGGTGGTGTTGGCTCGTTCATCGGGCCGGTGGCGGGCGCGGCCGTGATTGGCACGCTGAGTGCCGCACTGCCGTGGGTGATGGCGCCTGTCATCGCCGACATTCTCGTTTTCGTGCTTGCCATCGTCTTCATCAAATTTCGGCCGCAGGGCCTGCTCTCGGGAAAAGGGGTCTAGTGTCATGTTCGACGATCGTTTGAGATTGAGCCGGCGCCGGTTCCTGTCGAATTTTGCCTTCGCCTCGGGCGCGTTCGCGACTGGCGTGGGCAGCTGGGTAATCCGGCCTGACTGGGCGAATGCTGCCGAAGGCCCGATCAAGGTCGGCATTGCTACCGATCTGACCGGCCCGATCGCCTATGCTGGCAATGCCGATGCCAACACAGCCAAGATGGTGGTCAAGGAGATCAACGATGCCGGCGGTCTGCTCGGCCGTCCGCTCGAACTCTACATCGAGGACACCGCATCAAACGAATCCGTCGCCGTCGGCAACGTTCGCAAGCTGATCCAGCGCGACAAGGTCGACCTCGTGCTCGGCGGAATCACGAGCTCGATGCGCAATGCGATCAAGGATCCGATCGTGGCCCGTGGCAAGACGCTCTACATCTATCCGCAGCTTTACGAAGGCAAGGAGTGCACGCCTTATCTGTTCTGCACCGGGCCGACGCCTGCGCAGCAATGTGACGAATTCATCCCCTGGCTGATCAAGAACGGCGGCAAGCGCTTTGCCCTGCCGAGCGCAAACTACGTCTGGCCGCACACGCTCAACGTCTACGCGCGCAAGGTGATCGAGGAGAATGGCGGCGAGGTGATCTTCGAGGAATATTATCCGCTCGACCAGGTCGATTTCAGCGCGACCGTCAACCGCATCATCTCGAACAAGGTCGACGTCGTCTTCAACACGGTAATCCCGCCCGGCGTCGGTCCGTTCTTCAAGCAGCTCTACGAAGCAGGCTTTCTGAAGAATGGAGGCCGACTGTCCTGCGTCTACTATGACGAGAACACGCTCAACATCAACCAGGCCAACGAGATCGAGGGGCTTGCGAGCTGCCTCGACTATTTCAAGGTCCTGACCAAGGACGATCCGGTCAGCGCGAAGATCCAGGCGGCCTATGAGAAGGACTATCCGGGCAATTTCCTGTTTGCTGCCGGAAGCGCGGCAACCGGCACTTACCGTGGTCTGAAGCTGTGGGAAGCCGCCGTGAAAGAGGCGGGCAAGGTCGATCGCGAGTCGGTTGCCGCCACGCTCGATCACGCCAAGATCGCAGAAGGGCCGGGTGGTCCGGCCGAGATGGTTCCCGGTAAGCGGCATTGCAAGATGAAGATGTACACCGCGGTCGCCAAGGGTGGCGTGTACGAGATCGTGGCCCACAGCAACGGCCTGGTCGATCCCAAGGAGTGCTGAGCAAAGCATGGGTGCAGGCAAGCAGGCCGTTCACGCGAAACTCGACGAGCGGCCGAATACCTCGACAGCTGATTGCGGCACAACCACCGCGGTGGTGTTGCCAACGGCGGCGCACAAATTTTTGCCGATCGTGGAAATCGTTGCGCTGTTGGTGGCGGCCGTGCTGCCGCTGGTCCTGCAGGACTATCTCACCGTCTTTGCGACCCGCGTCATCATCCTCGCTCTGTTTGCGCTATCGTTCGACCTGGTCTGGGGTTATGCCGGCATCATGAGCTTCGGCCAGGCGCTGTTCTTCGGTTCGGCCGGCTACGGCGTGGCGCTGTTGGCCCGCGATCTCAATGTCACCGCGATCTTCCTGGTGCTGCCGGCGGGAATACTGATTGGGCTAGCATTCTCGCTGCTGCTAGGTGGCTTTTTGTTGCTGGGCCGGTACCCGTCCAGCGTAATCTTCGTCGCGCTCGGGACGTTGACCGGCTCGTATGCGGCCGATCGCCTCGCGCGCGGCTGGTACTATCTCGGCGGACAGAACGGCATCCCGTCGATTCCGGCAATGTCGTTCGGCAGCTACCAGATCGACGAGGGGCCAGTCTATTACTACCTCGCGCTCGGCATCCTGTTGGTCGTCTATCTTCTCTGCCGCTTCCTGGTACGATCGCAATTCGGCCTCGCGCTCGCCGGGCTTCGCGAGAACGAGCAACGTATCGCCTTTTTCGGCTACAAGGCCCAGCATCTGAAGGCGATCGTCTTCGCGATCGGTGGCGCCATCGCCGGCCTTGCTGGCAGCCTTTACGCTTTTCACGAGGGATTTGTCTGGCCCAACATGCTGGGCGTCGTGATCTCGACCCAGGTCGTGCTCTACGTTCTCTTCGGAGGATCCGGTACGCTGATCGGCGCGGTGATCGGCACCGTGATTATCGAGGGCGTGAGTTTTTGGCTGTCGGACAACTATCGCGACATATGGCCGATAATTCTAGGCGTCATGCTGCTCCTCGTAATCCTTTTCCGCCCACTTGGCCTCATCAGTTTTGTCGTCGGGGAAAGCGAGCGTGTCGGCTCTTTTGGCGCGAGGTCAAAAAGGAGCAGGCATGCCGCTCCTTGAAGCTTCCGGTATCAAAAAGGTGTTCGGCAAGCTCACCGCGCTTGACGGCGCAGGCCTTGTGGTCGCCGAGAATGAATTTCACGGCCTGATCGGCCCCAACGGGTCCGGCAAGAGCACGCTGATGAAGTGTGTGGCGGGTGCGGAAATTCCGACTGCCGGAAGCGTGCGTTTTGCAGGAGGTGACATCACTGCGCTGTCGCCGACCGAGCATGCCCGTGCCGGGATGAGCCTGAAATTCCAGATCACGAGCGTGCTGCCCTCGCTCACCCTTTACGACAACATCCTGCTGGCGCTACAGGCGCAATCTTCTCTGTTGGATCTGGTCCTGTCGCGGACCCGCCGGTTGCTGCATGACGAGGTCATGGCCATGCTCTCCCAATTCCGCCTTGCCAACCGCGCTCACGAGGCGGCAGCAACCCTGTCGCACGGCCAGCAGCAATGGCTTGAGATCGCGATGGCGCTTGCCGCCAAGCCGCGGCTTTTACTGCTCGACGAGCCGACCGGCGGGATGAGTCTCGAAGAGCGGAGAGTCACCGGCGAGCTGCTGCAGCCGATCAAGTCGCACTGCTCGCTCGTGATCGTCGAGCATGACCTCGATTTCATCAGAGATATCTGTGATCGTTTGACGGTGCTGGATCAGGGCCGTGTGCTCCAGAGCGGCACGGTTGCGGAGATCCAGGCCAGCAAGGACGTACAGGAGATTTATTTGCGCCGTGCCTGACACCCAGTTCCTCGATATCGCCCATCTCGATGCTGGCTATGGCCGTAGCCAGGTCCTGTTCGACGTCAATGTCGGCATTCCCTGGCGCGGCGGCGTTGCGGTGCTCGGTCGCAATGGTGCGGGGAAAACGACGTTGATGAAGACCATCGTCGGCGAGATCGGTTTGTCGAGAGGCACACTGACATTCGACGGCAGAGACATCGGCCACCGCCCGACCGAGGAACGGGTCCGGCTTGGCATCGGCTACGTGCCACAGGAGCATTCGGTGTTCGCGCGGTTGTCTGTGCGCGACAATCTGGCAGTCGGGGCGCTCAATAATCCCGCCGCCGCCGCGATCGACCGCGTGCTCGCGATCTTCCCAAAGCTTGGCCAGCGCCTCGATCAGCCCGCCGGCACCTTGTCGGGCGGCGAACGAAAAATGCTGGCGATCGGACGCGCGATGCTGGGCGATCCCAGGCTTTTGCTGCTGGACGAGCCGACCGAGGGTGTGTGGATCGGCGTGATCGAGGAAATCACCGAGCGGCTGATGGAGCTTGCAAAGGAGATTGCAGTGGTCATCGTCGAGCAGCATCTCGATCTCGCGCTGCGCGTGGCC
>Ga0210397_10000997_pt1 | contig 18427 bp, 17 predicted proteins | sample IncBWH2OmetaG_FD_160126 | JGI IMG/M metagenome (GOLD analysis project Ga0210397, IMG submission 160126) | Forest soil microbial communities from Barre Woods Harvard Forest LTER site, Petersham, Massachusetts, United States - Inc-BW-H-2-O ...
TTCTCCACCGCCAGCCGTGGATTCTTTGCTTGCGCCACCGCTGCGCAAAACGTATCCAATACGCAGGGATCCTGCCGCTGCCCAGTCGCGCGCTCCATCTTTTCATACATCCGCTGCGGATTCTGCCGCGCCAGCCCCGCCACGCTCCGAATCCCCAGCAATTCGAAATCCCGCAGCATCGTCGGTCCCACCGAAATCAAATTCCCGAGCTTCCGGGTTTTCTCTGCCATAAAAAACCTCCTTGACAACAGTATTCGCCTTTCCTATCCTAACTAGTCTAAATAAGACTAGTGCTCCTTTGCAAGAAGGAGTTTAGACATGCGCGCCTTCAACTTTGCCGCTCTCGCTGCTCCTTTGTTTTTCGGATTCGCGACTCTGCAAGCCAATCAAATCGAGGAGAAGAAACTCATGAACGTGAAGAAAATCACCCCAGTCCTGCTAGTCAACGAAATCGAGCCAATCCTGTCTTTCTGGGTCGATCGCCTCGGATTCACCAAAGCCATCGAAGTCCCCGACGGCAACAGACTCGGCTTCGTCGCCTTCCAAAAAGGCTCAGTCGAAGTGATGTATCAAACCTACGCCAGCGTCGAACACGACGCCCCGCCAGCCATGGCCGCCGCAGCCAGAAAGGGCCCCACGTATCTCTATCTGGAGGTAGACAACTTGGACGCCGTCTTAGCCGCCATGAAGGACGTACAAAGAGTCAAGCCCGAACGTACCGCCTTCTATGGCATGCGTGAATTCGCCGTCCAAGATCCCGCCGGCCACTACATCACATTCGCCCAGCTAGCCGGCGCGGTGAAACATTAGATTGGTTCTGGAGAATAGGCCGCTGAATCGCTTGCAGTGCCAAAAAGCGAGAGTGAGTCTATTATCTCCGGTAGCAGCCACGTGGGAGCACCTGACATGAGAAGCGTTGTGCCTCTTGGAATTCGGGCTTGTGTTCGAGCAGGATTGTTGGCAGTAATAGCAATCGGTGGTCTCCGCGGTGAGGCGTGGCTACAAGACCATGGTTCCCCGCTGTCGACACAGCAGGCGCCTCCTACAAAGTTGGTTCTCGAAGTTATCGCGACAAAGTTCGACATCGGTCCCTCGGAAAAATACCTATACTTGGCGATATATTCCGATCGTTCCGTCGAATTTCAAGCAATGGGACCTGCCTGGTCCGATAAACCCAGCCCGACGAAATTAAAGAAAATCCTGACACAAGGGGATTTCGCGCGGCTTGAGTCGTTATTGAATCAACCAAGCCTGCTCAACCTCAAGCCAAAGTATCCATCAAGGTGGGATGTAATCGACGCTGGGACTTCATGGGATATCACTCTTCCGCACACCCAAAGCCAGCAGAAGGTTGAAGTAGTCGCATTCGATCCTGAAGAGGCGCGAAGGTCACACCGATACTATCCAGACGCGCTTGTGAAGTTGGGATGCACGATTGAACTACTGAGGAATGACGTCACTGGTGACCAAGCAAAGCTCCTAAGCGAATGTAAGAAAACTCTTAAGATTCACTGAATCGGTCATTTCCGAGGCGGATTAGCGTACCAGCACCTACGATTTATTGCTTCGGCGCGGTCGGTGTCGGCGGCGCGCGCCGCTCCGCCTCGGAAATCACCGCAATAGACCGCGCTCCATTCTTCCCCACCGAACGCACCGCGAAGAAATGATTGTCGGTCGAAACATCTTTCAACACTGTTTGCCCAGCCTTTTCCGCAAAATCGAAAACGCTCCAGCGAGCCTCCGTCGTCTCTCGCCACAAAATCTCAAATCCTGCCCGCTCCGCATCATCGTCCGCTGCCCATGAGACCTTCGCATCCGGCGTGACCGCCCCCGTCAGCTTCACATTTGTAGGCGGAGCCGGAGCCAGCGCCAACTGCCGCAATACTTCGGCATTATCCCGAGCCACATTCCCCATGAACGCGAAACTCAAATATTTCTCGTAGTCGCCGTACTCAATCCCATTCTCCGTTCGCGGCGTCTGGTGCTGGTGATTGTAATCTTCCAGCGGCTCCGTGAAGCGCACCGCTGGCAATCCCGCTTTGGAAAACGGATAGTGATCGCCGCCGCGACCGTATCGGTCCAGCCTAAAAATCATTCGAATCGCTGACCGCCCGTTAATCTCCTCGATCGCGCGCGCCAACTCGCGCTGCGGCCCATCGCAATCCTCGATCGTGCCATTCTCCGAAAAGACGCGCACGCGATGTGGTCCGCCCGGCGCCGGGTCCGCTCCGACAATATCATTGTCCATCATCGCGCCCACCGTGTACCCCTGCTCCTTCGTCCATTCCAGCAGCCGGTACGCGCCCAAAAGCCCCTGCTCTTCACCCGATAGCGCCCCAAACAAAACCGTCGCGCGGCCGCCATGGCCAGCCGCGGCCGCCTTGCTCAACAGTCGAGCCGACTCCAGAACCACCGCGACCCCGGAAGAGTCATCATCCGCGCCCGGCGCATCCGCCTCTGGATCCATCACGTTGGAAGGCCGCGAGTCGAAGTCGCCCACAACAACGAAAATATTCTTCGCCAGATTTGGATCTGAACCCTTCAAAATCCCGTACACATTTTCAAGGTGTACCGGATTCGGCCCGGTCCGTTCCGACTTCGACTCAAATTTGTCCACCACAATTTCCAGTTTTCCGCCGGATGCTTTCGCAATCTCGTTGAACCGCGCCGTGATGAAATCGCGCCCGCAGCCGATCCCGCGCTTCGGATCCGTCCACGAAGATAGCGTCAGCCGCGTGCCGCAGCTGACTTGCTCATGGATGATGGCGCGCATCGTCTTCTCATCAATGGATGTTCGCGCAATCGCCCCGGCCGGTCGCGGCAGAATCTTCGGATGCGGCGCGCCTGTCAGCGGCTCCGCAGGATCGTGCGAACCGCTCTGTGGCTTTGCGGGCGCGCTCTGCTGCGCATTAGAAATGACAGCGCAGAAGCCAAGCGCCAGAAGGGAGATCGTCACAACATTCAGAAAGTGTCTGCGAAACAGATTGATGCGATTAGTCATGGTCTACGCTTTCGAGATGAATTTGCGTTCGGCGAACGGGCATTCTAACGCGACAGCCCAAACTTTGCGATGCAATTGCCTGTCACACAGGACGTGGCCCGGGCTCGCTCCAGGTACAGCCCAAGTTTTGCCGATGCTCGCGGTTGTGTTAACGTTTTTTGTTTATGAAAAAGCGCATAGGCGTGCTGTTGAGCGGCCGCGGTTCGAATTTCGAAGCGCTCGCGGAGAGCATCGCAGCCGGCCGGATTCCGAACGCGGAAATCGCCGTCGTCATCAGCAACCGTGAAGGTGCGCCCGGTCTCGAACGCGCAAAATCGCGCGGCATCGCCACGCGCGCCATTCCTTCGAAAGGGCTGGAGCGCGAAACCTATGATCGCCAGGTCGTCGCTGTCCTGAACGAGCACAAAGTTGACCTCGTCTGCCTGGCCGGCTACATGCGCCTGCTGTCACCATATTTCGTGGCCGCGTTCCCAAATCGTATTCTGAACATTCACCCCTCGCTGCTTCCCTCTTTCCCAGGCCTCGAGTCGCAGCGCCAAGCCCTCGAATACGGCGTAAAGTTCGCCGGCTGCACGGTCCATTTCGTGGACGAAAATCTCGACGCCGGTCCCATCGTTCTCCAAGCCGTCTTGCCAGTAAAAGACGACGACACGGAGGACACCCTCTCCGCGCGCATTTTGCAAGAGGAGCACCGAATCTATTCCGAAGCCGTTCGAATCGTCCTCGAAGGCCATTACAAAATCGAAGGCCGCCGTGTAATTCGATCACACTGAAAAAATGTCCGAAACCAAATTCAAACCCGTCGATGAACAGCTCGCCTACCTGAAAAAAGGCACGGCCGAAATCATTCCCGAAGCAGAACTCAAGGCGAAGCTAGAACACTCCTTCAAAACAAACACGCCCCTCCGCGTCTACCTCGGCGTCGACCCCACCGCCCCCGACATTCACCTCGGCCACACCGTCGTCCTCCGCAAACTAAAGCATTTCCAGGACCTCGGCCATACCGCGATTTTCCTCATCGGTGATTTTTCCGCCATGATCGGCGATCCCACCGGCCAATCCGAGACCCGCCCACCGCTCACGCGCGAACAAGTCGAGGCCAACGCCAAAACCTATCTCGCGCAAGTCTTCAAACTCCTCGACCCGCAAACAACCGAAGTCCGCTACAACTCCGAGTGGCTCGACAAACTTTCCAGCTACGACATCGTCCGCATTTGCGGCCACTATAGCCTCGCTCGTATGCTCGAGCGCGAAGACTTCCGCTCCCGTCTCGAACAACACCAGCCCATCTCCGTCCACGAACTCCTCTACCCGCTCCTTACCGCTTACGACGCCGTCACGCTCAAATCCGACGTCGAACTCGGCGCCACCGAGCAGAAGTTCAACATCCTGGTGCACCGCGACATCCAGCGCGCCTATGGCCTTGCCGGCGAAGTCGCCGTCACCATGCCCATCCTGGTCGGCCTCGACGGCCAGCGCAAAATGTCCAAAAGCCTCGGCAACTACATCGGCATCACCGAATCGCCCACCGACATCTTCGGCAAGCTCATGTCCATCCCGGACGATTTGATGTGGACGTACTACGACCTGGTGACCGACCGCACGGCCGCAGAAATTGCCGCGCTGAAAAAAGAAGTCGCGGGCGGCGCAGCCCACCCCATGGACGTAAAGATGCGCCTCGCCCAGGAAGTCATCGCAGGCTTCCACGGCGAAGAAGCCGCCCGCAAAGCCGCCGAAAATTTCCAGCGAGTCTTCCGCGACCGCCAAGCCCCCGCAGAAGCGGAAATTCAACGCATTCCTTGCGGCCCAAGTAAAAAGCTCGTCGCGCTGCTAGCAGAACTGAAACTCGCGCCATCGAAAAGCGAGGCAGGAAGATTGATCGAGCAAGGCGGCGTGGAAATCGACGGCGTCCGCGTGGAGGATGTAAGGAAGGATATCGATCTGAGCAAACCTTCAGAACTTCTGCTGCGCGCAGGAAAAAAGAAATTCCTCCGCATCATCGTCGAATAGCTTCGTAGGGGCACGCCGTGCCCGCCCCTCTTCTCTGCGACTTCTGTGCCCTCTGTGTAAAATCCTTTGCTTTCTTTTCTCTTTCTTCTTATCCCAGAACTTCCCCAACCAACCCCGCCACATGCTCCGCTATCGACGGCGCCGCCGTCAACCCCGGTGACTCGATCCCCACCAGCTGAATCGCCTGCGGCACCGCCGGATCGCGCGCAATCACAAAATCCGCAATCCCATGCCCGGTCGGCGGCACCAACTTCGGTCGCAACCCCGAATACCCAAGATGCAAGTCGCTCTCTTCGATCTCCGGCAAAAGCGTCTTCGCGCTTTCCGCAAAATCCGCAATCGGCAACCGATTCTTTTCGTAGTTTTCTTTCCCGTGCACATACGTCGCCGTCGGCCCCAGCAAAAACGTCCCCCACAACGTCTTCGTAAAATGCACGCCTAGACTCAACCCGTCGCTGTGCGGCAGCGGATACACCAGGTCATTGATCAACGAAGCCCGCGGCCCGCGCACCTCACAATACTCTCCGCGCACCGGATAAATCTTCCACGAATTATTTCCCAACAGCGCCGCCACTTCATCCGCGTAAAGCCCAGCTGCATTAATCACGCACCGCGCCTCAATCATTTCATCCTGCACATCTTCTTCACCGCCAATCCGCAGCCCAACGCGAATCGCTCCCGCCACTGGCTCCAGCGAAACAACGCGCGCATGCGTAACGATTTCCGCTCCTTGGCCAGCAGCTATGCGCGCGTACGCGTGCACCAACTCCTCCGCCGAAACGATCCCCGTCGAAGGCACCACCATCGCTGCCGATCCACGAATGTGCGGCTCGCGTTTGCGAATCTCCTCCGGCCCGATCAGCCGCAATCCCTCCACGCCATTGTCTTCGCCCTTTTTCTTTAGGGCCTCGAGATCGGCCTCTTCGTGCGCGTTCGCCGCCACCACAAGCTTCCCCGTGTGGCGAAACGGAACATTATGTTTTTTGCAGAATTCGTAAGTCAGCCGGTTGCCTTCGATACAATGCCGCGCCTTCAGCGAATTCTTCGGATAGTAGATACCGGAATGCACCACCCCGCTGTTGCGCGAACTCGTCGCCATCCCCAGCTTGGGATTTTGCTCGACGAGAAAAACATCTCCCCACCGTGCGGAAACGGCCCGCGCGATGGCGCAACCTACGACACCACCACCGATGATCAGAATATTCGCTTGGTCCATGACTCCATTTTATCCGCGAGCGTTATCCATGCGCATTGATTTCGTCGAAGTACGGTTTGCACTCCGCCAGCCGCGCCTGCGTTCCATCGTGCACCGCATAAACTGAGTGCCCCTTTTCCTCGTAATGGTTACGCCACAGCGAGGCCGCACCATGCACACCGTCTTTGTTCAGCGCATAAAAGAAAATGTGAAACGTCGCGAGTTTTTTCTTATCGTTGTTGTAATTGTGCGCGATGCGCGCCAGCGCTTCGAGACAAGCCTCCTCTGGCGATTTCCCAAGCCGCATCATTTCAATAATGGTGTGCCCGCCGCAGATCTTGATGTTCTCTTCGCCTTTTCCTGTCGAGCCTGCCGCACCAACTTCATTATCCACGAAGCATCCGGCCCCGATAATCGGCGAATCGCCCACGCGCCCTGGAATTTTCCATGCTAATCCGGAAGTCGTCGTAGTCGCGGAGATATCGCCCTTCTCATTCACCGCCATGCACGGAATCGTTCCCGTAGGCGGATGCGCAATCACGCGCTCGGCGTAAGCAATTTTCTCTTTATCGCCATCAAAAATCGCAGCAACGTGCTCCTTCCATTCCGGGCTATCAATCCCCGGCCGCCAATTCACCGAGGACGCTGCTTTCCACGCCAGCCAAATCTTCCGCGAATGCTCGGTGAGCAGATTCATGTCTTCAAAGCCTTCATCGACGGCAAATCGATGCGCGCCCTCGCCAACGATCATCACGTGATTCGTCTTTTCCATCACGGTCTGCGCCAGCCGCGCGACATTCTTGATGCGCCGCACCGATGCGACCGACCCGGCGCGATGCGTCGGTCCATGCATCACGCTGGCGTCCAGCTCCACTTCGCATTCCTCATTGGGCAAGCCGCCGAAGCCGACGGAATCGTCGTTCGGATCGTCTTCGACGATTGTCACGGTCGCAACAACCGCGTCCAGTGTGTCGCCGCCTTTCTTAAGAATGTCCATCCCTTTATCAAGCGCATGAAGTCCGTTGGCGCTCGAAATAATGATCGGCCGCGTGCCCTGCGCAGCCGCGATCGCTGTCGACGACGGCAGCGCCGCCTCATCCGCCGGAACCGATCGCCCAAACACTTTGCCTGCCCCCGCGGCAAGACTGCTCGCGATCGATGTAAGAAAAAATTTGCGCCGTGACCACAGTTCCATAAGGAAGACCTCCTCGAAGTTCGGCTGCAATATACAAGCGGAAGCGCAAGATTGGAAGTTGTAGGCTACGCCTGGTTTTTACTCCGGTTCATTCCGGAGGGGCGGATCGCTCCTGCCTGCCAGACGGGAAACAAAGCGATCAAAAAGGGTTTGCCACCTGATTCTTCTGCCACATCCGAAACCCACCCAGAAACGCATTCTCGTTATTGCCAAGCCGCGCCCCGGGAGGGAGCTGCTTCAAAAGCTTGCTGTTTCCGCCGCCCAGCACCACATAATCCGCATCAAGCGCGACCTTCAGACTCTTCGTCACTTTGGCTACGCAGCGGCGCCATTTTTTCTTCCCCATTCGTTTGAGCCCGCGCAAGCCAAGGTAGTCCTCATAGGATTTTCCGTTCTTGTACGCCAGGTGCGCCAACTCCATGGGCTGCAGAATTCCGTTCACGATCATCGCGGATCCCAGGCCCGTCCCCAACCCGAGAAACAACATCCGCCCGCCTTTGTAACTGCCCACCGCCTGCATGGCGGCATCGTTGAGAATCTTCACTGGACAGCCAAATGCTCTATGAAAATTGAATCCCACCCACCCGTGTCCCAGATTGTGCGGTTCGCGCAGCGGATGCCCATTGATGATCGGCCCGGGATAGCCCAGCGAAATACAATCGAACTTCCAATCGGCCACGGCCTTCTTCACCAGGCTCACCATCTTGCGGGGCGTCATCGTCGGCCCAGACGGATATTTTCGCGGCTCTTTCTGCCCCGTCGCCAGCATCTTGACGTTTGTGCCGCCTACGTCGATCACCAGAACCTTCGGAGACTTCCCCGTTTGCTCCGTTTTCATGGCCGCTCCTCCGATGAATCACCCGCCGTATGCGCAGTCTCTTTCGACGCCCGGAGAATTCTAGAGGGAAGTGGCAATTCAGCGAAGAAAAATCGCAGGCTGCGCCGCGGCAGCGGAAGCTATAAAAGATGTTTGCTCAGGGTCGGGGGTAGCGAGTCAGTTTCCAGCAAGTCAACTAAAGAGGCGTGGAGCGACTAGGTGCAGTGTCTCTAACTGTAAAAAGCTAGGAGATCTAAATGCTGCGGAATGTCTTCGTTCCTCTTCTATTCCCCACCGGACTGGAACCCTGGCCTAAGAACGGTCAGCTCACTAGGGCGAGACCCCCTGGCTCTGAGAGACTTGTGCTCCGAAGTTATAAGTTTCCACGACCCAGCCAAACTGCCCAGTGATGCCAAGTACCGCGAAGGGTACGCTAAAGTTGAGGCGTGCCGTGCCGTTTGGTTCGGTCTTAACGTGAAATCGCACCACGCCCAGAATCGCGCCCCAGCCTCCCGCGTTTGGGTCCGCCACCGGCGGGCGAGCCGCACGAATGCGAATCGCGTCCGCAATATGAATCTCGTCTCCGCGGATGACCACGTCCGCCGACTGCGGATTCGAGGGGTTGGCGGTCGCTGGATTGTAGGCGATGAAGACTTGGAATGAATCCTGGGGCCGGCCGTTGCTGTCCAGCGTCGTAAAATCAGGTGTTTCGTTGAAGTGCAGATCGAAATGCATCGTCGCCGTAAAATCCAGGCTGACGATCGTCAGAGGAGTGCTCATAAAGATGCCTCCCGGCGCACGTCGGAAAGGCCGAGTGTTGCGCACCAATCGAAAACATGGTGCACGGGTTATAGGTCAATTGCAAGTGACGTATGTAATTGGTAGTGTGCCCCGCTCCGGAAAGCGGTGCCCCGCGGCGCTATCCCTGCCTCCGACCGCCTCTTTCCCTGATAGTGCATTAATCGGAGGCTGAGGCACTACTGGGTTTGTAGACCCAGGCGGCGGGCGTGGCGGGAAGATTGCTGCCGCTTTCGGCGTAGCCTCCGGTGATCAGTGCTTTGCCGCCGGGCAGGAGCGTTGCCGAGGCGAAGAAGCGCGCGGCTCCCAGCGAGCCTGGAATTTTGGTGAATGTGCCGGTGGTTTCGTCATATAGCTCGGCAAACGGGCCGCCGCCGGCGACAAGCACTCTGCCGTTTGGCAGTAGCGCCATCGCCTGGGGAATTTTAAAGCGAGAAGTATTCATCGTTCCGGTGGCAGTGAATGTTTTTGAGGAGGGGTCGAAAATTTCCGCGCTCGCATATTCGCCATGCCAATCCCGATTGTCCGAACCGCCCACAATGAGAACTTTTCCGCTGCGAAGTAGAATCGCGGCATGCTTGTGCCGGGCCACAGTCAACTGGCTGGCGGGACTGAATTTTCCGTTGGCGGGATCGAAAATCTCCGCGGAGCGGTAAACATTTTGCGAAGGGTAATGGCCTGAGCTTCCGCCAACGATCAAGACTCGGCCATCTTTCAACGCCGTCGCCGTATGCGCTGCACGCGCCTCGGCCATGCTGCCGGTCGCAGTGAATTTTCCAATGGACGGGTCGTAAATCTCGGCGCTGGCGATTTTATTTTCCTGGCGATCCTCGCCGCCCGCGATGAGCACGCGGCCGTCCGCGAGAATCGTCGCCGTGTTTCCCGCGCGCTCGACCACCAGATTTCCCGTCGGAGTAAATGTATTCGCTGCGGGATCGTAAATCTCCGCGGAGCCGCGCAGATCGTAACGTCCCGTCCAGCCGCCAATGATCAGCACTTTGCCATTTTTCAAAAGTGTAGCCGTGTGCCCCGAGCGTCCGATGCTCATCTCCGCGACAGACTGAAACGTTCCCGAGTTTGGGTCGTACAATTCCGCGGTTCGGTACGGGCTGTACTCGCCGCCGCTGCCCGCGAATCCGCCAGTGATCAGGACCTTGCCATTCGGCAACAGCGTGGAGGTATGGCTGGCGCGAGCAATATGCATCGCGGCGATCTCCGCCACCGAGCCGGTTCCCGAAGGCCAAGGCGCATCTGCCAGCGAGAAGCAAAGCAAAGGTACAAGCATCAGCGAGAGCAATAAGAAGCTAGCTGTTTTTGCTGAACGAGGGTTCATGGCACGCCTCACAGGTTGGTTTAACTGATCTGCAAGACGCTTGGAAGGGCCGCGCCGTTAACGCAGTTAGCAAAAACCTGTGAAGGCGTGGATGGCTTAACCAATAAGAACCGCGCTTACTCGGCCAAGCCATGAGAATGGCAAGGTATTCTTCAGGACACCACACTAGTGAGGTGCGAGTGTGGTTGAAAAGCTGTCGTGAGCGGCCGTGTCGTAGAGATGAAGAAGTTCCGCAGCCCGCTTGAGCAAATCGGCGGGCAAATCGCCAGGCTGATAGTCAACCCAGCCCGTCGTGAAGTTGAGCGGAATCTTTTGGCCCGAGGAGCTCACTTCGACGGCGCCGAGCCTGTTCAAGACCTGTCTGACCTCGTTCACACCGCATTCGGGAAGTAACAGAAGGAAATCATCGTCACTGAGGCGCGCGGCAATATCCGACCCGCGGCTGGCCTTTTTCAAGCGGCGCGCAAGCTCCTTGAGTGCGGCATCCACGGCGGGCTTGCCGTATCGCGCGCTAAGATGCGCGAACTCATCCACGTGAAGTGTCGCGAGGCTCAGCGCCGAATTTTGGCGTCGCGCGCGAGCCACTTCTTTCCCCAAATGCTGCTCGAGAGACGAGCGCGTGTATAACCCTGTGATGGGATCGAGCCCGGCCGCTTCCGAAAACTGCTGCGGCATAGCTTGTGCGTCGAGAGACTGTTCCGCGGACTGCTTCCGCAGGCGCCGGAAAGACCACTGGCGATACACCAGCCAGGCATTGAAAATAAGAAGCAAACAGAGCGTGGCCCAACGCGCTTGATCCGAACGGATTTCGTAGAAATGATCCGAGTGACGGAAAAAAGAAGTAAACGAGGAAAGCAGGAAAGCCACGCTCGAAAGTGTGGTGACCAGCAATGCGGAGAACCACAGCCACCATTCGCGCCGCGAAATCTGCTGCGGATTAAACTCGGCTGGCAGCACGCGGAAATTGCCGGAGCCCTCGAGCGGCGAGGGTTTTGGCTTGTTTGCGGCAATTCCCAAGATAGATTTCATTTTGCGAACGGTGGAACTGGGCTGCCATCACTCTAGTCGCGCGCGGCGAACGGAGGCAACACAGAAAACGTACAGGCTCGCACGATTCAAGAACCTGACCCTCCGGTCAGGCACGCTGATTCAAGGCGCATCAGCATTTTTTTCATCCGCCGCTACACTAACCGTCATTTCGAGCGGAGCGGGCCGACGCTTTCTCCTTCCACTTCGCTCCAGCAAAGTGGTCGGCCCGAGCAGAGGGAAATCTCTCTGCTCTCCAGGTTCGCGAAACTACAACACCGTCCCACTCGGCAGAGCGGCTGCGGGAGATTTTGCGACGGGAAGCGGCGCGTGTTCGAGCACGCGGCGCGCATAGAGAGCGACATTTTTTACGCCGACGGCGTAGGCCGGGTTGGGATTGCGAATGCCGCCGTTGTACGCGCCGATGGCCTGGTCGACGTCGCCGCCGAAGCGGTCCAGCAGATCGCGCAGAACAAGTCCGGCATACGTGGTAAGCACTTCGCTGTTGACCGAGTTGACGTCGAGATCCCGCGAAGGACGCAGGCGCAGCGGCAATTCGTCGTAGTGCCGCTTGTCCTTCAAATAGAGCTGATGAGCCGCTCGCAGCGTTTCGCGCGAAATTTGCCAAGTACCGATCGAGTAGTCGCTCACGAGGACGCGCTTGCGGCCGCGTTCGAGAACGATGTCGCCGCGTTCCGCGCGTTTTTTCCAAACCGCGTGCGTGAGGTCGCCGTTTACATCCATGTAGTTGTTTTCCATCGCGCCGACGCCGAGGAAGTAATCGAGCGGCAGATTGTAGAAATGCGCGACGTCCAGAATGTCGGAAGCGAGCCGCAGCGCCTGATGATGAGTGAGCGGCTGAGGCGCGCGCGTGCTTTGGCCCACAACGCGCCAATCGGTCTGCGATTTGAAGACGAGAAAGTCCGCAAGCGCGGGAAGCAATTGGAAGGAGGGAAGATTTTCCAGTTTTTGTTCCGTCGGAACGTTGTAGGCGTTCTCGAACAGGCGGCTTTGCTGCTGTGCAAAGGAGAGATCCTGCTTGGTCCATGCGACGAGTTCGTAGTGCATGATCAGACCGTGCGCTTCCATTCGGTTGAGACGAGGGACGGCCGTGAGCTGATCGTTTTCGACGAGCAGGAAAATCTTGTAGTGTACGCGTCTGCCAGTCCGGTCTGCCGTTAGAAAAATTTTGGACGTGTCGTCGGGATCGCGCCCGCGGAGATATTCGTAACGAAGAAACGCTTCGAGCTGGTCGTCGAACGAAGCGATTTCGGCGCAAGCCACTTCGTTCGAGAACGGAAGCGCAATGTTTCGGCCGCGGATTTTCGGAGCGAGATGGCGATGTTGCGTGGAGACGCGCATGTGGCGCGGCCATAGCCGATCGGCAGTCCAGGAAGTTAGCGCGAGTGCGGAGAGTGCAAGCGCCGCCAGCGCGCGTGTGGAAAAAAGTCTTGTTGAGGAAGGACGGTGAAGAGTGCTGGTGAGTTTTTTGGCTGACATGGCTGCAGCCCTCGTTGCGTTCGATAGTGATACATACTCGAACGTGAGGAGTGCATGCCAACTGCCGAGGAAACCTCCCCTTGAGGAGTCTGCAAGCTGCTGATAATGAATGTGTTAGGTTGACACGGCCGAGCGGTCCCGAGTCGTATGTGGCTGAGGTGTGTGTCTCTGCGTCCAGAAATCCACAGGAGATACCCAGCCCGGCGGGAGCTTGCGTTCGCGAGGCTCCCGCTTGGAGGCTTTGGAGCTTCGCGATTTGGGCCATTGGTTACTCGAAGCGCAGGGCGACCAGGGGATCGATGCGCGTGGCGCGGCGCGCGGGGAGGTAGCAAGCGAAGAATGCGACGGCCATCAACAGAAGCGTGATGGCGATATAGGTGACGGGGTCCCAGACGCTGACGCCGTAGAGCAGGGTTGAGGCGAAACGGGTGATTGGCAGGGCTATCGCTACGCCTACCAGAACGCCGATCCCGGCGAGGACCATGCCTTGTCTCAAAACAAGCTTCAGAACCTGCTGCGACTGCGCGCCGAGGGCCATGCGGATGCCGATTTCGCTGGTGCGCTGCGTGACGGAATAGGACAGGACGCCATAGATTCCGATGGAGGCAAGGATGAGTGCAAGCAAGCCGAAGAGGCCGAGCAGAGCCGCGCCCATGCGCGCGGCCCAGAGGCCTTGCGAGAGGATCTGCTCCACGGTTTGGCCGTTGGTCAGCGCGAGATTTCGGTCAAGCTGATTGACTTGAGCGCGAACCGCGCCCATCGCCGCTTCGGGATTGCCGGTCGTGCGCACAACGATTGAGCCAGCCGGAGAATACTGCTGGCGCATCGGCATATAAGCCACAGGCTGAGGATCCTCGCCTACCTGGTTGACGAGTGTTGTAGCAACGACGCCAATGACCTCGTATTGATTGGGGTCAACGACGATCGTGAAGCGTTTGCCAAGCGCCTCCTGGCCCGGCCAAACAAGATCGGCCATGGCTTTGTTGACGATGACCACGTGCGTGGTGTTCTCGCGGTCGAAATCTGTGAAATCGCGGCCACTGATCGTGGGAATGTGGAGGGCGGCGAAATAACCTGGCAGCACGTCGTCAAAACCGACCAGCGTGCCACGGTTGTTGGGATCGCTTTGCTCGCCTTCGCGAAAAACAGTGCCTACAAAGCCTCCGTTGAGGATGCCATCGGAGGACACCGTGGCATCGGCCACGCCGGGAACGGATTTGGCGCGCTCGACAGCATCGCGAAGGAATTGCTGGCCATGATCAGGCGTGTAACGGAGAGCGCCAAGGTCGAAATTGTATTGGAAGAGATTTTTCGACTCGAAACCGGGATTAATCTCCTGCGCTTTCTGCATGCTGCGAAGGAAAAGGCCGGCTCCAATGAGAGCGACAAGCGCCAGCGCTATTTCTGAAACCACCAGCAGGCTGCGCATGCGATTGTGAGCCCAGCCCATCGTTCCGCCGCGGCCGCCAGCTTTCAATACTTCGTTGAGATCGGTGTTGGAAGCTTTTAGGGCGGGGATAATGCCGAAGGCCAGGCCCGTCAAGAGAGAAATGGCGAGCGTGAAGAAGAGAACGCGAGAGTCGAAGGAAAGATCGATTGACCCATCGGCAAGGAACGGCGGGCGGAAGGACCACAAAAGTTTGCGGCCCCAGAACGCAATCAGCAGACCGGCAATGCCGCCGACGAGCGAGAGCAGAGTGCTTTCGGTCAGGAGTTGGCGAACCAAGCGAAAACGTCCGGCGCCAAGAGCCGCGCGAAGCGTGAGCTCTTTTTCGCGTCTAGCAGCTTGGGCGAGGAGGAGATTGGCGAGATTTACGCACGCGATGAGCAACACCAAGCCGACAACGCCCATGAGGACGCCGCCGGCAAGGGAGAATTGGGCGCGCTGGTTAATGCCGAGCGCGGATTGGTTGAGCGGGTAGACTTCGCAGGTGCGGCCCGGGTTATCGCGGGGGTATTCCTTCTCGAGAGCAGAGGCGATCGTCTTCAAGGCGGAGCGGGCCCGGTCGACGCTGACGTTGGGCTTCAAGCGGCCAACGATGTTTATCCAACGCATGCGGCGGTGATTTTGGAGAGCTTTGAGCTGACCGGTGAGGACGTAGTCGCGCATGCTGAGGGGAACCCAGAGGACGTCGGGCGGAGCGAGCGAGACGATGCCTTTGAAATTAGGTGGGGCGATGCCGATGACGGTGTACGAGGTGGCGTTGAGCGTGATGGTCTGGCCGACGACGCTGGGATCGGAACCAAAGCGGCGCACCCAAAGAGCGTAGCTTAGGACGGCGATTGGATCAGCGCCGACTTTCTTGCCTTCGTCGGGGTAGAAGAAGCGGCCGCGATAGGGTTTGACGCCGAGAACATCGAAGAAATTAGGGCTGACCATAGAGGCCTGGAGCTGCTGCGGCTCGGCTTGGCCGCCCCAGTTGAGGGGAAGAGCGAACGTGACGGCAGCCAGGCCAGTGAAGACAGTGTTCTGGTCGCGGTAGTCCTCGTAATTGGGGAGCGACGTGGGGGTCAGCTGGAAATTGGCGTTGGCTTCGATCGTTTTGGTGTCGCGGGTAAACATCTCGGCAAGCTGGGCGGGTTCCTGGACGGGGAGGGGATGGAGGAAGACGGCATTGATGATGGTGAAGATGGCGGTGTTGGCACCGATGCCTAGAGCGAGCGAGAGAACGGCGACAAAGGTGAAGCCCGGGCTTTTCTTCAACATGCGAATGCCGCTACGCAAGTCTTGACTAAGAGTTCCGGCCATTATAGGGACCTCCCGGGCGCACTTGCCCGCTGGCTTATTTGACGGTTGCGGAGGGACATTGTTTCCGAGAGGCAGTGAGTAGTGAGCAGCGGGTAGTGAGTAGTTGGAAGCGAGCTGACGCATGACGCGAAAAGGCAGGGCCTTTCCGACAAGGTCGGAACTTTGGTCGGTCGGTGCGATCGGGGTGACAAGTTAGGACAGCGGTTGCGCGCGGGTACCCCTCCCCCCCCCCCCCCCCCCCTTTTTTCGTAAATGTGGATTCTAAAGGACTTTAAGTCCTGTGTTTTGAAAGTGCGGATTCCAAAGGGTTTATGGGTGTGTTTTGCGGTAGTGTGAATTCTAAAGAGTTTAGAGGGAAAAACATAGCGGGCAAAAAACCGCGGGGCTGAAGCCCCACACCTACAACGACGAGAAAGAGAGTTGCGGATGAAGGAGAGGCCGGGCGAAGGGGAGGATGATTGGATAGAATGCGACGAAAGCATGGAAGAGGGTAGCATGGTTTATGATTACTGTCAAGGACTATTATTCAAGGAGTATCATTCGAATGAGACGGGCGGAAGTCGAGAGATTTGAGAGAGCTGGCGGGATTGAGAGGGTTTGGTGAGACTGTGGAAATGTGTGGAAAAGCTTACATCCTGAAGCTCCTGAAGCTAATGATCGCACTGAGAGAGACAGAGACCCACGTTTTCGAGAACTAAACCCGAAAAGGCGGGCCACCCGGGAAAAAACAAGTCAACGTCGTCTCGGTGCGTTAAGGGTGCTCCACCCGCCCGCCATCCTGAGAAAGCTTACGAGACCGCCTTGCCTTCCGTCCGCCTTGATGGAATAATCCCGAAATGGTCATAGGCGACAGACTCCGCGAACTTCGCGAACAAAAGAAATTCAGCCAGGGCGACATTGAAAAGCGCACCGGACTTCTGCGGTGCTACGTTTCTCGTGTTGAAAATGGACATACCGTTCCGGCTGTCGAGACACTGGAAAAATTTGCGCGTGCTTTGGAAGTGCCAGTGTATCAACTGTTTTACGACGGTGAGGAGCCGCCAAAGGTCCCGACTCTGATAAAGCGCAAGTCCTCTGACGATCTCGCTTGGGGCAGTTCAGGCAAGGACGCGAAGTTTCTAAACAAACTCCGCCGACTATTGGGCAAGGCTACCGAGGACGACCGCAAACTTCTGTTGTATACGCTTCAGAAGATGGCGCGTTAGAAGCAAAGCTCCGAAAGATCGTCGTCAACGAACGCGCCCAACACTTGATTCGAGCCGCGCTACGCCGCTCATAGTTGTTCTTTAACAAAACAAACTCACCCACCACTGAGAAGGCTGGCAAGGAAGTGTCCTTAGAGTGGGATCATCGACAAATGGCACGGGAATGTCAGCTTGTCGCAAGAGGGCTGACATTCTCTGATTCATTTTCATAGCTTTCCCCAAGGTACTCTAGGCCCTTTTCGCGACTAGCGCTATTTGCGGGCTGCTTTCAAGATGTAGTTTTTTGTTGCGCGAAGGAGGGCGTTGGAAGTGGGAGCGTCGGTGATGATGCGGGAGAGAGTGATCGTTCCGACCATGGCGGCAGCAATGGCCAGGGAGCGGTCCTGGGCTTCGTCCGGCGGCAAAGTTTTTAGCTGGGGGGCAATCAATCCGGCCAAGCGCAGGAAACCATTCGTGGCCACTTTACGGGTGGCGGCATCGGAGCGAGCAAGCTCGCTGCCCAGGGCGGAGAGCACGCATCCCGCAGCCGGCTGATCTCTGTGGGTTCGAGACAGATACTTTTCAAGAAGAAGCGGCAGGGCGTGGTTCGGAGACTTCCCATCCACGTGAGCTTCGAGCCCGTCCGTCAGAGAGATAAGCGCCTTTTGGCACGCCTCGGTGACAAGCTGGTCCTTTGAGGGAAAGTGGCGGTAGAACCCTCCATGGGTGAGACCTGCGGCGGCCATCAAGCGAGACAGGCCCGCATCGGAGATTCCATGTCGACGGAACTGCTGCGAAGCCGTTTCGACAATGCGTTCGCGCGTTCTGGCGGTATCGGCCTTGGACCTTCGCATCGGCGGTTCTCCTTCGGTTTCGATAACTTTTACGTTGACGACCGCAACGTTTAGATGATATCAAACATCTGGTTAGATGACAGATGACATCTAAATGCGCTGGTTTACGAGGGCGGTTTAGGCGCTCGCAGGCGCAGATCCCATTCGGGAGGCATCTCTGATGAGCGAGTTTGAAATTCGGCGGCTTGGGACCGCGGACGTGCCGGTCTATCAGGCTCTCTTTCTTGAAGCGCTGCGGTCCGCACCGTCCGCGTTTGCAGCAGACTACAAACAGGAATCGGTTCGCAGCCTGGAGGAAGTTGGCGAGCGTCTCCAACGGGAAGCGACGTACGGCGCGTTTGTGGAGGGGAGCCTCGGAGGAATCGTGACGTTCCAGCAGCAGATGTCGCCGAAGCGGAGACACGTGGGAATGGTTTGGAATATGCACGTGGCGGAAGGGCATCGCGGGACGGGTTTGAGCGCGGCGATTTTTCAGCACGTTCTGGATGTGGCCAGCCGCGAAGTGGATCAAGTAGACCTGTATGTCGCGGTTGAAAACAAAAGGGCCTGGAAGTTCTACAAAAGATTTGGATTCGAGTCCTACGGCGTGATGCCTCGCGCGTTGCGCGTGGATGGCACGGACTACGACGCGCTGATGATGACGCGAAAGTTCCGATAGAGAGGCGCCATGGAAGCACGCGAGGCAGTAACGCGCCACTATGCGAGCGGCGACGATCTCGAACAGCGCATCGTCGAACAGTTGCGCAGCGCGGGGCTGTTGGAGGG
>Ga0210397_10000999_pt1 | contig 18413 bp, 17 predicted proteins | sample IncBWH2OmetaG_FD_160126 | JGI IMG/M metagenome (GOLD analysis project Ga0210397, IMG submission 160126) | Forest soil microbial communities from Barre Woods Harvard Forest LTER site, Petersham, Massachusetts, United States - Inc-BW-H-2-O ...
GAAAATCCAACATGCACATATATTCGCGTACGGTTTTTATTCTCAATCTTTCCCTTATTGAAATTCAAAAAGTCTATACAGAAAGCGGTTGTAAGTGCTGTTAATGCCGAATCAGAACTGGCATATGAGGAAGCTGTAATTCCCAACAAAAAGAATACACCTGCAATAACACCTAAATATTTTAATGCTAAGATCGGATACAGAAAATCACTTTGTGCGGGCACGGTAAATCCTTCTTTTTCTGAATAGATATACAATAACGCACCAAGTGTTAAGAATAAAAAATTCACAATAACCAGAATGATTGAAAACCAATACATGTTCTTTTGTGCTTCACCTAAATTTTTACAGGTCAGGTTTTTCTGCATCAAATCCTGATCAAGGCCGGTTAATACAATGGTAAAGAAAATACCCGAAATGAATTGTTTCCAGAAATAGTTCGAAGCTTTTATATCTTCAAAATGAAAAATGGTGGAATATTTACTGGCATCTACTTCTTTCACCATCTCTACCACTCCCCACCCCAGTTGATGTGAGATAACGCCCACACTTATAATTACAGCTCCCACCAGAAAAAACGTTTGAAAAGTATCTGTCCATACAATTGTTTTGACGCCTCCCTTAAATGTATAGATCCAGATTAAAAGAATGGTTATGCCAACCGTAAAGGCAAAAGAAACTCCTAATTCTTTAAACAGAAATGTGTGTAATACTTCAGCCGCCAGATACAAGCGTAGTGATGAACCTATTGTTCTGGAAAGTAAAAAGAAGGCAGAACCTGTTTTATAGGACCAAAACCCGAAACGTTCTTCCAGAAACGTATAGATAGAAACCATATTGGATCTATAGTAAATGGGCATTAAAACCAACGCAACGATGAAATAGCCGACAAGATTCCCTAAAATGAGCTGAAAATAAGAAAAACCTGCTGCACCTACTTGTCCGGGAACAGAAATAAAGGTTACCCCGGAAACCGAAGTTCCGATCATACCAAAAGCAACCAGATACCAGGCAGACTGATTATTACCGGTAAAAAAAGCATCTGAATCAGCTTTTCTTGATGTAAACCAGGCAATCAGCAACAAGGCTGCAAAATACACCCCTAATATTGTAACAATCAATCCAACACTCATATTATTCTGTCTTTAAATCAGTCAAATTTGTCTTTTTTTTATTAAATTTGCTATACACCACACCGAAAGAATTATGAATCGCTTTCAATCTCATTCATTCCCCTTCCAACACGAAGAAGATGTTGCTCTTATGGAAGAAGTGCAAACTTCTGACATGAATGACTTAGTTGTGTACAACGACGATTTTAATACCTTCGAACATGTGATTCAGGTATTGATGTCTGTTTGTGACCATACACCTGAACAAGCTGAACAATGTACGCTGCTGATCCATTACAAAGGCAAATGTACAGTAAAAATGGGTTCGTTGAATGAGCTAAAACCAATGAGACAAAGTATTTGCGACAAAGGGATTTCTGCAGAGATTCTTTAATTGCAGCATTGTTAGAATTGTTTTTAGTCAACTATTAAATAACCTATGAACTTTCCTTCTAAATTATTAGAAGATGCTGTACTGGAAGTAGCAAAACTTCCGGGTATTGGCAAAAAGACAGCTTTAAGATTGGTTCTTCATTTATTGAAGAAAGAAAGTAAAGACTCTGAAAGTTTAGCCCATGCACTTTTAAATGCTCGGGAACACATCCTGTACTGCAAAAAATGTCACACAATCTCAGATCATGAAATATGCGACATTTGCACCAACAACAGAAGAGACCAGCGTGTGGTTTGTGTTGTTGAAGACATAAGGGATGTTTTAGCAATTGAAAATACAAACCAATATTTTGGTGTTTATCACGTTTTAGGTGGTGTAATATCACCCATGGAACGGATAGGCCCGGATCAATTAAATATCAATTCTTTAATAGAACGTGTACTAACCGATACTGAAATTAAGGAAGTGATACTTGGACTAAGTCCAACAATGGAGGGTGATACAACTGCATTCTTTATTACCAAAAAGTTAAAATCTTATCCCATTAAAATAAGTACAATTGCCAGAGGAATTCCATTTGGAGGCGAACTTGAATACATGGATGAAGTAACACTTGGTAGAAGCATTGCAACCAGAACTTTATTTGAAAGCAAAGAAGATTGAAACAAGTAAGTATTATAATTGTAAATTATAATGTCTGTCATTTTTTAGAACAGTCGCTTCTTTCTGTATCTAAGGCTAGCACAAACCTGGATATTGAAGTTTTTGTCGTTGATAACAATTCTGCAGATGGCTCTGTAGAGATGGTCAAAGCAAAATTCCCAAACGTAAGATTAATTGTTAACGATATAAATGTTGGTTTCTCAAAAGCCAACAATCAGGCTATTGCTCAGGCAACGGGCAAATATATATTATTACTAAACCCAGATACTGTTATTGAAGTTGATACATTAGAAAAATGTATCAACTTCATGGATCAACATCCCATGGGCGGTGGCCTCGGTGTCAAAATGATTGATGGCAAAGGCGATTTCTTAGCCGAATCAAAAAGAGGATTCCCTACACCGTGGGTAGCTTTTTACAAAATATTCGGATTAGCTAAGTTATTTCCAAAATCTAAAAAATTCGGACACTATCATCTGGGGTATCTGGATAAAAACAAATCCCATGAAGTTGAAGTACTTTCCGGAGCATTCATGGTATTAAGAAAATCTGTTATTGATGAAATAGGTGCTCTGGACGAAGATTACTTTATGTATGGAGAAGATATTGATCTATCCTACAGAATCATTAAAGCAGGCTACAAAAATTATTACTTTGCGGATACCCGTATCATTCATTATAAAGGAGAAAGTACGAAGAAGACAAGCATTAACTACGTCTTTATCTTTTATAAAGCAATGATCATTTTTGCACAAAAACACTTCACATCCAAGAATACCGGAGTGTTTACACTATTAATACATCTGGCTATATATTTCAGAGCCTTTATTGCGATTAGTAATCGTTTTCTTGAAAAAGTCTTTCCGGTAATTCTCGATTCAGCTCTGATCCTAACTGCCCTTTCAGGTTTGTTCTACCTACAAAGTGCCGACTTATTAATCAGCGACTCCGACAATTCCATTATTTATAAACAAATCATTCCGCTGTTTACAGGCGTCTGGATACTATCATTATTGTTTAACGGAGCGTATAAAAACACCATCACTACTGGCCGGCTTTTCCGCAGCTTCTTTTTCGGAACAATCATCATTGCTTCAATATCCTATTTCATCGATGAATACCGCTATTCTAAAAATTTCCTATTAGAAGGTTCTTTGCTTTCTATGGCAATTGTTCTTTTCTTCAAGGGGCTTGTTCAATGGATAAAGAATGGCAGCTTTGAGCTTGGTGACAATAAAAATAAAAAAATAATCATTGTTGGCTCCTATCAGGAATGCAACCGCATTGACCAACTATTGCAGGACTCCAATTATAAGTTAAATATATTGGGCTTCATTACTACCGGCAATAAAGATGATGTAAAAGGCAAATACCTGGGCTATACCAAGCAGCTACAGAATATTGTTCGCCTATACAAAGTAGATGAAATCATTTTCTGCTCCAAAGATTTATCTGCCAATTCAATTATTGAATGGATGACGCAGATTGATAACACCATCGTTGATTTTAAAATTGTACCGGAGGAAAGCAATATTATCATAGGCAGCAATTCAAAAAACCGCCGTGGTGATTTTTATTCACTAAATATCAATCTGAATATTATTGAAGAAAAGCATATTAAAGACAAACGAATTCTGGATGTTATTACAAGCTTGTTATTTGTTATTCTTTACCCATTCATTTTCTGGCTTATTGAAAAACCCAAAAGCTTTTTTGCGAACATTCTAAAAGTATTATCCGGAAAAAAATCATGGGTCGGTTTCACAAATTCAGAACAGATCAACCTTCCTAAAATCAAAAAAGGAATTATTAATCCGACTTATTATCTGGAAAAATCAAATCGTTTACACCCTTCCAATGTTCAGGAACTAAACCTGACTTATGCCCGTGACTACAATCTATATATGGATATTGTTTTAATTGCTAAATCATTCAGATTTTTAGGCGAACATTAGTCCGTCTAAAAACGTATGCTGTTTATACACAACAGATAGATCCGCACCAACTGCATGAAGACCATCTCAATCATATTGTTCTTTTTATTCTCGGTTGGGATAGCGGGTAAAATAACTTTTACAACTCTATTAAAAAAAATAAAATCTCCTGTTGAATTGTCTGGTTCATCCGCTGAATTAGATGACGAATCAAAAGGTATTGATGACGACAAAAGCAATGAACAGGATAGCAAAGAAGAAGGTGAAAATAAAGACACCTTCATACTAAATACCGTTGTGCATCCGGTTGTTTTTTTCACATCTTGTGCCAACAACCACGTTTTAAGCTTTTACAATACGCTCTTTAAATCTCATTTTAAAGAAGTCGTTACTCCCCCACCCGAATTGATCTAAATACATTATTGAACTTGTTTTATCCACCTCTTACGTTTAATGAGGCGAATAGATAATTCGTATATTATTTATATCAAAACCACTGCTATGTTATCAAACAAAGAGTATTTAAAAGACATCCAGGCGGGTGTCGTAGTTTTTCTTGTTGCACTTCCCTTATGTTTGGGTATTGCAATAGCTCAAAATGCACCTCCAATATCCGGTATTATCAGCGGAGTTATCGGAGGTACTATTGTAATGTTATTAAGCGGATCAAAATACAGCATCAGCGGCCCTGCTGCGGGCATGACAGCGATTGTGCTTAGCTCCGTCCATACACTCGGCAGCTTTGAATTAATGCTTTCCGCTCTCTGTGTAGCCGGAGCAATACAAATACTTCTGGGAATCTTTAAAGCTGGTATTATAGGTTATTACTTTCCGTCTTCGGTAATTAAAGGTATGCTATCGGCTATCGGTATTATTTTAATTATCAAACAAATTCCCCATCTGGTCGGTTATGATGTTGATCCGGAAGGTGACATGTCTTTCTTTCAGGACGACGGACGGAACTCCTTTACAGAATTGATAAGTATGCTTGATTACTTTACTCCGGGTGCCGCAATCGTAAGTGCAATATCCATTTTAATCCTGCTGTTCTGGAACGAAGATTTTATCAAATCAAACTCTAAACTTTCTTTTGTTCCCAGTGCTTTAGTTCTTGTAATTACAGGTATTGCGATGAATAAACTATTTGAACTGGTATTTCCTTCTCTACTGATTCATCAAAGCCACCTGGTCTCTCTTCCCACCATTCAATCGCCCGCAGATTTATTACAAAGCTTACGTTTCCCGGATTTTAAAGGCTTCAGCAATCCTCAAACATACGTTATCGGATTAACGATTGCTGTAGTTGCCAGCTTAGAGACACTCTTAAGCATTGATGCGACAGATAAAATAAAAAAAGGATTAAAGCCATCACCAACCAATAAAGAGCTTATTGCTCAGGGTATCGGCAACATCAGTTGTGGCATGATTGGCGGTATCCCGATTACTTCTGTTATTGTGCGTAGTTCGGCTAATATCAATGCCGGCGCTGAAAGTAAATTATCCGGTTTATTACACGGCATATTATTATTCATCAGTATTCTTGCATTTCCCTCAATACTTACAAGTATTCCCAATGCATCTCTGGCTGTAGTTTTATTGTTTACAGGATATAAACTTACCAAAATAGACTTGTTTAAATCCATGTATGCATTGGGACAAAAACAGTTCCTCCCATTCATTACAACTGTTGTTGTCATGCTGCTTACAGATATGCTTAAAGGCATTCTGTGCGGTTTAATCATAGCTATTTATTATATCCTTCGTGACATGATGCGCATTCCGATTAAAAAATCCACTGTCGTTATTGAAGGTAAAGAACATACGTTAATTACATTTCCTGAGAATGTTTCCTTTATTAATAAAGGCTTCTTATTGAAAATATTGTCTGACATATCTCCTGATTCTGAGCTGATACTCGATGGATCTCACATAAAATCAATTGATTATGATGTATTAGAAACAATTATGATTTTCAAAAAAGATGCTTTAAAAAAGGGAATTAAAATAAATACCATCAATATTGATGAAATTAACCTCCATATTAAATAATTTTACAGCATATACTTACACTTATGAAAGAAAGTTATCAATCATTATTAGAGGGCAATAAACGTTGGGCATTAAGTAAAATCCAGGACGACCCTGAATATTTTGAAAGAACTAAAAGTTTGCAGACTCCTCAATATTTATGGATCGGTTGTTCAGACAGCCGTGTGCCGGAAACTGAAGTTACAGGTACGCAGCAGGGACAATTATTTGTACATAGAAATATTGCAAATATGGTGGTTCATACAGACCTGAATCTATTAAGCGTAGTTGAATATGCTGTAGAGATCTTAAAAGTAAAACATATAATTGTATGTGGTCACTACGGCTGTGGAGGTGTTGCTGCTGCCACAAAAAATGATTCATTTGGATATGTAGACAACTGGCTTAGAAATATAAAAGAAGTCTATAATAGAAATACACTGGAACTAACGAGTATTGAAGATGAAACGGCACGAGTTAATCGTCTGGTTGAATTAAATGTAATCGAACAGGTGAAAAATCTTGCCAAAACAAAAGCTGTACAACGTGCATGGAAAAGCAGAACGCTTGAAATTCATGGATGGGTATATGGTTTGGATACAGGCATTATCAAAGATCTTCATTCGGTATATGATCATGTGGAAAATGTTGACCCGATCTTCAGATATGATTTTAAAGACGATCAAAAATAACATAACAACAAAGGTGGTTATAAAACCACCTTTGTTGTTATGTTTAATCTTATACTACCTAATTTTTTATCTGACAATTAGTACCGGCAATAGAATTTACCTGTTCGGCTCCAACACAACAAAGGGAATTAATATTTCTTCCATCGAAATTCCGCCGTGCTGAAATGTGTCTTTAAACATCTGAACAAATTTCTGATAGTTATTCGGATACACAAAAAACAATTCATCACCGGCAAATACGTATGCATCCGACATATTTATTTTAGGCAGAAAAACGCTTTCAGGTTTTTTGATTTCCATTAAATAATTTGATGCGTCAAAGCCCAGGTTCTTTCCTACTTTATAACGCATATTCGTATTCGTTGTCTTATCCCCTATAATCTTATGTGGCTTATTCACCCGAATGGTACCGTGATCAGTAGTGATAATCAATTTAATTTTTTTATGGCTCAACAACTGTATCAATTCCTGTAAGGGAGAGTGTTTGAACCAGCTTGCTGTAATAGATCTGTATGCTGACTCATCCGGTGCCAATTCTTTCAGCACCTCCATATCTGAGCGCGCGTGAGAAAGCATGTCTACAAAATTATACACCACCACATTCAGTTGATTGTCGAGTATATTTTTAATGCCATCACACAGCGCTTTACCCTGGCTTAAATTCGTCACCTTTTGATAAGAGAACTTTATATCCAAACCATTTTTCTTTAACTGATCCCGCAGCAATTCTTCTTCCATGTTATTCTTACCGAGATCTTCCTCATCACCGTTATAAAATCCGGGATGTTTCTTTTCAATTTCAGAAGGCATCATACCTGCAAAAAAAGCGTTGCGCGCATACATGGTTGTCGTTGGCAAAATCGAATAATACAGTTCTTCAGAAACTGTTTTGTACGATTCAGAAATTAGCGGTTCAAGTACCTTCCACTGATCGTAACGTAAATTATCTATCACCAATACAAACACCTTTTCCTGTTTTACAACCGGAAGGATTTTTTTTCGAAATACAGTGTGCGAAAACACCGGCTTATCTTCTGAAGACTGATTGATCCAGTTTTCATAATTCGCTTTTACACTTTTAAAGAATTGCTGATTTCCTTCTGACTTCTGAGATAGCAGAATTTCTTTCAGACTATTATCACCGACTGCATCAATTTCAATTTCCCAGTGTACGATCTTCTTATATAATTCAGCCCATTCTTTATAATCCAGCTTATCACCCAGACTCATACTGATAGCCGCGAATTCCTGCCTATACGAAGAAATTGTTTTATCATTGATCAGTACTTTATTCTGAAGCAGTTTTTTAATCGACATTAAAATTTGATTGGGATTGATCGGCTTAATCAAATAGTCGGCTATTTTAGAACCGATTGCTTCTTCCATAATCTGTTCTTCCTCGTTCTTGGTAATCATTACCACAGGAATCATTGGTTTTACTTCTTTGATTTTAACAAGTGTCTCCAATCCGCTCAAGCCCGGCATGTTTTCGTCCAGAAAGATTATATCAAATGTTTTTGAATTAGATTGTTCCAGCGCATCAATACCATTTGTAACCGTTGTTACCTCATATCCTTTATTGTTTAAAAATATAATATGAGGTTTTAGCAAGTCAATTTCATCATCAGCCCACAGAATATGATATTTTTGCATGTGTATATATTTTAAATGTGATTGAAGTCGTTTGTTAAAATCATCTGATTAAAGATACAAACGTTTGATGTGTAATATCTGATATGTGGATAGAAAGAAATTAGTTGGTATTTAGATTTAAACAGTTTTCCTTTCTTAACTCCATATATGTTACTCTGGATTTTTCTGTTCTTTTGTCTTGATACAAAAGAACCAAAAGATCAAGGCTTATTTCAAATAAGCTAAAATTTTGGTTCATTGCGCTAACGCTGCAAAACCGTCTTGAAAAAAGACTAGTTGCAGCGTTCAAAAAGCTTCATGAACCAAAATTTCTTAACGCAATTTGAAATGAGGCCGTTTAATATCGTTTGTTAAATTTTAACAGAATTATTTTCTCACCCTGGTCTGTGACACACAGATCAGCAGTATTTTCAAATACTATAATAAATCATTTTTGCGAAACCTTTGCGGTTAAATAGCCTGTCTGTTTAAAACTACTTTTGAAACCTCCGGATAAAAATGGTATTTTGACACCACTAACTAATTTTATGATTAATAAGAAGAAAGTTATTAATGATCCGGTATGGGGGTTTATAAATATCCCTACAGATCTTATATTTGAAGTTATTCAACACCCCTATTTTCAGCGCCTGAGAAGAATCCGCCAATTAGGCTTGACCGAAATGGTTTATCCCGGTGCTATACACACACGATTTCATCATGCATTAGGTGCCATGCACTTAATGACAGAAGCATTAAAATCTATTCAAAGCAAAGGACATCTTATTTCTTCACAGGAATTCGAAGCTGCCCAGCTTGCTATTTTATTGCACGATATCGGACATGGACCATTATCACACGCCCTGGAATATTCTTTATTAGAAAATATCAAGCATGAAGAACTTTCTAAATTCATTATGGAAAGTTTAAATAAAGAATTTAACGGTAGACTCGAATTGGCATTATCCATTTTTAATAATACCTATCCACGTCCCTTTCTGCATCAATTGGTTTCCAGTCAGCTTGATATGGACCGAATGGATTATTTGAGCCGGGATAGTTTCTTTACCGGTGTATCAGAAGGTACAATCGGAGCAGACCGTTTAATAAAAATGCTTGATCTGCATAACGACGAATTAATTGTTGAAGAAAAAGGTATTTACAGCATTGAAAATTTCCTTACAGCCAGAAGGTTAATGTATTGGCAGGTTTATTTGCATAAAACCACTGTAAGTGCTGAGAAAATGGTCATTTCAATTATAAAAAGAGCCAAGCATTTAATTAAAAAAGATCAACTGGCATTTACACCTCCTTTTTTATCTGCCTTTCTGAATGAAGAAATTTCATTTGAACAACTCATAGAAAACAAAGACTTATTGGGCTCTTTCCTGAAATTAGATGATGTAGATCTATGGTATGCAATTAAACAATGGTCTAAGGAAGAAGATTTTGTATTATCACTCATCAGTAAAATGATTCTGGATCGGAAGTTGTTTTCTGTCTACATTCAACCGCAGGCTTTCAAGGATTCGGATATCAGTATACACCAACAACGTCTGCTTGAGACCCTACCAATCTCTGAAGCAGATTTGGATTATTTTTTGATTTGTGGTACCATAAGCAATGCTGCATATTTGGCCGAGAATACTCAAATTAAGGTAAAAATGAAGAACAAGGAGATTTTAGATGTTGCTCTGGCGTCTGATTTACCCAATATTCAAGCTTTAAGCAAAATTGTAACTAAACATTATATTTGCTGTCCAAAAAATGTATATTTGTAAGAATTTAATATACTGATAACAGATAAAATTTGTTAAATGGAATTTACTTTAGAGGAAATAGCGCACCTATTGGGCGGAGAAGTAAAGGGAGATGGCAAAACGAAAGTAAATTCAATTGCCAAGATTGAAGAAGCTTCTTCGGGCAGTATTTCGTTTCTATCGAATCCGAAATATGAAAATTTCATTTATTCAACAAATGCCAGTGCTGTTATTGTCAAAAAAGACTTCTCGCCTAAAGAAAGTTTAAAGACCTCACTCATACTTGTAGACGATCCGTACACAAGTTTTACAACTATATTAGAAGCTTATCAACAAACCATTGCTGCCGGCAAAATTGGCAAAGAAGAGCCCAGTTTTATCGGTAAAAATGCCACCATTGGCACCAATCATTATATCGGAGCATTTGCTTATATAGGCGCAAATTGTAAAATAGGCAATAATGTAAAGATTTATCCACAAGCATATATTGGTGACAATGTTACTATCGGTGATAATACAACCATCTATGCAGGTGTTAAAATATATGCTAACTGCGAACTCGGCAAACATGTAACCATACATTCCGGATGTGTAATTGGCAGCGACGGTTTCGGCTTTGCTCCTCAGGCAGACGGCACGTATAAAACAATCCCTCAGATCGGAAATGTGGTTATCGGAAATCATGTTGATATTGGCGCAAATACCGTTATTGACTGTGCAACCATGGGATCAACGATTATTTACGATGGTGTAAAAATCGACAACCTGATTCAGATTGCACACAACGTAAAGATTGGCAAAAACACTGTAATTGCCGCACAGGCGGGCATTTCAGGTTCAACAACAATTGGAGAAAACTGTATCATTGCCGGTCAGGTAGGGATTATCGGTCATATAAAAATTGCTGATAAAACAACCATTGCCGCTCAGGCAGGTATTGGAAGAACCATTACTGAAGAAGGCACAACACTTCTGGGCTCTCCAGCCATCGAAAAATTAGACTTCCTCAAATCTTTTGCGCTATACAGAAAACTTCCCACATTACAGAAGCGAATTGAGGAATTGGAAGAAAAAATGCTAAATTTGTCCGGAATAAAGGAATCGTAATCTCATTTAATGTATACTAAACAACACACTATAAAGGCGCCTGTAAAGGTTTCAGGCGTTGGACTACATACTGGTGCTCAAGTAAATCTTACATTTGTCCCTGCACCCATTAACCATGGTATTTTATTCAAACGTGTTGATTTACCCGACCAGCCTGTTGTTGAATGCGATGTTGATAATGTTGTAGACGTTTCAAGAGGTACATCTATAGAAAAAAATGGTGCCCGCATCAATACGGTTGAACATGCTTTGGCTGCTTTAGTGGGTCTTCAGATAGATAATGTTATTATTGAAGTAGACGGGCCTGAAATTCCCATCATGGATGGAAGTTCGCTTCCATTTATTGAAGCAATCAATGCTATTGGTTTGGAAGAACAAAATGCATTAAGAAACTTTTTTGAAGTACCGCACGGTATTTTCTATCACGATGTTGAAAAAAACATAGAACTTGCTGCCTTACCGTTAGACGATTACAGAGTAACTGTAATGGTAGATTACAACTCTCCCGTTTTAGGAAGCCAGCACGCTACATTAAATAATATCAACCAGTTTGAAAAGGAAATAGCTTCCTGCCGTACGTTCTGCTTCTTACACGAACTGGAAATGCTGCACAAGCAAAACCTGATCAAAGGTGGTGATTTAAATAATGCCATTGTTATTGTCGACAGAATTGTAAAAGATGATGAGCTTGACAGCTTAGCGAAACTTTTCGGAAAAGATAAAGTTGAGGTTAAGCAAGAAGGCATCTTAAATAATATTGACTTACGCTACAAGAACGAACCTGCAAGACACAAACTGCTGGATGTTGTCGGTGATCTTGCTTTAGTGGGCCGTCCGATAAAAGCACAGATCATGGCTGCCCGTCCCGGACACGCCTCTAACGTAGCGTTCGCAAAGAAAATAAAACGTGTAATGATGGACTCCCGTCAAAAGGCACCACATTACGATCCGACACAACCATCTGTATTAGATGTAAATCAGATTTACAAATTACTTCCGCACAGATATCCATTCAAATTAGTTGATAAGATTGTTCACTTAGATGAAAATATGATCATCGGTGTAAAGAATGTTACGATCAACGAACCATTCTTTGAAGGCCATTTTCCAGGCAATCCGGTAATGCCGGGAGTGCTTCAGATCGAAGCAATGGCACAAACCGGAGGTATCTTTGTAATGCAGTCTGTACCTGATCCGGAAAATTACTGGACATACTTCCTGAGTATTGAAAGTGCTAAATTTCGCCGCATGGTAGTACCGGGAGACACGTTAATTTTCAAATGTGAATTAACAGCTCCTATTAAACGTGGTATTGCAAAAATGCAGGGACAAGCTTTTGTCGGAGGAAATTTAGTTTGTGAAGCAAGTTTAACAGCAAGTATTGTTAAAAAGAAATGAGCATGAATCAGCCATTATCATATATTCATCCAGAGGCTAAGATTGCACAGAATGTTGTAATCGAACCTTTCACTACTATACATAAAAATGTTGAAATCGGTGAAGGTACCTGGATCGGCCCAAATGTAACTATCATGGAAGGCGCGCGCATTGGTAAAAATTGTAAAATTTTCCCGGGCGCATCTATATCTACTCTTCCTCAGGATTTGAAATTTGAAGGAGAAGAGACACTAACCATTATCGGCGACAATACCGTTATCAGAGAATGTGTAACAATCAGTCGTGGTACAAAAGATAAATTCAAAACCGTTGTAGGCAGCAACTGTCTTTTAATGGCATACGTGCACATTGCACACGACTGTATCGTTGGCGACCACTGCATACTTGCCAATGCGGTGCAGGTTGCAGGACACGCACAGATTGATGATTATGCGATCATCAGCGGGACAAGTGCTATTCACCAGTTTTGTAAAATCGGTGCCCACGTTATGGTATCCGGAGGTTCTTTGGTTCGTAAAGACGTTCCTCCATTCACAAAAGCAGGCCGTGAGCCATTGAGCTATTGCGGTATTAACTCTGTTGGTCTAAGACGCAGAGGCTTTTCAAATGAAAAGATTAACGAGATCCAGGATATATACCGTGTTATTTATTTAAAAGGATTCAACAACTCTCAGGCATTAAATCACCTGGAAGTAAACTTCTCTCCTTCTAAAGAATTAGATGAAATCATTAACTTCATGCGTAACTCTGACAGAGGAATCATGAAAGGAATCGGCGACTAGTGAAAATTGAAGCAAGCAATCTTGGCAAACGTTTCAACAGAGATTGGATATTTAAAAATGTATCTATAACAGTTGAAAATTATTCAAGCCTTGCTATTACCGGTTCTAACGGATCAGGAAAATCAACATTACTACAAGTATTAAGTTCATTGACCGTACCAAGCATTGGTACGGTCTCTTTTTTTTCTGAATCTCAAAAAGTGGATGATTCGAACGTATACAAAAAGATATCTTACGTTTCTCCCTATCAGGAAATTATTGAAGAAATGACGCTAGCCGAAATGCTTGCGTTTCATCAATCCTTCAAACAAATTTCAATTAAAGACAGTGCAGCTTTTGCAATGTATTGCGGCATAAATAAAGGTCTGAACAAAGAAATCCGTTATTTTTCTTCCGGCATGAAACAACGGGTAAAATTAGGTTTAGCCTTATTATCGGACACCCCATTATTATTTTTAGATGAGCCAACCAGTAATCTCGATGAACAAGGCACTAATTGGTATTTAAGCGAAGTAAATAAACTACTCGGAAAGAAAACAATCATCGTAGCATCTAATATTCCGGAGGAATATGGGTTTGCGGAACAGGTATTGAGAATATCAGATTATCAGGGGTAGCGCTTTTTCTTTTTCTAAATTCCAAAAAGCAAATAACAAATTCCAAACGAATAGAATATTCAAAATTAAAATTTGATGCTCTGAATGATGATTAAACACAGTTTAAATTATTCAGACGAATACACTTTATACTCTAAACTTTACACTTATTCCCATCTGTTTGAAATTTGTTATTTGCTTTTTGGAATTTGCCCTTTAACGGCTTTGCATAATTAATTTAACCCATTCCCCATACATTTTACCGGAAGGATGTAAACCGTCAGATGCTACCAGATCCGGCTCATCAAGCCCCTTTCTGGAGATTGGAGTAATATCATAGTAGCGAAGATCTAATGAGTCACTGAGGTATTTATTCACAGCATTGAACTGATCTATTTGAGCAGAAATGCTTGCCTGATTACTACTACCAAAAGGTGTATATCCATAATCGGGAATGGAGATGACAAATACATATTCTTTATGTCCGCCTGCAAATTGAATAGCCTGTTCTGCCAGTTCTAAAAAGTCTGTTCTGTATTCTGCAAGGCTTCTATTCTGATATTGGTTATTCACACCAATCAATAAAGAAACCATATTGAATGTATCCTGCAATCCCGCGGCCTGAATGGCGGCTTGAAGGCTTGCAGTTGTCCAACCCGTTTGAGCTATAATTTTATAAGAAGAAACAGGCACGCCTGATGCTGAAAGAGCTGCACACAATTGTACCGGATAACTCTGATCCGGAGAAACGCTCTCTCCTTTCGTATAAGAATCTCCTAAGGCAAGATAACGCACAGGAGAAGCCGGTACTGGTTTTACAGATACAGGCTGAACAACCGGTGCTGGTGTGACACTGGGCTTTATATCATTTGCGTCATCTTTCATCTTGCAAGATAATAATACTATAAATAGAATTATTATCTGAATAGTTTTTACACTCATAAATCTACTGTATTTTTAAGTACAATCAATTTCGTTATAATATACGTTCTATATTTTATCTGTAAAATATACGAACTTGCTGAACGAATGGATTGCGTTTCCGTTTAGGATTTATAAATAAGACCGTATAGCAATGAACTCAAGAACAATTACCAAATTCTTCGTATTTATATTAACCATATTTATTGCAGAGATTGTATCTACAATCGCCAAAAATTACTTGAACATTCACACCGGCTACAAAGACCCGTACAGATTAACGGCTATACAAATGGGTATTATTGTTGCAATCTATTATCCGGTATTTACTTTTATTAGCAATCTTGCTGAAACGCTTTCTAAACATTTTGTAAGGAGAACTAAAAGCGCGACCCTAAGCGGAGTTCCCGGCTTGATCATTGCATTTGTTATTGGGTTAGCCATTTGTTTTGCAATCTTCTTAAAACTATGGCACCATATTAATTTACTGGAGGTGATATGGAGAAAGATATAAGCCTAACACGTAAAATCTATTTAATATTTCTTAGTGTATTTCACTTCTTCACCTTTAATCCATTTTTCAGTGAGAGAATTATTCTCAAATAAATTCCCCGCAACATAAATAGTCGAGCTGTTAAATGTTTCAGAACCCTCGATAGACTCATCTATTACCATTGTAGGAGAAAAATAAGAAGAATGTACAAATCTGATTTTACCTTTATATTTAACAATTAAAGCACTATGATTTTTAAGTCCTACCACCCAAATATCATCTGGTTTTGTTTTAATTATCTGAAGCAGATCTAATGGTTTATATACTTTATAAGAAGTATCACATAAAGAATTAACCATATAAGCAGAATAATTTGTTGCCATTTCATGCGAATGCTCCAATCTACAACCCAGCTGTTTCAGAGTTGTAATAACAAAATATCCGCAAGCAATCGAGCTATCACCAGGAATTTGAGTTTCTCCATAGAATTCCCATTTTGTGCTTAACCATGCAGGAATTATCTTCTTATAATATGTTTCTATTAAATATTGCTCTGCACTTTTAATACAATATATCTTAGCCGAATCATCCAAGGAATTATAAATATTTCTAAGAGAATCCTGTGAGTAATGAATTTGTTTTAATAGCCTAAAATACCTTGCAGTATCATTCTTTGCACTAACCTGCGATTGAGCTTTACTATTAAATGGAGCACCAATAGACCCGTATAAAATTATGAGCGAAATAAAAAGGCAATTTTTTAAAAGCATTGCGTACATATCAAATTTTCATAATAATTATCAATCTGGTCATTTTATAAACAAGCTTTCAGCATTTGGCCTCAAGCTTTCGGCTTAACCCGGAAGCTTATCCTTCACCACTCCATACACAAACGTACCTGCAATTGCTGAAAGAATAGCCACAAGCATTACTTGCACGCCGTTTCCAACCAACGCAAACATCGGTCCCGGGCAAGCTCCTGTTAATGCCCAGCCCAAGCCGAAAATAATTCCTCCAGGCAGCAAGCCTTTATGATATTCTTTACTGATCAGACGGATATTTTCTCCGCCAAAAGATTTCAGGTTGAATTTCTTTATGAAGAATACAGAGGTTGCACCAACAACAATAGCCGAGCCAATAATACCATACATGTGTATGCTGTTAAAATGAAACATTTCCTGTATACGGAACCAGGATATAACTTCAGCCTTGGTTAATACAATACCAAAGTATATACCGATGAGAAAGAATTTAATATATTTCATAATGAGTTACGAGTTTCTAGTTTCAAGTTGCGAGATATTTGTTATTTGGAATTTATATCTGTAAAGCCAATATATACGGCAGTATCAGATATGTCATAACCAAACCGCCAATAAAGAAGCCAATAACAGCAATCAATGAATTAACATTTAGTAAAGACAAGCCCATAATTGCGTGACCGGATGTACAACCGTTTGCATAACGTGTACCAAAGCCCACAAGAAAACCCCCAATCACAATCATAATAAAGCCTCTGAGTGTAAATAGCCCTTGCCAGGAAAATATATCTGCGGGAGCTAAACCATCGAACTGTTTAACGCCTTCTTGGTTTAATATCGCATAGGTATCATCTCCCACACCAACTGTTGGATTCAGGTATGTGTGTGCTACCCATGCACCGGCAACGGTTCCTAATATCAACACCAGATTCCATATTTCTTTCTTCCAATCGTAGTTAAAAAATCCGATTGATTTGGGAGCAAACATGGCGCATATATGTCTGAAGTTTGACGACACCCCAAATTGTTTATTCGTAATGAATAACAATAAAGGCACCATCAATCCAAGTAAAGGGCCGGAAATATACCAGGGCCACGCTTGCGTAAAGAATTCCATAAGATGTTCTAAGGTTTAAGCATTAACTTTTAAGAATCTCAGTTAGTAAACCACTATGCAGTTTAAAGACTAAGAAGCTTTTCAATACTATTCGTAACAAATAGATTATATTTTCATTTGTTTAAAAGATACATATAATTTATCTTCTTTAGAACAACGAAAAATCACCGGTAGTTCTGATTCAATAAGTATGATTTATTATAAAACTGTATAAATAACAAAAGGCAGAATTAGATTCTGCCTTTTGTTAAAACTGTACTATTCTATGTATGCCGTTTTGTAAAATTGCCAATAGTGGTACGATAAATCATTCTGAGCTATCTCAATGCACCACTACAAACTTCTGTGCTTTTACACCATCTGTATTATTGCTTAAACGCAGGGTATAGAAACCACTTGCATAGCCCAGTGTATTAATCGTAAAACCATCCGTCTGGTCTTTTAATTTTCCCTGATCTACTGTTCTGCCCAGTTCATCAATGATTACCCAATTGTATTCGCCTGAAAGTTTTCCGCTTAGAATTACTGTAGTAATATCATTTGCCGGATTCGGATATAAAGAAAGTGTAGACGTTATTTCTGTCGGATCAAAGATACCTGTTGTTACTGTTGCACCAAGACCCTGGTAAGCTGTCTGATAAATTTCTTCTGTTACATTATCCTGCACAAATACAATCATCGCAAGCTTGTCGGGATTATATATGTTGGCAGAAGTAAAATCCCAATTAAAATTAATTATCTGTGTGCTTTGTGCAGACCAGTTTGCAGAAAAACTTGTACCTGCCGCATCTGGTAAAAACTTCGCATGCACCCATTGATAATTAACTTCACCGTTTGTACCCGGCACATTATTTACAAAGCGCTCCAATAAAGAAATATATACCGTAACGGGATTGCTAACAGATATTTTATTCTCAATAGTTACGGAACCTGACACATTACCTGAAGTTAAGTTCGGGGCGAGTGTAATATTAAACTGAGGATCATACAATGAACGTGTATCAATCATTTGCTGTGTAATAC
>Ga0210397_10001001_pt1 | contig 18402 bp, 15 predicted proteins | sample IncBWH2OmetaG_FD_160126 | JGI IMG/M metagenome (GOLD analysis project Ga0210397, IMG submission 160126) | Forest soil microbial communities from Barre Woods Harvard Forest LTER site, Petersham, Massachusetts, United States - Inc-BW-H-2-O ...
CGCATCACAATAATTTCAATCTAACATATATTTTCAATACTGCATTGGGCGAAAATCAACTTAACTATTTTGAATATTTTAATTATGACGCAGGAGATATATTAATATATAGTCCTGCTCCTCCAGGACCACCGACAGATCCTTTAAATAATGATGTATATAAAGTACTTTCAAAAACTGTTTCTGCTCATGACGATACCATTATCTACTCCTTTAGCAAATGTCATATTGATGCTATTAATGCTGGCACTTACTCTACCACTCAAACACATTGTGAATTAGTAGTTACGGCTTGTTCCGTAACAGGCAACTTTCCCTACATTGATGTATTGTCTTTCCCTCCAAACAAAAATACAAATCAGTTTTATGCATATATTCCTAATCAAAATAGAGATAGTCTAACTGTAACTCCTGCTCATGTATTCGAAGGATTTGACACGTATACTTTTCAATCTGGACTTGGCCTTAAAGAATTTTTCTACAACGGGCTTCCCAATGATAACAATGTAACATATAAAAATACACGATACATCAAACAAGCAAATACGGATGATGATTGTGGAAATTTAGAGATTACTCTTTCTGCAAAATCTTCGCAACCGACAAATAAAAATTTAGTTATTGCCCCAAATCCTTTTGAAAATTCTATTACTCTAAATACATCAAATCTGAATCCCGGCAATTGTCGTATTCGGATTGTATCTACACTTGGTATTGAAGTATATACCTCTGAAACTATTATTTCCTCTTCAAATCAGCAATTAGACATCTCGGATTTGTCAGCACTTACTGCCGGTATTTATTTTCTCTCTCTTGAAAATGAAAGTAAATTGTATAGCCAAAAAATTATTAAACAGTAGGAGTTTAATTCCATTTTCTTGATACTATGAATAAAGTTGTTGGTTTTATTTTCGCCAGTTTGGGAGCATTGGGGGCAATTGATATTAGATAAGAATTGTATAGCCCTTTTGCCTGATTTGAAAATTATAAATTCGAAGATCTGCGTTGTTTCTGAAGTTTACTTAATTGGGTTGAATTTTATTTTGGCCACTTTTTTATTATTAATTATTTCTCCCGTCGCATCTTTTTCAGGAACAATAATCATCTTAGAAACAATTTGGATTGCTTCTTCAATCATCTTTTGTTCAGGTTCGGGCTGGTTTGGCATTGGTATATAACGAACATCGAAAGTTGTACTGTCTGCATTAACCTTATATGCTATATATACTATTACTTCCTTTTGTGTTGAATTTGCTTTTTTCAGATTTTTTGTCTGAGTATTTTTAGAATGTTTTGAATGCTTATCTTCCACACCACCCGAAAGAGTGTCAGTAAAATTGTTTGATTGTGCATTAAGAATATTACAAAAAACAAAAAATAATAGTGCTGTACTTATGCGTATCATACTTACTTTGCGTTTTTTAAAACCATTTTGATTTATTTTTTCTGGCACAATATATGTGCTTCGCACATGATTTCGGTCGAATGCAATTCGACCCTACCGTAATTTTTCTTTCAAATACTTTGCCGTGTAGCCCTTCGTACATGTCAACATTTGTTCCGGTGTGCCTTCAAATATTACTTCGCCCCCACCGTTGCCGCCTTCCGGACCAATATCAATAATCCAATCGGCGCATTTAATCATTTCCATATTGTGCTCAATTACAATGACTGAATTGCCTTTGTTAACGAGTGCCTGTATGGAGTCAAGCAATTTTCTGATATCATGAAAATGAAGTCCTGTGGTAGGCTCATCGAATAAAAATAAAATATGATCGTTGTTTTCTTCCGGAGATTTTCCCAGAAATGACGCAAGTTTCACACGCTGTGCTTCACCGCCTGATAAAGAGCTGGATGATTGTCCCAAGCGTACATAACCCAGGCCCACATCTGATAATGGCTGCAGCTTTTCAATCAGTTTTGATTTGTCTTTAAAAAAGCTTAAGCTTTCTTCAATAGTCATATCCAACACTTCTGAAACACTCTTGTCGTTGTATTTTACTTCCAGTATCTCTTGCTTGAATCGCTTGCCATTACATGCTTCACAAACTAAATGTACATCGGCCATGAATTGCATTTCGACTGTTACAATTCCTTCTCCCTGACACATTTCACATCTGCCTCCTTCAACATTGAAAGAAAAATGGCCAGGTTTATATGCACGTGATTTAGACAATGGTTGTTCTGCATATAAATTCCGGATCAGATCGTATGCTTTCACATACGTTACCGGATTTGAGCGTGATGATTTTCCGATCGGATTCTGATCTACAAATTCAATCTGTGTAATCTCACGGATGTCACCATCCATGCGATCAAACTTACCGGTAAACTCGCCGGAGAAGCCGAATAATTTTTGAAGCGAAGGGAATAATATTTTCTTTACCAACGTAGATTTTCCCGAACCACTCACACCCGTAACCACGGTGAATGTGTGCAGTGGAAATTTTACATTGATGTTTTTCAGATTGTTCTCGCGAGCACCTTTTATTTCAATAAATGCATTCCACTTTCTGCGTTGTTTCGGCACTTCAATAGAAGACCGGCCAGTTAAATAATCGGTTGTATACGAACCGCTGTGCGAAAGCATATCACCGATCACACCCTGGAACATCAACTCTCCGCCGTGTATTCCTGCATCCGGACCAATATCGATGATCTGATCAGCTGCACGCATCACTTCTTCTTCGTGCTCCACTACGATAACGGTATTGCCCATATCGCGCAGCATCTTCAATACTTCGATCAGCTTGTTTGTATCACGCGGGTGCAAACCAATACTTGGCTCATCCAGTACATACATAGAGCCTACGAGTGCACTGCCTAGTGATGTGGCTAATTTTATCCGCTGAAACTCTCCGCCCGAAAGCGACGCTGTTAAACGGTTTAATGTCAGATAACCCAAGCCCACTTTATCCAGATAAGATAAACGGTTTGTAATTTCTGTCAGCAAACGTTCTGCAACTTTTACTTCATGTTTTTGCAATTTAATTACAGGAAAAAATTCCAGCGCTTCCGCAACTGGCATCAATACAATATCTGTAATTGATTTGTCCGAAACCTTTACATACGATGCATCTTTGCGTAAACGTGTTCCTCTGCAATCCGGACACACTGTTCTTCCTCTGAATCGGGATAACATTACCCGATATTGAATTTTATAAGTCTGTGTTTCTAAATACGCAAAGAAAGCTGTAAGGCCTTCAAAATATTTATTTCCATCCCACAGCAATTGTCTTTCTTCGGGAGATAAATCCTGAATCGCTCTATGAATAGGGAAATCGAATTTGATTCCGTTCTTGATTAATGGCTTCAGCCAGTCTGCCATCTTCTCTCCTCTCCAGCATGCAATGGCACCTTCAAAGACAGACAATGATTTGTCGGGTATAACCAGATCTTCGTCAATGCCTAACACATGACCAAAGCCTTCGCAGGTTTTGCATGCCCCAAAAGGATTGTTAAAGCTGAAGAAGTTTGCAGAAGGCTCTTCAAAAACTATTCCATCGGCTTCAAAGCGATCGCAGAAATCTCTGGTTTCACCATTAGGTATGATGATTCTGCAATCGCCATCACCTTCATAGAATGCGGTCTGTACAGAGTCTGAAACACGAAAGGGCGCATCTTCTTCTGTTTTATTTACGGCATTTCTATCAATCAAAATCCAGGCATCTGCTTTGGCAGGAACGGCTTTCGTTCCTTTCTCAATCAGCTCTTCCATGGTAACGACTTCCCCATTCAGATACAATCGGGTAAATCCTTTCTGTAATAATACCTGAAGTTCTTCGTGTGGTTTTCTTTCATGCTTTGTTTTGAATGGAGCCAGCACCATAAAACGTGTACCTTCTGCATGACTAAATACCCAATCAACAACATCTGTAACGGTATTCTTTTTTACTTCTGTGCCGCTAACCGGTGAAATGGTATGGCCAACACGGGCAAATAATAATTTTAAGTAATCGTATATTTCTGTTGTAGTGCCAACTGTTGAGCGTGGATTGCGGGAGTTTACCTTCTGTTCAATAGCAATTGCCGGCGAAACACCTTTAATGTAATCCACTTCGGGTTTTTCCATTCGCCCTAAAAATTGGCGTGCGTAAGAACTCAGACTTTCCACATACATGCGTTGCCCTTCAGCAAAAAGTGTGTCAAATGCCAAAGAAGATTTTCCCGAACCCGACAAGCCGCTAATAACAACTAACTTATTTCTGGGAATGGCGACATCAATATTCTTGAGATTATGAACACGTGCGCCTTTTATGATAATGAAATTTTTGGGGTCTAATGATTCTAAATCGAGCGTGTATTTTTTTCCCGCCACAGCCGTACCTTTCATAGATATTAATTTACATGAAATCTTCTATTCATCAGTAGAATCAAGATTTATATCGCATTTTTAAAGTTCAGCTTTTTTATTCAAATATCACAATAATATAGTAAACAGTTGTCAGTAACCATTACATACTGATTACCGATAACTGATTACTTTTTATAAAACAGCCAGAGCGAGAAAAACATCAACGCCATTGCTGTTAATTTTTTCCAGTTAATAGGTAAACTAACTCCTGTGAAAATGCCAAAATGATCAATTACTGCACTGGTCGAAAGCTGCGCAATGATCAGGATCATCAATACACTGCCGATGCCGATTTTAGGGACTAATAATACACTGGTAAGGACATAGCAGGCGCCTAATAAACCGCCGGTTAATTGCCACAACGGCACTTGTTTTATTAATGCAATATCCCCTTTTCTCATAATAACCATGGCTATTAATAGCGCAATAGTGCCTATTATGAAAGATGTAAATGCCGCTTCGATTGTCCCAATCTCTTTGCCGAGGGCACCATTTACGCCTGCCTGAAATGCAACTGCAATTCCTGCAAGTGCCAACATAATAAAGGTTTGTGTATTCATTTTCATTTTAACATTAATTTATTTTATAACCTTTCGCTTACTTTTCCGTTCGTTACGGGATATATACTTGCAAATATGGATAATTGCCTATATATTTAAATTACTAACATCCTAAAAGTGCTTAAAGTTTAACCCTAAACAATACAATATGAGATAGACCTCTACGTTAACCAAATAACATACGGATATGAAAATGACAGCTATTAGCGATTCCACGTTGGTTTCGCAATATATCCAAGGTAACGAAGAGGCTTTTGCTGAACTCATAAAAAGGCACAAATCAAAAGTTTACTCTACTATTTATTTAATTGTGAAAGATCGTTATCTGGCAGAAGATCTTTTACAGGACGTTTTCATCAAAATCATTCACAAGATGAAAGGCGGTCAATACAACGACGAGGGCAAGTTTTTACCCTGGGTAGTTCGGATTGCACATAACCTTGCCATTGACTATTTCAGACGCAATAAAAGGTACCCAACCATCGTTATGGATGATGGAATGAATATATTCAATTCTCTTAATTTCTCTGAAGACTCTACAGAGTCTATCCAGATAAAAAATGAGAATGAAGCGTTGATCCGTTCTTTGATTCAGAAATTACCTGAAAGCCAACGTGAAGTTGTATTGATGAGACATTTCTCCGACATGAGCTTTCAGGAGATTGCTGATTCTACCGGAGTTAGTATTAATACTGCTTTGGGAAGAATGCGTTACGCTTTAATCAACCTCCGCAAGGAGCTGACTAAGCAACCAAAAGTGATTGTGTATGATAAAAACGTTTACCCAGAATGATGTTATCCGATTTGTTTATGATGAAGTAAGTACTGAAGAGCGTTCTCAGATGGAAGAGCTTTTAATTATTGACGCTTCGTTTCGAAAACTTTATAAGAGTTACGCAAAAACGAAGCATTTAATTAAAAAATCTGCAATCGAACCTTCAGAGAATGTCATCAATCGTATCTTAAATTATTCAAAATCGCTTTCTTTGCAACAGTAAACGAAAGTTATGCAACGCAAAGAACGATTTGAAAAATTCTTAGATTATTTCTCCACCCATTCACCCGAACCAGAAACAGAGCTCGTATATTCTAATCCATACGAGCTCTTGGTTGCGGTGAGCCTTAGTGCACAATGCACAGACAAGCGTGTGAACCTTACCACGCCCGCACTTTTTAAACGGTTTCCTGATCCTACAGCCCTTGCACACGCTACTTCCGAGGAAGTGTTCGGCTATATCCGAAGTATATCCTATCCGAACAATAAAGCGAAACATCTTGTTGGCATGGCTCAAATGCTTATTAAAGATTTCAATGGTGAAGTTCCTGATACGGTTGAAGAATTAGTAAAGCTACCTGGTGTAGGAAGAAAAACCGCCAATGTAATTGCAAGTGTTATCTGGCACCAGCCAACCATGGCTGTTGATACACATGTGTTCCGCGTTTCAAGAAGAATTGGTCTGGTACCTCAAACAGCTACGACACCTTTAGCTGTAGAGAAAGCTTTAATGAAATACATTCCGACGGAACAAGTTCATAAAGCCCATCATTGGCTTATATTGCACGGGCGCTATACTTGTCTGGCCCGCACACCCAAATGCAATGTATGTCCGGTTACAGATATTTGTATGTGGTACGCCAAAAATGTAAAAAAGCAGTGATGTAATCTTAATCTTTTGATAAAGGTCGGCACCTGTTTTTTTATTTTATCTTTTTATCAGAATCAAAAAATCTGCGCGTTTGAAATAAATTAAATAAATGCGAATAATGTTCTTTGGTGTGCAAACACGCAAAATCACAGCTTGCATTTTATTGATTACTTTTAGCACAGAGCGGTTAAATAGGCTCTTTTTGAATAATAAATCCTGAAATCTTAAATTTTAATTGTACATTCAGTATGATATTAATTGATACATACTTTGTGCGGAATTAACGTCATAATTGACAAAAAAAACAGCTTAACTTCAGGCCCTATTCAAGCAATGAATATGGCTACTTTATACAGAGGGCCTGATCACACCGATTTTGTTGCTTTTCAATTTAAACAACAGCAGATTTTTATTGGTAATAACCGTTTAAAAGTTATTGACCGAAATGCATTATCAAACCAACCTTTTAATTCAACTGACAAACGCTACTCCTTAACATTTAACGGAGCCATATATAATTACAAGAAACTCAAACATGAATTACCCAACGTTGAATGGCAAACAGAGTCTGATACTGAAGTGCTTTTAAACTGGATGATCGAACATGGATTGGCTGGCTTGCCTGAATTAAATGGAATGTTTGCCTTTGCTTTTTATGACCGTCAGCTGCACTCACTAATAATTGCCCGCGACCCAAGCGGCATCAAGCCGGTTTATTATTACAACGACGATAATTATTTTATCGCTTCTTCGGAAATTAAAGGCATTCTAGCCAGCGGGCTTGTTAAAAAGGAATTCAATTCGGCACAGATAAATCATTACTTACAATTTAAATACGTTCCTAAACCATTCACTTTTTACAAGAATATTTTCGAGTTGAATGAGGCTTCGTTTATAAAAATTGACGAATATGATTTAAAAATAAAACGCTACGAAGCACCATCCATTATAAAACACAACGAATTTGAGGATGCTGCTTTAGTTGACACCTGCGATGCGCTCATTGAAAGCGCCGTGGCCAAACATTTAGTTGCAGATGTACCTATAGGGCTTTATTTAAGCGGTGGAATTGATTCAACACTGTTGCTGTCTAAAATACATAAGCTGGGCCATAAAAACTTCCCAACATTCACTATCGCGAACAGCCCCGAAGAGCAGGCATTTGGAACAAGTGATTTTGAATATTCCAGACGAGCTTCCAAAATGTTTCAGTCTGATCATCACGAAATAACTGTTCATACAGACATGCTGCAGCAATTGCCTGCATTTGTGAAAATGATCGATCAACCAATAGGCGATTCTGCTTTGTTTCTAACGCATGTTATTTCTTCCAATGCGAGCAACAGCATTAAGGTTGCTTTAAATGGTGCCGGTGCAGATGAATTGTTTGCGGGCTATAACAGGCACAGTGCATACAAAAGTTATCTGAATCATTTACTTCATAGAAACCTTGCTATTAAACTTATAAAAGGGACGTACAATATTTTACCGGACGGTGGAAATCATTCGCTAAAAAAGGTGTTTAGACTATGGAATAAATTTACGGGAATGATGGATGTTGACCCGATTAAAACATGTCATAATTTTTCTTCTTCAGAATATTTTATCGAAAAAAATATTGCTTCCAATATGCTTGAGGAAAAAGAATATGAAGACATATCTTATTACCTCTATTATTGCCTGCGAAACGATCGGACCAAATATTTGATCTCTGATATATTAGCGCTGACAGATAAGATGACGATGCGCTCATCTATTGAGGCTCGTGTTCCTTATTTAGATCAGGACTTACGGAAATTTGTCGAAAGCATAAATCCATCGATACTTTTAAAGAATGGGCGAAAATGGATCCTGAAAGAAATTTTGCGAAAGAATGGTGGCGAAGCATTTCTGCAAAGACCTAAAGAGGGTTTCGGAATGCCATTTGGATATTGGTTAAAACAAGCTTCAAACAAAAACTTCATTGATCAATTGGTCAATAAAAATCATCCGATATACGAATGGGTGCCGTATACAACCATTAAAAATCTGGTGGATTTGCATTTGAGCAGTAAACGCGATTGTTCTTCCGAATTGTGGTCTGTTTTGTTGCTTATGAATTGGTATGAAAACGAATTTTAATGAAAATACTTTACCTGCACCAATATTTTAAAACCCCTGTTGAAGGAGGTTCTGTGCGTTCCTGGCATATTGCCAAAGGAATGGTAAAGGCCGGGCACGATGTTGTCATGATTACTTCACACAACGAAAATACAGCAACGACCAAAATAATTGACGGCATTACTGTACATTATTTACCTGTGTTTTACGACAACAAACTTCGTTTTGCCGGCAGAATATTTTCCTTCATTCGATTTGTTTTTCTTGCATTAAAAAAGAGTAAGCAAGAATTTGGTATTGATCTGTGCTACGCTACATCAACCCCACTAACTATTGGCATTATTGCATACGTTTTAAAAAGAACTCGTTCCGTTCCTTATGTATTTGAAGTGCGCGATCTGTGGCCAGAAGCACCTATGCATATGGGTGTGTTTACTAATTTTTTTGTTAAAAAGCTGCTGTATAAATTAGAAAAACTAATCTATAACAACGCTTCTTCAATTGTTGCGCTATCTCCGGGTATACAAGATGGTATTAAGAAAGTTTGTCCGGATAAAAAAATTGCATTGATCCCTAACATGGCCGACTGTGATTTTTTTCATCCTGAAATAAAAGACCCATTACTTGAAGACTTTTATTCCGTTGAAGGAAAATTTGTTGTTAGTTATTATGGCGCTGCCGGATCTGTAAACAATCTATCGTATCTGGCAGATATTATCAAGTATTGTAAAGATCACAATCGTGATGACATTTATTTTCTCATTCAGGCCAAAGGGTCTGAACTACAAAAGCTGAAAGTGTATGTGGAAAGCCTTCATTGGCCGTATGTGCAATTTCTGGGGTATAGCGGAAAGAATGGATTGAAAAATCTTTTAAACGTTACCGATGCCGTTTACATATCCTTTGACAACAAACCTGTTTTACAAACAAACAGTCCGAATAAATTCTTTGATGCCATTGCTGCGGGAAAGCTGACTATTGTAAACACAAAAGGCTGGATCAAGGATTTAATTGAGAAAGAAGAAATAGGTATATATGTAAACCCCATGCATGCCGGAGAATTTATTAAAAAAACAGATCCCTATATTCACGACAAAACCCGCCTGCTTGCTGTAAACAACAAAGCCAGGCGGGTTGCTGAAAATTTTTATTCAAAAGAAATATTAATTAACCGATTGCTTCAGGAACTGAATCTGAATAAAATCAATTCTTCTTCAACGGAGGCTTATAACCGGATTGCTTAAATATTTTTGCAGCGTCTTTATCATCCATCAATTCCTGCAAAGAAACTTCCGGATGTTCGTTCATGTATTTACGTACGATCTGCCAGCCCAACCAACGACCAATTCTGCCCGGACAATCATTGCTGATCTCATTAACAAACGGACCTTCGCCGGTATATTGCTCAACAATCTTGCGACTTGTTTCAAATAATATTTTCCTGTCAATAAAATGTCCCCAGATAACCGGTAGGTTCGCATCAATTGCTTTAAGCTCTTTTGAGCTATAACCAATGTTTAAAGAGTCTGGCAAATCCGGCATTACACGTTCCACAAAATAATGCGCCTTACCGTAATAAATCATTTCTGCTAACAGTGTTTCATCAGCCGGATTATTCTTGTTAAACTTGGTTGAAATACCCAGACACATCATCGGCAGCAGATAAGGCTTGTCGTAGCGGCCAAGCATGTATTCATATAAATTAGGTTTATGTGTTGCTTTAGCCCCCATGTACCAATCCAGACACACAACAATAGCCGAATCAGAGAATGACATGTCCGGCTCCATCAAACCTGAGTAGATGGTATATATTTTAGGCTCTTTAAAATCTTTCATGTAATACTTCATGAAACGAAACGTTGAAGCCAGGTCGCCTCTAAAGGCATGCATGTCACCCCAACTTGTAACAACTTCATTGCCGAAGCTTTTTAAGCCGGGATTGTTATAATACTGAAACATACGTTCAACATCTTCCGGCATCGGTTTTTTTGCAATACCTCTCAGGTACTGCTTGAAGAAAGCCGGGTATTTTAAAAAAATATGTTCAATGTCTTCTTTTTTTGTGGCAGCCAACAATTCTTTATCTATGCGAATCACCTCGGCCAAAACAGCAACTTCTTCTGCTTCCTGAGGTTTAATAACCTCTTTTTCAATAACGTTTGATTCCGGTTTAGGTGTTTCACAAGAAAATAAAACTGCTGAAAATAGTATAATACCTGCCCAAAATTTCATAATTTTCAATTATATATTTAACTCATTATTATATACAAATCTATGAAAAAAATATCGCTTCTTTTTTTATTGGGCTTTATAGCTTTTTCGGGCTTCTCTCAAGTGACTTTGGGATTACGTATGTCTCCGGCATTTTGCTTAAATCGTGTTAAGGATTTAAATGGTTCTGACAATTCAGACTTTTCAAACAATGGCTCAGGTGTACGTTTCGCGTTTGGACCGACAGTAGATTTTAAAATCGGTGACAATTATGCTTTTTCAACGGGGGCCTGGTATATGAGCAGCAGAGCAGGATTATCAGTAACAAATACAATAGGTGGTGTACAATATCATTACAAAGAGATTGTGAGCTTACAATCTGTTCAGATACCTGTTACATTTAAAGCATACACCAATGAAATTGCAACGAATATGAAGCTTTATTTTCAGTTAGGAGGTTTAGCAACATTTAATTTTTATGAAAAATTTAAAGAATCAAGTCCTGCACTTTCAGGTGCCTATGATGATAAATACAATGTGCTTGATGTATCATTATATATGGGTACTGGTATTTCTTATAAAATAGGTGAGTCGAATGCATTATTTGCCGGATTGTATTACAACAGGGGTTTGATGAATTTATTTGATGGTTCAACAAATCCTGCCACACAAAATAAGTTAAAAAAGGATGCGAAATATAATATGGATCTGGTAGGTCTTGAAGTAGGCGTAACTTTCTAAATACATATTATTCTAATCAACACAAATAAAAATGTCCCACTTGCAGTGGGACATTTTTATTTATCGAAGTTCATACAATTCGTATTGCCATTTATTCTGCCAGCATACATCATTGCCTGTTTTAATCTGAATACTTTTTACACGATTACGCTCTCCGGTTGTCCCCTTGAAGTAATCTATTGCATCTTCTCTGTTATTTATAAAGTGATCTATGAAAACCCCACCTGCCAGAATTGATGTGGCAACTTGAAATGTATCAATCGTTCCTCTTTGCTGTGTAATGAGTATTTCACTGTAAGGAGCACGAAGCATCAGTTTTTGCAGCTCTCCGATCAGGCTATACTTTAATTTTATTTTTATCATTAACGGATATTTTACTCCCGGAATATTCATTACTTCTTCAATATTTTTTTCTCCGGAAGAAGCCTTTACAAAATCTATTGGCAGACTGATTTTTTTCCTTTTGAATAAAATCATTTCTTCTTTGTTGCAATTAAACGTATCTATCATGTAATAATTTTTATACAATGCTTCCTTTAACTGTGTATCATCAAAGAAATGATAATGCCTGTCAATACTATTAGTGCCATAGATCACATACTCCGGTGCAGCAGTTGAATTGTAATTTTCTGCATTGATCTCATCCAATGTTTGGTTGTACGCCTGATAGCTTTGTATCACTGGCCGGGGATTGTAATTGAGTTTATTTAAAATTAAAACAGACGCTTCCCAGGGAATAATATCAACTGTTGAAGTGCCGATTTCTCTTTTTATATTTTCCGATAAAGTTTCTTTTGAAAGCTGATCATAATAATTAAAACCCGCATACATGGTATTGAAATAGGATGGAAAAGCTGCGACCTTTTTAACCGGATAAAAATAGTCTTTGTATATATAAGAACTTATAAAAATGCTTGTCGACCACAAAAGAAGTAATGATGCGTGGATCAGTTTGTGTGTAGATCCACTTATATACATATAAATTATTAATAAGGCCGGGAGTACGTAGAAGAAATCTTTTAGGTGTTCTATATCGGCACGCACATAACTTTGTTTGAAAATAATAAACGCCAATATGATAAAAATGAGTGCAACTATTTTTTCTGCAATTGATTTATTTCGTATACCTATAGCGGCAACATATACGATTGCAAAAAAGATCACAGCCGTTATTACTGCAAGTGCTTGATTTAATAGTGTTGACGGATATACATATACCGCGTCGTTGTAGGAATAAATCAATTGAATGCCTGCGTGAATATATGTTGATAGATATACAGGTAACAGCAGCGAAGTAAGGAAAATACTTATAAATAGCAATAGTACTGCACCAGCAGCTTTCCTGATCAATATGTCTTTTGAAATACCTAACTGCGTAACAAACAAAATGAAAATGGCAATGCTTATAAATGCCAGATTGAATTTGATATAAAAAATCAGCGTTGTAGTAATGATTGCATGCAGCAGTAACCAGATTTTTTGTTCCTTCTTATATGCATTCAAATAAAGCAGCACAAGAAATTGGAGCGTGAATACCAGTGATAAAAACATTGCTTGTTTAAACAAAAAGCAAGTCAATAAAATAAGCAGTGCGCGTGTATTGGTGTATTTTTCTTCGAGTATTTTATAAATGATATAAATAAATGAACCAGCGAAAAAAATATCAAAACATATCAGCGGCCAAACCGAATCGTGCAGCAGAACCCGCGTAGATAAAAAAGATAATGGTCCGTATGTAAAAACAATGTCGTTTCCGAAAACCCACTGTTGCTGCCAGGCCTCGCTCAATGCGATCATCCAGGAAGCATCAACGGATTCTGGTTGAAAAATTTTAGAGAGAAACTGCAATGGCCAGATAAACGATAACGCTACTATAGAAATCAGTAGATTTCTTATTTTAGAATTTCTGAAAAAAGGCTTGCTCCTCGCGTTCAATTGTCTTGTCAAGTAAGATTGATTTTATTTCAATGTCGTTTAGTTATTGATTAAAAGCAAACATCTCCGTTGTCGGACAACCCAACAATAAAACAAAAAAGCTCATCAATTACTTGATGAGCTTTTTTAGAATTTTCTTTATGCAAAATTATTTTTCTGAAGTAATGTATTCTTCATTTCTATAATCTTCTGTTGTTGCTTCACTTTCCATATCAATGTTCTGAGCACCTTCATCAAGGAACTTGAACTCTGTCAAACCTAATGATGAATCTGTACGCAATTTAACCCAGCGGAAATACTTGAAGAACCATTTTGTTCTCTTAGATATAAATCCTGTGGTAAAGTATGCGTATATGTATGGATGCAGTACCAAGGTTATGTTTTTCTCATTCTGCTTGGTAATGATGTAATCCAGCTTGTGCTCAATCTGATCTGTAATGGCAATGCTTGCACTGATCTTGCCGGTTCCGTTACACGTTGGACAAACTTCTAAGGTAATCAAGTTCGTTTGCGGACGTACACGTTCTCTGGTGATCTGCATCAAACCAAACTTAGATAACGGAAGGATCACGTTTTTAGAACGATCATCTTTCATTTCCAGTTTCATACGTTCGTATATTACTTTGCGGTTATCGAGATTTTTCATATCGATAAAATCCACCACAATAATACCGCCCATATCTCTAAGCCTTAATTGACGCGCTACTTCGCGGCAAGCTTCAAGATTTGTATGCAATGCTGTTTCTTCCTGGCTGGTTTCGTTGTTCGATTTATTTCCACTGTTTACGTCAATTACATGTAACGCTTCTGTGTGTTCAATAATCAAATAACCACCGCCCGATAAACTTACAGACTTGCCAAATAGTGTCTTCAGTTGTTTTTCAACCCCTGTAGATTCAAACATTTTGGTTTTTCCCTGGTGTAGTTTTACCAGACGTTCCTTATCAGGAGCAATATTTTTTATGTATGAACGAAGATCGTCGTATAGCTCTTTTGTATCTACATTGATACTGTCGAAACTTTCGTTCAACATATCTCTTAAGATGGAAGAGGTGCGATCCAATTCGCCAATAATCAGGTCTCTTGGTCTTGCTTTTTTAAGTATAGCAACACCGTCTTCCCAGGTTTTTACAAGATTCCGAAGATCTTTGTCTAATTCTGCAACTTCTTTGTGCGAAGCAACCGTGCGTATAATTACACCAAAGTTCTCCGGACGAATAGAAGAAATTAAACGTACCAATCGCTGGCGCTCTTCTTTGTCAGTAATTTTCTTGGAAACAGAAACCACATTTGAGAAAGGTACTAAAACCAGGTAACGACCTGCCAATGAAATTTCACATGAAAGCCTTGGCCCCTTAGTTGAAATAGGTTCTTTAACAACCTGCACTAAGATGGGAGTTCCTTTATCTAATACCTGACTTACTTTACCGTCTTTTTTTATTTCCGCTTCTAACTCAAACTTTTTGAGTAAAGCCGGGGTGGATGCTGAGGTAATTGCACTTTTTGTAAACTTGGTCAGCGATTTAATTTTCGGACCAAGATCAAAATAATGCAAGAAAGCATCCTTCTCATACCCAACATCTATGAAAGCTGCATTTAGTCCGGGCACAACCTTGCGCACCGTACCTAAATAGATATCACCAACATTAAATTTACGGGTATGATCCTCAAACTGGTATTCGACAAGCCTTTTATCGTTGATTAAGGCTATGCGATCTCCATTTTGAGACGAACTTATAAATAATTCGTTGCTCAACTCGCTACTTGTTAAATGTAAAAGGCACTAAAATAGAAATAAGCCGGAATCTGAGAGAAACCAGCTTTATTTAAAAACACCTCAAGAAGAAGCGATTACTTCTTCTTATGTCTATTTTTTCTTAGACGTTTTTTTCTTTTGTGCGTAGCAATCTTGTGTCTTTTTCTTTTTTTACCGCAAGGCATAATCGTAATAGTTTAAATGTATAATATTATTAATTAGATTCTTTTAAATAACTCTCAACAATTGCCTGAAATTCCGGGTCCTTATCAAGCCCCTTCGCTTTAGTAAAGTATTGATTTGCTTTTCCTTTGTTCCCAAGCTCTAAATAACTTAAGCCCAAATAAAATGTTCCGGAAGCATGCTCTGGATTCACTTCTATTAATTGCTTAAAGCGATCTACGGCTTTGTCATATTGACCGGACTGTACAGACAAATATCCTAAATTGAATAAAGCCGTTTCATTTCTAGGATCTTCTTTAACTACTTCTTTCAGAAGATTTATCCCGGTCATTGGATTCGACGTTGTTACATACGTCATCGCCAGCTTTGACTTCGTATCCAGGTTTTTAGCATTCAGATCCAGTGCTTTTTTATAAAAAGTTCTGGACTTGTCCATGTAAGCAGGTTTTTCGTTTACTGAAACCAGATCCGATGCTTGCATGTATGCGTCTGCCGCAGATATGAAATTTTTCTCAGTAGGTTGTAATACGGCAATTTCTTCTGAATACTTCGCTACGCTATCGTATTGATGAAATTTTGTGTAATACACCAAAATCGAGTCTGCAAAGATACGCTTTTTTTCTTTATCCGAAATGGAATAATAATTCTTTGTGAAATCCTGTATTTTTTTTTGTTCGTTACCTGAAGGTTTGTGCGTATGCTTTTCAGCCATTAGCTTACCCATTTCTGTTAACGAATCTTTATTTGATACAGCTGATGCACCAGCTTCAGCACCTTCGACAGTTTCTTTTTTATTGTCTACCAACACTTTAGGAAGGCTAAAAACAATACCAATACCAATAACGGCAACTAAAACGGCAACTACTTGCTTTTTTTGCATGATTCAGAAGAAAAGAAAGAGCCTGCATGAACATACAGGCTCAACTTATTTTATTTCGTCAAATAATGCTGAAGATTAGTCAACTTCTTCATCAACATTGCTGTATTTCTCAGCCATTACCTTCACTTTTTTGCTTGATTTGATTTTCTCAACGAAAACCTTAGCAGGCTTAAAGCTTGGGATGTAGTGCTCATCGATGATGATCGCCGTGTTTTTAGAAATGTTACGTGCTACTTTGCGTGCGCGTTTCTTGTTGATAAAACTACCGAAACCTCTTACATAAATGTTGTGGCCTTCAGACATAGAGTCTTTTACTACCTTAAAGAACGCTTCTACTGTTGTTGTAACATCAGCTTTGTCGATTCCTGTTTTTTCTGCGATTTCGTTAATTACGTCTGCCTTCGTCATTACTCTATATTTATTAATTATATGATACTTAATACGTTCAAAAATAGCTCACAAATTTAGGGTACTATTCGTTAATAAAAAATATATTTACTTAATTAATCCTACATAATTTTGTGTAACATAAGTGGTTAAGCACCACGCCCCCTATTGTGATAACAGACGAGATCGAAAAAAAGTTTCCTAAAGAACTGATAAACTGGTATTTAAAAAACAAAAGAGAGCTTCCCTGGAGAGAAACGAAAGATCCATACCCTATTTGGCTGTCCGAAATTATTTTACAGCAGACCCGGGTTCAGCAAGGATTGCCTTATTATTTTTCCTTTTTGAACGCTTTTCCGACCGTAAATCACTTAGCAAAAGCTTCTGAAAAAGATATTTTGTCTCTTTGGCAGGGTTTGGGTTATTATTCCAGAGCCCGAAATCTGCATAAAACTGCGCAGATTATTGCTACTACTTATAAAGGAAATTTTCCGGATTCGTATGCCTCGCTCCTTGATCTGAAAGGCGTTGGGCCATATACAGCCGCAGCCATTGCTTCCTTCGCCTACAAAGAACAGGTAGCGGTTGTGGATGGTAATGTATATAGAGTACTTGCCAGAATCTTTGGTATTTACGAAGACATTACGCTGAACACGACAAAAAAAACGTTCGCAGCACTTGCTCAACAATTGATCCCTAAAAAAGATCCTGATCTCTATAATCAGGCTATTATGGAGTTTGGAGCACTGCATTGTACGCCTGCAGATCCTAAATGCAGTACGTGCGCGTTTGCCCGGATTTGTGTAGCGAATGCCACGGGCGACCAACGTGTTTTGCCTGTAAAAGCCAAGCAAAAGGCTAAACAAGAGCGCTATCTGCATTATTTTATGATACGTTGCGGCAATTCTGTTTTAATGAAAGAGGGGAAGTAATGATATCTGGCAGGGATTATTTGAATTTTTACTGATTGAAACAAAAAAGCCAATCGCTTTTACGGAAGTATTAAAACTAGCAAAAGGAATCCCGAAAAAAAGTATTACGGGAGAATCAGAACCTTATAAACACATTTTAAGTCACCAAATCTTACATGCAAATTTTTATGCTGTTGAAGTTGAAAAGGCCCTGTTTGATCTTTTGAAAAAGCAATATGCGCTCGAAAAAATTTCACTGAATGAATTAGAAAAAACTCCTAAACCTGTTTTGATTACGAAGTATTTGAAGGCTCATAAATTTTAGCTACCTTTAAACTAATACAATTTTTCAATACAGCTTAAATAATTTAATTAACAATCATGGCAGGAATTAACAAAGTAATTCTAGTAGGGAATCTTGGAAAAGACCCTGAAGTACGTGCAATCAGTACGGACAGAAAAGTGGCAAATTTTTCACTTGCTACAACAGAATCTTACAAAAACAAAAGCGGCGAACGCGTTGACCAGACTGAATGGCACAACGTGGTTTTTTACGGCCCAATTGCAGATGTAATTGAGCGTTATCTTCGCAAGGGAAGTCAGATCTACGTGGAAGGCAAGATCCGCACACGTTCGTATGACGACAAAGATGGTGTAAAAAAATACATCACTGAAATCATTGGTGATACCATGACAATGCTAGGCACGAAAGGTTCCGGTTCGGAAACTTCTTCCGGC
>Ga0210397_10001004_pt1 | contig 18367 bp, 13 predicted proteins | sample IncBWH2OmetaG_FD_160126 | JGI IMG/M metagenome (GOLD analysis project Ga0210397, IMG submission 160126) | Forest soil microbial communities from Barre Woods Harvard Forest LTER site, Petersham, Massachusetts, United States - Inc-BW-H-2-O ...
AAGATCGTGTCGGCGGGCCGGCCGCCGTGCCCGCTGTGCGGGCTGCCGCTGGATACCGAGGGGCACATCTGCCCGCGGCAGAACGGTCACCGCGCCAGCCATGCTTGAGCCGAAGCGGTCCGCGCCCGACGATGAGGACGGCGAGCAGGCCACTCTCGACCTGCTCGCGAGCGGGACGCTGGAGATCGAGGGACGGCTGGTGGACGCGTCCAACGCGACGCTGTACTGCACGATCCGTCCCCCAGCTACGGGCCATCCCCCCCGGAAGGGGGGCCCAGGGGGGTCTGGGGGGACAGGCAGCCCCCCCGGGAGCAGGGGGGGTCTGGGGGGGATCGTCCCCCCGGATAACATCGTCCCCCCGGGCCAGCACTGCGTCTACAAGCCGATCGCGGGGGAGCGGCCGCTGTGGGACTTCCCGATGGGCACGCTGGCCGGGCGGGAGGTCGCGGCCTATGTGGTGTCGCGCGCGGCCGGCTGGGACGTGGTCCCGCCGACGGTCATGCGGGACGGGCCGTTCGGGCCGGGCATGTGCCAGCTGTGGATCGACCACGACACCGACGTGGACCTGATCGCGCTGTCCCGCCGCACCGACCACGCGGGCCTGCGGGACATGGCCGTGTTCGACGCGGTGGTGAACAACGCCGACCGCAAGATCGGTCATCTGCTGCCGGTCGCCGACGGGCATCTGTACGGCTGTGACCACGGGGTGTGCTTCGCCGAGGACTACAAGCTGCGCACCGTGCTGTGGCAGTGGCGGGGCAAGACGTTGCCGAGGCGCTCGCTGGAGGCGCTGCGCCGCCTGAACGGCCAGCTCAACGACGGCGGCCTCGAGGCTGAGCTGTCTTCGCTGCTGAGCGCCGACGAGATCGCCGCTACCAAGATCAGGGTAGAGACGCTGCTCAAGCACCGCGTGCACCCCTTCCCCCCGGCCGACTGGCCCGCCGTCCCCTGGCCCCCGGTCTAAGGCGCCGGACAGGCAGCAATACTCTCCTCGATCGCACGACGTCACTGCCATCACGACCCCGGATCGCCTGCCCGCAGGGATCCTCCGTTTAGCGTGGTGGATCGGGGCTTCGTGGTTGATTCGGTGCATCCCGATACCCCTAATCAACCGCATAACCCGAATCCACCACCATAATCTGGGCGCATATCGGGCCAAAAGGGATTAATTGGGCATCGGCATGGCATAGCGGCGGTCCGGGCCGCGGACCTGCAGCACGCAGAAGACTCCGATTACGCATGCCACGTCGAGCGAGCAGCGCTGCCACTCAGCCGCCGGACGATCCGGGCGATCGTCCGTCAGATGCCGCCCGGGCCCGCAGACTCGCCGGCGCCCCCGTGGCGCCTGAAGTAGCGCTCGAACTCGCGGGCGATCGCGTCGCCGCTCGCTTCGGGCAGGTCCATCGCGTCCTTGGCCTCTTCCAGGGTGCGCACGTAGTCGGCGACCTCGGAGTCCTGCTGGGCGAGTTCGTCCACGCCGCGCTCCCAGGCGCGCGCCTCCTCGGGCAGGTCGGCCAGCGGCAGCGGCACGTCCAGGATGTCCTCCACGCCGCGCAGCAGCGCCAGCGTGGCCTTCGGGCTCGGCGGCTGCGCCACGTAGTGCGGTACCTGGGCCCACAGCGAGAGTGTCGGGATCCCTGCCTGGGTGCAGGTGTGCTGCAGCACCCCGACGATCCCGGTGGGACCCTTGTAGTCGGACAGGCCCACGCCGATCTCGGTGCCGAGCTTGGCGTCCGACGAGCCGATGGAAACCGGCACCGGGCGGGTGTGCGGCGCGTCGGCGAGCAGCGCGCCGAGCAGGATAATCATCTTGACGCCGAGGCTCTCCAGGCCCTGCACCAGTTCCTCGCTGAATGCCCGCCAGCGCATGTTCGGCTCGATGCCGTGCACCAGGACCACGTCGCGGGACAGCCCGGTGGGGGGCGCAGATTCGTCGGCCGGCTGCGCGCGGGCGACGGAGATCCTGGTCGTCGGCCAGATCAGCCGCTGGGTCTGCCCGCCTTCGATCTCGACCACCGGCCGGTTGACCTGGAAGTCGTAGAAATCCTCGGGATCGATGGCGCCGATGGGAGTCGCCTGCCAGGCGATGCCCAGGTGGTTGACTACCCCGCTCGCCGCCTCGCCCGCGTCGTTCCAGCCCTCGAATCCGGCAATGGCGACCGGCGATGTGAGTTCACCGATGTCGTTGAACTCGATAGCTCGCCACCTCCCACGCCGACGCTCGGGCTGTCTGTTACAGCCTACGTGGTCGTCCTCGCTTATCGGGTTACCGGGCGGCGTGTCAGCCGAAGGGTACGGAAGTCCGCAAGGGACGCCTACAATGACTTGCCTATGATTGGGGGGCAATGAGCACGCTACGAACCGCCCTGGCTGAGCGAGTCGTGGTGGCCGACGGGGCAATGGGCACAATGCTCCAGGCCAGCGACGCCACCGTCGACGACTTCGAGAGCTACGAGGGCTGCAACGAGATCCTGAACGTGACCCGGCCCGATATCGTAACGGCGGTTCACGAGGCTTACCTGGACGCGGGCGCGGACTGCGTCACCACCAACTCGTTCGGCGCGAACCTGGGCAATCTCGGTGAGTACGGGATCGCCGAGCGGATCGCGGAGCTGTCCGAGGCGTCAGCCAGGCTCGCCCGCGCGGCCGCCGACCGCTGGGCCACCCCGGATCGTCCCCGCTGGGTGCTCGGGTCGATGGGGCCCGGCACCAAGCTGCCCACGCTCGGTCACACCACGTTCCGCGAGCTACGTGACACCTACCAGGTCAACGCCGAGGGCCTGCTGCGCGGCGGCGCCGACGCGCTGATCATCGAGACCTGCCAGGACCTGCTCCAGGCCAAGGCGGCCATCGTCGGGGCGCGGCGGGCGGTGGCCGAGCTGGTACCGGACGCCCTGGTCATCGCTCAGGTCACGATCGAGACGACCGGGACGATGCTGCTCGGAACCGAGATCGGCGCGGCGCTCACCGCGCTGGAGCCGCTCGGCATCGACATGCTCGGGCTGAACTGCGCCACCGGTCCCGGGGAGATGAGCGAGCACCTGCGCTACCTGGCCGCGCACGCTCGCATCCCGATTTCCTGCGAGCCGAACGCCGGCCTGCCCGTTCTCACCTCGGACGGTGCGAGCTACCCCCTGACCCCGGCCCAGCTCGCGGATGCCCACGACAGGTTCATCAGGGAGTTCGGCCTGTCCCTGGTGGGCGGGTGCTGCGGCACCACCCCGGAGCACATCGCCGTGCTGGCGGGCCGGGTCGCGGACCGCCCGGTCGCCGGGCGCAGGCCGCGGCGCGAGCCCGGTGTGGCGTCGCTCTACCAGCACGTGCCGTTCCGGCAGGACACCGCGTTCTTGACCATTGGCGAGCGGACCAACGCCAACGGGTCCAAGGCGTTCCGCGAAGCCATGCTCGAGGGCAGGTACGAGGACTGCGTCGGGATCGCGCGCGCGCAGACGAGGGACGGCGCGCACCTGCTCGACGTGTGCGTGGACTACGTAGGCCGGGACGGCGCCGCGGACATGCGCGAGATCGTGTCCCGGTTCGCCACCGCCGCCACCTTGCCGCTGGTCCTCGACTCGACCGAGGCCACGGTGATCGAAGCCGGGCTTGAGCTGACCGGTGGCCGCGCGGTCATCAACTCGGTCAACTACGAGGACGGCGACGGGCCCGACTCGCGCATCGCCCGGGTCATGCCGCTCGTGCGCGAGCACGGCGCCGCCGTGATCGCGCTCACCATCGACGAGCGCGGCCAGGCGCGGACCGCCGAGTGGAAGGTCGCCATCGCCGAGCGGCTGATCCAGGACCTGACCCGGAACTGGGGCATGCGGGTCGAGGACATCATCGTCGACTGCCTGACGTTCCCCATCGCCACCGGGCAGGAGGAGACCAGGCGCGACGGGATCGAGACCATCGAGGCGATCGCCGAGCTGAAGCGGCGTTATCCGGACGTCCAGACGACCCTGGGCGTCTCGAACGTGTCGTTCGGGCTCAAGCCCGCGGCCCGGGCCGTGCTGAACTCTGTCTTCCTGGCCGAGTGCCTCCGCGCCGGGCTGGATTCCGCGATCGTGCACGCGGCGCGGATCATGCCGATCGCCCGGATACCCGACGAGCAGCGGCAGGTGGCGCTCGACCTCGTCTACGACCGGCGCCGGGAGGGCTACGATCCGCTAGCCCGGCTGCTCGAGCTGTTCGAAGGGGTGGACGCGGCCGAGCTCAAGGCGAGCCGGGCCGCCGAACTGGCCGGGCTGCCGCTGTGGGAACGGCTGAAGCGGCGGATCATCGACGGCGAGCGGAGCGGGCTCGAGGCCGACCTGGACGCGGCGCTGGCCCAGCGGCCCGCGCTGGAAATCGTCAACGACGTGCTGCTGGACGGCATGAAGACGGTTGGCGAGCTGTTCGGATCCGGGCAGATGCAGCTGCCGTTCGTGCTGACCTCCGCCGAGGTGATGAAAGCGTCGGTGGCCTACCTCGAGCCGCACATGGAGCAAAGCGGCGAGGAGGGCAAGGGCAAGATCGTGCTCGCCACCGTCAAGGGCGACGTGCACGACATCGGCAAGAACCTGGTCGACATCATCTTGTCCAACAACGGCTACGACGTCGTGAACATCGGCATCAAGCAGCCCATCTCGGCCATCCTGGCAGCGGCCGAGGACAACGACGCGGACGTCATCGGGATGTCCGGCCTGCTGGTCAAGTCGACCGTGGTGATGCGGGACAACCTGTCCGAGCTGAACTCGCGGGACATGGCCGCGCGCTGGCCGGTGATGCTCGGCGGCGCCGCGCTCACCCGGGCTTACGTGGAGCAGGACCTGGCCGCGCTGTTCGACGGCCAGGTCAGGTACGCCAGGGACGCGTTCGAGGGACTGCGGCTGATGGACGCGATGATGGCGGTCAAGCGCGGCGAGCCGGGAGCCAGACTGCCGGAGCTGCGCACTCGCAAGGTCCGGGCCCGGCCGGCCGCCGGAGCGGAGGATCGGAGCGAGGCGGAGGACCAGGCCCGTTCGGACATCAATACCGACGGGCCGGTTCCTGAGGCTCCCTTCCTCGGCACCGAGGTGATCAAGGGGATCGCGCTGGCCGACTACGCCGCCTACCTCGACGAGCGTGCGCTGTTCGTGGGCCAGTGGGGGCTCAAGCCCGCCCGCGGCGGGGCTGGCCCCTCCTACGAGGAGCTGGTGGAGACCGAGGGCCGCCCGCGGTTGCGCATGTGGCTGGAGCGGATGCAGACCGAGGGGCTTCTCGAGGCGGCCGTGGTCTACGGGTATTTCCGGTGCGTGAGCTCGGGCAACGACCTGATCGTGCTGGGATCCGACGGGAAGGCCGAGGCCGAGCGGTTCAGCTTCCCCCGGCAGCGCCGGGACCGGCGGCTGTGCCTGGCCGACTTCTTCAAGCCGCAGGACAGCGGTCAGACGGACGTGATCGCGCTCCAGCTCGCCACCATGGGACCGCGGGTTTCCCTGGCCACCGGTGAGCTGTTCGCCAAGAACGCCTACCGCGAGTACCTCGAGCTGCACGGGCTGTCCGTCCAGCTGACCGAGGCGCTGGCCGAGTACTGGCACGCGCGGGTCCGGCGCGAGCTCGGCATCGCCGACGCCGATCCCGACGACCTTGACGGCTTCTTCCGGGTCGGCTACCGGGGCGCGCGCTATTCGATCGGCTATCCCGCCTGCCCGGACCTGGCCGACCGCGCCAAGATGGTCCGGCTGCTCGAACCGTCCAGGATCGGCGTCGAGCTGTCCGAAGAGATGCAGTTGCACCCCGAGCAGTCGACCGACGCCATCGTCGTCCACCACCCCGAGGCGAAGTACTTCAGTGTCTGAGCCGTACGACTCAGACAGGCCGCCCCCCCGGACTGACGCCGTCATGTTCGACATGGACGGCCTGCTGGTCGACTCCGAGCCGCTCTGGCTCGAAGCCGAGACGGCCGTCATGGCCCGGCTCGGCGCGGACTGGACCCCCGCCGACCAGGTTCAGCTGCTCGGCGGCAGCCTGGACCGCACGGTGCGCTACCTGCTGGGCAAGGCGAGGCGGCCCGCAACGCCCGGGCAGGTCGCGGAGTGGCTCATGTCCGGCGTCACCGACCTGGTCCGCGACCACGGCGTGCCGGTCCGGCCGGGCGCCCGCGAACTGCTGGCCGAGGTAGCGGCGGCCGGGCTGCCGCGCGCGCTGGTGACCGGGTCGGAACGCCGGTTCATGGAGGTGGTACTGGCCCGCACCGGACTGCGCTTCGACGCGCTGGTGTGCGCGAACGACGTCAGCGTGACCAAGCCTGACCCGGAGCCCTACCTGCTCGCGGCCAAGCTCCTCGGTGCCGACCCGGCCCGCAGCATCGCGCTCGAGGACTCGCCGAACGGCGTGGCCTCCGCCGAAGCCGCCGGATGCCGGGTCATCGCGGTTCCCTCGCTCGTCCCGATCGAGCCCGCGCCGGGCCGTACCGTGGTCCGCTCGCTGCTCGACCTGCGCGCCGACACCTCCGGCATCACTCTCCGCGAACCGGGGGGTTAGCCCCAGCGCTCAGCACGCTGGATACGACCTAGACTCGGATAAGAGCCTACGGGGAGGTGTGCGCGTGTCCACCTACGACAACATCGCCTGGCTGCCGCTGTGCGCCGGACTGACCGGGCTCGGCCTGGTGCTGAGCTACCTCGCCTACCGGCGGCGCGGTCCTGGTTCCGGCCTGCGCTGGGCCGCTTGGTCACTGCTGCCGATCGCCGCCTACCTGACCGGCTCGATCGAGATGTTCTGGAAGATGGGCGTCGCGGTCGGGGACTTCGCCAAGGGTTTCGTGTTCTCGCCGAAGGTGTGGTCGGGGATCGCGCTGGCCGGCCTGGCCGTGGTGCTGTTCGTAGTGTCCGGCCCGCTGCGCAGGCGCGCAGTCGGCCGGGACCAGGACAAGCAGGCCGCCGGGTCCGGGGTCGGCGCCACCCGGGCGCTGAGCCAGGATCCGGCGGGCCGCGGGCAGCTGGCGACCCGCCCGGGCGCTACCCGCCAGCCCGCCACCGTTCCCGCCGCGAGCCCGGCCAAGCCGCCGACCAAGGGCCGTAAGGCCCGGAACGCCGACGACGCCGACGACGACCTCGGCGATGTCGCGGATATCTTGCGCCGCCACGGCATCACCTGAGCCAAAGTTTTTTCTGTCCCGCCGGTTGGCGAGATGATTTGGTGTACGATGACGGGCAAAGCCGACAAAGAGGTAATCCAGCCACACTGGCAACGCTAGCTGTCAGACGTAACTTGGCCATCAGAGGACTCGAACGTAACGCCCTATGACAAATCGGCGCGACTTTAGTCACGATCAAGCTACGAGTGCGGCTCGGGTCTGGAACCTGCGCGGGAAATAGCGCAATCTCGCTACTACGTACACCGGCTGAGGCGTCCTTGCGGATTATCCGTGGGCTCGGGGATCAGCCGTGCCCGGACGCCTCTGCCCCGATTAACAGATTGGTTTGACGATGGCTGTCCCGATTGACGTCGCGACCGGCCCCGGGGGTCCGGAGCCGACGCCGGCGCCGGCCGTGGCGGGCAAGGCGATCGAGGGGCGTTCTCTCGGGCAGATCGCCTGGATGCGGCTGCGCCAGGACAAGGTCGCCATGGCCGGCGGCATCGTCGTGATCTTCCTCATCCTGGTCGCGATCTTCGGCCCGTACATCGTGCAGAACCCGCTCACCTACCACGAGAACCTCATCGACCCGACGTTCAGCCGGCCGTTCGGGACGCTGGGCGGGATCAGCACGGCGCACCCGTTCGGCGTGGAGCCGATCACCGGGCGCGACCTGCTGGCCCGGGTCGTCAACGGGGCGCGGGTGTCGCTGATCATCGCGTTCCTGTCGACCGCGCTGGCGGTCGGCATCGGCATGGTGATGGGCGTGGTGGCCGGGTTCTTCGGCGGCTGGGTGGACAGCGTGATCGCCCGGGCGATGGACATCTTCCTGGCCTTCCCGCTGCTGGTGTTCGCGATCGCGCTGGTCGGAGTTGTCCCGTCGTCCGCGTTCGGGCTGTCGGGGAACTCGCTGCGGATCGGGCTGCTGATCTTCGTGATCGGCTTCTTCGCCTGGCCGTACATGGGCCGGATCATCCGCGGTCAGACGCTGTCCCTGCGCGAGCGGGAATTCGTCGACGCCGCGCGCAGCCTCGGTGCCCGCGGGCCCTACATCCTGTTCCGCGAGCTGCTGCCCAACCTGGTCGGACCCATCCTGGTCTACTCGACCCTGCTGATCCCGACCAACATCTTGTTCGAGGCGGCCCTGTCCTACCTGGGCGTGGGTATCATCCCGCCCACGCCGAGCTGGGGCGGCATGATCTCGGACGCGGTCAACAACGGCATCTACTCGGTCGACCCGATGTACATGATCATTCCTGGCCTGGCCATCTTCATTACCGTGATGGCCTTCAACCTGTTCGGCGACGGGTTGCGCGACGCGCTCGACCCGAAGAGCAGCAGGTAGGCCTGTCCAGATGTGCTCACATGACAGATCACAACAGGGAGGCGCTCACCGTATGAGGAGACGCAGACTATACGGGCTGGCGGCGTTCGGGGCGGCTGCCGCCCTCACGCTGGCGGCCTGCAGCAGCGGCGGAAGCAGCAGCAGCAGCGGCGGCAATGGCAGTGGCGCGGGTTCCGCTCCCGCGTTCAACTCCGGCGTGACCAGCGTGGTGAACCCGTCGACGCATAAGGGCGGCACGCTCACCTTCGACTGGCGGGCCGCGCCTGACTCCTTCGACCCGGGGAACACCTACTACGCCGCCGACTGGGACTTCGCCCGGTTCTACTCGACCGCGCTGATGACCTTCAAGAACTGCCCGGGCGCCTGTGGCAAGACGCTCGTCCCGGCCCTGGCCACCGCGCCGGGCGTGGCCAGCGACAACGGGCTGACCTGGACCTACCACATCAAGTCCGGCGTTAAGTATCAGGACGGGACCGCGGTCACCTCCAAGGACGTCAAGTACGCGGTCGAGCGCACCTTCGACCGCGGCGTGCTGCCCAACGGCCCGAACTACTTCGCGAACCTGCTGGGCGGGAACGCCAAGACCTATCCGGGACCGTACAAGGACCGGTCCAAGAACCTGATGGGCCTGACCGCGATCGACACGCCGGACGCGACGACGATCGTGTTCCACCTGAAGGCCCCGTTCTCGGACATGGACTACCTGCTGACGATCCCGCAGTCAGCCCCGGTGCCGCCGAGCAAGGACACCGGCGCCAGCTACCAGACGCACATCGTTTCCACCGGCCCGTACAAGTTCCAGAGCTACCAGCTGAACAAGACGGCGGTCCTGGTCCCGAACACGGAGTGGAACGCCTCGATGTTCCCGACGGTCTCGCAGCTGCCCAGCAAGATCGTGGTCAACATGAACATGAACCCCAACGACGTGGATAACCGGCTGCTGGCCGGCGACGCTCAGGTCGACTTCGCGGGCACCGGCGTGCAGGCGGCGGCGCGGGCCAAGATCCTCTCCAACCCGAGCCTCAAGGCGCAGTCGGACGACCCGATCACCGGGTTCGGCTGGTTCTTCTACATCGACTCGCAGGTGGCGCCGTTCACCAACCTCGCCTGCCGGCAGGCCATCGAGTACGCGACCAACCACCTCACGATGCAGAACGCTTACGGCGGCCCGGTGGCCGGCGGCGCGATCGGCAGCACGGTCATGCCACCTACGGTGGCCGGCTACAAGAATTTCGACATGTACGAGGCGACCACGAAGACGCAGGGCGATCCGGCCAAGGCCAAGCAGCTGCTGCAGACCTGCGGAAAGCCGAACGGTTTCTCCACCGGGCTCGCCTACCGCAGCGACCGTCCCACCGAGACCCAGGGCGCCCAGGCCCTGCAGCAGGCGCTGTCGGCGGTCGGAATCAAGCTCACGCTGCACGGCTACCCGAGCGCCACGTACTTCAGCAACTTCGCGGGCGTGCCGAAGTACATGAGCTCGCACAACATCGGGATCGCCATGGGCGGCTGGGGTGCCGACTGGCCGGACGGATACGGCTTCCTCAGCCAGCTGGTCAGCGGGCCGTCCATCGTCCCGGCCGGTAACACCAACATCGGGATGCTCAACGACCCGAAGGTGAACGACCTGTTCACCAAGGCCCAGGGCATCACCGACGCGACCCAGCGGAACGCGATCTGGGGCCAGATCGACGAACAGGTCATGAAGGACGCGGTGATCGTGCCGATCGTGTACGCGAAGGCGCTGATCTACCGGCCGTCGACGCTGACCAACGTCTACTTCAACCAGGCCTACCAGCTCAACAACTACGCCGTGGAAGGCGTGACGGGCAGCTGACCGGCTGACCTCACAAATGAGTCCGTAGCGAGCGAAGAAAGCGGGTGAGGGTGCCGGTGCCCGGCGGGAGTAACACCCCAGCCGGGCACCGGCGCGCGCCGTGGTTACATTCATCATCCGGCGGCTGATCGGCACGATCTTCCTGCTGATCGTGGTCAGCATGATCACTTTCGCCATCTTCTTCCTGATCCCGCGGCTGGCCGGGCAGACCACCTACCAGCTCGCCGCGCAGTACGTGGGCCGCAACCCGACCAGGGACGCGATCCTGCAGGTCGAGCGGCAGCTGGGCCTGGCTGATCCGCTGTACCTGCAGTACGGCCGGTTCCTCCGCGGCATCGTGTTCGGCGCGCACTACCGGACCGGGCCGACCGATACCTACTGCCCGCCACCGTGCTTCGGCTATTCGTTCCGCAGCCAGCTCCCGGTGTGGCCGCAGATGGTCAGCGACATCCCGGTGACGCTGTCGCTGGCCATCGGCGCGTCGGTGCTCTGGCTGATCGGCGGGGTATCGATCGGGGTGCTCTCGGCGCTGCGCCGTGGCACGCTGTTCGACCGGTTCTCCATGGCCGTCGCGCTGGCCGGCGTGTCGCTGCCGGTGTTCTTCACCGGGCTGATCGCCCTGGAGCTGTTCAGCTACAAGTGGCCGCTGTTCCCCAACGTGCAGTACGTGCCCCTCACCACCAACCCGCTGCTGTGGGCGCGGAACCTGGTGTTGCCCTGGGTTGTCCTCGCCTTCCTGTACGCCGCGCTCTATGCCAGGCTGACCCGGGCCGGCATGCTGGAGACGATGAGCGAGGACTACATACGCACCGCCCGGGCTAAAGGCCTGCCCGAGCGCAAGGTGATCTTCAAGCACGGGCTGCGCGCCGCGCTCACCCCGATCGTGACGATCTTCGGCATGGACCTCGGGCTGCTGCTCGGCGGCGCCATCATCACCGAGGTGACGTTCTCGCTGCATGGTCTCGGCCTGTTCACCGTCCAGGCGGTCAACAACCAGGACCTGCCCGAGATCCTCGGGGTTACCATGCTGGCCGCGTTCTTCATCGTGATAGCTAACCTGGTAGTGGATATCTTTTACGCCGTGCTCGATCCGAGGGTGAGGTACTGATGCCGGACGCTCTCCTCGAGGTGCAGGACCTGCGGGTTCACTTCCGTACCCAGGACGGCCTGGTCAAGGCGGTGGACGGGGTCTCGTACAGCCTCGAGCGGGGCCGCACGCTGGGCATCGTGGGCGAGTCGGGCTCGGGGAAGAGCGTCACCAGCCTCGCCGTCATGGGCCTGCACCACGGCAGCAGCGCGCAGATCAGCGGGCACATCCGGCTGGACGGCGAGGAACTCGTCGGCGCCCCGCCGGCCCGGGTGCGGGAATTGCGCGGCGACAAGATGGCGATGATCTTCCAGGATCCGCTGTCCTCGCTGCATCCCTACTTCTCGGTCGGCTCCCAGATCGTCGAGGCCTACCGGGTCCACCACCCCGACGCGACCAAGAAACAGGCCCGCCAGCACGCCGTCGACATGCTGGGCCGGGTCGGCATCCCGGAGCCCTCTGCCCGGGTGGATGACTACCCGCACCAGTTCTCCGGCGGCATGCGCCAGCGGGTGATGATCGCCATGGCGCTGTGCAACGACCCCGAGCTGCTCATCGCGGACGAGCCGACTACCGCCCTGGACGTCACCGTGCAGGCGCAGATCCTCGACCTGATCCACGACCTGCAGTCGGAGTTCGGCTCGGCGGTCGTCATGATCACCCACGACCTCGGCGTAGTCGCCGAGCTGTCCGACGACATCCTGGTGATGTACGCGGGCCGGGTGGCCGAGTACGGGTCGGCCGCGGATATCTTCGGTCAGCCCGGTCATCCGTACACCTGGGGGCTGCTGGCGTCGATGCCGCGTATGGACCGGGAGCGGCTTACCCGGCTGGTCCCGATCCCGGGCACGCCGCCCAGCCTGATCAGGGTCCCGTCGGGCTGCCCGTTCCATCCGCGCTGCCGTTATGGCCACCTCAACGGCGGACGCAGTGAGACCGAGGTGCCGGAGCTGCGCGCGACGGAAGAGACCGGTCACCTGGTGGCCTGCCACCTGACCGCCGCGGAGCGGACCAGGCAGTGGGGCCTGCTCTCGGCGGGCCAGGTCCCCGACGATGTCAAGGAACCGGTGCCGCAAGGCGGCGTTGAGACATGAGCGAGCCGGGCGGAGACGGAGCATGAGCGAGGAGACAGAGACGCCGCAGGCCGTGAAGGATGGCAACGGCGGCCAGCCCGCCGACGACGTCCTGCTGAAGGTCACCGGCCTGGTCCGGCACTTTCCGGTCACCCGGGGCGTGATCGTCAGGCGCAAGGTCGGGGCGGTCAGGGCCGTGGACGGGATCGACCTGTCGGTGGAAAGGGGCCAGACCCTCGGCCTGGTCGGCGAGTCGGGGTGCGGGAAGACCACCACCGGCCGACTGCTGACCCGGCTGGACGAGCCGACCGGCGGCCAGATCGTGATCGACGGCCACGACGTCACGCACCTGCGCCAGGGGCAGATGCGCCCGCTGCGGCGCGAGATCCAGATGATCTTCCAGGATCCGTATTCCTCGCTCAACCCCCGGCATACGGTGGGCGGGATCGTGGGCGCCCCGTTCCGGTTGCAGAAGGTCACGCCGCCCGGCGGGGTCAGGCGCACCGTCCAGGAGTTGCTCGAAGTGGTCGGCCTCAACCCCGAGCACTACAATCGCTACCCGCACGAGTTCTCCGGCGGCCAGCGGCAGCGCATCGGGATCGCCCGCACGCTGGCGCTGCGGCCCAAGCTGATCGTCGCCGACGAGCCGGTATCCGCGCTCGACGTGTCGATCCAGGCCCAGGTCATCAACCTGCTCGAGGATCTGCAGAACGAGCTTGGGCTGACCTACGTGGTGATCGCACACGACCTGTCCGTGGTCCGGCACATCAGCGACCGGGTCGCGGTCATGTATCTCGGCAAGATCGTCGAGGTGGCCGACCGGGACCAGCTCTACGCCCAGCCGCGGCACCCGTACACGGTGGCGCTGCTCTCCGCGGTGCCCGTGCCGGAACCGCTGACCAGCGCGGAGGGCCAGCGCGAGCGGCGCCAGCGGATCAGGCTCGAGGGCGACGTGCCGAGCCCGCTGGCCCCGCCGCCCGCCTGCCGTTTCCACACCAGGTGCTGGAAGGCGCAGCAGATCTGCCGGACGCAGGAGCCGCCGCTGGCCGAGCTCGTCCCCGGCCACCAGGTCGCCTGCCACTTCCCGGAGAACACGCCGCAGCAGCCGGAGCAGATCACCCCGGCGGCCTCCGCCTAGCCGGAGCTATCAAGCAAAGCTCGTTGCGGCCGTCTATGGCTCGGGCAGCGAAGGCTCGGGGATGGCCTCCTGATGGGAGGGCTGCACCTCCGAGGCGGGCGCCGATTCGGGCAGCGGCGGCGGGGTGCCGCCGAACTCCGGGCACAGCGCCTTGTGGTTGCACCAGTCGCACAGCCTGCTCGGCCGCGGCCGCCAGTCACCGGCGTCCCTGGCCCGCTCGATGGCCTTCCACAGCGCCGCGACCTTGCGCTCGGTGGCGAGCAGGTCGGACTCGTCAGGGGAATAGCGCAGCACCTCGCCCTCGGCCAGGTACATGAGCTGGAGCAGCCGCGGCACCTGGCCGCGCAGCCGCCAGATCACCAGGGCGTAGAACTTCATCTGGAACAGCGCGCTGGCCTCGTAGGCCTCCCGCGGCGCGCGGCCGGTCTTGTAGTCCACGATCCTGATCTCGCCGCCCGGCGCCACGTCCAGCCGGTCGATGTAGCCGCGCAGCCGAAGCCCGGACTCCAGCGTGGTCTCCACGTAGGCCTCGCGCTCGGCGGGCTCGAGCCTGCGCGGGTCCTCCAGCGTGAAGTACGCGTCCACGATGGCCGTCGCCGAGGCGAGCCACTCGGCCCGTTCGGCTTCGTTCTCGAAGAGCGCGACCAGGTCCGGTTCCTCGGCGGCCAGCCGGTCCCATTCGGCGGCCAGCAGGGCCCTGGCTGCCTCCGGGATGCGCTCGGCGGGCGGCAGGTCGAACAGGCGCTCCAGCGCGGCGTGCACGAGCGTGCCGCGCGCAGTCGCGGTGGTGGGCGGCTCGGGCAGCCGGTCGATCACCCGGAACCGGTACAACAGCGGGCACGTCATGAAGTCGGCCGCGCGGGACGGTGACAAGGCAGGCCCTCGTGGCGCTTCCTCCGGCTCCTGCTCGGCTGGCAACGTATCGACGGCCGCTGCGATTTTTTCCACAGCGCCACCGTAGGCCAACCCACCGACATTCGGGGCGACCTCGCACCGACCCGAACGGCCCGCACGCCACGTAGCATCGGTATCGTGGCAAGCACGACGCCGGAGAAGCCGCCCGCGACGGCGGAGAAGCCACCCCAACGCCGGGAAACCGGCCCTGGGATCGTTGTCGCGCGCCTATTCGGCATCCCGGTGTTCATCTCGCCGTACTGGTTCGTGATCGCCGGCGTCTTCATCCTCATCTACGCCAACGACCTGGCCGCGACGCTGCACGGCTCCACCAGGTTCATCGTGGCCGCAGCCTTCGTCGTGCTGCTCTACGTGTCGGTCCTCATCCACGAGCTGAGCCATTCCCTGGTCGCCCGCTCCTACGGGCTGCCGGTGCGCCGGATCCTGCTCTACCCGCTCGGCGGATTCTCCGAGATCGAGCGCGAGCCGCCCACGCCGGGCCGGGAGTTCCTGGTGTCCGCGGCGGGCCCGGCCCTGTCGCTGGCCCTGGCCGCCGCCGGGTTCGGCCTGATGCACGTGGTCTCGCGGGACAGCATCCCCGGCTCCCTGGTCTGGCAGCTGGGCTGGGCCAACCTGATAGTCGGGCTCTTCAACCTGCTGCCCGGGCTCCCGCTGGACGGCGGCCGGATGCTACGGGCGGTGATCTGGAAGCTGACCGGCCGCCAGTCCACCGGCACCATCGCGGCCGCCTGGGCCGGCCGGGCTCTCGCCGTCAGCCTATTCGTCCTCCCGTTCGTGCTCAGCCAGGTCAACGGGAGGGGCGGGGACCTCGTATCGGTGCTCTGGCTGGCGGTGATCGCGGTCTTCATGTGGACCGGCGCCGGGCAGGCCATCAAGGCGACCAGGTTCCGCGAGCGGCTGCCCGCCTTGCAGGCCAGAAAGCTGGCCCGCAAGGCGGTTTCGGTGGCCGCGGACACCCCGGTGGCCGAGGCGATCAGGCGGGCCGAGGAGAACCAGGCCCGCGCGGTGGTGATCGTCGACCACGAGGACAAGCCGATCGCGATCCTCAACGAGACCGCGGTGATGGCCACCCCGGAGCAGCGCCGCCCGTGGCTGGAGGCGGGCGCGCTGGCCCGCACGCTCGAGCCGAGCCTGGTGCTGTCCGCCGACCTGTCCGGCCTGGCCCTGCTCGAGGCGATCCGCCGCGCCCCCGCCACCGAGTACCTCCTGGTCGAGCCCTCCGGCCAGGTGTACGGCGTGCTGGCCGCCCGTGACGTCGACCACGCGTTCGCTGGGGTATAACCAACCATGACCAAACCGCGGCAGGGGCCGCTCATGCCGGGTGAGCCGGTCCAGCTCACCGACCCGAAGGGGCGCAGCCACCTGATCACCCTTCGGGCGGGCGCCTCCTTCCATACCCACCGGGGCATTCTGAGCCACGACGACATCATCGGCGGACCGGACGGGAACGTGGTCAAGTCGCTGGGCGGCGGCACCCCCTACGTCGTGTTCCGCCCGCTGCTGGCCGACTACACGCTCGCGATGAAGCGCGGCGCGGCCGTGGTCTACCCCAAGGACGCGGCGCAGATCGTGGCGTTCGCCGACGTGTTCCCCGGCGCGCGCGTGCTCGAGGCCGGGGCCGGTTCGGGCGCGCTGAGCTGCTGGCTGCTGCGCGCGGTGGGGGAGCAGGGCACCCTGGTCTCGTTCGAGCGCAGGCCGGACTTCGCCGAGATCGCCCGGCGCAACGTGGAGCAGTTCTTCGGCGGTGCGCCGCCGACCTGGCAGCTGGTGAACGGCGAGTTCAGCCCCGAAGGGCTGGCCGACTTCGACCGGGTCATCCTGGACATGCTCGCCCCCTGGGACTGCGTGGACGCGGTGGCCTCGGTCCTCGCGCCCGGCGGCCTGGCCTGCTGCTACGTCGCCACCACGACTCAGCTCTCGCGCACCATGGAGACGTTGCGCGGGCACGGCGGTTTCGACGAGCCGGCTGCCTGGGAGAGCCTGGTCCGCGGCTGGCACGTGGAGGGCCTGGCGGTCCGGCCGCAGCACCGTATGGTGGGCCACACGGGGTTCCTGGTGACCGCGCGGCGGCTGGCGCCCGGGGTAATCCCCCCGCCCCGCCGGCGCAGGCCGGCCAAGGGGGCGCAGGAAGAAGATCACTAAAAAGATCATTGACCCGAACGGGCGGGCATGTTACGCCTATCCGGCCGGCAGATCGTTTCCCTGGCCGGCGGCGTTGATGCTAACGCCTTGTGATGCTGTTGTGACGTAGTGGTAATTTCGCGGGCAGCAAAACGGCCTCGATACGGCGCCGGGAGGTTAGGGATGGCCCGCGAGTAGGTAGAGTCCAGTTAACGGTGCAGGAGGAGGTGAGGGCCGTGCCTACCAGAGATGAGAGCGGGCGCAGTCGCCACGAGGATGAGGTGAAGAGCCTTACCGCTCAGATCTCCTTCCTTGATGAGGAGATTGCCGTGCTGCGGCGCAGGCTAGCGGACTCGCCCCGGCAGGTCCGGCTCCTCGAGGACAGGCTGCGCGAGACCGAGGGCAGCCTCACCGGGGTCACGTCCCAGAACGAGCGGATGGCCGCGACCCTGCGGGAGGCGCGCGACCAGATCGTCGCGCTGAAGGAGGAAGTGGACCGGCTGGCCCAGCCGCCGTCCGGCTTCGGCGTCTTCCTGCAGGCGAACGAGGATGACACCTGCGACGTGTTCACCGGCGGCCGCAAGATGCGGGTGAACGTGTCCCCGAACGTCGAGCTGTCCGAGCTTCGCCCGGGCCAGGAAGTCGTGCTGAACGAGGCGCTCAACGTCGTCATCGCCCAGTCCTACGAGACGGTGGGCGAGGTCGTCATGCTCAAGGAGGTCCTCGCCGACTCCGAGCGCGCCCTGGTCATCTCCCAGGCCGACGAGGAGCGCGTGGTCCGGCTGGCCGAGCCGCTGCTGCGCCAGCCGCTGCGGGCCGGCGACTCGCTGCTGCTCGAGTCCCGGTCGGGGTACGTCTATGAGCGGATCCCCAAGGCCGAGGTGGAAGAGCTCATCCTGGAGGAAGTGCCGGACATCTCGTACAAGGACATCGGCGGCCTGTCCGGCCAGATCGAGCAGATCAGGGACGCCATCGAGCTGCCCTACCTGCACGCCGACCTGTTCAAGGAGCACCAGCTCAAGCCGCCGAAGGGAGTCCTGCTCTACGGCCCGCCCGGCTGCGGCAAGACGCTGATCGCCAAGGCGGTGGCCAACTCGCTGGCCAAGCAGGTCGCGGCCAAGACGGCCCAGGACGAGGGGACCAAGGAAGGCAAGAGCTTCTTCCTGAACATCAAGGGCCCCGAGCTGCTGAACAAGTACGTCGGCGAGACCGAGCGGCACATCAGGCTCGTCTTCCAGCGGGCCAGGGAGAAGGCCAGCGAGGGCATGCCGGTCATCGTGTTCTTCGACGAGATGGACTCGATCTTCCGCACCCGCGGCTCCGGGGTGTCGTCCGACGTGGAGAACACGATCGTGCCCCAGCTGCTGAGCGAGATCGACGGGGTCGAGGGCCTGGAGAACGTCATCGTCATCGGCGCCTCCAACCGCGAGGACATGATCGACCCGGCGATCCTGCGACCGGGCCGATTGGACGTCAAGATCAAGATCGAGCGGCCGGACGCCGAGGCGGCCAAGGACATCTTCTCCAAGTACGTGCTCACCGTGCTGCCGCTGCACCCGGACGACCTGGCCGAGAACGAGGACTCGCGGCAGTCCACCGTCGACGCGATGATCCAGCGCACGGTCGAGCGGATGTACACCGAGTCCGAGGAGAACCGGTTCCTGGAGGTCACCTACGCCAACGGTGACAAGGAAGTGCTGTACTTCAAGGACTTCAACTCCGGCGCGATGATCGAGAACATCGTGGCCCGGGCCA
>Ga0210397_10001006_pt1 | contig 18354 bp, 12 predicted proteins | sample IncBWH2OmetaG_FD_160126 | JGI IMG/M metagenome (GOLD analysis project Ga0210397, IMG submission 160126) | Forest soil microbial communities from Barre Woods Harvard Forest LTER site, Petersham, Massachusetts, United States - Inc-BW-H-2-O ...
GACAGAAATGAGAAGTCTTTACGGTACCTTTTCCCTCATTCCGGCAGCGTTATCCATCTTTTTCCTTCACGCAATTCCTGCGTCTCCTCAAGTCCGCGGCTCTTATTCTCCGGGTTCGGTTCTTACTGGTGGTGGTACCGTCTCGGACCCCGGTTTCTCCTACGATAATCAGGTCTGGTACATCTACTCAGACAAACTAAAAGGCCCACAGGGCAATGCAATTCCCATTCAGGGCTCCGCCAGCTTTCTTTACGACAACAACAGCGTAATCTACGTTCCAAAGTTCAAATTCCTCCACGCCAACCTTGAGTTTTCCCTGGATTTGGTCTTATCGAACGGATCTTTTACTGCGAGTGATCCCTTGTCAGGACGTCCGACCCAAAGCGGCTCTGCAGTCGGTCTGACCAACACCAACGTTATGCCTTTCGACTTGGGCTGGCACTTCAAATGGGCCGATATCCAGACGGGTTATATCTTCGCCATCCCGACAGGCCGATATGTTCCCAACGCATCGGATAATGTCTCTACCGGCTTCTGGACAAGCTTTTGGCAAACTGGCGCGACCGTCTATCTCAACAAGAGCAAGAACACGCAAATAAGTGTCTTAAACTCGTACGCTTGGAACACTACTCAACGCGGCACAACCCTCCACCCCGGACAGAACGATTCAGTCGACTACTCCCTAACTCAGACAATCTCTCTTGCGAAGGGAGACCGATGGCCGCTCCAGTTTGGACCAGCAGGGTACGGCCAGTGGGAAACAACCCAGGCCGGGGGGCAACTCCCGGCACGAGCGCCGCTCCTCTACGGTGTCAATGCGGCAGGTTTTACCGTCAACCTGACCGCACCATTCAAGTCCCTCAACTTCGGCACCAGCGCGCTCTGGGAGTATCACGCACGAAACACCTATCAGGGCCGCACCCTCGTCTTCGACGCCAACATCAGCTTTTAGTTCTAAACGGGTGCCGGGAACCCACGCCAAGTAATCAATCATCGATCCGGCGGTCTTGCATGGTGCCCATTACAATCCAAAGGAAACAACACGAAACTGTAAAAATAGTTGCGCCCCGTTCCTGTGTCATCCCCTTTGTTTACAGTATTTTGACTTGAAACCTTTCAACCATGAAGACATCTACTAAGCAGAGGTTTTTATGATGCCAAGGTTGAAAGTGCTTTTTCTTTCCCTGGCGACTCTGTCCGCTACAGCCTTCGGGCAAGCAGCGAACCAAGCCGGCCCGGGGACTCTCAATTACATCGAAGGACAGGTCTCAATCGAAGGCCGTCCTGTCACCCCAAACTCCATGGGCAACGCTGTCTTAGGCAATGGGCAATATCTCTCCACTTCAAACGGCAAAGTCGAAGTCCTTCTTACGCCGGGCGTATTTCTTCGCATCGGAAACGACAGCACTATTCAGATGATCTCCCCCAACCTGACGCACACGGAAGTCAAACTAGAACGTGGAAACGCTAACGTTGAGGCCGATCAGCTCTACAAACAGAATGTCATCCTTATCGACATGGAAAAAGGACAGACACAACTTCTTGAGGACGGCCTCTACACTTTTAATGCCGATAGTTCTGCCGTGAACGTCTTCAAGGGCAAAGCCAACGTCTTTCCCGGGCCTAATCTGGAGGCCGATGTCAAACCCATCGAAGTCAAGGCTGGCCACAACCTCATGCTTACCGGCGAACCCGCCAAGCCGCAGCGCTTCGACAAAGACAAATCACAGGATGATCTCTATCGGTGGAGTAGCCTTCGCTCTGAGTACTTGGGCGAAGCCAACATCGACCTTGCCGAAGACTACGCAGGCGTCAATAGCTTCTATCCCGGCTGGTACTGGGCTGGTGGGCCCTTCGGCTACACCTGGCTCCCCGGTGAGGGGCTCTTCTGGAGTCCGTTCGGCTATGGCTTCTACTCACCGTGGTACCTCTACGGAGGCGGCTTCATCTATGGCCGCTATGGCCATGGTATCTATCCCTACCGCGGAGGCCATGTCGTCGCAGGAGGCTTCAGAGGCGGCGCTGTTCGCGGAGGCGTCACAGGCGGCGGTGGTTTCCATGGTGGAGGTGGTGGCTTGCACGGCGGAGGCGGTCATCGCTAATCCCACCTGATTCGAAGGACGTAATCTTAAGAGTAAGGGCTGGCATCTGATGCCAGTCTCTGCTCGCTCAATCAGGTTCGGGTATCGACGCGATCTCAAAATGAAGACTAGAACGAAAAATTAGCCGAAAACAAAATACTCCGGTTCCCGGGGGTTGGTGAGCCAAAAGGCCCACCAGCCAGTGTCTGCGATTGTCCGAACAGAGTCGAATTTAACACACCGTTCTCCGGGCCGCGATTCACAATATTGAACAGGTTCAGCGCCACTACAACCAGGGTCAGGTTGTACTTTCGCGGCACTGTTGCATCCAGGCGTGGCCCCGAGGATGTCCCGCTCAGGCCGCGCCCGTTCACGCTCGTATTCTGGCCGCCCGAGTTCAAACCGCTCCCGCTCTCCTTGCGTGGCCCGATCCCGATCGCCTTACTCGCCCTCATATGAAAGATCACATTCGCAGGCCCCGTTCCCAGGTTGAACGGTACAATCATCTCGCCCTTGCCCGTGGGATTACTGTCGAGGCACCCAAACGGCGTTGAGACCACATCCGCGGCCCCACATGTCCCAAACGTAGGCCGCGCATTGAACTGATTATTCCCGGTCAGATCGCTTCCAATCGAGATGTTGTACGGCGTCCCCGACTGTGCCGACAACAGCGGAGCGAGGATAATTCCATGCGGCGCGGTATAAGTCGTCAACAGAAAAACCCGGTGATGGATTCCAAAGGAGGCCCGCCCATAATCAAATCCGGGATTGTTCGCGACAGAAGGGAAATAGTTAGGCCCCTGCGTGTCGCTCTCGGCTTTGCTGTATGTATACGAACTGGTCAGCGAGAGCCTCCGGAATCGCGCATTTGCCGTCGTAATAATCTGATGCTGAGTGAAAACGCCCCCAGACTGAAATTGATAGTTGTAAGCGTTCGGCGTCGCTCCCGTAATCGTGTAAGTCGTCGGATCAAATTCCGGAGCTGTCACATTGTCCGATAGATACTGGTGAATCCCGCGCGTATAAAGATAAGTCGCATTTAGCGTCACTTTGCTGATCTGGCGATCCACTCCCACGCCGCCCTGCATATTGAGCGCCGCATGAAAGTGCGGGTCAATGGTGGAAAAAGTAGGCCGCGTAGTCGCAGCCCCCTGCGTAGGAACTACCGGCGTATTCGGATCATAAAAGTTGGGATCATTCACGACGAAACTCTGCTGGTTGATCCCATTCTGGTGAATCGTCTGGATCACGTAAGGCGTAGCTCCCGGTGAATTCAACGAACCCGGAACATTGAACCTGTCATAAAACCATCCATATCCACCGCGTACGACTGTCTTCGCTGGCCCTGTGCCTGTGTGTCCCGGAGCCCACGCTAACGCGAGCCGAGGGCCCAAGTCAGCATGGTCATGAATCCAGTTCTGGCTCTCAAACCGTAGCCCGGCACTCAAGGTAAGATTCGGTTTCACGCGCCAGTCATCCTGAAAAAACAAACCCAAATCAAAAAGAGTCACTCTCGCCAGAGGATTGTTCACAACCGTTACATGGTATTGGTCCGGAGTCCCCGCCAGGTAATGGTCGATTGACTGAAAAACGTAATTTCCGTTCTCTCCCGAAGTCGAATAGTTAGCATCGCGAATCGCATGCAGACGCACGCCGAACCGCATCGTATGCAACTTCGCAGTCGCTGTACTGTAGTTCTGCAGTTCGAAGACATCTTGGTGATCCTGTACCACACCCGAGTTGCTCCCGCCCGTAATAAACGCACCTTGAACTGTAATTGTGGGAGTCAAAAAATCCGGCGCCTGACTATTGCGAATTCTCTGCCACTGAAATCGCGTCTCATTGATCAGATGCGAGTTCACAACAACCGTGTCGCCAATCGCCAATCCATTCTGATATCCGCTGCTATTGAAGGCCTGCTCAGCGAGGCTGAGTCCACCCGGCCCATTGCCCTTTGCAACATTGCGTGAGAACGATTCCCGAACGGTCAACGTATTGCTCTTGCCAAGTTGAAAATCCACACGCGGATTCACATATAAAAAGGACGAAGGATTCGGCAGCGCCTGTTGGATGATTGCAGTCGTGTCATTCGGATTCACCGCATTAACGATGCTTTGGTTCTGCCGCTGCATATCGAACGCATTGAAGAAATACGATGCAGTTTTCGTTAGAGGCCCATTTACATCCCCTTGGAAAGAGTACAGATAATAGTCCGGTTGTACCGGCACGAGAGGATTAGCAGTATTCAAAGCCGACGTCGATCCGAACCCGCCCAGATGCCCGGAAAACTTGTCAGATCCCGGTTTCGTAAGAATCTCAATTCGCCCATAGCCGATCCTGTTGAACTCCGCCGAAAACGGATTCTGATTGATTCGAATCTCGCGAATCGAAGACTTTGGCGGAATCTGCCCACCCTGAAAGCCATCAACATAAATCTCGCCGCCGTTCGGTCCCGCCGCCGGTCCCGCTAATGCTTGCAACTCATTCTGTAACTGATCGGGGTCGTCCGAGAGCGCATCCAGATCGCTTCCATTCAGTACAATCGCGCCACCATTTTCATCGGGATTCACGCTGACGCCGGTGTTCTTACCGGTAACGGTTACGTCCTGCTGCTGAACCGCAATCTTGATCGAAAGATCCATCTGACGCGTCTGCCCCGCGGCAACTACAACATTACTCCTGGTCAAAGGAGCAAAACCTTCCGCATCCACCGTCAATGAATAATTTCCCGGGGGGAGATCATGAAAGCTGTAACTTCCATCCGCGCTCGATTTAGTTGTAAATGCATTCTTGCCCGCCGCCAGCGTGATCGAAGCCCCCGGCACGATCGCTCCACTCGGGTCCAGTACCTGCCCATGGAGCGCTCCAGCACTTTGAGCGAGGCCACTCGTGCAGCTCGCAAGAACAAGAAACAGTGAAATTATGTATCTATGTAGCATGCGACTATACCTATGTAGTATTCGACTATACCATAACTTTACGGGCACCCTATGTCCCGTCTCAATGCCGGAGTGGAAAAAGCAGAAAAATTATTGAGCCCGAAATGAGGACCGTCTCTTCCGTTTAACGGCTTAGACAGCCCATTCATTTCACGGTTAGTATTTTTTTTTGAAAAAGACTCATATGCATCGATCCCGCATTCCCAAGCATCTCTTAGATAACCGAGTTCGAAAGAAGCAGAGAGCCAAGAGGTCACAGATGAAGGCAATTCAGCTCCATGAAACGTCAAATGGTCCCACACTTCAACTCGCTGATGTAGCTCAACCGGTGCCGGGCAAAGCTGACGTGCTAGTCCGAGTCCATGCTGCAGGAATCATCCCGACCGAACTTGAGTGGCAACCGACGATCCAGACAAAAAGCGGAGCCAAGCGCTCCAATGCGATCCCCAGCCACGAATTCTCGGGAGTCATCGCGGCAAAAGGCGAAGAAGTAACCGCCTTCACTGTCGGTCAAGCCGTCTACGGCTTCAACGATTGGTACGCCGATGGCGCCCTCGCCGAACTCTGCCTCACCCAACCCTCAAGCATCGCGACAAAGCCGTCCACCCTCACCGACGAAGAAGCCGCGTCGGTCCCCATTAGCGCTCTCACTGCCTGGCAAGCCCTCTTCGTCCACGCCAAACTGCAACCAAGTCAGCGAATTCTCATTCACGGCGCTTCCGGAGCTGTAGGAACCTTCGCCGTCCAACTGGCCCGCCGTCAGGGAGCATACATCGTTGCAACGGCCTCAACTAGAAATCTCGCTTTGGTTGAGCAGCTAGGAGCCAACGAAGTCATCGACTACAAAACCACGCACTTTCAGGACATCGTCCGCGACATCGACGTAGTATTTGACACCGTTGGCGGCCAGACCCGCGATCTCTCATGGTCCGTCCTCAAGCCGAGTGGCCGCTTCATCACCATCGCCTCCGACTCCGAGACTGACCTGCGCCTGACAAACAGCTTCTTCATCGTCGAGCCCAACCAGCAGCAACTCAAGGAAGTAGCGAGTCTCCTAGACGCCGGCGAGCTCAAAACCTTCGTCAACGCCGTCGTCCCGCTCGAAGACGCAGCGAAAGCCTATGAGAAGGCGATTCCAAACGCACGCGGATACGGCAAAGTTGTTGTCAAAATCTCCTAATCTGCATTAAACGACTAACCTTCGCTCGACTTCGCCGCAAACGTCGGAACCATTCACAGCCCCGTCTCGTATTCTAGAGAAAGATATGAGCACAGGGTACGACATTCTCCGCACTCCCATCCGCATCGGAAGCCGAGGCTCTCAGCTTGCCCTTTGGCAGGCGAACCATATCCTCGAGGCTTTTCGCAGCGTAGGCCATCACGCAGAAATCGAGATCATTCGAACCACTGGCGACCGCATGCAACAGCCAGGCTTTGTCCCGCCGTCAAATCTCGACGGTAAAGGGATCTTCATTAAGGAAATCGAAGAAGCCCTAGAAGAAGGCCGCATCGATCTTGCTGTTCACTCTCTTAAAGATCTACCCACGAAACTAGCCCCACAGTTCACGCTAGCCGCGATCCCCAAACGAGCGGACGCCCGCGACGTCTGGGTCTGCGACAGGTACTGGGCCCTTCACACCCTACCTGCCGGAGGCCGCATAGGAACCACTAGTCCTCGCCGTCAGGCTCAGATCTTAGCCCTCCGTCCAGACGTCACCTTCGTCGAAGTCCGCGGCAACATCGACACGCGTCTTCGCAAGCTCGATGAGGAATACTGCGATGCGCTCGTCCTCGCTGCCGCAGGCCTTGATCGTCTCGGAAGAATCGAATCCGTCCACTATCGCTTTCCTCCCGAAGAGATCTGTCCAGCCCCAGGTCAGGGAGCGTTGGCGCTCGAGACTCGCAGCGTTTCACACCCTGCGCGTTCCAGTCCCAACCCGCAGCGCGATCAAGCGATCCGCAATGCTGTTGCTTTCCTCGATCATCCTCCCACCCACTTCGCCGTCGATGCCGAGCGCATCACCCTCGACTCCCTCGGAGGTGGATGCTCTCTCCCTATTGGTGCTCACTGCATCCCTCCTGCCACAGAAGCAGGGAAGTGGCGTATGCTTGCGCAGGTTGTCTCTCCCGACGGCGAATCTATGATTCAGATCGACACCGAAGCCACTTACTCCACCACTCCAGAGGCCCTCGGCCGATGGGTCGCCGATGACCTCATCTCGAAAGGCGCGCTCGATCTGCTTCCTACACCAGTTGCGTGATCGTCTTGAAGCACATCCTTGTCGGGAGCAATCCGCGAAATGTGCGGAACGCGCCGATCAGTCCCTAAACAGCACATTCGGTTGTGTGCCAGTCTCTACAAATGATGCAATCTTCCTTGGAGACTGTTTGTGATCTGATTTTGGCGTTGGATCCGCACGGCCTTTGCCTCTCCGTGATAAACCAAAGAGCAACCGACTACCGAATCGTTTGGAGCTCAAATGCGCACGGTCACTCTTATTGGACTTACTATCGCCACTGCACTCAGCGCATCCGCACAAACCCCCATCCAACCCTATCCCTTCGCCCCATCGCCCGGTCCTCAGATATACCCTCATCCGCTCGCCGACACCAACGACGGCTTCCAGCCCATCTTCGATGGCACTCTCAAAAACTGGGACGGGGATCCACAGTATTGGCGTGTCGAAAACAACATCCTCATCGGCGAAGTCACACCTAGCAATCTCCTCCAACAAAACAGCTTTCTCATCTGGCGCGGAGGAACGCCGAAAGACTTCGAACTCAAAGTCGAATTCCGTATCTCCTCCCAGGGCAATTCAGGTATCAACTACCGCAGCGTCGAGTTCCCTGGTACAAAATGGCTCCTGCGTGGGTACCAGGCCGATATCGATGGCGCGGACAAATACACCGGCCAAAATTACGAGGAGCGGGGCCGCACCTTTCTCGCTATGCGCGGTCAGATCGTGCACGTCGACAGCAACGGTTCGACCGTCATCGCTAGCCTCGGCACTTCCGATGAACTTAAGACGTTCATCCGTCCCAACGACTGGAACCAGTACCATCTCATCCTTCGCGGCAATGTCCTCATTCACATTCTCAATGGCCATGTCATGTCTGAAGTCATCGATGACGATTCCGCCAACAGAAAATTCGAGGGCCTCATCGGGGTGCAGGTTCACGTAGGTCCGCCCATGAAGATCGAATACCGTAGCATCCTTCTCAAACCGCTCTCCAACCAGCCAAAACAAACCCCGCCAAAACTCGACGGGGTTTGCCAATGCAACTGATTCGGATAAAGGTTAGAAGCTGGCGCGTACCCCCATCTGGATCTGACGTGGAAGGTTGCCTTGGGTCTTCGTGGTACCCCAATTGGACGCACTCTGTAGACTCATGCTGGGTTGCGCAAAATCAAGATGGTTCATCACATTGGTAAGCACACCCGTGAACTCCATACTCACTTTTTCGTAGACGACGAGCCTCTTCTTCACGCTCAGATCGAGGTTAAGGTATCCCAGGCCGCTGATCCGTCCGCCACCACCGCTTCGGTTATCGAGACCGAGCAACAGAGGCCGAACGCTGTCATACACCGCAACAGGGTTACTGAAAAAGTTGACGTTACCCTTTGACGTGGTTCCAACTGCAACACCATTAGGATCGGTGCCTCCCGCAATATTTCGATATGTTTGAGGGCGACCCAACGAGGGTGGAGCGGTAAAGACGCAGTTTTCGTTGGCATCAGTGAATGTGGCGCCATCCTCGCCGCCGAAATTCTGCCCGCTGTTATTGGTGACACACTGGAGAGGCTGACCTGTGCCCGCCGTTAGGACGGGTGACAAAGTCCATCCACCTGCGAGCCGCCCGATGATGCCGTTCTGCGCGCTGTAGTAAGGAATTTGATACACGATGAAAGTGTTGAAGATGGCCTTTTGATCGAAGCTCTGACGGCCATATTGCTGGCGAAGATTGAAGCTATCGACAGCACTGATTGAGCTAGTGGACTGGTTGTATGCATTCAGGCCGAGCGCTTTGCTGATGGTGAGGTTCTCCTGGAAGGTCAAGCCGTGGAAGTTACTTGTCTTGAACGAGACGTAACCGCCGTGATAATTGCTATAGCCGTTCGGTGTTCCGATGCTCAGACCAGTAACGACCTGGCCCGCTCCGCCGTAAGTTGCATTCGAAGTAGGCGTCCCCATCAGGCTGCGGGGAAAATTGAATCCGTTAGTAGCGGTGTTGTTGTCAAGCGCCTGCCAGATGGTGAAAACATTTTGCGCGCGGAAATTAGTGGCCTGTTTCGCAACTACAGCAGCGGTGCAGTTCGCGTAGGTGTTGCAGTAGCCGGTCCCCGCGAGTGAGGCTTCAAAGAACGGCTGAGGGGTGACATTGGTCGGAGTGGCGCTCTTGGCACAAAGGCTGGCCGACGTCGCACAACCAAAAGCCCCTTCGATCGCCAGATACGCCGACGCGAAGCTCTGACCGCCAAGGCTCATCATGTACGGAATCACATTGGGATTCTCCATGATGTACTCGTGGTGGACGAGGCGGCCGATGTAGCCGACCTCAACCAACATCTTGTTGTTGATCTGCCGTTGAATAGAGAAGTTGAAGGTATCGACGTTGTTGGGACGCATTGAAGGGTCAACTGGTGACGCAATCGATACGCCGGGACCATCAAAACCCGGATGGTAGGGCTGTGTCAGAGTCGTTGGCAATGCAGCGTTAGTCAGGGCAGGTGCTACACCGTCCAGACCCGCAGCTGAGCCGAACCGGTAGGCGGTAGTTTCATTAAAGTTGGTCTGGGTACAAGTGCCCGAACCAGTAATGGGCGATTGTGCATATTTGCACTGTGTCGCAAGGATCAGACCAGGGCTGAGAAGCGGATTGAGAACCTGCACATCACCATTAATGCGACCGAAGATCCGGCCGTATCCACCGCGAACAACGGTTGCACCTTCGCCGAATATTTTAGTGAGGCTCTTGTTCTCAAACTTCGGATTCCACGCGAAAGAAAGACGAGGGCTGAATGCAGCATAGTACGGGTCATAGGGATATTTTCGTCCACCTGGCCCGACATTCTTGATCAGCGCGAAACCGATTTCAGGATTGTAGATTTGTCCGGCAAGGGCAGCGCTCCTGCGGTTATTCAGATAATCCTGAATGCGAATTGCATTGCCACCCACGTCAGTAAACATCACCTGATTGCCATTGGCCTCTGTGGGCGGCATCTCAAGCGCCCAGCTGATGCCGTAGTTAAGACTGAGGCTAGGCTTTGCCTTCCATGTGTCGGTAACGTAAATGTTGTAGTAGGGAATTGTCGTGTGGGCACCGATCGGTGTCAGCGCCGGGTTCAACGACAGCGTACCGCCCGAGTTGCCATAGGTGTTGGCCACCTGAGTGGCAGTTACAAAGCCATAGTAAGTATCCGCGAGACGACGAAAGGGACCCGTAGTTGCCACACCGCCGATTCCGGAAGACGAGTAGGTGATATTGCCTCCTGTCGTATCGCCGCCAATCTGATAGGTAGGCGTAAAGTTGATGCTCGCTCCGTTGTCGGTGCGCTGGTGGTAGTTGAAGTTGTGCTGATATTGGCCGCCGAACTGGAAGAGGTGATTACCTGCCAGTTTGGTTAGGTTATCGCTGAAAAAATTGTCCTTGCCGTTCCAGATACGAGTCCGGATGTTCTGCGCGTTAACGTTGTAAGGAGAAAGAACGATTGTCGAGCTCTCACCCAGAGGTTCAATCGCGCCTGCGGCGCCGGCGACCTGGGCCGGAGCGTTCGCTCCTTTCCACTGCCAGAAATTACGCAGATAGCTGTAGTGAAAATCGTTGGTAAGAGAGGAAGAGATGTTGGTGGTCATGCCCACAACGAAAAACCATGGAGACTGTGGTCGTGGTGTAAGAGCCTTGGGAACGCCCATCGTGTCGCCTGGAAGAACCCCACCGATATCGACTTGGTTCGAAGTAAGGTTAGTCAGGCTGTAATAGCGGTAGCTTGCCATCAGGTGCCACTTTGCACCGAAGTCGTGATCGAGCCGCGTGGCGAGGAAGTTGCTGCTTTGCGGGGTCAGCACATTGGCCTTGTAGCCGATGACATTGATGCTGTCGCATATTGCTCCAGAGAGAGCACCACAGCTCTTATCGAATGTCCCCACTAAGCCGCTTCCGGGTCCATTATCCCCAACAGGAGCATTTGGCAGCTGCGTCTTATAGACGTTCGCCAGGGTTGAGTTCATACCAATGTGGCGGGGATCGGCTGTCGTCAATTGGGTCTTTGAGTAAGTGTTGGCGCCAAAGGTCATTTGGCCCAGCTGCAGAAATTCGTACGACGGCACCGCACGCTCGAGCGTCGCAGCCAGCGGATAACGAAATCCCTCATAGTTGGCGAAGAAGTAGGTTTTGCCACCCCAGATTCGAGGGGCGATAGGTCCTCCGGCGGAGCCACCGAAGCGGCTGTAGTGATAGCTGGCTTTAGGCGTGTATGCGTTCGGAAAGTTATTCTGCCATGTGTTAGCGCCGATGTTGCTGTCGAGGTAATACTCGTAAGCCGTCCCGTGCCATTTTTCGTGACCGCGTTTGGTAACGATTTGCGACTGCGAACCCGAAGAGTTGTTGAAGTCCGCTGTCTGGCCGGTCGTCGACACCTTGAACTCTTCAACGCTGTCCTGCGGCATCGGTACTACACCTCCGGCCCCGGTCGCACCGGCGAAGAAGCCACCAATGCTCGAGTTAACGTTATTGCTGGTGTAGACCCCCTGGGTCCCGTCCATATCAGCTGTATTGCTTCCACCGTCAAGCTGGAAAGTAGCCTGATCCTGAGTTGTGCCGGCCACGTGCCCGTCAGGTGTGACGCCAGGCTGCATCGTCGTGAAGGTAGCCACATCGCGGCCGATCGCGGGAAGTGATTCAACCATGGCGGGGTCTACCGTCGTACCGGTGGAGGCATTCATGGTCTGCAGATCGGAAGCTGCAGCCGTTACTTCGACGACAGTAGTTTCGGAGCCGACGACCATCTTGAAGTTAGCGGTAGTCTGCGTGCCGACGCTGACGACTACCCCTTGGATTTCATCTTTTGAAAATCCGGCCTTCACCGACGAGATGTTATAGTTCGCCGGTTGAACATTGACGAGAACATACTGTCCGTCGTTGTTCGTCACAGTCGTAAGTCGAGTACCAGTGCTCGCGTCGGTGAGGGTTATCGCAACACCCGGAACAACCGCGCCGGTTGGATCAGTAACAACTCCACTCACTGTTCCGGTGTTCGTGCCCTGCCCGAACGCAGGCTCGATGTTTGAAAACACGGAACCCAGAACTATGCCCGTCAGTATCGCTAAAATCCGCATGCGTGAAATAAGCCGTCTCATGTGGTCTCCTGTGAATTGTTTTCCAACACTCCGGCTTGGTTAGCCCGGACTTTTCATTCATGTGTTTGCTTATGGGCCGTTGATACACGTACAGCTCACCATTCCCGTGTCGAGAAAGTGAGTCGATACAGCTCCGCCCGTTCACTCGGCGAAGGGTGAATCGAAATAGAACTTCCCTGGAAAAGAAAACAAAACTTGCTATACCCCACAAAGAGTCTGAGGGGCTTGTCGCTTATGGAGCCAGATACAGAAATTGCAGATCAAACACTACAAAAGAATCTGGGTGCCTAAACAAGTGATTAGCGAAAACTATCGAAGTACCCTACACGCTCAACGTCCTGCGCTCTGATCTCACCGGAGCCCGGAACGCCCAAGGTTTTCCATAAAACAGAAACACCAAATCAACTTCGGTCCCGCAAAGTGCGACCCGTGAGGAACTGGCGACATCTTGCGGAACTCGGAGAGCGAAAAATTGTTCGTCCCAGAAAACCGCATTTTCATCCTGGAGTGATGTGAACTTATCACAAAATTATTTCTGCGCAACAAGATTTTTTTTACGTACTGCAGTCATTTCCTTTCACACCCTCCGATATAACTGAGCCGGGTTGATGTCGGGTCGAGAATTGGCCCCAGGCCGTTAGTTTCTCTCAACTCACTGACTACATAACCTCAATATCGCCATCCGCAGTCTAAAATCGTTCGAGTGCCGCCCCTCGCAAATAAACGCATCCTTATCACTCGAGCTCCTCATCAAGCCTCCGAGCTAGCCACACAACTTCAAGCCTTCGGAGCGGTCCCTATCCTCATCCCAACCATCGAGATAGCACCGCCTGCCTCTTTCGCCGCACTCGACGCAGCTCTCGCCTGCCTCGGAACCTACGACTGGCTTCTCTTCACGAGCGCCAATGCGGTCGAAGCCTTCCACCGCCGTGCCCATTTTCTTCATCTCACACAACTTCCGAAACACATTGCCGTCATAGGTCCCGCCACCCTCCGTGCCGCCAACGACATCGGCCTAACCGTCGACCTCATCCCCACACAATATGTAGCCGAATCTCTCGCCGAAGCCTTGCTCCCCGAAGCACCTGGCAAGTCCTTCCTCCTCGTTCGCGCCGCCGAAGCCCGCGACCATCTCCCACACACCCTCACCGGCGCCGGTGCCACTGTTACCATCGCAGAAGCCTATCGCAACCAACTCGCCGCCGAATCCATTCCCGCGGTTCAGCAACTCTTCGCGTCGCCCGAAAACTATCCCGACGCGATCACTTTCACCAGCGCCTCAACCGTTCGCAACCTCTGTAATCTTCTTGAAGCCTCCAATCTCACGTTCCCATCCGGTATCACTTTGGCTTCCATTGGCCCCATCACCAGCCAAACTCTGCGCGACTTCGGACACGCACCCAACGTGGAAGCTGCCGAACCAACCATTCCCGCTCTCATCCAATCTCTCATCGTCCACTTCTCATGACTCAGCCAACCCAAAGTTCAAGCCGGAGCCTTCACTGAACCACCAAAGTTCGGATACTCTTTTTGCGAAGGGCGCGAGGTAAACTGCTCGCACTATTCGTACTAAAGGGCCTGCCCCATCCCCAGTACTTAAATGAGTGTCTCCTCCCGATCCTCGCGCCTCAGTTCCCGCCGCAGTTCCATGATCGTCATCGCCATCCTCGCGATGATTATCATCCCGACCATCCTCACGCTCCGCACGATCACCCTCTCTGCACTGAACGCTACAATTGCGACGAATGCTGAAGCATCGCCTCACGGCTATACCATCAGTCTTCTCCTCTTCATCATCCCAATCCTCGTCATCGCGTTCTGGTTCTTCCCACAGGAAGGCATAAAGATCTCTAAAAAGAGCTTTGGCTGGACCATCGCCATTCTGTTTCCTCTCGGCGCGGCTCTCGATTTCTTCTTCGCTCGGTACTTCTTCACTTTCCCAAACCCAGCAGCGACTCTTGGTATCAAAGCCCCTGCTCTCGGCTCGCCCGTTCCCATCGAAGAGTACATCTTCTATCTCACAGGCTTCCTCTGTGTCCTTCTCCTCTACATCTGGCTCGACGAGTACTGGCTCTCCGCCTACAGCATCCAAACAGATTCTGCCCAGCGAAAGCAGTTTCGCCGCCTACTCAAGCCACACCCAGAGTCGATCATCCTCGCCATTGTCCTGGTCGTGGGGGGAATCATCTTCAAAAAATACTTCTCGAACACGTCAGGCCTTCCCGGCTACTTCATCTTTCTCGCGGTCGCCGCACTCACGCCTTCGTCGGCGCTCTTTCCATCCGCACGAGCAGTAATTAACTGGCGAGCCTTCTCGCTCTCAACCCTCTTCATTATCCTCATCAGCCTCCTCTGGGAAGCTACTCTGGCCATCCCCTACGGGTGGTGGAACTTCCGCGACGAACAGATGCTTGGCATACGCATTACTGCATGGGGATTTCTCCCTATCGAAGAAATACTTCTCTGGATCACCGTCACCTACGCCACCGTCATCGTCTACGAGACCATCAAATGCTGGCAGGCCTCAGGCAAGACCATGCGCTGCGCATTCTTCGGTGGATCTGACCATGCCTAGTGCGAACTCCACGTCTTATCTGAAGAATTACAAAGTTTCTCCAGTGTGCAATCCACACACTTAGGCTTTCGGGCCACACAGACCTGCCTTCCATGATGAATAAGCTCATGCGAAAAACTGATCCACCGATCCTGCGGAATGATCTTCATCAAATCCCGCTCCACCTTCTCAGGCGAGGTCTCCTTCGTCAACTCAAGTCGCCTCGACAACCTCATCACATGCGTATCGACGACCACCCCCACTGCGATCCCATACCAGGACCCCAACACAACATTGCCCGTCTTCCTCGCCACCCCGGGCAACCGCAGAATCTCCTCCATCGTCTGTGGAACCCTTCCCCCAAACTCCTGCGTCACCACCTGCGCAGCACCCCTAATTGACTTCGCCTTATTGCGAAAAAAACCAGTCGTCCGAATCAACTCCTCCAACTCAGGAAGGGACGCACCAGCCATAGCCTTCGGAGTTGGAAACGCCTTGAACAACGTCGGAGTAACTAGGTTCACTCGAACATCCGTACACTGCGCACTCAGAATCGTCGCAACCGTAAGCTCCCACGCATTCTTATGGTTCAGCGCGCAAACCACTCCCGGATAAGTCTTCGCCAAAACATGCAAAATCGCTGCCACACGCGCGGGTGAGGTCGGGTTCTTGGTCTTCCCGTGCACTTTTCTTGAGGACGGAAGCTTGTCGACAGCATTACCGCCACTGAGAGGTTTTTCGGATCGCATTGTCTTAGCAGATTTAGTCGGCACGAGTGAGAGTTTACCTCCTCACCCCAGTCTTCCGATAAGATGGCCGTGCCGTAATGACTCGCCAGATTACGTGCCGGAGCGCACTAGCATGACTCTCAGAAATCTTCTCCAAAAATTTCAATGGGTAGCTCTCGCCACCCTCACCGCCGCAGTGTCCGCACAGACGCCGCAGCCAGCTGCGCCGTTCATCACTCATCAACTCAAACCAAACATTTACTGGATCGAGGGCGGCGGAGGCAACAGCACCGTCATTGTCGGAGACAAAGGCGTCATTGTCGTCGACGCCAAGACAACAAAGCCCGGCGGTCAGGAACTTCTTGACGACATCGCGAAGATCACACCCAAGCCGGTAACTACAGTCATCCTCACCCACAGCGACGGAGACCACGTTAACGGACTCGCCGCCTTCCCCGCAGGGGTCAAAGTCATTGCCCAGGAGAACAACAAGAAAGAACAGGAGGTCGCACTTGGTTCAGGAGGCCGCGGAGCCCCGCCCGCCGACCATCTCCCCACTCAGGTCGTCACGAAGCAAAAAGAAACGGTGACCATTGAGGGCGTGAAGTTCGAGCTCTACCACTGGGCCCCGGCGCATACCAGCGGCGACCTCGTCGTCTATCTCCCAACCGAAAAGATCGTAGCCACCGGCGACATCATTGCTACCGCCAATCCATATCCCCGCATCCACGATGAAAAGAACGGCTCAACTGAAGGTTGGATCACTACGGCCAAAGGAATTGCCTCCCTCGATGCCGACACTTTTGTTCCTGGCCACGGCAACATCATCGCCAAAGCCGACATCCAAAAGCGAATCGCTGATGCAGAAGCCCGCCGCGCTCAAGTGAAAGAACTCGTCGCACAGGGCAAGTCTCTCGACGAGGTCAAAGCGGCAGTAGGCGACACCGATAAACTCAACTACAAGAGTTGGACGCAGGTCTGCTACGAAGAACTAACAAAGAAATAACTCGTTTACCAAATGCGCCACGCAGACAAAAGTGGCGCTTTTCCTTTAGGAAAACTTACCCCAAACGATCCAGCATCTCCGTCGCCGAAACCCGCACACAACTAAAGATTGGAGTATCTGCCAGCGTATACATGCTGATCTCCGTCTCTCTAAGTTGTTGCACGAGATCCAGAAAATCCTCTGGAAAATTTGTCTCAAATGCCACGACAAACTCCTGATCATCGATCCCGAACGAATAAGTTGTATTCAGTTTCACCCGCGGATAGCTCAATCCGACGCGAATATGCTCATCCATCAACCTCTTCCGCTCCTCCGCCGGCAGCAGATACCATGCCCGCGTCTTCCAGAACGGATAAATGAAGATGTACTTCTGCCCACCCGGACGAATCGCTCCACGTCCCTCGCCTTCGCTCTCATCCGGCCGATCAATCTGATATTGCGACCGCTTAGTCATAGCCAGAAAATTATGCGGCGAGCTCAGATACCCACCCATCGGGGTCCGCAGCAACTCACTCCGCATCCGGTTCAACTCATCGACGCCATACCCAATCGACCAAACGCACATATCTACATCGCCGCGAGTCCCCACCGTCGAATAGGTCATCGACAGAAACTCTCCGGGCTTATTCCACTTACACAGCACCTCGGCAAACGCAAGTTTGTGCGCTGCCCGCTCCTCCGCAGGAAGCCGACGCCACTCCGGCATTACCTTATAAAAGCTGAAACAAACAATCTGCCGCTTCGCAGCCGGTTTCGAAGGATCGTGCGGGGCAGAACCATAGCTGCTGGCCGGTCTTCCGGAAGCGGAAGGCGAAGAAGGAGTAGGCGAAGCTGGAGCGACGGGAGCAACTGCGGTATCTGACATAAAAAACTCTCCTGAACTGTTAATGCTAGCGCATTCAACGCATCTTCACCCAACCGCTATACTGCACCTGCATGTCAGAAAAACTCATTGCGCTCCTCGTAGGCCTTATCGCCAGCGGCGGATACCTGACCGTGATCATCCTCATGGCTATCCAGTCCGCCTGCATTCCTATTCCCTCTGAAGTCATTATGCCGCTCGCAGGCTATGCTCTCGCGCACACACAACTTGACCTCATCATCCTCGCTACCGTCGCTTCGCTGGCCTCCAACCTTGGCTCAATCCCCGCCTACTGGGTCGGTGCCCGCGGCGGACGGCCCATGGTTGAACGCTATGGCAGCTACCTACTCCTCAGCCGCCGCGACCTCGACCTCGTTGACCGCTTCTTCGACCGCTATGGCTCCATTACCGTACTCATAGGACGTATGCTTCCCATCGTCCGCACCTTCATCGCATTTCCAGCTGGCGTCGCGAAGATGAATCAGTTCCGCTTCCACCTCTATACTTTCATTGGCTCTTGGCCCTGGTGCTATTCCCTCGCTTGGATTGGCATGAAGCTAGGTGCAACCTGGAACACCGACCCGCGCTTCAAAGCGATCTTCCATCGCTTCCACCTCGCCGTCGAAGCAGTCCTCATCGCGGGCTTCCTCTGGTTCGTCATCTCCCACTGGAAAAACCGCATCCGCACCGAACCCGCATAGAGGACTGCGATTTACAGTGACGGTATCTTCAGTTCGCCGGTGAAATTCGTTAATTAGAGACTTTGCGAACTCCCCGCAGAACTTTATCCCGAGCACATCAGGACTATGCAAAGGGAGCAAAAGCC
>Ga0210397_10001014_pt1 | contig 18311 bp, 21 predicted proteins | sample IncBWH2OmetaG_FD_160126 | JGI IMG/M metagenome (GOLD analysis project Ga0210397, IMG submission 160126) | Forest soil microbial communities from Barre Woods Harvard Forest LTER site, Petersham, Massachusetts, United States - Inc-BW-H-2-O ...
CCATGACAGTGGTCGCCAAGGTCTTCATCAAAGCGTTCTATGACGAGTCGCCGAAGCACTCGTTTTGGTACGGATGCTCGCTGGGCGGCCAGATGGGGCTGACGGAGATCCAGCGGTTTCCCGATGACTATGACGGCGCTATCATTGGCGCTCCAGCAAACCCGATCGTAGATCTGAACGCGTATCAAATCTGGCCGTCTCTGCTGGTGGCCGAGAAGCCAGCGCGACAGCTTTCACACTCGAAGGCTGCGATGCTGCACGAAACCGTGATGAATGCGTGTGACGCACTGGACGGCGCAAAGGACGGTGAACTCGAGGATCCAACTGCCTGCCACTTTGATCCCACGACGTTGCTCTGCAAAGGCGAAGACAGTGACAAGTGCCTGACGGCGCCGCAGGTAGAGTTTGTGCAAATGCTGTACGCGGGCCCCATCAATCCGCGTTCCCAGGAGAGGCAGTTCGCGGCGCCTGTCGCGGGCACCGAAGGCAACTTCGGTAACTACTCCGCGAACAACGTGATGGGAGTTGCTGTTGCCCTTTTCAAGTACATGATCTTCGAGGACCCTAACTGGGATTGGAAGACTTTGGACCTGGACAAAGACGTGGCCTATGGGCGGGCGGTGCTGCGATCCATAAACCTAGCGGACAACCCGAACCTGAAGCCGTTCTTTGACCGTGGCGGCAAACTGCTGATGTATCACGGCTGGATGGACGGCGCCAGCCCCATGCAAAGTGTCAATTACATGGACGCGGTGAAGAAGACGGTAGGAGCGGCGCAGACGGAAAACTCCATGCGGCTGTTTACCGTGCCGGGGATGGGACACTGCATGGGGGGAAGCGGCTGCGACACCTTTGACAAGGTCGCCGAACTTGACCATTGGGTCGAGACAGGCAAGGCTCCGGAACGCATCGTGGCCTCCAGGCTGCAGGACGGTACAGTCGTTCGCACGCACCCGTTGTGCGCGTATCCCGAAGTCGCGAGGTATCAGGGTGCGGGTGACCTGAACGATGCTGCCAATTTCAAGTGTGTGACGAAGTAGGTCGCCCAAGGCGAAGGTCGAAGCAATCATGACGTGTAGTGGTGCAAAGATATATCGGACGATATGTTGACGGGCGCCCGTATAAGATATATCGTGAAATATAACTAAAGATAGGAGGATTGAAATGAAAGGTCATTTATTGGAGACATATCGCAGGGGAGATTTTCGCTTTGCAGGGCGAGGGAGATCGGCTTCGGAGGAAGGAATTGGGGCTGGACGCGGGGCCAAGCACGGGCTCAAGGGGTGGCCACATCACTCAGTAGCGCATGGTCGGGATCCGTTCAACGGTGGGCGTGAAAGGCTCTTCGATGCTGGCGACCTCAAATTGGTCATTCTGAAGCTTCTGTCTGAGAGCCCGAGCTACGGCTACCAGTTGATGAAGAGGATGGAAGAACGCCTTTCCGGGGGGTATACACCGAGTGCGGGAGTAATCTATCCAACCCTGACGATGCTCGACGAAGAGGGATTCACCTCAGAAAAAACATCAGACGCAAACAAGAAGGTCTATTCTGTCACGCCCGAGGGCCTCGCCTACCTGCAGCAAAACAAGGAGCGAGTTATCCAGGTATTCGACCGCCTGAAGGAAGCGGGCGAAGGTTTTCGCAGGCGCCGCTCGCCCGAAATCATGAAGGCATTTCACAATCTTCGCGGAGCAGTGGAGGCGCGCGTCTCCCGTCAATCGATCACGTCCGAGCAGATTCGGAAGATGGCCGATGCAATCAATGCAGCGGCGGCAACAATCGACAAACTCTGAATTCACGATTCCGGGATGCCTGGACATTGAGGCCGAGGAAAAACCCGGTCAGTTTCACAATCGCGGGCACGCGAATGGACGTCGTGCTCGAGAAGAGTCAGGAGCCATCTATGTATCGCTATCGCATTACGCTGGAGTCTCTGTCACCTGAAACGGAGGACAAAGAACTTCGATTTGAAGTCGAAAACCACGATGATATCTTCGCCATCGCGCGCCGCATGTCTGGAAAGCTGGACTTGGACGAGAATGCCACGAATGCCTTCGCACTAGGCCTGAAGTTGTTCGGCGAGACCATTCTCAAGAATCGCGACAATCCGTTATTTGCTCAAATCAAACCCTCAATGGGGGAATTCATGAGGGCGCTTAAGGGAAACGTTCGCTCCCCAGGGTCGGAGGTTTAAGCATCGTGAATGTAAGAATGTGCTAGCTAGAGCTTAAGTCACAGTTAGAATTCGACTTCCAACTCATCCGATCTGAGATTCATACGGCTTGATTTGGTTTTTTCCTCGATCCTACCAAGGGCGCGGGCCGCCCATTTACTACAGATCATTTAATAGTTCGCAATAATCCTTGACGATCGTGGAAAGAAATGATTAACATGTGAAGCTTATTGGAGACAGCCGGCCTGGGCAACCTTGAAATATATCGGATCCGGGAATCATCTTAAGAAGAATTTCAGCTTCTTCGCAGATAGTCGGATGAATGGGTGGAACCCGGAACGGAAATGGCACGTGAGTCCATTCGGTAACCGATTGCACTTTTTGCCAGTTCGGTACTGGCAGTTATGGAAGGAAGAGTCTTATGTCTACCGCTAAGTCAGCTACGGCCGCTCCACCGGACATTCTTCGTGCTGCGGCACTCGAACTGGTGGTTACTGATCTCGAGGCATCGCGAAACTTTTACCACGATGTCCTTGGCCTGTTGATAACCTTTGAGAACGCGGAAGAAATCCATCTTCGCGCTTTCGAGGAGTATCTGCACCATTCGCTGGTCCTGCGGAAAGGTCCCGCGGCGGCAGTTAGACGAATATCGTACCGGGTGCGTTCTCCCAGGGATCTGGATGCAGCAGAGCGGTATTTCGGGGAACTGGGCGTGCGCGTGGAGCGGCGCGCCAAAGGTTCGACCCGAGGTCTCGGCGAACTTGTTCACGTGCAAGATCCCCTGGGTTTCCCTCTGGAGTTTTTCTGCGAGGCCGAACACGTTGAAAGGTACACGCAGCGATACGATGCTTTCGGTGCGGCGACGCTTTTGCGTCTTGACCACTTCAATATCCTGACGCCTGATATTCCCGCCGCACGGCAATATCTTCTGGATCTCAACTTCAAGGTCTCCGAGGAGATTCGTGATGAACTGGGAACGACGTTCGCGTCCTGGATGTATCGCAAACCATCTGTGCACGATATAGCGCTTACGCAGGGCGATGGGCCACGTCTGCATCACTTTGCCTTCAATGTCCAGGAGCGCCATGAGATTCTGCACATATGTGACCACCTCGGCGCGCTGCGCCAGTCGGAGAGAATTGAACGCGGCCCGGGGCGTCATGGCGTATCGAACGCTTTTTATCTCTACATGCGCGATCCCGATGGCCACCGCGTCGAGGTCTTCACCGCAAATTACTACACGGGCGATCCGGATAACCCCGTGAAGATCTGGAGTGTACATGACAATCAGCGTCGCAGCTGGTGGGGCCACTCGATTATTCCGAGTTGGTACACAGAAGCTTCGGGGGTATTAAATCTGGACGACGAACTGCAGCCCGTAGCAACGCACCAAGGCTCCATCGAATTGAAAGCAACCGTCGGCGCTGACGGTTACTGAGCCAGGGAAGACGGTTTCGAAGTAACTTACTGACTTTTGCAGTTCTATCAGGAAGATGCTGCCAAGGGAACGGAGACTCGATGTATGGCGAATCTAATGGACCGAACAGCATTCAGGATCGCAATCATCTTCGGTCTGGGTGTGATGGCGGCAATGACGGTAAGCGAAGCCGTGACAGAGTTGAGCGCAATTGCCGGAGAGTTCCATCCGGACAATCGTTCGCTCATCGGCCTGGTCATGTCGCTGCCGTCCCTGGTCGTCGCGTTGGGAGCATTGCTAGCCGGCTTTGTCGTAGACCGGGTAGGCGATCGACGCATCCTCCTGACCGGCGCTGTCATAGCGGTTATCGGTGACATCTGTGTCATTGTGTCGCCTTCGCTTCAACTGTTGCTGGCGGCCCGCCTGCTTACGGGGGCCGGTTACGTGCTGACTGCTGTCGCGGCCATAACCATCCTAATGCGAATCACGAGCGGCAAACAGCGCGTGATGGCTCTTGCCCTTTGGTCGACATCAGTTCCGGTTAGTTTCATCCTGCCCTTTTTAACCGCTGGACTCGCCGCCCGATTGGGCACCTGGCGTGCCGCTTTTGCTGCCCACGCCGGGCTGACCGCGATCCTGTTATTGCTGGCAATTCTCAGTCTTCCCAAGACTGAAAGTCTCTCTCTTCAGACATCACGAACATCGGGGCTGACCGCGGTGTTGCGAACGCCGTGGCCATATCTGCTTGGTCTGTCTTTTGCAGCGAACGCTTTCCTTCTGACGGGCACCATTGCGACGCTTGGCCCCTACCTCGCCGGTCGCTATGGAGTCAGCGAACTGGAGGTGCAGCGATGGAACGTTCTCGCGATGATCGCCAACATGTTGGGATGCCTGCTGGTTGGTCGTTTGCTTAACAGAGGCGTCCCCGCCCACATCATCGGATTCTGTGGAATCGTCCTAAGCGGCGGAGCAGCTGGGCTCATTTTTGGGGCTCAGATCGGAACTGCCGGTTCTATCGTTGCCTCGTGTGTGTTCACCTTTGGCTGCGGGCTGCTCGTCGGAATGTGGGCTCTAGTGCCACGGTGCGCGCCTTCGCCGAGCAGCATGGGGGCGACCAGCGGCCTTGTTACTCAGCTGACGCTGATCGGCGTGCTCCTGGGTGCTCCGCTGGCATTTGCGGCACAATCGGCGCCGACATCAACACCCATGTTAACGCTCATAGTTCTGGGGACGTTGGTCTGCCTGGCTGCGGGCGGACCGATCTGGATGCGCAACCAGGGGACACAGCCCGCCGGTCTGCCAGGGGCATCATCGCCGATCGGGGTCAAATAACGTATGCACGGCGGAACAGACGTGTGGTCGAGGAGGAATTGAGTCATGTTGGATATCGCGATTATCGGCGCGGGACCTGCCGGTTTGGCTACCGCTCTGCGTTTGCACCAGAAGGGTTTTCGGCCCAAGATCTACGAAGGCGTGACTGCGCTCAAGCCGCTGGGCGTCGGGATCGACGTCAAGCCCTACGGAACGAAGGAAGTTACCGAACTGGGACTGCTGGACGAGTTCCAAACCATCTCGGTAGAGGCGCGTGAGTCAATCTTTTATACCCGTTACGGCCAGGAGATCTACGCCGAGAGATGCGGCAAGCATATGGGCTACAAGCACGAGCAGCGCTTTGTGCATCGCGGCACCTTTCAAATGATGTTGTTCGACGCAGTCATTGAGAGGCTGGGGCCTGAATCGGTGGTGCTTGGGGCGAGTTGTAAGGGCTTCAGTCAGGATAACGATGGTGTGACGATCTGTTTTGAGTCGCGTCGCGAAGGGGCGCCCACGGAAGTTCGCGCCGACGTCATGATCGGCGTCGACGGCATCAAATCGGCAGTGCGAAAGCAGCTTCTGCCGGAATCAACGCGCAGCCATTATTCGGGCATCACGCTCTGGCGCGGGGTGACCCTGATGAAACCGTTCAAGAGCGGCGGCACTATCCTGCACATCGGGGATCCCAAGAGCCAAGGTAGTCTCATCGTGTACCCCATACGCGATAACGAAGACGGGCAAGGCAATACGCTGGTGAATTGGGTAGTCGAGCAGAACGGAAGGCCGGAGACGATTGAGGACTGGAACCAGAAGGTCACGCCAGACGAGATCGCGCACAAATTCGACGAGTGCAAGCTGGACTTTCTCGACGTGGGCCATATGATTCGCAGCGCGCGGGAGGTATATCTCTTCCCGCTCATTGATCACGATCCCCTCCCGCAATGGACCTTCGATAGGGTCACGCTACTGGGCGACGCGGCACACGCGATGTATCCACGCGGCGGCAACGGTGTTTGCCAGGCGCTAGTTGATACTCGCGTCATCGCCGAAAAGCTGGCGACCGTAAGCGACCCGGTCGAAGCGATGCGCCAGTACGAGGCGGAGCGGCGTAGCATCGTGAACCGGATCGTGGTGGCAAACCGCGGGGAGGGGCCTGAGGTTGTGCGCCGCATCGTCGAAGAACGTAGCGGCGGCAAGCCTTTCGACGACATCGAGAAGATTCTGCCCCTCGCCGAAGCCGATGCGATTTTCAAGGAATACCACCGCCTCGCAGGAATGAAGCGTCCTGATGAAAAGCCCGGCGAGACAAGCGGGTTTCGTTCGGTGTTTCTGGCGGAACGCTGAGCTCCAGATAGAACGACGATTTCGAACTACTGAAAGGACTTCTAAATGAGTGATACGGCTACAATCGAGCAGCCCGGCTCCGCCGTGAGCCCAAGTGTCTCGACAAAGATTGTCGACGCAAACATGCACTGGCTTCCGGGAAATCTGTTTTCGGACGAGCGACTGCTCAACGCCTTCATTGGCTCGGTGCCGCGAGAATACGGGATCACTGCGCGCGTCGAACCCGTCACCGGCCAGAATATTCGGCAGATCATCATCGAACAACCTAAGGGCTGCGTGAACCTGAACTATGCCGAGAACCAGTACAGTCTGGAAGGTCAGCTTGCGGATATGGCAAAGGTGGGCATCGATCAAGGGGTGTTTCGCTTACCCTGCTGGCAGGAATGGCTGGATCTTGATACTTGCAAGATCGTCAACGATGGTCTCGCAGACTACGTCAAGCGCAGCGACGGACGCCTCTCCGCACTAGCCGTGGCGCCGCCGTGGGGTACGGCAGATTGCAAGAGGGAAGTCGAACGTTGCATCAAGGACCTCGGCTTCCGTGGTGTGCAGATGGCGGCACATTATGGCAATCTCTACCTCGACGATGAGTCGTTCCGGCCCTACTTCAGCTTCCTCAATGATCTCGGTGTTCCCGTAGTCGTGCACCACACTCCACTTCCGGTTGACTACGGCTCCCTCCTGTCCTACACCAACCAGCGCCGTCAGTACGGCCGATGTGTGGCCCAGGCAACGGCTGTCGGGCGCGAGCTTTTCAGCGGTATGTTCGACGATTTTCCGAACCTTAAGCTGATTCATTCCATGCTGGGCGGCGGCTTCTTTGCCTATGTCGACATGCTGGTTCCTCCGCGCAAGGAAGAGTTCAAGGACGCGGTTGATCGGTTCGAGGTGCAGAGTAACCGGCTACGCAGTCAATTGAAGGAGAACATCTTCTTTGACGTGTCAGGTGCGCCGCAATGGGGTAAGGCACAACTCGAATGCGCGGTCAAGGTGATCGGGGGGCAAAACATTCTTTACGGAAGTTCGTATCCGATTCGCCAGGATTGGTACTTCCAGGGACTCGACTTTGTTCGTGCGCTGGATATTAGCGAGGAGGACAAGATCGCAATTCTCGGTGGCAATGCGATGCGTCTGTTCAAGCTGAACTAAGAATCCTTTAACCATCCGTTTGATAACCGGACGGCCTGAACCTGGGAAGTACATGCAACGATGAGCAACGCAGACTTTCGAAACAACCTGCTCTCTCCGGAGTCGCCGCGGATCTTGAGCGCCCGCGGGCTCGACCCCTATGACTATGCGAAACCGATTCTTAAAAGGCCAGACGCGCGGTTTCTCATCGACTCATGGATGGACCTATACTCGCAACCCTTTAAAGGGATCACCGCTAGTGGCGAAATCGAGAAGGATCTGTACGCGCTTGAGGACGAGGGGCTGGACCCCCAGCCGATCGTCGACGCCGGCTTGGCGCTTCTCGCCGCGCTAAGCGACGACGAGCGTAAGCGTATCCAGTATGGAATCAACGCGCACGAGTGGCGGAGTTGGTATAACCCGGAGTTCCCGATGAACTCGCATGGTCTGCGACTGGACTACGTTACGCCGCAAGTGCGTGAGGCAGTAGTGAACCTGATGCAAGCGAGTCTTGGTCCCGACGGCTATATGAAAACGGAACAGTGCCGATCTGCCAATCTGTACCTAGGCGAGCTCTATGACCTTCGCAACATCATGAATGAGTGGAGCTATCACTTCCTGCTTTACGGGACGCCATCTTCTGTTGAGCCGTGGGGATGGAGTATGTATGGCCACCATCTATCTGTCAACTGTTTCATACTTGGCAGGCAGTTGGTCATCTCTCCGGTGTTCCTGGGCTTCGAGCCGAACCTCGTCGACCGCGGAGAGAAAGGACGCTTCCGCTCGTTCCAGAAGGAAGAAGAACTTGGACTTGAGATGATTCGTTCGCTTTCTCCCAGCTTGCGTGAAAGAGTGATCACCTACAAGCTCATGATCGACCCTGCCATGCCCGAGGGCCGCTGGCACTTTGCTGATGAGCGACATCTGGGAGCCGCCTTCCGGGATAACCGCATCATCCCGTATGAAGGTGTCGTTGCAACGGAAATGTCGCTCGAACAGCAACAACTGATGCTGAAGGTCATCGAGAAGTTTCTTGAGTTTTTGCCGGACGGTCCACGCGCGGTACGGATGCGCCACGTAACATCTAAGCTTGAGCGAACATACTTCAGTTGGATTGGTGGTTACGGAGACGATGACCCATTCTATTACCGCATACAGAGCCCCGTGATCATGCTTGAGTTCGATCATCACAGCGGTGTGTGGCTTACCAATTCGAAACCAGCCAAATTCCATACTCACGTTATCGTCCGCACGCCGAATGGAAACGACTATGGGAAAGAACTACTTCGGTTGCACAATCTCGCGACTCACGGGAACGAGGATCGAATTGTCGAGGTGGACCGTGAACCGGTGCAATACGCTCACGTTCGTGAGAAGATCGCTTCTTTTGCGCCCGCGCAGCGAGCCGAGCATGATTTAAGCACCTCACAAAACGGAAACGGTCAATGAGCTTCTGGCGGGATTTTGCAAGTATTCGAGATTTGCAGCAATGCGGAGGAAATGCCAGATGGATTTAGGGATTCGAGGTCGGACGGCGTTCATATCCGCATCATCGCAGGGGCTTGGCTTTGCGTGCGCGGAGTCACTGGCACGGGAGGGAGTTTCTGTAAGGCTAAATGGCCGCAACGCAGAGAAACTTACCGGCGCAGGTGAGGAACTCCGCCGCCGGATCCCGGGGGCGGAAATAAACTCCATCGTCGCAGATCTATCCACAGAGGAAGGCAGGCGCACGATTCTCAGTGAGTGCCCTGAGGTCGACATCCTCGTGAACAACAATGCTGGTCCACCGCCAGGCAAGCTGGATGATTGGGATGAGGCCGCTTTGCTTACCGCGATGGGCGCAAACATGATCCCGGCTGTGCAACTCATGCGGGCCTATATTCCGGGGATGAAAGCCCGGAGATTCGGGCGAATCATCAACATCACCTCGGCGATGGTGAAGTCGCCGCATTACGAGATGGGACTATCAACTTCGGCGCGAGCCGCGCTCACCGCGATCAGCAAAGCCATCAGCACATCTGTAGTCGCTGATAACGTGACCATCAATAACCTCCTGCCGGAGCGCATCGACACGCCGCGACAGGAATTCATGGCCATGCGGATGATGGCGCAACACGCCGTCGATCGTGACGAAGCCCGCCGCCGTATCGCTGCAACGATCGCCGCGAAGCGACTGGGCCGCCCGGAGGAATTCGGAGATGCCTGCGCATTCTTATGTAGCGCGCAAGCCGGCTATATCTCCGGCCAGAATCTTCAGCTCGATGGTGGCTCTTACGAAGGACTGATCTGAGCCTCAACTGATGCGAGGTGAATGAATGATGGAAGCTGATGAAAGGGGTGCGGTACTCGAAGCCGAGCGCCGGCGGCAGGCCGCTTTGGTGGCTATTGATCTTGCAGAACTGGATAGGTTGTTCGCCGATGATCTGACGCACGTCCACAGCACTGGCCTCGTGCACGACAAAGCGCAGTTGTTGCGTCATATCGACGAGAAGCGTGCATTCATCTCCATTATGCGCGGGCCGTTGAATGTAAGACTTCACGGCGATATTGCGTTGATGACCGGTCCAATGACTAACCGCATGCGTTCAAAGGATGGAAGCGGTGAGATCGTGCTTGAAGGATTTGTGACCCAGGTTTTGCGGCGCACAGAAGACGGTTGGAAGTTCATCAGTTTTCAGCTTACTCCTGCCCGCGAGTCGTAAGGGCACCGTTTCTTGCAAATAAGCAGCTCAATGAAATTGAGTATCGAAGGGAAGAGGATGAAGCTTGTTCGTTTTACTGTAGGAGGGAGGACCCACGTCGGAAAAGTAGTCGACGATGCCGTAGTCGGTCTCTCAGGAATTGCTGGTGTTGGTCATTCGATGCGCCAACTGCTTGCGGCTCTTCCGGAACTCCGCACGTGGCTTGAAGCGGCAACCGGTCCTATTTTTCCTCTGGCCTCGGTGAAGCTTGAAGCACCGTGCGGCGATCCACAGAAATTCCTTGCTATCGGCATGAACTACAAGGCGCATGCCGAAGAGGCACGGGCCGCAGGTATCCCAATTCCGACCAGCCAGTTGTGGTTCAACAAACAGGTGTCCTGCGTGAGTGGCCCCTACGATCCGATTGAATTTCCGAAGGCAGTCGAGAAGCTTGATTACGAGATAGAACTCGGTGTGGTCATAGGCCGCAGGTGTAGGCGAGTCAAGGCGGTCGACGCGCGTTCTGTTATTGCGGGCTACCTGGTCACAAATGACGTCTCGGCACGCGATTGGCAGCATCGCTCCCCCACGTTTACGTTGGGCAAGTCGTTCGATACGCATGGTCCAATCGGGCCGTGGCTGACTACCGATGACGAGATTGCCGATCCGCTGGCGCTGGAAATGGTCTTGACGGTAAATGGACAGGAGCGTCAGCGCATGACGACCGGGGACATGATCTACAACATCTACGATCAGATCGAATATCTCTCGACAGTGATGACTTTGGAGCCCGGCGACATCCTTGCCACGGGAACTCCAGCGGGTGTTGGAGCTGCTTCCGGTCGATTGCTCAAGCCGGGCGATATTGTACGTGCCGAGATTCAAGCACTTGGGTATATCGAGAATCGAGTCGTCACCGAAGTATAGGCGATCGCGGGACTGAATCCGAGCATCAATTCTTACCGCGGTCCGAAAATGCTTGACATGTTAAGCAATGTGGCGTCAAGATGAACGAGATCCCGCTCTTTTTGAGAGGGCGAACTTCAGGAGTTCTGTCCATGGTAGGGTCTTGTTTTCGTCAATGCGTCCCGATCGACGGCACGGTGTACGGCGTCGCGCTGGATGGGGATGACCCTCTTGGCACGCATTCCGAACTCTTCAGCAGGCCGCCATACAATGCGGCTCCTGCAACCCCGGTTCTCTTTATCAAGCCTCGCAACACATTTCTGGCACACAACGGCATCGTACAGTTGCCGCGCTCCTTGGCGGAAGTAGAGGCGAATGCCGCCCTCGCAGTCGTTTTCGCCCGCGACACGCGTGGCGTCGCGGCGGCACAGGCACTTAGTGCGGTGGCGGGATACACGCTTGCGATCGACCTGGCTGAACCCGGCGCGGATTTCTTTCGTCCTCCGATTCGCGAAACGTGTCGGGACGGCTTCCTGCCGGTGGGTCCGGTGATCGTGTCCCGCGATGCCGTCGATATTGGCAATAGTTTATTGCGCCTTGAAATCGACGGCCGCGAAGCTGCATCACTGAGCCTCGAGGGCAGCGACGAGCGCATTGCGAAGCTGATCGAGGAGGTCTCGGCATTCATGACTTTCCGGGCCGGCGATGTGTTGCTGGCAAGTCGCACGCCGCTGCGACCTTGCGCGAGGATCGGCAGCCGGATCTCCGCGGTACTCGATGGCATCGGACGACTGGATTGTTGTCTCGGATCGGAAGAAGAGGTCAAGCGATGAAGCATGCACGAATAGCATATCGTGGGGGCTTACGCACGGCCCTGGTCGAAGAAGATGACGAGTTGCTGCTCATGGCTGACGGACAGCGTGCTGGTTTCCACGAAGTGGTCTGGTTACCGCCGCTAGAGCCACGGACGGTGTTCGCGCTGGGCCTCAACTATGCGGATCATGCAACCGAGCTCAGCTTCAAGGCTCCTGAAAGACCGCTCATATTCCTCAAGGGGCCAAACACGTTTGTAGGGCACAACGGATACAGCCCATGCCCGGCGGATGTTCGGCAGATGCACTTCGAATGCGAGCTCGCCGTGGTAATCGGGCGTAAGGGTCGCCATCCGCCAGGAACAGGCTTACGACTATGTGGCTGGATACACGATTGCTAATGATTACGCGCTGCGGGAATACCTGGAAAACTACTACCGGCCCAATTTGAGGGTAAAAAACCGGGATTTTTGCACACCACTCGGTCCGTGGATGGTGGATGCAATGGATATTGCCGATCCGATGGCGCTTGGATTGCGGACCTTTGTCAACGGCGAGGCTGAACAGCACGGCAATACCCGCGATATGATCTTTGGGATCCCCGCGTTGATTGAGTATCTGTCGGATTTCATGACTCTGAGTCCTGGTGATCTGATCCTGACAGGGACGCCGAAAGGCGTCCGTTACCTGGAGCCAGGTGATGAAGTTATCACTGAAATTGACGGAATCGGGCGCTTGGCGAATACGATCATCCCTGAACCAAAGGGGAGAGGGCATGAGCTTCTGCTGGAATTAGAGGGTCTTTCCCAACGTCGCCCGGAACCCGCATCGTAGCTTTACATAATTCTAACTAGCCACCGCTTGAGGGCAACAAGATGCCGCATTGCATCGTCGAGTACACCGACAACCTCGGCCCGGACGCCGCCATTCAGGAACTTCTCGAGAAACTGGCCGCGAAGTTTCGTGACTCTAATGGCGTCTTTCCAACCGGCGGGATCCGCGTCCGTGCCATTCGCCTGAGTGAATACGTGGTCGCCGACGGCAAAGGGAATGATGCTTTCGTCAACGTCACCGCGAAGATCGGGCCGGGACGCGATCCTGACTTTAAGAAGCAGTTTTTCAAGCAGATGTTCGAGATGGTTAAGGAGCATTTCAAAGTGGTGTTTGCCACGCGGTCGTTTGCCCTGTCGCTCTACATTGAAGAGGCGGATGAAAGCGGCTCTTTCAAAGAAAACAACATCCATGCGCGTCTCAGGAGCCAAAAGTAGACGATGGCTTTCAACGATAACTCGATCATGAATCTGGCTTCCCGTCTTAACGAGGCTGAGAAGACACACGCTCAGATCCGCCAGTTCTCGCTGGAGTTTCCGGACATTACGATTGAGGACGCTTATGCCATCCAGGAGGAATGGGTTCGCCGCAAGATCGCAGAAGGGCGCAGGCCCATCGGCCACAAGATTGGGCTCACATCGCGGGCCATGCAGCGGTCATCCAACATCACCGAGCCAGACTACGGCGTGCTCCTTGATGACATGCTGTTCCAGGACGGCTTCGACATTCCCATTGAGCGCTTCATCGTACCGCGTGTCGAGGTTGAACTCGCGTTCATCCTCAAGGATCGTCTGAGCGGCCCCAATTGCACCATCTTTGATGTGTTGAAGGCGACGGACTACATCATCCCGGCGATCGAGATTATCGATGCGCGCATTCAGCAGATTGATCCTGAAACAAAGGTGACACGAAAGGTGTTCGATACAATTTCTGATAACGCCGCAAATGCTGGGCTGGTCATGGGTGGCCGCCCAGTGAGGCCTAATGAGGTCGACCTGAGATGGGTCGCGGCCATCCTTTACCGCAACGGGGTGGTAGAAGAGTCCGGAGTCGCCGCCGCAGTGCTCAATAATCCCGTGAACGGACCCGCGTGGCTGGCCAACAAGTTGCATCCGTATAGCGTTTCGCTTGAAGCGCGCGAAATCATCCTGGGTGGATCGTTCACAGCGCCTGTGCCTGCGCGGGCGGGTGATACATTCCACATCGACTACGGACCTCTTGGATCAATCGCCTGCCGCTTCACGGGAGGCCAAGCATGATCGACGTGATCGAAAATGGATTCAAGCAGGCTCTTTCCGCGGGCCAGGCGCAGATCGGACTCTGGACGAGTTTGGCGGACGCGTATGCCATCGAGATCGTGGCAAGCGCCGGCTATGACTGGCTGCTGATCGATGCCGAACACGGACCGAATGATTTGCGCTCCGTTCTCGAACAACTGCAGGCTGTGGCCGCGTACCTTACACATCCAGTGGTCCGGCTGCCGACGGACGATCCGGCCCTGATCAAACAGTACCTGGACATCGGCGCCCAAACCCTTTTGATCCCAATGGTCGAGAGCGAGGGACAGGCCAGACGGCTGGTGGCCGCCACGCGTTACGCACCCCAAGGCATGCGTGGCGTCGCCTCCGCGCGGGCGTCACGATGGGGAGCGGTGAGCGACTACTTCGAACGGGCCGGTGATAGTGTCTGTGTGATAGTCCAGGTAGAGACGGTAAAAGGCCTGGAGGGTCTTGACGAGATCATTGCCGTGCCCGGAGTCGACGGTGTCTTCATCGGCCCGTCGGATCTTGCCGCCTCGCTTGGTCATCTGGGGGATCCCGGGCATCCAGATGTTGTTGCTACGATAACAACCGCTATCGATCGCATTGTTCGTACGGGCAAGGCGGCAGGGATTCTAACGGCGGACAATGCGCTGGCTCTTACATACATTGAGCTGGGTGTTACGTTCTGTGCGGTCGGAATCGACACAATGATGCTGGCTCAGGCCGCACGTACGCTGGTGCGCAAATTCAAGCAGGACTTGCCCACGGTACAGCAGACCAAACCAGGCGCCACGTACTAACGAGTTAAGCCGGTTGGGAGCGGCTACCCGCACCTGCGGTAACTTCGATACCGGATTAAAAAAATAGAAGTTGCAGCAGATTCGGTCGGGGTACATTCTTATGGCCCAGAGATGTATGGGAGCGCAAAGCAGATGCCAACATTGGAATCAGTCGATCTGAACGACGCATCGTTGCTTCGGTCGCAGGCTTACATAGCTGGGGAATGGCGCGATGCCGATAATAGCGCAACGTTCGAAATTCGCAACCCCGCGAGCGGAGAGGCGGTCTCGACAGTACCGCTGATGGGGGCTACGGAGACGCGCCGCGGGATAGAAGCTGCAAGCGAAGCGTGGCCCGCGTGGCGCTCCCGGCCCGCTAAGGCCCGCGCGGCCGTGCTCCGTAAGTGGCACGAGTTGATGGTTGAAAACACCGATGATCTCGCGCACATTATGACGGCCGAGCAAGGCAAGCCTCTGGCGGAAGCGAAGGGCGAGATCCAGTACGCTGCATCGTTCCTCGAGTGGTTCGGTGAGGAAGCCAAGCGCATCTATGGCGATAACATTCCAAGCCCCACGGCGGACAAGCGCATTATCGTTTTGAAAGAATCGGTGGGCGTATGCGCGGCCATTACCCCTTGGAATTTTCCAGCTGCAATGATCACTCGCAAAGTCGGCCCCGCACTTGCGGCCGGGTGTCCGATCATTGTGAAACCGGCGGAAGCTACCCCGCTGACAGCGCTTGCGCTCGCTGAACTGGCCTCGCGTGCCGGGGTGCCGGCCGGGGTCCTCAGCATTATCACCGGTGAGCCGAAAAGCATCGGCTCCGAAATGACCAGCAACCCACTGGTACGAAAGCTGTCATTCACTGGATCGACCGCAATCGGCAGGCGGCTGATGGCGCAATGCGCGCCGACAGTGAAGAAGCTGTCGCTGGAACTCGGCGGCAACGCCCCCTTCATCGTCTTCGAGGATGCGGACCTCAATGCTGCCATCGAGGGCGCCATGGCATCGAAGTACCGCAACAGCGGCCAGACCTGTGTTTGCGCAAACCGGTTCTATGTGCACGAGCGCGTCTACGAAGCATTTGCCGAAAAGCTGTGCATCGCGGTGGAGACGTTGAAAGTAGGTCGCGGCACTGACGCAGGCGTCACGCAGGGTCCGCTCATCAACGAGGCCGCCGTGTGCAAAGTGGAATTGCATATCGAGGACGCACTCGCGAAGGGCGCGCGGATCGCGACAGGTGGGAGGCGACACCCGCTCGGCCGCACTTTCTTTGAACCGACGGTCCTGACGGGAGTGACCAGGGCCATGCGGCTGGCGGAGGAAGAAACATTCGGGCCGGTAGCTCCGCTGTTCAAGTTCTCCTCCGATCAGGAAGTGGTGCAGCTCGCGAATGACACGGAGTTCGGCTTGGCGGCCTATTTCTACAGCCGGGATGTGAGCCGCGCTTGGCGGATAGCGGAAGCGCTGGAGTATGGCATGGTGGGCATTAACACCGGCATCATTTCGAATGAGGTTGCGCCGTTTGGCGGGGTAAAGCAATCGGGTCTCGGGCGCGAGGGTTCGCACTACGGCCTTGATGAATACACCGTTCTAAAGTACATCTGTATGGGCGGTATTCAAAGTTCGTGAAATAACGTCCACATGACATATCGCCATCGTGCCACCATCCTGCGGAAGGGCATTGAGGTCCTTCCAAGTGCACGACCCCGAGGTAGAGCAATGAAACAAGAGTCATGGACGGAAATGGATGATTACATTTGCTCCCGGCTTGCGAGAGAAGATCTCGCCCTCAATGTTGCTCTCGAAGACAGCGTAAGGGCAGGTTTGCCGCCGGTCAACGTTCCACCTAATCAGGGAAAGTTCCTATACTTGCTGGCCAAGATCCGAGGAGCCCGGCGCATTCTCGAAATCGGTACTCTGGGGGGATACAGCACGATCTGGCTGGCTCGTGCTCTTCCCGCGGACGGCGTCGTTATATCCATCGAAGCGAAGACGGAACATGCAGCCGTGGCGAGGAAAAACATTCAATTTGCGAAGTTGTCACACAAGGTCTCGATCATAATCGGCAGGGCCGTAGAGACGCTCGAAAATCTGATCGAAGAGAAGGCCGAGCCGTTTGACTTCGTATTTATTGACGCGGACAAAGCCAATTATCCCCTGTATCTTCACATGGTGCTTGCACTTTCACGTGCAGGGACGGTGATCGTGTGTGACAACATCGTGCGGGATGGCAGAGTTGGAGATTTTACCTGCAACGCCTCTGATGTCACCGGCATACGTCAATACATCGACTTGGTTGCCGGTATGCCTCGTGTGGAAAGCACTGCACTGCAGACCGTCGGGTCGAAGGGATGGGATGGCTTCTGCATTTCACTGGTAACGGCTTGAGTTGGTTGCCTTCAGAATCCATGGCGACACAAGATGGAGCCTCGGTCCTGGAATATGTGCGCAACGTTGGGGGAGGTATCAAGGCATAGTCAGCTTCCATGGCGGACTTGAACTCGTGGGCAGCGACTGTAGCACAACGCCTCCCGGCGGAAGGGCCCTGATCCTGACCGGATTTGAAGACCCATTAGCCGAGGACTCCGTTCTGCTCGATCTTGAGCACAACCTGACGAATCGGGCGTTGAGTGGGAGGTAAACATCTACGGCCATACCATGCGAGGCCTCACGGTACCGGATTCGGACCGGGCGAACAAGCCACAGGCCCATAGCGTGTAGCCCGCAAAGTGAGCGCCGCTCCTGGGCGGCGATGCGTCTCTTTCTCGAAGAGATATTCTTCGCGTAAGAGCACGAATTTGTTGCATGTGGGCAACTAGCTTCGAGGTGAACCCCCTGGCAAAATCCGGGCTGTAATCTCGCCGCCCCTTCGCTTGCGGTCGAGATGGCAGCCAGGACGGGCTCCGGAAGGCCGTCGGTGGATGCTTCCAATGCTCTGAATCGAGCCTCGCTGCTTCGAACTAGCGAATATACTTGACCATATCTACTTAACATGTGTAGCATTTAAATTCATAACTGCGGTGGGGGTTCTTCGCACGGAGGCAAGGTCCTACCTCGAAGCCATCCCGCCGCCGGTTGTTTTTTAAAATCCAGGATTTCCTTGTAAAGAAGGAGTTGATTCAATGCGGATCAAAGACATTTTCGCAACCGACACATCAGCCGGACGCTTAAGCGCAGGGTTGTTTATCCTGCGTGTTCTGACCTGTCTGAGTTTGTTTTTGAATCATGGCGTGGAGAAGCTTGCCGGGTATTCGACCATGGTGCAACATTTCCCGGACCCAATCCATATAGGTGCTCACGCCAGTCTGGCATATGCGCTGATCACCGATGGCATTTGTTCCATACTTGTTATCTTCGGCCTTGCCACAAGGCCTGCGGCGGTCCTTATGCTAATCAACCTGCTGACTGCATTTTTCTTTGTCCATCACGCTGCATTCTTTGTCAAGAACTCTGGTACAGAGCTTATTGCTGTGTACTTCGTCGTACTTACTTCGTTGATCTTCACTGGTCCGGGGCGCTTCAGTATCGATGCGTGCATTGGACGCTCCGATCGGCATCCGAATGGCGCTGAAGCCGTGAAGTCCGATATAAGCCGCGCAGTGAGCGTCTGAGGGACATAAACACGACCGTCCTGTCCACCTGGAATATGGCCCACAAGCG
>Ga0210397_10001015_pt1 | contig 18275 bp, 16 predicted proteins | sample IncBWH2OmetaG_FD_160126 | JGI IMG/M metagenome (GOLD analysis project Ga0210397, IMG submission 160126) | Forest soil microbial communities from Barre Woods Harvard Forest LTER site, Petersham, Massachusetts, United States - Inc-BW-H-2-O ...
AAGACTACGAGGAAACAATAGATTTTACGGAAGATGTGAATGATAACTGGAAAGCCTTATTGAAAGAAGCTGATGCAGAAGTAAATAAAAAACATGTCCCTAAAAAGAAAAAAAAGAAGTAAGTCAGATTTTAGTTGAAATGGTAAATATGTAATAATTAGGTCTTTTTATATAAAAAACCATTTACAAGGTTTTCTACATTTGCATATAACAAATGGTTTAGTTTATTTTAGTAACTAATTTAATCGTAAAAATATGAAAAAGGTAATATCATGTGTAGTTCTGGCTTGCTCTTTATTTGCAGGTACAGCTTCATTTGCTCAGTTAAAGAATGCAGGCCAAGCTGCAGCAACCAAAAAAGGAGATATGATTTTTGATATTGGAGTAGGATTCATTGGAAATGAATATAGCTACAGTTCTAATTATAACTATAACAACAGCAATAATGGCTTTCAGCTTCCTACTTTTTCAGTAGCATTACAAAAAGCTTTTTGGGATGATATTACTATTGGAGGTCAGATTTCTTTGAATGGAGGAGGAACTACATATGGTGATTATTATCAAGGGGATGGGTATTATCAGAAAAATATTAAGAATTCACACATGACATCTTATTTTACTGCGAGAGGTGAATATCACTTCAATCGTTTAATCGGATTGGATCCTAAATTTGATTTATATGCTGGTGCATTGTTAGGTTTTTCTATTACTAATGAAGTGCATAGATATGATGAAGGTTACGATGGTAGTAATGGTGGAAACCCTTGGGGACCGAATACTAAAAAATCAAGCAGTATAAATGCTAATCCGGTTATTGGACCATTCGGTGGTTTCCGTTACTACTTTGCAAAAAATGTTGGTGTATACGGTGAAGCAGGCTGGGCAATTACTGCGGTTCGCGGCGGACTTGTATGGAGATTCTAATTCACTTATAAATCATTTTAAAAACAGTCCCGCTGATATAAAGCGGGACTGTTTTTTTTATTCCGTTTGGTACATGAGCATGAAGGAAATGAATACTATTATTTATTCGAATCTGATAAAACAATATCCCGGTAAAAGAACTATTATTACCGGAGCCGGGAGTGGTCTGGGATTGGAGCTTACAAAATCATTATTGAATGATGGCTGGGCCGTTTGTGCCTTGGATATTTCTGTTACTGCATTGGAAAATATATCAGGTTCAAATTTATTTATACATCAGCTGGATGTAACAGATCGAAAAGCATTAAAAGATACGGTAGAAGATTTTTGTACCGTACATAAAGGGATTGATATTCTGTTTAATAATGCAGGCGTCGGTGAAGGTACCTTGTTTAAAGATTATCCGCTCGAAAACTGGGATTGGATCATTGATATAAATCTAAAAGCAGTTATAGATGGAACACATTTTATATTGCCGTACATGTTAAAAGAAAATGCCGGTATAATTGTGAATATAGCAAGTATGGCTGGTATTGCGAATCTCCCTCGAATGAGCCCATATAACGTTACCAAGGCAGCCGTTATATCTTTATCAGAAACTCTTAATCATGAATTATCTAAAACGAATGTTCATGTAATTTGTGTGGCGCCCACGTTCTTTCAATCATCTATTATGCAGCACAGTAAAGGTGATCCCAAAGTGCTTGCTTCCGCAAAAGAAAAAGTAGCTGGGGCATCTTTAACAAGCAAGGAAGCGGCACACCTTCTGCTGAGTAATCTTCATAAAGGAAAAGAATTGATTCGTTTTCCATTTTCCGCTCATATCTTTTTTTATTTCAGAAGACTTTTCCCGTTCGTATATAAAAAATCAGTGAGGCGTTTTTTATTCAAGCAATAATAAAATATTGGATTAGAGTAAATTACTGGTAATTTTAGATAAACCAATAAACATGCTGCCGGCATATATGTATGATTGTTAAATTTCGTTTTGTTCCGAAAGATATTTTTGAAATTTCTAAATACAATATCTCATATTCATTGACAATAGTTTTTATTGCCGTTGTTCTTAAAGTAACAAACTATTATAATGATTGGGGAGTACCCGTTTCAATTACAGCAGTTTTAGGAACAGCGCTATCAATCTTATTAGGGTTTTCCAACGGCCAGGCATACGACCGCTGGTGGGAAGCAAGGAAGATTTGGGGAAGTATTGTGAATGATAGCAGAACGTTTTCCAAGCAAATTATTTCTTTTATACAATTTGAAGACGATCATCATCATAATGCAACGAGGGAGATCCGAAAGAAAATAATTTACCGCCATTTAGCATTCATTAATATGTTAAGGCTGCAACTAAGAGAAGAACAAAATCCTGAAAAAATCGGTGCTGTGTTAAACCAATTCCTTTCTGATGAAGAACACAATGCAGTTAAAGATAGTCACAACATAGCAACTCAATTAATAAAGAACCAATCGTTGGATATCCGGAAGATGTATGATAAAAAATTGCTGAATGATTTTATGTTTATTCAGCTTGATCAGACATTAAGCAATCTATATACGTATCAGGGACAGGCAGAGCGTATAAAGAAAACACCTTTTTTACCAACGTATCATTTTTTCTCAAAAGTCTTTTTGTATTTCTTTATTACTTTGTTGCCGTTTAGTTTGTTGTCTGGCGTTGATAAAGCTGCCACTACCTGGATTCTGTTACCGATAACTGTATTGATCGGTTGGGTATTTCACATGATCTATCTGAATGGGCATGTATACGCTTATCCGTTTGATAATACAGTATTTGACACACCCATGACATCTATCTGCAATACCATTGAAATTGATCTGAAAGAAATGCTGGGCGATGATTCTATTCCAGCCAAGGTTACGGCTCATAAAGGAATTCTGATGTGAAAAATAGGACAGCTTTAATGATCTCCCTTTGCATCATCATAAAAGCTGTCCAAAAAAATGTATGCTGTTAATACTGTTGCTTCTTTAATACCACACTTCTGTTTTCATCAAACGTACTATTTGTAATCGTACTGATTCGAAGTTGATGCGTATTAAATACCTGAGAATCGGGTTCAATGCTTTTTGTAATAAAAACGCTGCCACCGATAATACTGTTTCTGCCGATGATTGTATTTCCTCCGAGAATCGTGGTGCGGGCGTAGATAACAACGTTATCTTCAACGGTTGGATGTCGTTTTATCTCGGCCATAATTTTTGATACGTGTAATGCACCAAGAGTTACTCCTTGATAGATACAGACATTTTTCCCGATGATGCTTGTGGCACCGATAACAATTCCGGTTCCGTGATCAATTACAAAAGGCACACCAATCTTAGCGTTCGGGTGAATATCGATCCCTGTTTTACCATGTGCGTATTCACTCAGAATGCGGGGCAGGATAGGGATATTTAATTCAGTCAGCTGATGAGCAATTCTGTAAACGGTAATGGCATAAAATCCCGGATAAGAAACAATTACTTCATTCACACTGGTTGCTGCCGGATCAAATTCGTGGATCTTCGCAGCATCTTCTCGTAAATTTTGATAGATATTACCGAGCGCATTATAGAAGCTGGATACGGCTTGTATGATATCAATCTTATTGGCATCTAAATAGCTCAGCAAAATATTTTCCAGATCAATCTGATTCTTTTTTAATATTCCTTCGTACGATGATTGTTTGGGTAGGTGATTGCTGGGGAACAGAAACTGCACCAGATCACTCAACCAGATGATGGCATCATGAGAAGAAGGAGTTGCCTCCCATTCCGCATTATGGGTTTTTCGAAGTATATCTATAAGAGATTGTGTATTGATACTTTCTTTCATCGTTACGTTGGTTTAATGAGATAGCAGAACTTTATCGTACAGCACGTTTATGTCCACTTCGCAAACGGTAAAGTGTTTCAACAAGAACATCAATGTCTGAGCAGGTATTGTAAAAGGCCAGTGAAGGTCTTACCGTTGCTTCCAGGCCAAATCTTCTTAAGATAGGCTGTGCGCAGTGATGACCCGAACGTACAGCGATGCCTTCCTGATTAAGAGCTGCACCAACTTCTTCCGTTTTATATCCATCGAAAACAAAAGACAATACCGATGCTTTATCTTCTGCTGTACCGATTAAACGCAAGCCTGGGATGTCTTTTAATAATTTTGTTGCATATACCAGCAGATAATGTTCGTACTGATTAATTGCATCGATGCCTATCCGGCTTACATAATCCAGTGCAGCGCCTAAACCAACAGCATCAGCTATGTTTCCTGTACCTGCTTCAAAACGACCCGGAGCCTTGTGATACGTAGTATGCTCGAAAGTTACATCAACGATCATATTACCACCGCCTTGCCATGGATTTGTTTCGTTTAACAAGTCTTCTTTTCCATATACTACACCAATACCTGTTGGCCCGAATACTTTATGTCCGGAGAATACAAACCAATCACAATTCAGATGGCGTACATCTACGCGCATGTGCGAAATGGATTGTGCACCATCAACCAATACTTTTGCGCCGGCCTGATGCGCCAGTTCAACTATTTTTTTTGCTGGTGTTACTGTACCCAACGCATTTGATACCTGAGTGAACGAAACAAGTTTTGTTTTGGGCCCCAATAGTTTTGCATATTCATCTAATAGAATCTGTCCATCATCATCTACCGGAATCACACGTAATTTTAAACCTTTCCTCGCAGCTAATTGTTGCCACGGAATAATGTTTGCATGATGTTCCAGATGGCTCACAATAATTTCATCGCCGGCCTGCAGGTTTTGTTCGCCCCAGCTTTTTGCTATCAGGTTAATGGCTTCTGTGGCACCGCGCACAAAGATGATCTCATTTACAGAACCTGCATTGATAAACGTTTGCACTTTCTGACGCGCACTCTCGTATGCATCCGTTGCACGTGCAGCTAAGTCGTGGGCTGCACGGTGAATGTTCGAATTTTCATGCTCGTAAAAATAACTGATGCGATCGATTACCTGCTTCGGTTTCTGTGTAGTGGCTGCATTATCTAACCAAATCAATGGCTTGCCGTTTACACGTTCCTGCAAAATCGGGAAATCTTTTTTGATCAGATTTACATCAAACGGTTTTGATAAAATACCACTTGGTGTATGAACATCTTTAACGGATGTATTTGAGTGGTGCTGATTTACTTTTTCATTTATTCCATGAGGTCTGGTTTCGGAAAGAAAGTAAAAAGAAGAATCACTTATCTGTGGAATTTGCGGACTAAGTTCAAGCGTAGTAATGGATGATAGAATACTTGTAAGGTCATTGCCATATACCTGCTCATTTGCATTTGGCAGTTTTTCAATATGCTGACCGTGTTGCAAAGCAGAAGGCGAAATGCCATTTCCTGAAAGTGATGCCGGAATTCCTCTGTTCTCATATTTCGGTTCTGCAAAGCTTGTCTGCGGATTCGAAGCATTTACCGCATTGCCCTGCTCTATTGATGAAGGAATATTGCTGCTTCCACCGCGATATTCACCTGGCAGAAAATTGTGCAGATTATTTACATCAATTGAAGGAGTATGCTGAAGAACAGAAGGAGATATACCAATGCCGCTAACAGCGGGAGATGCCTGTTGCGTTTCCCAGCTGTTCGGATTTTGTAGAGCCGTTTGCGGATCATTTATATTGAATCTTTCAATCTGACCATATCCTGCATCATTTCCTGTACTATTTAATTTTTCACGTAATGTTGCTGCACTCGGAAAATTTCCCGGAAGTGCCAAAAACAATTCGTTCGCTAACTTTTCAAGAGAACTTACATCCGGTAAGTTATTTGAATTAATATTTGTACTCATGGTAGTTTGTGATTTCAACATCTTCCAGTACAGCAATAGCGTCGTCAACCAATACAGCTAAAGAACAATACAGCGATACTAAATACGATGCAATTGCTTTATCATTGATGCCCATAAAGCGAACAGCTAAACCCGGAGACTGTTCGCCCGGTAAGCCTGGTTGATAAAGACCTACAACACCCTGGCGGCTTTCACCTGTGCGTAATAACAAGATTTTCGTTTTGCCATTTTCGATTGGTAATTTATCTGAAGGGATCAATGGAATACCTCTCCAAGTAATGAATTGAGAACCGAATAGAGAAACGGTTGGAGGCGGAACACCTCTGCGGGTACACTCACGGCCGAATGCAGCAATTGCTAAGGGATGTAATAAAAAGAAACCAGGTTCTTTCCATACTTTGGTAATCAACTCGTCAAAGTCGTCCGGAGTAGGGGCGCCTACGCGTGTTTTAATACGTTGTGTAGGAGCAACACTTACCAATAAACCATATTCTTTGTTATTGATCAATTCACTTTCCTGACGTTCTTTAATGCTTTCAATGGTAAGCCTTAATTGTTCGCTGATCTGGTTGTATGGTTTGCTGTAAAGATCCGATACACGCGTATGTACATCAAGTACTGTGTTTACTGCACTCAGGTTATATTCACGTGGGTTTTCCACGTAATCAATAAATGTATGCGGTAATTCACGCTCGTCTCTTCCTGAACAATCTACTTCAGCCACACTACCGTCTTTCACTTTGTTTAAGCGGTACACACCAGATTCTACAGGAATCCAGTTTAATAAATGTGTTAACCATCTTGGTGTAATGGCAACCATTTGTGGTACTGTTCTGGTGGCAATAGCCAATTGCCTTGCGGCTACATCACCAAGTGCGGTTTGTTTGTTAAAGTCTGACATTGTAATTTTTTTATGATTTAAAGATAATTGATTCAAATGTATATATATTATATTAAATCTACCAAGTTAGTAGTGTATTATTTTATTTTCAGAAATAACCAATAAAAAGTTTGTTTTTAAGGAATGAGAAGTGTTTTTATGAATTCCAATTCAAATGAAAGGGAAGGGTTGAGAAATTGCCAAATAATATATGGCTATAAAATGAAAATGCCAATCAAAAATATTTTTGCACTTTTTATATATAAAGAGCTATTGCCGGATAAGCAATAGCTCTTTTATAGTGACGGAGAATTTATCTATCGGGAATATGTGTTTCTTTATTATACTAAATAAATACCATCTTCTTCCAGTCTGATAAGACCCTGCTTGTATAATCCCCCAATAGCTTTTTTAAAGTTCTTTTTACTCATTTGCAAACGGAACATGATTTCTTCTGAATCACTTTTATCAGTAAGTTTCAAAACACCATTTGCATTTCTTAATTTATTCAGGATAAATTCTGCAGATGCTTCAACCTGTTCGTAACCCAGCTTCTGAAGACTTACATCTATTTTACCTTCTTCCCGAATATTTTTAATATAACCTTCAACTTTGTCGCCGATAGAAATATAGGTAAACAAATCGTTGTGATAAATAACACCTTTGTATGTATTGTTTATAATTACATTTACACCAAGGTCGCTGGTATAACATATCAGAAGATTCACTTTTTCACCTACTTCAAGTTTGATATGTTGCTTTTCAATGAAACTCTCAATCTTGCTTGATGCGGCCAGCCTTCCGGTACGTTCGTCTAAATATAAATAAACAGGATAACGTTTTCCGACTTCCATTTTTTTACCTTGTTCGCGGAAAGGAACAAGTAAATCTTTTTCAAGTCCCCAGTCCAGAAAGGCCCCGACATTATTGACATCTTTAACTGTCAGGCAAGCAAATTCATGAAGTTTGATTTTTGGCTCAAGATTAGTTGCAATCAAGCGGTCTTCTGAATCTTTATATATAAATACATCTATGGAATCATCTACATTAAAATCTTCGGGTACATATTTATTAGGTAATAATACTTCTTCGCCTTCGTCGTTACCCAGGTACATGCCAACACTCGTCATACGAAGAGCTTTTAAAATATTATTTTTTCCAACTTCAATCATGGGTAGTTTATTATTTTGATTTCAAAATTAACCCTTTATTTACATATATAGTAGCTTTATATAAGAAGTGGAAGATGAAAGAAAAATGTTTACACCTGATTTAACATTCAAGTAAACTCAATTCATCATACTCAACTGATTTAGTGATAACAGCATATAGATATGTTAGTTATTTTATTTCTTTTGAGAGATTAATTTATACGGATTTTAAAATTATTCTCTTTGAATGTCAGTTATTTATAATTTAATCTCTATTAATTAGATAGAGATAGTTGTTTTATTGAATTAAACTCGTACCTTTACATTCAGTTAATGCTTACACAAGCAATTAATTTATAAAGAATAGGGAAGAGCGCAGGCTCCGTGAACCTATAGCAACCTTCTTTTAAAAGAAGAAACGGTGCTAAACCTGCCCAATAAAATAAATGGGAACTATAAATTAAACATTATGAAAAAACTACTTGTAATACCACAACAAGAGATTTTTACTGCCGGGTGCTGTTGAAATCCATCGCCTGATTAAAGGCAATCTTCTTCAATTAATTCTTCCAATTCTTAACAAACACAATCATGACAGCTATAACAATATCTGACCGTAACAATCATGCCTTTTCGGCAATAAATATATCTACTCAACCTGTTTCAAATAACGAACATTTGCTTGAGGTAGAAAAACAAATCGCATTTCTAGAAAGAGGTGTCAATGCTGTAGCAAAAAAATCATTTCGTTCAGCACGATTCTCATTAATAAAGAACCTGGTTTCGGGTAAGGGAGGAAATGTTTTAAGTTTTCAATCTAAATCTCACTGGGAGCAGGATGAAATTATTTACAAACGAAAAAATGTAAATATTTTTTATGCTGAAAATTATTCTTCAGATGAATGGGAAAATGTTTTGATTAAAAATAAGATCTCCATTGTATATGTTGGAACAATAGAGCAAAAGACTCTTGCTCTGATTGATTATGGTTATATAATAACCAAAGTACATGAAGCAAACGTGCCGGTTATCTTCGATAACACATACGGAGGTTTAGGACATATTTATACACCATTACTTGATGGTGCAGATTTTGTTTTAACGGATGTTTCAGCTATTCCATTATTTAAAAATAACCCAATTAAGGCATTTATTATAGAAGGAGTTAAAGGAATTATGCATTCAAATGAAGACGTACTTTTAGGTAAAAGTATATTAAGCAAATTGAAAAACAATCGTACTGTATCAAACAAGAATACGTACATACTTGCAGAAAGCGGAAACTATATTCAAAAGCTTTTGACAAAAGAGGCAGGTAAATACGGTGATTATTCCCGTACGGCAAACTATGTTGCACGGTGGTTGGATAATCAATCGGTAGTGATGGAAGTAAACTATGCAGGCTTAAAATCAGCTGCAAGTCACATTCATGCTGAGCTTTATTTCAAAGGCGGTTACGGTAATATATTAAAGTTCAGTTTATGGGATAATGAATATAGTTATTCTTTATTGAAAGGTTTTTTCAGATCAGAAAAACCAACAGGTATTTACATTAATACCGATAACGAAAAAAGAGAATTTATTGTAGAAGTAAAAACTGAAAATTATGCTTACGTACTACAGTTTTTCCAAAATGTGTTTTCTAATCTTAAACAGAATATTGACTTCAAAGAAAATTTAGTTCAGAGAAATTCTTTTAACAGTGCATTTGAATTTGAATTAAGACAGCTTTTGAAAAGACCTTCTTACAAAAGATATCTATAATATAAATAATTGTGGCAAAGTAATTAACCGTTGAACACATTATAAATATGATCTTTAATAATAAAAAATCTGAAAAGCGTACCATTTTTAATTTTCATGAAAAAGGTACAGGAGAAGCTATTATTTTCTTACATGGTTTGTTTGGTGAGCTTAGTAATTGGAAAGCGACCATTGATCATTTCAGTAAAAACTACCGTGTTATTGTACCTATTTTACCTATCTATGATGGTGCCATACAAAAAGATGGTTTAGATGGTTTAGTAAATTACCTGCATGATCTGGTAACTGAATTGAATATTGATCGGTTTAATTTAGTAGGTAATTCATTGGGCGGACAGGTTGCTATTTTATATTCGGTTGCTTATCCGGAGAAGGTAATACGTCTGGTATTAACAGGAAGTGCAGGTTTGTATGAAAGCACTATGGGCGCAAGTTACCCGAAGCGGGGAGACTATGCTTATATTGAAGACCGAGTTCGTTACACCTTTCATAATGATAAAATTGTAACGAAGAATTTAGTTGATCAGGTATTTGAAACTGTAAACGATGTGCGTAAATCCATTCGGGTAATTAAAATAGTTCGTTCTGCGAACGGTAATAATGTTTCAGAAGCTTTGAAACAGATTACCACGCCTACCTTACTTGTATGGGGAAGGCAGGATCGTATTACTCCGCTTGATGTTGCATACAGATTTAAAAAATTATTATCCGGTAATACTGAATTGCGCATTATCGAGGAATGTGGTCATGCACCAATGATGGAGCGTCCGGAGCAGTTTAATGAAGTATTGGAAAATTATTTCAATACGGAAACGTTCGCATACGCGCACGTAGGTTAATAAACATTCATGTAAGGCTCGGTTAAAACTTGTTTTAACCGAGCCTTTTATTTATTCTAATTTATAAAATTTATATGGCTATATATGCGTGGGGAATATTGGCCGCATTATTTTTTATTGCAATAGAAATTATACTTGCAAAGAAAATAACCGGTACTGTATTCAGTTATAAAAAAATCATCTCAAATCTTTCTATTGGTGCAGCAGAGCGTTTATTTAATATCTGGCTGGGAGGGATGTTCTATTTTGTATTCAGATATATTTACAATCATTTTGCTTTATTAGATATCGCTTCCAGTTGGTATAATTGGGTTGTACTATTGTTGCTGACAGATTTTATCTGGTATTGGTATCATCGTTCAGGTCATGAAATTAATATCCTATGGGCCTTTCATATTGTGCATCATCAAAGCGAAGACTTTAATTATACAACATCAACTCGCATAACAGTTTTTCAGGCAATTGTTCGAAATATATTTTGGTGCATCTTGCCTTTTATTGGCTTTCCACCGGAAATGATTATTATAACGCTGGTAATACATGGGGGATATTCGTTCTTCATTCACACAGAATTAGTAGGTAAGCTTGGTTGGATTGAGAAAGTATTTATAACACCTTCTCATCATCGGGTACATCATGCTTCTAATACAGAATATTTAGATAAGAATTACGGAGATATGTTTGTTTTCTGGGACAAGCTATTTGGTACGTTTAAAGAAGAGGATTTTAAACCGATATATGGTATCACAAAACCTTTAAAAACACACAGTTTTTTGTGGCAGCATTTTCACTATCTGCTGGAAATGTTGTATCGTTTTAATCATACAGCAGGTTTCAAAAATAAATTAAAAATCGTATTGGGCAAACCTGAAGTCATGTTGGGCGACGAAAGAGAAATTGTTGAAGCAAAGTGGCTGACAGAGATTCAACCTATATCTGTTATTGATCGGAGAACCGGGAGATACAAACGGTATATCAACATTCAATTCGCAGGCATGCTCATAGGTTTGATTCTGATCACTCTTTACAACGACGTGTTTACTGTAAGCAGTAATTTCTTTTTCAGTTTTATTCTGCTGCTCACACTTATAAATTGTTGTGCATTGCTGGAACAGAAAAAATGGATCTTTTTTGTAGAATATGTACGGATTATATTTTTACTGGAGTACATCGCACTTCAATTTAATGACTGGTATCATTTCCTGTTATGTAATGTGGTAGTATTGTTCTTTACACTTGCATATAATACACTAAAGAAAAAATACATGCAACTGGTATATCATTATTAAAAAAGAAGATATGAGGTATTTAAATACTCCCTGTCTTTTGAATTAAGAAATAATAGGATTTTGATGATTGAGCGGATCCAGATTCAGAATCCTTTTTAAATAGCTATATACCTCAGGTTCATTTTGCCTTAATTGATATGGCATTTCAAAGAAATATTCAATGCTTACAGCAAAAAATTCTTCTGAATTTGTGAATGCATAATCGCGCATAAAACCATGCTCAACAAAATTTCGGATTCGTTCAGTTGAATATTTATGAAAATCATGAAGCGCCTGTTTATCCATAAAGCAATGTTCCATATCATGCAGTGTTGCATCTTCTATTTTCAACGCATGCGCCATTTCGTGGAAACCAACGTGAATGCCATCATTTTTAATTCGTAAGCCTTCTGTAAAAGCGGCCCAAGATAACTTGATTACGCCATTTGATTGCACTTCACCTAGATGGTAACGTTGTGTGCTGCTCGAAAAATATTTATCCGGGTAAATGATAATCCGATGGAAATGCTCATAAATAGTAGGGAAGTGGCCAAATGAAATCTGACAGGCAGCAGCAGCAACCATCAATTTCATATCTTCTGTAACAATACATCCGTCTCTGCCTTCAAAACTTTTTTTGCTGATGAAATATTTTACACTGCATTCGAACTTTCTTTTTAAAGAAGGTTTCATGTTTTTATAAAAAGGAATTTTATAATCCAGCGATGCCCGCTCCTGATAGTTTAATGTATATTTTATCATGATGTACCGATCAAATAAAAAGTTCGCTGCTGTTGTTACAACTTTGAAGACTGAAAAACCGAGAATGGCGAAGACGATCCAAAAGATGACTATAAATCCCAATACACTTGATATGATAAATTCATTATTCCGTGTTATTTCTTCCATGAAATTAATTTAAGATATAGTAAATTATTTAACTGCTGTTGTTAATATTTCAATCATTGGTGCTATTTTTAATAAGCACTCTTCGTATTCTGTAGCACCATCAGCATAGGAAGTAATGGCACTTCCTGCTTCCATAAAGATTTCTTTTGTTATATGATTGTAAAAGATGCTCCGGATCAATACATTAAAATCAAAATTATCATCCGGATCCATATAGCCGACCGTACCGGAAAACGGTCCGCGTGAAACGGCTTCTATCTGATCGATAAACTTCATTACGCTTATTTTAGGCGCACCTGTCATGCTGCCCATAGGGTATGCATATTTGATAACATCAATGGCAGTAAAAGCTGGATCTATCGTTGATTGTACTGTTGAAATTAATTGGTGCACATTCGGGAATGTATAAATACCACTGAGTTCAGGTACGTGTACACTCCCAGGTAATGCCGTACGGGATAAATCATTTCGTACCAGATCTACGATCATTGTATTCTCTGACTGTTCTTTTTCAGAAGTTTGCAATTGTCTGATCAAAGCTTCATCTTCTTCGGTGCTTTTACCTCGTTTGCTTGTACCTTTAATGGGTTGTGAGATGATTGACGATCCGGTCTTTTTGATAAAACGTTCAGGCGAAGCAGATAAAATATATGCATCGTCCAGTTTTAAAAAAGCAGAAAAAGGCATCGGAATCTTTTTATTCAGTTGCAGATATATAGCCGAAGCATTTATAGTACCACTGCCTTTAAAAGGTATACAATAATTTATTTCGTAGGCATTTCCTTCCCGAATGAATTTCTGAATATGTTCAAAATCTTTCAAGTAGGTTTCTTTTGAAACAAGATGCTTGATCGTAATGTCTGTTATTGACTGGTATTCAGTAGTAAAGGAAGATTCAATTTCATTAATAAGATTCTGTCCGTTGCCTTTGTGTATCTCAATTGTTTCGCTTGAAATTTCCCATACATGTTGCGGAATTATAAACGTCGCCGGACTAGATTTAATGCCTGCTTCTTTAGCCGATGTCAGCTCTTCAACACTGTTTTTACTGTCGTAGGATGCGAAAATAAACAACCAGTCTTTCGGGTAGTGTGCCCGTATTTCCTTCCATGCGTCAAATACCAACTCACTTTTTTCCGGTTGTACACATACTTCAGAGCCAAATGCGATCAGATGCCGGAATGCTTTTTGCGGGTAGTTAGCGTATTGATTGGGATTTAGATATATAATTTTATCGTACCTGTTCTCAAGCCACGGCAATGCTTTTTCAATAAATGATTCAGAAGAACTATGTAATGATATTGTGTTCATTTAAGGTCGTTCAAGGCTATTTTGGCTTTCTGTTCAATGCTATTCTCATACTCGTGATTTTTATATGCAATCGCCATATTGAAATAATGCCTTGCCTGATCTGTATTTTTTAATTCGGCATAAATATAACCCAACTGCAGGGCAGAGTTGGGGGCAAAGTAGTAATTATTTTTATTATCACTGGAAAGAGAAATTACCTTCATATAATATTGTATGCTTTCATTTTCTTTACCGGATTTCTGGTACAAGCGGGCGGCCCGATAATAATATTCAATTTTGTCTTTCTTAGCGCTGAAATCGCTGAGGTTGGTTGCATGAAAGACACTATAGGCCTGATCGTATAAACCGCCGTCCGTGAATAAACGTAATTTTGCCAGCTGTTTATTCGGCAGTTCATTGCTTAAGGCTATTTTGTTTGCATACTTATCAGATTCATACGTTGTTTGACCTGTCAAAGGTATGTTGTGCCAGTAGTTCATAGCCACATCATTTTCGTCGGTTAACCAATACGATAAAAATAATTTATAGGTAGCATCCTTAATTAAATTTTTCCCCTTGAAAGAAGATAAAAACCGATTGAAGTAAAAACGGGATGCAACATATTTTCCGTGTTGTAATAACAGATCTCCGTGCAGATAATCAATGAAAGGCAGCGTGATGTAAGCATTCTCTACAGAAATATTTTCAATGATGTTTAATGCTTCTGTTGATTCAGAGTGTTTGCTTAATATAGCAGCATATATATAACCATATAGAATATTCGTTGGGTATTTTGCATATAATTGTTTCATTGATTCCATCTTAGAATCTCTGTTCAATATATATTGTTCGGTTAAAATCTTCATTAAAGAAGCTTCCTGATAGTAGATTGTTTTGCTGTCAATTACTTCCTGGATCATCTGCATACCTGTGTCTACATTGCCTTTAAATCCGAGGCTTGAGGCAATCCATGTGTGTGAATTTGGTATAGAACCGATTACAATATTTAACAACCCCAGAGATTTTTTTGTCGGAATAAAGGTCGGGTTCGTTTTTAGATTTTCATTTAACAGATTCAAGGCTTGCTTTGTATTTAGTGCCGCACCAACCTCGTCGTTGAATTTCATTTTGGCAAATGCCCATTGTAATTTAATTTCTGCCAGGCAAAATTTGTGGTACGGAGATGTTGATTGATTATTCGCTTCAACTAATTTTATATAAGCCGATTCAGCCGATTTTAATCGCTTGTAGAGGACTTCATCTTCTGAAAAAACAAGCTGTGTGGTTTCTGCAAGGGAGCGAAGATAAATAGCAATACCATTATGCGGATCCCGTTGTTGTTCCAGCGCAATGCGTTTAGTCGCGTCTGTAATTTTTAACTGTATAATTTCTTTATATGCAGTTTCTAATTCGGTATTGAAATAATAACTAGAGTAGGATGGGACGCTAAAAAATATACATAACAAAAAAGGGTGTATCCACGAATACACCCTTTTACTATTTAAATATTTGAAACAAGAACCCAATGAAATGTTTTCTTATTTTTTTACAGTTTCCATTACAAATTCTACATTTGCTAAGATACGACCACAGTGTTCGCACACGATGATTTTCTTTCTTTCGCGAATCTCTCCTTGACGTTGAGCCGGTACAGTGTTGAAGCAACCGCCGCAAGCACCACGTTTTACCGATACTACAGCAAGACCGTTACGGTAGTTGTTAACTAATTTCGTATAAGAATTCAATAAACGCTCTTCAATTTGTTTAGAAGCTTTTTCGCGTTCTTTGTTCAATTTAACTTCTTCTTCCTGACTCTCAGAAACAATTACTTCTAATTCCTGTTTCTTGTTTTCAAGATCTTTTCTACGCTCGCTTAGATTGTAATCTGTTTTCTTGATTTCTTCTTTTTTGAATTCTATCTGCTGTAGAGCTTCTTTAATTCTTTTTTCAGAAACCTGCATTTCCAATTGCTGCAGTTCAACTTCTTTACTGATCGCATCAAACTCGCGGTTATTACGCACGTTCTTTTGTTGCTCTTCGTATTTTTTTATAAGTTTTTCAGATTCCTTAATACTGTTTTTGAAGTTTTTAATGCTGTCTTCTAATGCAGTAATTTCACCTTCATGCTTGGTTAAACGGGTTTCATAACCAGCTAATTCATCTTCAAGGTCTCTTACTTCTTCAGGAAGATCTCCTCTTACTTTGATGATTTCATCTAACTTTGAGTCGATTGATTGAAGCTTGACTAGAGCATCTAATTTTTGAGCGATTGTAGATTGTTCCATTTACAGTTTATAGTAACCGATTGGGTTTGTATGAATACTCGATAAAACGACTGCAATATTAACGAATTTTTTTGTCAAAACATCCATTAAAAGTTCTTTTGTATGAATTTCACTTTCATAATGACCAATATCGCATACCAGAATACGGTCTTCGGCATCAAAAAAATCATGATATTTGAAATCTGCTGTTATTAAAACATCTGCTTTTGAGGCAATTGCGGTTTTTAATAAGAAACTTCCGGAACCACCGCATAGAGCTACTTTTTTTATTTCTCCTTGAAAAGCAGTCGTATACCGAATACAATTCAATGCCAATTTTGTGGATATGTAAGCCATAAAATCGTCTTTGCTCATGCTTTTTTCTAATTCGCCAATATATCCACTGCCAACTTCAGTATTTTTATTACCCAAAGCTATTATGTCGTAGGCAGGAACTTCGTAGGGATGCTGTTTTAGTAATGCAGAAACTACTTGTCTTTCCAGATAACTCGGATAAATGATTTCAATGCGGTTTTCTTCTACATGCTCCACCTTATTTGCTTCCCCGATAGTTGGCTTCGCCGATGTATTAGGCTTAAAAGAACCTGTACCGGTTACAGTATAACTACATTCGCTATAGTTGCCTATATTACCCGCCCCAGCAGCAAAAATACCTTGTAATACCTTATCTGTATCGGCTACAGGTACATAACTTATCAGTTTTGAAAGTAGCCCTTTTTTAGGAGAAAGAATTTGTGTGTTTATCAGGCCCAGTTTTTTTGCAAGTACACCACTTACACCATCCGCTATATTGTCTAAGTTCGTGTGTATCGCATAGATAGCTATATTGTTCTGAATAGCCTTGATTAGTAAGCGTTCAACATAATTGCTGCCGGTTATTTTCTTTAATCCTTTGAATATAACCGGATGATGCGCAACAATAAGATTATGGCCTTTTGCTATAGCTTCATCAACAACATCTTCTACCACATCCAGACATACAACTACGCCTGTACATGGTAGCTGTTTATCACCGATCAGCAAACCACAGTTATCATAATCTTCCTGATAGGCAAGTGGAGCTATTTGTTCTAAATAAGAAATAAGATCTGCGATACGTGGCATAAGATTTGTGAAAATGAACCTGACTTTGCAATTTGCTTCTAAAATTAATTAATAAGCAGGATAAATATAAGGTGATTTTTCTAAAGATTTTATTGTGGCCGTTTTCATTGTTATATGGAGGTATTACAGCCTTCAGGAATATATGCTATGATATGGGCTGGTTCAAAAGTTATGATGTACCTGTTGCTGTTATTTGTGTTGGTAATCTAAAAGCAGGAGGTACTGGAAAAACACCGGTTACACAGTATTTACTGAATATGTTTGCTGAAAAATATAAAACTGCTGTATTAAGCCGTGGCTATGGAAGAAGTACCAAAGGTTTTATATATGCTGACTCAGATTCAACAGCAAATGAGATTGGAGATGAACCGTTGCAGTTGTATAGCCATGCTACTGGTCGATATAGTGTTGTTGTCTGTGAAGACCGGGTTGAAGGAGTAAAGCAATTATTGTTGCGTATTCCGGATCTGCAGTTGGTTATTCTAGACGACGGCTATCAGCATAGAAGAATAAAACGTGATGTAAATTTACTTTTAACGGAATATAAGGATCCGTTTTTTGCTGACTGGGTATTACCTGCAGGAAGATTAAGGGAGTGTAGAAATGGTGCATCTAGAGCGGATGCAATTATTGTAACGAAAACTCCGGTTGGTTCAAAGCCGCTTGCCCCTGATTTTTTTCAGAAGTATACAAAAAGTAAAACTACGATTTCATATTCAGCTATAGCATACGGAATCTTTCGAAATCAGGAAGAAGAGTTGAGTGTTCAACAGCAAGAAAAAATTATTCTGGTAACAGGTATTGCAAACGCGAAACCTTTATTGGAATATCTGTATGATAAATCTATCGACATTGAACAGCATGTTTCGTTTAAAGATCATTATACGTATACCGAGGCTGATATTCACGCCATTGAAGAACTTAGTAAAAGTAATAGCGGACTTAAAATAATAACTACCGAAAAAGATTGGGTGAAAATAGTACCTTTGTTAAAGAAATTAAAGACTTCAGCTATATGGGGATATTTACCTATTGAAC
>Ga0210397_10001016_pt1 | contig 18271 bp, 16 predicted proteins | sample IncBWH2OmetaG_FD_160126 | JGI IMG/M metagenome (GOLD analysis project Ga0210397, IMG submission 160126) | Forest soil microbial communities from Barre Woods Harvard Forest LTER site, Petersham, Massachusetts, United States - Inc-BW-H-2-O ...
CGGCGAGGCCGTCGGCCGGTCGATGCGATTCTCGCTGATCTCGGTGCAAGTGGTTGTCCTGCTGGGTACGTTGGCGATCTACGGCGTCAACCCGAACTTCGCCCTCACCGTCTAGCCGCCCTAACGAAATCATCAACCAAAGCCATGGCAACCGTCGCCCAACACGTCGTCACCGCCCTGACGATCAGCGGAATCCAACGGGTCTACGGGGTTGCGGGCGACAGCCTCAACGGTTTCACCGACGCGATCCGCCGCTCGGATGCCATCACCTGGGAACCCGTCCGCCATGAGGAGACCGCCGCGTTCGCCGCGGCCGCCGACGCGGCGCTGACCGGTCAGCTTGCGGTGTGCGTGGGCAGCTGCGGGCCAGGCAACTTGCACCTGATCAACGGGCTCTACGACGCACAGCGCACTCGCGTTCCCGTGTTGGCTATCGCCGCACACATTCCGCTCGCTGAGGTCGGCTCGGGCTACTTTCAGGAAACCCATCCCCAGGAACTGTTCCGGGAATGCAGCGTCTATTGCGAACTGGTCATCAACGCCGAGATGGCGCCCCGCATCATCGAAATCGCGATGCGCGCCGCGGTGGAGGAGCGTGGGGTCGCGGTTGTCGTGGTTCCCGGCGAGGTGTTTTTGAGCCGGCTCGGCGAGGATGCGTGGAATATCCGACCAGTGTTGCCGACCCGTTCGGTGCTGCGTCCCGACGACGCGTCGCTGGCGCAGGCGGCTGACATCCTGAATGCCGGCGAGCGGGTCACGATCCTGGGCGGCGCCGGTGTCGCCGGTGCACACGATGAGTTGATCGCCCTGGCTGGCACACTGCACGCGCCGATCGTGCACGCGCTGCGCGGCAAGGAGCACATCGAGTACGACAACCCCTTCGACGTCGGCATGACTGGCCTGCTGGGCTTCGCGTCCGGGTACAAGGCGATCAAAGAGGCCGACGTGCTGCTGATGCTGGGCACCGACTTTCCTTATACGCAGTTCTATCCGGACAGCGCCAGGATCATTCAGGTCGATATCCGCGGCCGTCATCTGGGCCGACGGGTCCCGATCGAGCTGGGGATGGTCGGCACCGTCAAGGACACCCTCATCGCGCTGCAACCGCTGCTGCACCAGAAGCAGGACCGCGAACATCTTGACCGGGCGCTCAACCACTACCGGCGCACCCGCAAATCCCTGGATTCACTCGCTGTCAATGACCGTGACCGCACCCCGATCCGCCCGGAATATGTTGCAGGACTGGTAGATCGGCTCGCCAGTGATGACGCGGTGTTTACCTTCGATGTCGGCACGCCGGCGATCTGGGCGGCCCGCTACCTGACCATGAACGGCCGGCGCCAGCTCAGCGGATCCTTCACACACGGCACGATGGCCTGTGCGGTGCCGCACGCGATCGGCGCGCAGACCGCTTACCGGCACCGTCAGGTCGTCGCACTGGCTGGCGACGGCGGCCTGACGATGCTGTTCGGGGAACTGCTGACCTTGGTGCAGAACGGCCTGCCGGTCAAGGTCGTGGTGTTCAACAACTCGTCGCTCAATTTCGTCGAGCTGGAAATGAAAGCAGCCGGCATCGTCAACTTCGGTACCGACCTGCATAATCCGAATTTCGCCGCCGTCGCCGAGGCGATGGGGATCTTCGGTCGTCGTGTCGAACAGCCCGGAGACCTCGAGCGGGCGCTGGACGACGCGTTCGCTCACCACGGGCCCGCGCTCGTCGACGTCGTGGTCGCACGTCAAGAGTTGTCGATCCCGCCTGCGATCACCGCCGAGCAGGCAAAGGGCTTCACCCTGTACGCGATCCGGACAATCCTGGCCGGGCGCGCGGACGAATTGCTCGACCTGGTCACGACGAATGTTGCGCGCCGGATCCTGGATTGAGAGCATTTGCGAGCGCATGCTCCGTGCAAGAACAGCTGTCCCAACGATTTCATTACCGGAATAAGGAATGGAGGTCGGTCGCATGAGATGCGCTACGTCAAGGCTCCCGGTGAGGACGGTGTACCAATGAGCGAGCGTGACGACATAATCGCGCTCGTGTCAAGACATCTGGCGCTGTGGTCGGTGAAGGACGACGAACTTAGACTCAGCGAGATCAACGAAGTCTATGGCGAAGAGTTTGAGCTCATCGAGCCAACGGGACTGCCGTTGGGCCCCGGCCGGCTGGGACTCCACGAGCACATCGGCTTGCTGCAAAAGTTACTGGGGGACTACACCTTCGAAGTTGACGGCGATATCGACACCCACCACGGTTGGGCCACCTATGCGTGGGTCCAGCGTCCGCCGTACAACGGACGAACCGTCACTGGCCGCGAAGTCATCCACGTCGTTGATGGGCGGATCGTCTTTCTCTTCATGGTGATTCACGACCTTGACTTCCCTGAACCACCCGCTGGTGTTTCGAGTCAGGCCTGACCGCTATTCGACTAGATCGTTGCCGCCGCGCGGTGACTTCGGTATTCGAAGCCCACCGGGCCCCGGTCGGCGCCTGTGTTAAGCGTCGGATTCTCCTGATATAACCAGCGCTTTGAGCGCAGCCGTGGTTCGCGCGATGTGCTGCGACAACGCAGCCACCGCTGCCTCCTCGTCTCCGGACAAGGCCGCGGTCATGATGCCACGGTGCTCGGCTTGGAGATCGCGATCGACATCGTGTGCCCACGTTCGTGACCACATGCGATAGAGCTCTGCGTTGTCGCGCAGCGTGTTAGCGATCGCCCGCAGCCGCGTGCTTGCGCCACCGGCCACCAGCGAATGGTGATAGGCCCGATGCAAATCGAGCCATTCCGGATTGACATGAGCCGGATCGGAGTAGATCTCGGTGCGCTCCAGCCGATGAAGAGCGGCAACGACCTCCGCTTCCCATGCCACGCCGCCGTGGGTGATCGAATCACGCAAAGCCATTGACTCGATCTGGGTTCGAACGTTCGTCAGGTCGTCCAAATCGTTGACCGACAAGCCGACGACGCTGAAACCGCGTTGTGGATTGGCGACAACAAGATTCTGTTCCCCGAGCCGGGTCAAAGCCTCCCGCACAACCGACAGGCTGACGCCGAACCGGTTGCTCAGCTGGGCGATCTTGAGCTTGCTGCCAGGCTCTATTCGAGTGTTGAGGATGTCGACACGCAACGCTTCGTATACCTCACCGGTGCGGGTCGCCTTCGAGGCGGACATGTGCCTATTTTAGGGAGATATGCGATTTTCGCTAGAATGTCGATAATTATTGGTAGCGCGCGCCGAAAACGGTACCGTCCGCGATTACCGGTGTGGTCTTGGTCGCGCTCGACCGACGCCCGCGTGCGGAGGCGTCAGGTTCCGCCGGACTGCCCCACTCCGAAGCGCTACATTCGCCGGCTGCGCCGGGCGTGGGTACCCCGGTTTGACGGTTGCGCTGGCTGCCTCGGGGTGTATCGCCGACAGGCTGAACGGCATGTTTGGCCAGGCGGAGCCGTCAACTTCGCGGCTCCTCGGGGCTAAGGAATCGGGTGATTTCGGCTGCGGCTCGGTCGGGTTCATCGAATAGCACCATGTGGCCGGCGCCGGGGATCTCGGCCATTGTCGCGTGGGGGATGCGGCACGCCATCCAGCGAGCGTTGGCGACGGGAACGATCGGATCCCGGCTTCCGTGCAGCACCAATGTTTGCTGCTGGAGCCCTCCGAGCCACGGCTGGCTCGTCCATCCGGTGATGGCGTAAAGCTGTTGAAGGTAGCCCCTCAGGGTGGGTGGTGATGCCACACGTTGGTCGATGGAGGCCTGCAGTACGGCGCGATCGCGCGCGGTTCGGCCGCCCGCGATAACCGGGACGATCGCTGCGGCCAGCCGACGGTCGTAGTAGCGCGCCGGTGTCATCATCAGCCAGACGACGAGGGGGCTCGGGGGCCACGCCGGCCAGCCGGCGCTGGTGGCGGCCAGGATCAGCCGATTCACCATGGTGGGATGCCGATGGGCCAGCTCCTGCGCAACGACGCCGCCAAAGGAGCAGCCGAGCACGTCGGCACGCCCAACGCCGAGCTTGCACACCAACTCCGCGACGATGTTGGCGATGCCGCGCATCCGCAGCGGGACGCGGGGGACCGATGAGCGTCCGGCACCTGGAAGGTCAAAAGCGATGACGTCGCGCTGGGGAAGGTGGGCGAGCAGCGGGCCCCACATCTCCAGCGATGCACCCAGACCGTTGATGAGCAGCAGCGGGGCTCCGTCACCGCTGCGGTGCACCCGGAGGCGCACGCCGGAACACCGGATGTCCTGGGTGCTCATGCTTGGGCTCGCATCGCGGCGCGCGCGCCGTATTGGGCGTACCACTCAAGCGTGGCGACGTCGTCGACCGCTCCAAGCGCGACCGCGTCTTCAAGTCGGTGGCCTTGAAGCAGCCGCTTGACCGGCACCTCGAGCTTCTTGCCGGTGAGTGTGCGGGGGACCGCGGGCGCCTCGATGATCGCGTCGGGCACGTGACGTGGCGACGATCGGGCCCTGATTCGCGTGGTGATCATCGAACGCAATTCGTCGTCGAGGGTGGCGCCGGGGGCCATCACCACGAACAGCGGCATGTCGTAATCACCGTCGGCGCGCTCGACGCCGACGACCAGGCTGTCGGCCACCTGTGGGAATTGTTCGACGGCGGCATAGATCTCGGCCGATCCGATACGAACCCCTTGGCGGTTGAGCGTCGCGTCGGAGCGGCCGGATACGGTCACCGTTGCGCGGGGGGAGATCGTAATCCAATCGCCCTGACGCCAGACACCGGGGAAGAAGTCGAAGTATGAGTCGTGGTAGCGGCGGCCATCTTTGTCGTTCCACAGCTCGAGCGGCATCGACGGCATGGGTTCGGTGATTACGAACTCGCCGATTGTGTCGTGCTCGGCTACGCCGCTCGGGCTCCACGACTCGGCCTTGACGCCGAGACCGCGGGCGCTGATCTCGCCAGAGTAGACCGGCAGCAGCGGGTTTCCGCCGAAGTAGGCGGTGCACACCTCCGTCCCGCCGCAGATGGAGTCGATCCGGGTGGCCGGCGGCAGTTGCTGTTCAAGCCAATCCCAGCCGCCCGGCGCTAGCGGCGAGCCGGTCGGGATCACGGTGCGCAGTGCCGCTAGGGCGGCGTCGAGTTCGAGGCCGGCCTTTTGGCAGCCGGAGACGTAGGCGGACCCGATGCCCATGATCGTGGCGCCGGTCAGTCCCGCGATCGACCAGAGCGCGCCCTGGCGCGGATGCGCGGGGCTGCCGTTGTACAAGATTGGGGTCGCGCCGTGCAGCAAGCCTCCGACGAGGTAGTTCCACGCCATCCAGCTCGTCGAGGTGTGGAAGAAAAACCGATCGGTGGGACCGAGGTCGAGGCTGAGGCCCAGCGACTTGAGATGCTCGATGACGATGCCGCCGTGGCCGTGCACGAGCCCCTTCGGAATACCGGTTGTTCCCGACGAGAACAGCACCCACAGCGGATGGTCGAACGGCAGGGACGCAAACCTGGGTTCTCGCGGCGCGCCGATGATCTCGTCGAACGGCGCCGTCGCGGCATGGGCGGGGAACAGCGACCGGACCGTCACGGTCTCGACCAGCGAGGGCAGTGCTGTGCGGAGGTCCGCCAGGGTTGCGCGGCGGTCGTGGATGCGACCGCCGAATCGGTATCCGTCAACGCCGATGAGGACTTTCGGCTCGAGCTGGCCGAAGCGGTCCACGACGCTCTGGGTCCCGAAGTCGGGCCCGCACACACTCCACACGGCGCCCAGAGCGGTGGTGGCAAGCATCGCGACCACCGTCTCGGGGATGTTGGGCAAGTACCCGACGACGCGATCGCCCGGTTCGACCCCGATCGCTTGCAGCGCGGCAGCGCACGCGCCCACCTGGCCGCGCAGCGCTTCGGCGCTCAGGGTGCGCGGGCTGTGCGTCTCGTCGAGGTAGATAAGTGCGGCATCGGCGCGGCACGCACGCTCGAGGACCTGTTCGGCGTAGTTCAGCTGGGCACCGGGAAACCATGTCGCGCCGGGCATCTCGCGCGCCACCAGCGGAGTTTCAAACGGCGTCGGGGTTGACAGGCCGTAGAAGTGCCAGATCGCATCCCAGAAATCCTCGAGCCGGGTGATCGACCAGTCCCATAGCTCCTGGTAGCCGCCGACGGCCACGCCGCGGTTCTCGCGCAACCAGTCGATGAACCGCGTCAGGTTGGCGTGCGCGATGGCCGCGTCGCTGGGCTCCCAGATGATCCGCGGCGTGCTCACCGGTTCAGCCATGCGATGGCTCCAGGCCGCGCACGTAGGCGCCCGGTGCCGGCTCGATCACACGGAATTTGCGGCTTCCCAGGCTCGTCGGTGCTCGGCGGGTGTCGCCCGAGCGTTGGATCGCCCAATCGGCCCAGTGCTCCCACCAGGTGCCCGCAACCTTTTGGGCCTTGGCCTGCCATGCGTCGGGGTCGGGCTCGGGTTCGGGGCCGGTGAAAAAGTGCGCTTTCGGGTTGCCCGGCGGGTTGACGAGGCTGGCGATGTGCCCCGAGTAACTCAGCACGAAGGTGCTCTGACCTCCGAGCAGCTGGGTGCTGCGGTAACAACCCTTCCACGGGGTCAGGTGGTCGGCTACCGCGCCGGTGACATAGGTCTCGACGGTGACTTTGCCGAGGTCCACGGGGGTGCCCAGTACCGTGAACGCGCCCGGATTGACCAGGGTGTTGTCCTGGAAGACTTCGAGGAATTGCCGGTGCAGCGCCGCGGGCAGGTTGGTCGGGTCGGAATTCCACGCCAGGATGTCGAACACCGGCGGTTGCTTACCCAACAGGTAGTTGTTCACCCAGTAGTTCCAGACGAGTTCGTTAGGACGCAGCCAGCTGAACACCGATCCCAGGCTGCGCCCGTCCAGCCCGCGCCGCATTTGCGACCGGCCGCGCGCGGTGGCCATCAGCGGTGCGGTATTGAACAGCCCGACCGTCGTCGGCACCGAAAAGTCCAGCAGCGTAACGCCGAGCGTCGCGGTCGCGACCCGCTCATCGCCGGCGTGCGCCAGGTGGTTGAGCACCGTGGCGGTGAGGATCCCCCCGGCGCACATCCCGATCACGTTGACGTCATCGCTATGCGCCGTGTCGCGGGCGACGTCGATCGCTCTCAGCGCCGCGGCCGCATAGGTATCGAAGTCCCAATCGGCGTGGCGCCCATCGGGATTGCGCCAGCTGATCAGAAAGCAGGTTATCCCTCGGCTGACGGTGTACTCGATGAAGCTGCGCCCGGGCGCAAGGTCCATGAAGTAGTACTTGTTGATCTGCGGCGGGATCACCACCAGCGGCCGGATGTGCACCTCCGGCGTCGAGGGCGCGAACTGGAGCACCTCACAGACCTCGTCACGGTAGATCACCGCGCCGGGAGATGCTGCCAGATCCTTACCGATCACGAACGCATCACGCCGGACCTGCGCGGGCATGCCACCGTTGTGGCGCTGGTCGTCGATGAAATTGCGCAGGCCGGAGACGAGGCTGCCGCCGCCGGTCTCGATCGCACGTTTGAGAGCCGCCGGATTACCCAGGAACGTGTTCGTGGGAGCGGCGGCGCTCACCGCCATCCCCATGAAGAACCGCGCGCGCTCTTCGGCGCGCCAGTCCAGATTGGCGGAGCTGACCATCGCCTCCATCGATTCCGCCCAGGCCAGGTAGTACTGCATCACCCGCCGGTACAGCCGGTTGTCCTGCCAGGTCGCGTCGGCGAACCGCCAGTCCTTGCGATCCGGCGCGATCGTGGAACGACCGACAGTGATCCGCGCGGTCTCGGCGGCCAACCCAGCCGCCCGACTCAGCGACCCGCGACTGCGCCGCGCGGTCTTCCAGATCGAGCGGCCGACGTCGCCGAGGCGCACCGTGCCCAGCGGCTCAGCCCCGTCCACCGCTGCAGGAGTCAATTCCCAGGCGTCAACCATGGGTTCATATAGTAGTATGAAAAAAAGATTTTATCGATTAAATCGATGTTTTTGACTGGTCCACGGAGGCGCCATGACCAGCGTGTACGACGCCGACTACCGGCATCGACGCACCGTGCACCTGGCGTCGGTCCGTCGGGACGCAGCCGCGGTCCGCGGCGGTGACCAGAGCTGATCTACCAGCAGGAGGTAACCCATCATGACCACCTTGGACGCCGAACAGCAGGATGCCCTCTGGCATGGGGCCGGCCGCAAGCTGCGCGGCAGAGTGGCTTTCGTGACTGGAGGAACGCGCGGTATCGGCGCGGCGATTTGTCATAGTTTGGGCACCCAGCTCGCCACCGTCGCCGCCGGTTACGCGCGCAACAGCGCGCATGCCAAGGAATTCGCCGATGATTTCGCGCAGCAGCACGGCGTGCGCCCCAGCCTGCACCAGGGCAACGTCGGCTCCGCCGAGGACTGCCGACGTACCCTCGCCGAGGTCATCGACCAACACGGCCGGCTCGACATCCTGGTCAACAACGCCGGCATTACCATCGACCGGACCGTGGCGACGATGACCGACGAGGACTGGTACACGGTGTTGGCGGTCAACCTCTCCGGCGCGTTCTTCATGTCCCAGGCGGCCCTGGCCCACATGGTCGCGCGCGGCAGCGGTCGGATCATCAACGTCTCCTCGCTCGTCGGCGAGACCGGCAACATCGGCCAGGCCAACTACTCCGCCTCGAAATCGGGACTGTTCGGGCTGACCAAGACCCTTGCCCGGGAGGCCGCCTACCAGCTGGCCAAGGCCGGCAAGAACACCGAAGACGGCATTGGGCTCACCGTCAACACCGTCACCCCAGGCTTGATCGCCACCGAAATGGCCGCCGCGGTTCCGGACAAAGTCATCGAGAAGCTTAAGAAGCAGATCCCCGTCGGCCGCCTCGGGCAGCCCGAGGAAATCGCCCGCGTGGTGCACTTTCTTGCCGCCGACGCCTCCTCGTACATCACCGGCCAGATCTGGGGTGTCAACGGCGGAATGGATATGTGACCCAGAAACCCCGCGAAGCGCTGCAGACCGTCAGAGACGCGTTTCTATCGTGTCCCGCCTAAACTGCGAAACTCATGGCGAGCAGGTTTTTCGACCGCGGCACCGCCGATCGCTCGCCGCCGCAGCAGATTTCGTCGGATCGCTCGTTTGAGAAGTGTCGTCTCACCGCAGGCGCGCTCCGCCTACTGAAGCCCGCCCGACGAACGCCTCTTCGACCTCGGCGCACCCACGACCCAGCCTTTCGACCAGTGAGGGTGTAGCGTGAGGGATGTTGGTACTCCCAGCCGATCCGGAATGGCTCAGTTTCTGACGCTGATCTGCCCGAGCATCCGCTCAAGCCGGACACACCGTTTTTACCGTTCAGTCGGGATGATTTTGAATGCTCCATCGTTGTTTCAGCCGTTAATTGCTCCCTTTGGAATGCAACACTTTTCGTACATGCCGAGCTTTGGCATCCTCGGCACCTACTTGCCGACACCATGCGGTCTGGCGACCTTTAGCGCGGCCTTGGCAGGCGAATTGACAGCTAGAGGCGCCAACATCAATGTCGTGCGCATCGCCGACGGTGACGTCTCCGACGAGCCCAACGTCGCCGGCGAGCTCGTCAACGGCTCGGCTTCGTCCGTAGCGGCAACCTCCGAGCTCCTCAACCAGAGCGACGTCGCCGTCATCCAGCACGAGTACGGCATCTATGGCGGTCCCGACGGAGATGAAGTCGTCCAGATAATGGCCGGATTGCGCGTCCCGTCGATCGTCGTCGTTCACACGGTGCTCAAACATCCGACACGACACCAACATTCGGTGCTCGAATCGGTGATGGCATTGGCCGATCAAGTGGTCGTGATGTCGGAGGTGGCCCGCCAACGCCTGTGCGCAGGCTTCGCCGTCGACCTCGACAAGGTCACCACCATTCCGCACGGCGCGGCACTCCCCAGCACCAACGGCGTGCAACATCCCGACCGGCCGACCATCTTGACCTGGGGCCTGCTGGGACCGGGCAAGGGCATCGAGCGGGTCATCGACGCCATGGCTTCGCTCAAGAACCTGCCCGGCCCGCCGCGGTACATCATCGCCGGCCGCACTCACCCCAAGGTCCTCGCCGCGCAGGGGGAAAGGTATCGCGAAGCACTTGTCGCGCAGGCGAAACGCCTCGGCGTCGCCGATTCGGTGTCCTTCGACGCCGTGTACCGCGCCCCCGAAGAGCTCACCGCGCATATCCAGACGGCTACCGTCGTCGTCCTGCCCTACGACTCGAAGGACCAGGTCACCTCCGGTGTGCTGGTCGACTCCCTCGCGAGTGGCCGCCCGATCGTCGCCACCGCTTTCCCGCACGCGGTCGAGCTCCTCGGCAGCGGCGCGGGCACCGTCGTCGCTCACGACGATCCCGACGCACTGGTCGCAGCGCTGCGCCAGCTGTTGACCGATCCGCGCGTCGCCGACTCCATGGCCACCGAAGCCCGCGGGCTGGCCCCGACGATCGCCTGGTCCGTCGTCGCGAACGCCTACGTCGGCGTGGCGCAACGGCTGCTGGTCACTCAATCGGCACTGACGTGACCAGCGCCGCGCCCACCTCGGTGTTCGCGCATCTGTTGCGAATGACGGACCATCGCGCCACCTTCGAGCACGCCTGCTTGACCGAGCCCCGCCGTGACCACGGGTACTGCACCGACGATATGGCCAGGGTGCTCGTCGTCGCCAGCCGCGAGCCCGACGCACCGGGTGCCGTGAAGGGCCTCGCGCGCAAGGCCCTGCAGTTCTTGAACGACGCCCAGTCCTACAACGGCTCCTGCCGCAACCGGATGGACAGCGCCGGAAATTGGACCGACCAGCCCACCACGGACGACCACTGGGGCCGGTGCATCTGGGGGCTCGGCACCGCCGCCGCCCACAGCGGCGTCAGCCTGGTGCGCCGACTGGCCGTGATTCAGTTCGAGCGCGCTGCCAAGGCCAGGTCGCCGTGGCCGCGGGCGATGGCGTTCGCCGCCGTCGGCGCCGCCGAACTCCTCAGCGTCGAGCCCGGTAATCCCGCGGCCCGGCGACTCCTCGCCGACTACGCCGCCACCGTCGCGAGACCCGATACCAAGTCCGACTGGCCATGGCCCGAGCCAAGGCTCACCTACGCGAATGCGATTCTCCCCGAGGCGATGATCGCTGCCGGCGCCGCGCTGGACGACCCGGACCTGAAACAGCGTGGCCTGGATCTGCTGGAGTGGCTGCTCGACTACGAAACGATTGACGGCCACCTGTCGCCCACCCCCATGGGCGGCCGGGGCCCGCAGGACAGCCGACCCGCCTTCGACCAGCAGCCGATCGAGGTGGCCACCCTCGCTGACGCCTGTGCACGCGCCGCAGCCGCCGATCCGCGGGCGCTCTGGCCGGATGGGATCCGGTCGTCCGCCTCCTGGTTCCAGGGCGCCAACGACTCCGGGTTGCTCATGTGGGACCCGGAGACCGGTGGTGGTTTCGACGGGTTGCTCGCCGAGTGCGTCAACCTCAACCAGGGCGCCGAATCGACCCTGGCGGTGATCTCCACCTTGCAACACGCGCGGCGTTTTTCGCTAGTCCCACAATGACTTTGACGCGCACTGGGCTCGTCACCCGCGACCCTCACCGGGTCGCGGCCAACTCGGCGCGGGTGATCACCCGGCTCTTCGTGCCCGGCCAGGAGGGCTTCGAGCTTCAGGAGTCCCGAGCGGGAGTGGTGCTCAAGCGCATCCTCGCGCTGACCGAGGACGACGTTCGGTCGTCCCTGGACGACGTCATCATCCGCTTCGACGGACGCCACCGTGACCTCGTGGGTACGTTCCGTCGGCACGCCCACGAGCTTGCCGACCGCCTGGATCCCGACATCCACCTCTCCGATGCGCGAATACTGTTGCTGGGAGCAACCTTTACCAGCGAGTACGCCATCGAGGGGGCGGCGCTGTGCAACCCCAGCATTGTGGCCCACCCCGACCAGACCGACACGGCGGCAGGCAGCCTGCGATTCGTGATGAGCGTGCGGGGGATCGGGGAAGGACACCGCTCGTCCATCGGGTTCCGCACCGGTGTCGTCGACGCCGGGGGCCGGGCCACGATCGACGAGCCGACCCGCTTCGCCACCACCGGAAGCGTGTCGGCCGCGCTGCTCGAGGCCGCGGTGTTCCGCGGCGAACTCGGCCGCATCGGCAATGCCGGCGAGGCCGCGAACTACGTCTTCAACGCGCTCGGCGACCGCTTCACGCGTTCCGACCTCGACGCGCGACTCGAAAATCTCCGGGCCCACCTGAGCACTCGCGGACACGGGGAGCGCGCGGCCGCCCTGATCCGCGCGATCGCCGCTCGATCCTATGCCGTCGAATTCCCCAGCGAAGTATCGGTTTCCGAGCGCGTGCTGTGGCCGTCGATGGAGGCCGAGCAGGCCGGCATGGAGGACGCCCGCTTCGTCCGCTTCGTCGACGACGACGGCTCGGTCACCTACTACGCCACCTACACGGCCTACAGCGGATCCCACATCAGCCAACAACTGCTCAAGACCGAGGACTTCCAGTCCTTCACCTCCGGGCCGCTCGTCGGGAAGGCCGCGGCCAATAAGGGTTTGGCCTTGTTCCCCCGACGAATACACGGTCGCTATGCCGCCATGTCGCGATCGGACCGCGAGACCAACACCGTCGCCTTCGCCGACCATCTTGCGGTCTGGACGAGCGCGTCGCCCTGCCAGCAGCCGGTCGAGGCATGGGAAGCGCTGCAACTCGGAAATTGCGGCCCGCCAATCGAAACCGATGCAGGCTGGCTGGTGCTCACCCACGGCGTCGGACCCATGCGCACGTACAGCATCGGCGCGATTCTGCTTGATCTCGACGATCCGACCCGGGTGCTCGGCCAGCTACGACGCCCATTGCTCAGCCCCGCTCGCGACGAACAGAACGGCTACGTGCCCAACGTCGTCTACTCGTGCGGCGCGCTCGTTCACGCCGACACCCTGGTGATCCCCTACGGGATCGCCGACGGCGCCATCGGCTTCGCCACCGCGCCACTTCCGCAGCTGCTGGCCACGATCGTTCAGCAACCAGATCACCCGAGATGAGGTCACCATCAGCACGATGAGAAGGTCCAGCGACAAAACGCATAATCCGCTCGGCGAGTATGTCCTGCACATGGGTGCGGGATTCGTCGCCAAGGAACGTCCGCACGTGCTGGAGGCGTTGGCTACGCTCGAGCCGCATCTGGGCCGGTGGGACCCGCCTGACATCAGCCTGGAAGTCTCGTTGCAGGACCGCGGCCGCAAGGAGCAGCGTGTCACGTTGCGGACCACGTTGCCTGGTCTCCCGCCGCTCGTGGCCGTCGCCGACAACCGCGACATCACCCGCGCCCTTCACGAAGCCAAGTATGAGTTGATCCGGCAGCTCGAACGCCAGAAGTCGGCGTGCGAACCCATGCACAATCGCAAGCTCGGGCACAACACGATCCGCCACCCAGGCACCTCGGCGCGGGGGCATCGCATCCCGCGCGCAACGTAGCCGCGCGGGAAGCGGGCACGGCAACCCTCTGAATAGTCTGCGCATGCGTATGCCATCGTCGCAGTGCATTTGTGCACTCGGCGTTGTCAACCGCTTTTCGAGGTTTCTTCGTAAGCAGACTTCAGCGGTTGCGACCACCTCGCTGGACGAGCCATAGGCTTACCGCGACGGAGGCGATGACAGCGGCGATCAGCAGGATGTTTGTCATCCGAGCAATCTATCGAGAAGCAGGGTGCTAGGCGTCGGGGCCAAGTTATAGGACGACGAACCACACGGCGACGTAGTGACTCACCGCCGCAGCTGCGGTGAAGGCGTGAAAAAACTCGTGATAGCCGAATGTATGCGGCCACGGGTTCGGCCAGCGAACGCCGTAGAGGATGGCGCCGACGTTGTAGAGGATCCCGCCGAGGACGAGCAGGCTGACCACGATCGGACCCCCGCCGTCGAGCAGGCTGCCGGCGAAGCAGATCGCCACCCAGCCGAGTAGGAGGTACAGCGGCAAGCCGACCCATCGCGGGGCCGACGGCCACCACATCTTGAGTGCCACACCGGCCACTGCGCCCATCCACACGATGGCCAGCATTTCGGCGCCGGTGCGCGGCGGCATCGCCAACAGCGCGAAGGGAGTGTAACTGCCGGCGATGAAGACGAAGATCGCCGAGTGGTCGAGCCGCTTCATCCACTTCAAGGCCACCGGATTGTGCCAGTGCTTGCGGTGATAGACGGCGCTGACGCTGAACATTGCGACAATGGTGACGGTGTAGATCAGGGTCGCAAGGACAGCTTTCTGCGACGACGTGATCCCCGCAACCGGCACCAATGCTAAGCCGCCCACGGTGGCGATCACCGCCGAGCAGAGGTGGATCCAGCCGCGGGCGCGTGGCTTCCCAATGAGTTCGGCGACGGTGTCGGCGAGGCCTTGGGGCAGGTCGTCGACGACCGGGGCCACCGGATCGCGCACCGAAGAAGCCGCATTCGGGTCTGCGTGGCGGGATGTCATGTTGTACTCGTCGCTAATAAGCCTGTTTGGGCGAGCCGATAACGTCGAGCCATCGCGGATCGCGACGACGCGGGATTGAGTCTAGCGGCAGCGGTGGCCGTACGCTGGCCGCTCCCCACCGGCGACCCAACGGCCGGCAACCCGCGCTTTCGGCATGAACGATCGATCCGTCACCGCGCCGCCGGCCAGTATCGCGCGCGGATCTTGCGCTTCATCAGTTTTCCGGTGTCTTCTCGAGGCAGGTCGTTGTCGAACACGATGATTCTGGGAGTTTTGTAATGCGCCAGATTGGTTCGGACGTGTTCGCGCACTTCGCCTTCGGTCAGGCCGGTCGCCTCGACGTGGGCGGCGATCGCCTCCCCGAACTCATCGTCTGGTACGCCGAAGACGGCGACGTCGCGGATGCCGTCGAGTTCGAGCAGGCACGCCTCGATTTCGGCCGGATAGATGTTCACTCCGCCCGAAATGATCATGTCCGTGCTGCGGTCGTTGAGGTAGAGAAACCCGTCGTGATCGAGGTAGCCGACGTCGCCAATGTCGAGGTATCCGTCCACCTCCATTGCGGCCCGCTTGTCCGGATTGCCGTGGTAGGTGAAGTTCGGCACAACCGACGGTGGCCGCAGGTGGATGCGCCCAGATTCGCCTTCTGGCAGCAGATCTCCGTTCTGGGAGTAGATCCTGACGTCGGCGTCTCTGATCGGGCGTCCGACGGTGCCGGGGTGCGCGAGCCAGTCAGGGCTGTCGCACGCCACGCAGGGACCGGTTTCGGTGCCGCCGTAAAACTCACGGACGATCGGCCCAAACCAGTCGATAATGCGTCGTTTCACTTCGGGCGGGCATGGCGCAGCGGCGTGCGCGACGGACTTCAGCGAGGAGACGTCGTACTTCTCCCGGACCTCGTCGGGAAGGCGCAGTAATCGGACGAACATCGTTGGGACAGCTTGGAAGTGATCGATCTGGTGTTCTTCGATCAGTCGTAGTAGTTCCTCGGCGTCGAAGCTTGCCATGATCGTGAGATCGATGCCGGCGGCCGCACTCACGAGCGCGTGAGCATTGGGCGCGCTGTGGTACATCGGCGCTGCCACCAGGGTTCGCATCCCTGGGGCCAGCCCGAGTGTCTCGAGCAGCAACCCCGCAATGGCTTGCGCCTGCACGGGGTTGGACGGCGCGCGGACGATGCCCTTGGGTCTGCCCGTCGTGCCGGAGGTGTACACCATCGCCATCGGTGCCTGCCTGGGCGGTTCTGAGCATGGACCCTGCAGCGCCAACCAGTCCTTGTAGACCGGATGTCTTCCGGTCGGCGGTTCCGATTCCTGGGTGACTTCGATCAGTGCCCGATCGCCGGCTACCGCCTCGGCGGTGCAGATGAGGCTGGTGTGGGCGAAGATCACTTTGCTATCGCTGTCATCGAGCAGATAGGCGAGCTCGGCCCCTTGCCAGTGCCAGTTCACCGGCACCGGTATGGCGCCCAGCATCCCGATACCAATGCTCGCTTCGACGAATGCGATCTCGTTGTGCAGGTAGATGGCTACTCGATCACCGGCCGTCACATCAAGGGCGGCAAGCCCGTTCGCCACTGCGCCGGCGCGGGCACGCACGTCTTCATAGTCTCGGAAGACGTGTCCACATCGAACGCCGGTCATCAGTCGGCGCTCCGGGTGGCCCGCCATGTTGCGAACAGGTCGGCGAACTCGCTGCCATGAATCGCTGCCGCCTGGGCGGCCGCTTCGAGGTCGATCGCCTGCGCGAGGGTGCCGTCGGCGGCCCCACGCAGCAGTCGCTTGGTCGCCCGGACCGCTGCGGCGGGGCGCGCGGCAAATGTCGTGGCGAGATCGAGCGCCGTGGCGAAGGCATCGTCACTCAGCTGGTGTACCAGCCCTATTCGCAGCGCGCTTTCGGCGTCGGTCGGTCGTCCCGTCAGCAGTAACTGCAACGCCGCACCCTCGCCGATCAGGCGCGGCAGCATCCAACTCGCGCCCATATCCGGCAGAAGGCCCATTCGGATGAACGGCGGAAACAGAGCCATCGTGGGTGATCCCACTCGGATGTCGCAGGCCAGTGCCAGCGACATACCGCCACCGACCGCGGGCCCATCGATGGCGGCGATCGTCGGTTGCGGCAATGCCCAGAGCGACTCGACGACGCGCATCAGCTGGGCCAACAATTCGGCCACTTCAGTCTCGGACTGCTGCGAAAGGTGCTCGAGCGCGCCGAAGTCTGCGCCTGCGCTGAACGCACCGTTGGCGCCAGTGAGAATCACCGCCCTGACGGCGGAATCGGCGCTTATCACCGCCAATTCGTGGGCCAGTCGGGTGAAGACATCGAGATCGAGAGAGTTGCGGCGACCCGGGCGATCGAGGACCAGTACCCGTACACCGTCTGCCGGATGTTCCACGCGCAGCCCGCCGTCGGTCGGTGCCGTTCGTGTCGCGGTTTCGGCACCGGTCACGGGCATACCTCCAGGATTCAACATTACGGGTCAAGTGACCTGGCGCTAGGTTACAGGTCAACTGACCTGTCGTCTATATATAGTGTTCTGGTGGCATCGACTCCGGTTCGCGGCGGCACTCCGCGGACGCAGCAGGCGCGGCGCGATCAGACCCGCGCCCGTCTGATCGAGGCGACCATCAGATCCATTGCCGATCACGGGTATCCGGCCACGACCACCAGACAGATCGCGGAGTCCGCCGGAGCGTCGCTCGGGGCGATTGCACATCATTTCCCGGCCCGGGTTGATCTCATCGCCACGGCGCTCGACGAGGTCTGGCGTCGAATGGAGACCGACTTGCGGGCTCGGGCCGCGCAGGCGGCGGCCGTCGGCGGGGCGCGCCGTACGCCTGCTCTGCTCGACGTGCTCTGGACCGCGTTCACCGACGACCTGTACGCCGTATGGGTCAAGGTGTGGATCGCTGCCGCCGACGATCCCGAGCTGTACGCCGCGCTTGCCCCGCTGGAGCGGCCCCAATCCGCCGTATTCGCCGCGATCGCCGCCCACGCGGCACCGGCGAACGTCCCGCGCGCCGAGTGGACCCGGCGATTCAGCGTCGCGCTCGATGCCATGCGGGGCCTCGCGCTCACACTCACCGTCCAGCCTCGAACGACTCCGATTCAGCGAGATCCCTGGCCGGACCTCAGACGGGAGCTCACCCGCCTTCTCGACCGCTGATCGCATCGTCGGCCGTTACCCTCATGCTGAAGACCGCGGCTGAGTACTCTCGACCGGACTGTGCTTGAAAGGCAGTTCAATGGATTTTGGATTAGATCAGCGCACCGCGTTGATTTGCGCGTCGACGTCGGGATTGGGGCTGGCAACCGCACAGGCGCTTGCTGGCGAAGGCGCGACTGTGGTCATCAACGGCCGGTCGGCCGATCGCGCGGAGGAGGTGGCCGCGGGATTGCCCCGGGCGGTTGCGATCGGATGTGACCTTGCGGGCGAGGGCGGTGCCGGGCAACTATTCGAGGCTGCGACTGACAAAGTCGGTGATATCGACATCTTGGTTCTTAATGGACCGGGTCCGCCGCCGGGGCGTGCGGTTGACATCGAGGCTGGTGCGGCCGATTCGGCGTTAGCGACATTGCTTATGCCACAGCTGGAGTTAGTGAGATTGGCCCTTCCCGGCATGTCGGCGAAGCGGTGGGGACGCATCCTGAGCATCAGCTCCACCAGCGTGGTTGAACCGATACCCAATCTGGCATTGTCCAACTTGGGCCGCGCCGCGCTGTCAGGATATTTGAAGACGCTTGCCGGAGAGGTTGCCCCGCTGGGTATTACGGTGAATTCGCTTCTACCCGGGCGTGTCTCGACAGCGCGAACTCGTAAGATCGACAAAGCCGTCGCGGAGGCGTTTGGCGTC
>Ga0210397_10001017_pt1 | contig 18246 bp, 6 predicted proteins | sample IncBWH2OmetaG_FD_160126 | JGI IMG/M metagenome (GOLD analysis project Ga0210397, IMG submission 160126) | Forest soil microbial communities from Barre Woods Harvard Forest LTER site, Petersham, Massachusetts, United States - Inc-BW-H-2-O ...
GTCGGGGACCGTAGCAGCGCCGGCCGTTCGGATAATTTGATGATTTATTCCGAACGGGCCGTGGTTCACGCCTGCGCTCACCAACCCGCGATCCCGGGGTGACGCCGGGAACCGTGCCGGGGGACCGAAACCTGCGCATTGGCTGATCTGCGTTTTCTGGGCCTAAAGCGCGGCGAGCCGGGTTCGGATCTGGCCGGCTTCTGGCGTGCCCAGTCTGGCATGCAGGCTGAGCGCCCGCACCCAGTGGCAACGGGTCGCTTCGCCGTCGCCTCCCGCAAGGTAGCCGCAGCCTAGGCCGTCGTGTGCGCGAGCCTGCTCGTACTTGTCGCCGGTCCTGCTGGCCAGGCTGAGCGCAGCACGGTGCTGAGCCAGCGCCTGGTCAGCGTGGCCCGCGGCCAACAGCACTTCGCCGAGGCCGTTGAGCGCATCTGCCTCCGCCACCCGGTCGCCGATGTCCCGGCACAGCGTCAGCGCCTGCAGGAGGAACACCTCGGCTTGCTGGCAGCGGCCCTGACGCAGGTGAACGAGGCCGAGGTTGATCAGGCTGTAGATCTCACCGGCCGGGTTGCCGGCCTGCCGGCTCAGCACCAGAGCACCGCGAAGACGGTGGCCGGCCGGGCGGATACGGCCCTGCCTAAGCTCGATCATGCCGAGGTTGACCCGGCTGTAGATGATGATGGCCAGATCACCCATGTCGCCGCAGAGCGATTCCGCCTGTCGGATCCGTTCGGCCGCTTGCCGGTAACGGCCGAGGTGGAGCTCGACGAAGCCGAGGTTGTTCAGCGCACGCCCCTCGCCGAACCGGTCGCCCATCTCACGGTACGCGGTAAGCGCCCGTTCGTGGCTCCGGGCAGCCTGGCGGAAGCGGCCCTGGTGGAACGCGACGACGCCAAGATTGCCCAGCGCTCGGGCTTCGCCCACTCGGTAACCCACTGCCTGGGCCAGCCGCAAGGCTTGCCGCAACCGGTCACCGGCCAGCTGGTAACGTCCCTGGCGCAGGTCGGCGAGGGTCAGGTTGAGCAGCGCCTCGGCCTCGGCGGCGCGGTCCCCGGCCTGGCGGGCCGCGCGGCAGGCGCTGGTCGCGACGATGACGATTTCCGGATAGTGGCCGGCCAGCTCGAGGTAGCGGAATATAGAGGTGGCGAGCCCCGTCGCATGCCCGGGCCAGCCGTGATCGGCAGCGTAAGCGGCGAGGGCCACCAGATTCCCCTCCTCAGCTACCAGCCAGGCGCGAGCGGCGGCAGGGTCGGATACCGCCGGGACTGGAGTAGCGGGGCAGGGAACACGAGACAGACGATCCCCGGGATGCCGGACCTTGGTCGCGGTCGCCGCGGTGTGCAGGTAGAAGTCGAACAGCCGGGTCAGCGCGGCGTGTCGTTCGTGTCCCTCGTCCGCGGCAGCAGCCAGCTCGCACGCGTAGTCGCGCAGCAGGTCGTGCATGGCCCACCGACCGGGCCCGGCTTGCTGGATGAGGTGGGCGCCGGCCAGGACGCCGATCACCTGGACGGCGTGTTCAACGGCTACGCCGAGCAGGGCCGCGACGGCATAGGTGTCGAAACCGGTGCCCGGGTGCAAGCCCAGCAGACGGAACCCCTGGGCCGCTTCGGCGTCCAGGTGCCGGACCGACCAGGAGAACACGGTACGTACCGCGGTGTGCGGGTCGCCGCCGGGGTCCAGCCGGTCCAGCCGCTGCTGGCTGGCCAGCTCGTCGGCTAGGTCGGCCAGAGGTGCCGCCGGGCGGCCGACCGCGAGTTCGGCGGTGACCCGTAGCGCAAGCGGCAGCCTCGCGCATCGCGTGGCTAGCATCTCGGCGGCCGCGGGTTCGTCGTCCACCCGGGCGCCGATCAGCCGCCTGAGCAGGCCGACGGCGTCCGGCAGCGGGAGCAGGTCCAGCTCCAGCCGGGTGGCGCCGTCCCTGGCCGCCAGGCCGGCCAGCGTATCGCGGCTAGTCACCACCACCACGCAGCCATGAGCACCGGGCAGCAGCGGTCGGACTTGCTCCGCCGATGACGCGTTGTCGACAATCACGAGCACTCGTCGCCGGGCCAGCACGCTCCGGTACAACGCGGCGCGCTCCGCTGGCTCTGCCGGGATGTCACGACCCGGCACGCCGAGTGCACGGAGAAACCCCGCGAGCGCGTCCGCCGCGGGAAGCGGCGGGCCAGGATCATATCCTCGCAGGTTCACGTAGAGCTGCCCGTCAGGGAACCGGTCGGCGACCTGGTGTGCCCAGCGCACGGCGAGCGCGGTCTTGCCCACCCCCGCCGTGCCGCCGATGGCCGAGATCACGACCGTCCCCGGCGTAGTCTCGCCCGTGCTGTCCAGCATGTTGTTGAGCAAGCCGAGTTCATTTTCCCGGCCAGTGAAGCCGCGAATTGTCTGCGGTAGCTGTCGCGGCACGACGGGCTCGGCTTCATCACCGCGATCGGCGGGCCCGGTCCGGTGCTCCGGCTCGGCCAGTCCTAGCACGGAGTCGAGCAATGCGGCCGAGCTGCTGCGTGGCCGGCTGGTCACCCCCCGCTCGATATCGCTGATCGCCCGCACGCTCAGCCCGGACATTTCCGCGAGCTGCTCCTGGGTAAGACCGACCGCAAGCCGGCGCGACCGCACCATCTCGCCGGATCCACCTATCCTGTCGCGGCTCGCGCCCATGGGCCACCCGGAATTCAGCTGTTCCGTAACCGGACCATCCGATTCTCGCGACAGATCGCACGAGGACGCAAGAGCAGGTTCAGTCCGCTGGGCCTCAGCCAGACGTTCGGGCTGGTCGCGTACCACCCCGACCCGATGGCCGAGTTTCGGGCGTACTGCAGGGCGCTCGCAGCGGCCTTACCGGCAGAACTGCCGGTAAGGCGCATGTCGAACCTCCTGTTCTTGATCCGGCCACGTCGTTACCGTTACAACGCCTTGTGATCCGAAGCGCACCGCACAACCCCAGAGCGCGGGCGCACGCGCCCGCGTCCGCCGATGACCGCGAGGAGGTCGCGAACCCATGATGCCGATCCGTTCGATCTTTACAATCGTGATGGTTGGCTTGGCCAGCACGTTCGCCGTAGCGTCCGTCGCCGCAATGCCTGCTTCGGCCAGCTCTGCCGTCCACGCCAGCGTCAGCAGCACTGTCCGGCCATCGCACGCTTATGCGCCGACCGACGACGTCGTCTGTGCGTACCACTCCGGCCATTGGACTGCGTGGTACGGCACCTGCGCGAGCTCCACTAACCACTCCTGCACTGCGGGGGTTAAGGGCAACATGACCCCGCCGAGCTACGTATCGAACGCCTGCGGTAACAACGTCGATCTGTACCCGCAGGCCAATCAGGGCGGCACTCCTTTGTGCGTTGCGCATGACAGCAGAACGCATCACCTCGCTACCTACCGATCGTGGCGAGTAGTAGTCGGCGGTTGCTAGCTGTGCCATCAACGCTCGGGTGGCAGTGCCGTTCACCGGAGACCTGACCGGCACCAAGGTCTGCATCAATCCAGGTACCGGCAATGACGGTCCCTTGATCTCAGACGGTTGTGCTGCCACCGATCGCCGCGGCGATGGTGGTTACGAGCGTGGCACCACCGCGGCCGTCCGGGTCAGCGACCTCGGCAGGGTGCGCCAACGGCGCGCCGGGAGCGAGGGGATCAGGTCCTGGCCATAGCGGCAGCAGCTTCCCTTGGCCGCCGGCCGCGAGGACATCCGCGAATGTCTCGTGTGCCGACGTGGGCTGGTGCAGCCGAACCCAGTCGGCTGCAGGCGCTCCGACGGCGGAGGGTGGTACACCGCCGGCTGTTCCTGCCGTGCCAGGGCCGACGCCCAGGTGCGCCCCCATCAAGGTCTTGCGGTGCGCGCGGATCGATGCGCCGGCGCCTCGATCCAGTGACCAGTCGGCGAGGACGACGTCGTTTGCGCCGTCGAAGGTCAGACCGCGTCGACTCAGCGAGCTGGTGCCCGTTATCAGCCATACGTCGTCGACGATGACGGTCGTCGTGCGGATGACAAGCGGCCGTCCGGGCACGCCCATCGGATGCGCGACTACCACGCGCGGACGGGTACCGCCGTCCGGTGCGGGCAGATCGCCTGCGGCCAGCTGCAGCGTCTGCGCCACCTTTGTGCGCAGGTTGTAAAAGTACATCGACCACGGTTCGTAGCCACGCGCAAACGGCGGCGTCCTCGGAACCAGGATGACCGCGCGCAACCGCGGCTCTTCATCGAGGCGGGCCGCGAGCTCGGTGAAGATGTCCACCGCCGCCTTCGGGTCATCAGGCGCACCGCTGGCTACCGCGGTCGGGGCGAGCAGGGGTGTCTCCACGTAGACCAGCTCGCGGGCGTGCCGCAGTGCGCGGCGCAATGCCCACTGTGCGTCGCGGCGGCCATGCTTGCAACTACGCACTTCGCGGGTGAGCTGCCGGCCGATCTCAGAAACATTGGGCAGCATCAGGAATCCGGGCAGTGTCTGCGTGACGAAGTTGTTGACCGCGCCGATATCGTCGTCCGGGATGAGAGCGAGTTCTGGCGTCTCGACGTAAGCCGGGATTGTCTGCAGCACGGCGCCGGCCACCGGCGATGGCGTCGCAGGCGGGCTCGGCGGCGCAGATGTGTTGTTGGCCTGCAGCAGCACCCAGTTCGTCGGCAGTCCGGTGTTCGGCCCGCTTCCGAACGGGCCGGCGATGTCGGCCGTCGGGATGACGGGCCGCGCGCGATGCAGCGCGGATACCCAGAGATCGAAGCCGAGCTGAGACGACGCGCCGACGCCTGGCGCGTGTACTTCGTGCGCCCCGGCCGCCGCTGGGCTGCCGATGCGGTAAGAGTGCGTGTCCGCCTCACGAGTGAGCCACCCGCCGGTGAGCACCGAGCGGTACAGGTCGGCGCCAGCGGCAGGCGGCAGCTGCACGGCCAGCACCGACTCGGTGCGGGCCATGGTGGGAAGGCGGGGGGCCTGCCGGGGGTTCTGGTCGGTGGTCATTTGCCGCACCACGCTCTGTACGAAGGCGACTGGATCCGCGAAGACGGTGGCCAGCGTGAACGAGCCCGCGGCGGGTGAGCCGAGCATCGGTGCCGACGCGACTCCGCGGAAGAACTGCGACGCCAGCAGGTTCGCCGGGCTCGGAGCGGGGCGTGGTACCTCTGCCCCAACCGGCCAGGCTAGGTTGGCGACGATCTTGACGACCGGCAGGCCAGAGGGCGGAAGCCAGGTGACCACGGCGTCGGCGCGGACCTGCGGTGAGCCGGTGCGAACGGGCGCCGCGCCGAGCGTGAACGGGTCGGTGAGCACGATCGTGTCACTGCCGCCGGTGACGACGGTGGCACCGCCGTCGCCTCGTTGCAACAGCGGCTGCTCGCCCGGGCTGGTGCCAAGCAGGACGACAACCGGGTACAGCCGTACCGCTACGCCGACGGGCAGGCCGGCCGGTAGCGTGACAAGGACGTCGTTGCTGCCCGCGATCCAGCTGGCCGTCGTGCCAGAGCGCAGCGGGGCAAGCTGTCCAAGCACGGCCGAGTCACTGCCTGGCACCAAAGCCGCCGCCGGTGCCGTAGGCCACCGTCCCGCCGCTCCTGGTGCGATCGGCAGCGGCCACGAACCATCGTCGAACATGACGCTGGCTCCCAGGATCGGGCCTGATGTGAACGTTCCCGCCGGGTTGCCGCCCTGTAGCGCCAGGATCGCCTGCTCGAAGAAGCCGAGGCCCGAACGGCCGTCGGCGAGCAGTGTCACCGGACTGCCGTCGCGCACCTGCGGTGCCGCCTCGGCTACGGTCAGCGAGTCGGCGCCGCCGACGTGCTCACGCGACGCGGCGGCGCGGTTGCCGAGCAAGTGGAAGACCGGGTCAGTGACAGTGGCGCGCAGGGTGTCGCGCACTGGTGTCTGGGCGCCCGCCGGTGGCCAGGCCAGCGGCGCGGTGCTCATCTGTCCCAGCGTGCTCCACCCGAACCTGAGCAACGCAGGGGGAGCAGGCGTCTGCGCGCCGTCCGGGTCGGCGCGGCCGCAGAGCGCTGCGCCGTCTGGCCACGAGTGCAGCGTGCCGTCGCCGAGATGGGTGCCTTCGACTCGCGAGCCCGCCGTACCGGTGTAGATGCTGACCCCCGAGTTGGCGCCTGGCGGGTCCGTCCACGGACGGCCGTGCAGGTCGATCAGGTGGACGAACTTGCCCGTCGTCACCGACGACGCGATCGCCTGAAGCGTGCCTGCCGCGCCGACTGGCATTGTCGTACCGAGGGCGGCGTTCTGCGCGAGCACGCCGGCCAGCGCGGCGGCGAACGCGAACGGATCGACGATCAGCCCGTGCTCGTCGTAGAAGCTCACCACGCCAGGCACCATGGACTTGTCACCCGCGGAGACAATTATCGGGTGGTCGACGGCGGATCCGCCGGTGATCAGGATCGTCGACGGCACGGGGCGCAGTGACTGGTCTCTCTGCCCGCTGGCCTGAAGCGCGGCGACCATCTCGCGCTCGATGCGCAGTCGGGCCTGAGGGTGGATCTTGAGTACCGCGCACGCCGCGTGGCCGGCTACAGCGGGCGCGGCGTCCAGCGCCGACAGGCCCAGCTTCGTGCCGTCGGCTATCTGGAAGAGCATCCCGGCGGCCGGCGCGTACCATGTCGCGCCGACGGTGAACGTCAGCGTGGATTCGCTGGCCACTGGCGTCGCGTCCGCCCATGCCGGGCATAGCAGTGGGCCGGCCAGCCCCAGCGTGGCAAGTCCGTCAGAGTTCAGCCGCTGCCGGATGTCGCCGAGGCCGGCGACGGTCAGCGTCATGCCAGCACCTGCGTGGCGGTCGCCGACCCTCCGGCGGGGTTGGTGAGCGTGACGCCGAGCCGCAACGAGACCGCCGAACGGGCCCACAGCAGGATAAGGCCGGTGCCGTCGACGCGGCGGATGTCGAACTGGGCCGGATCGAGCGCGGGATCAGGCATGGCGGCCTCGTCGGGGATCGCGGGAATCGTCGAGACCGCGAACGTGCGAGACGTGGGCGGGATGGGTGGGAACGCCGCGATCCGCTGGGTGACAACCTCAACCTGCCAGTCGTGCGCCGGGTCAGGCGGCTCGGTGACGTTCGTGCCGATGCGCAGCCGGATGATGCCGTTGAGGTGGGACGCGGTCAGGGTAACGGCGGGCGTCGGGTACGGCACCTCGGCCGGCACGTCGATCACAGCGTGCGTCGTGCGGGTGAGCGGGTCGGCGATATCGACAGCCAGCCCCAGCGCCTGCCCGGCCGCGCGCGGTAGCCGCAGGTACAGCACTCCGCTGACATAACCCGCGGTCTGAGTGTCCGTAGCGAAGGCGGCGGCGGATCCGAAGTCGGGCACGGTGCCCAGCGACGAGCTGAACCGCACGGTGGCTGCGCCCGGTGTGATGATCGTGCAGGCGATCGCGAAGTCCCCGATGTCCGAGCCGCGGCGCAGCGCGTCGGTGTCCACCCGGACGACCGATACCGTCGCGGTGGTCCCAGGGACGTTTGGCGTCAGCGTCAGCGCGGGTGGGCTCGGTGGCGGGTTGAGCAGCGCGTACGCACGCGACGGTTCGGACGGTACCGCCATTCCGGCGTGCTCGGGGTCGTCGTCGGTAAGCGCGACGGCGCGGTACTGCACGTGTGCCCAGCCAATCGGGGCACCGGGGTCCGCGATCGTCGTCGTCTTCCAGAAGTCAGGCGCGGCGCTGCCGGGTGGCACCGTGGCCACGAGGTCCATCGTCCCCGCCGAGCGCGCGAGTATCGCGTTCGCGGCTCGGTAGAGCCGGATCGAGGTCGCGGCGACCGCGCCGTCGAGCCGCACGGTGACCTGTGGTGTCCCACTTGCGTCCAGTACGGCGGTGATCTGCGGCAGCGCCGGCCGCAGCGGGTGCGGGATCGCATACGCGTGGAACGCCTTGCTGCCGTCGGCATCTGGAGCGGGCCAGGGCGATACGACGTTCGCTTCGGTCACCCCGACGATAACGTAGCAGTGGATCAATGAGCTGCCGCGCGGCAGCAGCGACTCCAGCCGCATGGTGCCATCGGCCTGCACCGGTGGCAGTACCGGATCGGTGCCGAGCTTGCGGAACGCCTTCTTCAGCTTCAGCAGGTTGCCCGGCATCTTGTACAGGTCGAAGAGCGCCTGCATCCGTTCGGCGAAGCCATCCGTCAGCGTCGGGCCGCTCTGGCCGCAGGCGGCGCGCAGCGCCGCTTCGGTGGCCTCGTACACGCGGTAGCGCCACGCTCCCGTCGGCGACCAGGTGACCGGCGCATAGGACAGGCCTGCGGCATCAGGAAGTGACGCCCAGCCCGGATAGGCCTGCGGCAGCGGCGTTGGTGCAGGTGGCGGGATGGGGTTGGCGGCGATTGCGGCTTCGCGGGTGTGCGACCACCCGCTCCACTCGCCTGGCCGGATAGTCTCCTGCGCTTGGGCGTATAGCGCGACGGCGAGTTCGTGATTGCCGCCGTAGGTTACGGGCAGGTGAGCAATCACGATGCGGTAGCGGCGCTCATCGCCGTCGGCGGGGTCAACTGCTGTCACCGGGGTGTCGTCGTCGTGGACGTGCGTGACGGTGACGCCGGCGGGTGCGCCGGTTGGCGTGCCGTCAGGGGCGAAGCCCAGTATCACGGTGGTCAGCGTGACACTGCCCCCCTGCGGCGTGCCGGGCGGGTCATCGTACGCGGCCGGAGGTGGCGGCGTCGGCGGGTAAACGTCGATGGCGAGTTGCAGCCGGTGCAGCGAGCGCTCGCGGATGTTCCAGGTGATCTCACCGGTCACGGCGAGTGCGCACGGGTCGGTGTTGCCTGCGCCGACGACCGCCTGAGCTTTCACGGCGGTCACGATCGGCGCCTGCACGCCCGCGGCAGGAAGCGAGTACCACGCCGCGGTCCACGGGCTCCACTGGCCGAACAGATCGGTGGCGGCCGCGACGTACTGGAAGGTGTTCGGCGGCCCGGTGACTGGCCGGGGAACTGCGCTGTTGCGCAGGGTCACTGTGTCAGGAAGCAGGTTCGGGTCGGGTGGGTCGCCGGGGCTGGCGATGGGCGCCGCCGATCCGATCGGGATCCAGCCCTTGGCCAGGGGATGCTCGCGCAGCTGGTATTCGCCGGAGCCAGGCCTGTCGTAGCGCCCTAGGCCGTATGCTGCAGCGCGCGGCTGCCGCGGTAGGACCTCGGGACGCGTGGTTTGCAGCTGAACGCTCACGTTGTATGGCTCGTCGACAGAATCGGCACCCTCGTCGTGGCCCAACGACGTGGCAAGCGGAGCCGGGACGGTCGGCGCCGCGCGAAGGGCAGGTGCGAGCACGATCGCGGCAAGTTCGCGCTCGATCTCCTGGGTAATGTAAACGGGCGGCGGAGCGGTCCACGGCCACGGCCACGGTTCCTGCACTGCGGTACTGAGCAGTCCGTGCCACTGGGTGGTGACCATGTAGTCGTATCCGCCCTTGGCCGCATCGCCCGCCGGCAGGGCGTCGCCGGTACCGAAGCCCAGGGCCAGGCTGGCCCACGTGTCGCACCCAGCGGATGCGGCAAGCGACTGCAGCGGGCGCACCGTGACCTCGGATCTGTCGGCCAGGACCCCGCTGTTGAGCGCGCGCGACCTCGCGCCGACGATCTGGCGCAACTCCTCGAGCTGGTGCGTCACCATCGCGGTGATCTGCTGGCCGACTAGCGGTGGCGGGTTGGCCGTCATCACCTGCGCGAGGTCAGGGAGTATGTCGCTTTGAAGTTCCTCGACGAGCAGCTTCGGGTCCGGAGGGCGCCACGGATCCAGGCCGGCCAGCGGCCCCCAGCCCAGCGCAGGTCCCCAGCGGGCAATCCGCGCCACTGCGGCGTCGATCGGATCGGTGAGTGCTCCGACTAGGCCCTGCTGGTCGCCCTGGTAGTAGGTCGTCCCGGTCAGCTTCGGCCCGAACGGCAGGCCGACGACCTCGAACCTAGTCCAGCCCTTGCCGTTGGCCATCAGTACGAGCGACTGCCCGCGCACGGCCGAGACCGCGGCGGGGTTGTCGAGTCGTACGCTGAGCATCGGGCCGGCGTCGAGCACGATCGTGCTGTTCGCGGTTCCTGGCACGGTCTGCACGGGCTGCAGGTCGGCGCGGTGCAGGCCGGTGGCGATTACCGGGCCGGTGAGGTCGAGTTCAATGCGCAGCATCTCGGTGATCCCGTCCCAGGCCCACGTGCCGGGGCCGGCCTGGTGCCAGCCAGGAATCGGTCCGGCAGGCTCGCGCTGCGCTGCGGGACGCCGCCAGACCGTGAACGGGGTGAGCGGAACGCCGAGCGCGGGGTTGAGCACCCATCGCAGTGCGACGAACGAGCCGCGCCGTCTCACCCGGTCCAGGGTGTCGGGGTCCCACTCACCGGCCTGCGCGTAGTCCTTGGGGTCGAACCCGCGCTTGAGCGTGTCAAGCTGCTGTGCCGGGTCAGTGATGACGGCGTCGAGGAAAAGCTCGCCGGGCAGGCTCGCGCGCGGGGCCATGGTCAGGCCACCTCCCACGTTGCGGCGTCGAACGTGACCGCGAACAAGGCGGTGTCGCTGGTGCCCGCGGCCTCGCCGAGGAAGGCGCTGGCGTGCCGGCGCAGGGTCAGGTCGATTGGCTCGCCGCGGCCGGAGTCGACTACGACGACGACGGTGTTCATGCCTGGCTGGCTGACAATGTGCAGCGGCGGAGCGCCCGCCACGCCGGGTGTCGGCACCACCTCCAGGTAGGGCTTGTCCTGCAGGGTGATCACCTTGCGCTGCAGGCGCGGCACGCCGGGAGGCTCATACTGGTCTGGCTCTTGGCGGGTGCGTACCAGCGGTTCGGGGGTTCGGATGACCAGGATGCGTGGCTGAAGGCCGCTGGCCGTGTTCACCCACACCAGTTCAACGACTGGGTCGGGGACGTCAACCACGGGACGCAGCCCGGCTTGCCGCAGCGCGGCGTCCAGCGCCGAAGCTGATACCGGGGCGGGCGACGTCACTAGAGCTTCGAGGGCCGCGACGGTGGCCGCCTGGGCCTCTACGACGTTCGCGGCCGCGACCGCGGCAGCCATCTCGCTCCAGTCGCCGTAGCGGGAAGTGCTGAAGTTCCGGCGCAGCAGCGGCGACACGGACGTGCCTGGTGGCGGCGCAGGCGGGTTCACCAGTTCGATGTCGAAGGTGTAGTCGGTGCGTGGTTCGAGCAGCAGGTTCAGGTCGATCACCTGCTGGCGTGACGCCTCGCCCGACGCGTCGATGCACGGCAGGTCGGCGACGATGCCGCGCATGGTGTCCTCCCACGGCGTGAACACGACAGCGTTCATTAGCGGCGTGGCCATGCCAGCGCTGAGGACCTGCAGCGTCTTGGCATAGCCCGGAGATTGCGGGTCGGCGTTCTTGAATGAGGCGGCCCGCACCTTGGCCTGGATGGGCACGCCGTAGGTCTCGTACATGGTCAGCAGGTAGTCGACGGCGAACACCACGCGCAACGGGTCGTTGTGGAAGTAGAAGTGCTCGGCCTCGGCAGGATCGGTGAGCAGCACCCACGGGTCCAGCCGCACCGGCATCACCTGCGCCGGCCCGGACGGCACCTGCACGGTGCGCGGTGCGAGGGGCGCATTGTCGGTGCGGAAGTGGAAGTCCTGGCCCGGGTCAGCGGTCCACGTCGAGGTGCTGGGCACATTCCCGGTCTCGTCGCAGGTTGTCCACTCCCATGCGACGTGCACGGTGTAGGCGGTGCCGGGCTTCAGCAGCGCGGGCGGGCTGGCGATGTCGCCGAGCGCGCCATCGACGACGGTGATCTTGCTGTCCTTGACGAGCGTGTCGTGCTGCTCGCGCTCGACTTCGGCTGCGGTGAGCGTTTGGGCAACGCCGAGGAGATAGCTGGGCCGTGAGAGCCCTTTGGCGGTGAGGGCCTGAACGTCACGCACGCCAAATTGCATGAACGCAGTGCCGGCCGGAACTCCCGTGTCGACCAGCACCAGCCTGAGCTCCTCACCCTTGGCCACGTCCTGGAGATACGTGACGACCTCGCGCACACGGCAGTGCCACGGGCCGCGCGGGGCGAGCCACTCTGCCGGCAGGTCGTCGACCGAGTTGACGAGATGGCTGCGGTCGTTGCCGTCGACTGGGAACTCGTCCAGGACCTTGCCATCGTCGGCGAACAGCCGCGCGAGCAGATCCTTGGTTTCCAGCAGCAGGGCCGGTACCGCGAGCAGTGCCCGCACATACACGATCGGGTCGGTCTTGATCGCGACGACGTCGTCGAGCGGATCCTTGCGCTGCGCCTCGGCCTGCTCAGCGAGGAAGACGAGGACGTCTCCCAGCGGATGCTTCTTCAGCAGACCCAGATCGGTGTGCCGCAGGAACGGCGCCTCCAGGACGTGCGACCAGCACGGGCGGGCCGCGCTCGCGGCCAGCAGCGCGTTGCTGCGGACGTCGTGCTGCGCCGCGAGTTGCAGCAGTTCCTGACCGGGACGGGCGAGGGGCACCCGGTCACCGGGGGCCGACGGGGCGCAGCCATCGTCGCATGGCACGGGTCCGCCGATGACGCGCGCGGGAGCGATGTCGAGCGCCAGGTCGGCGATCGCGTTGCCGGTCCGCCAGGTCTCAGCCACATCGAGGCGTAGGCCGGGCGACGTGCTGCGGGTGCTGCCTGGTGGGTCAGGCCAGGCGGTGCCTGTGAGTACCCAGCCGACCGTTGACGCGCCCAGCGGCGCCTCGTGGAACGTCCACAGCACGGCGGTCGCCGGGGCGATCTGGTCGCACACCGTCTGCCACGTCTGCCCGAGCAGGTCCTCCTGGTGCGTGCTGCGTTCGACCGCGCACGGATGCGGGTCAGGCACGCGGGTCAGCAGAGCGAGTTCGCGCTTGCTCTCTGACGTGGGATGCGGTTCGTTTGGCCACCACACGATGGGCAGATCGCCCGCGGTCACGCCGTTGTCGAGAGTCACACCAGTCACGCGGTAGGTGTAGAAGTCCTTGCCGCGCCGCACGACCGGTGCCGCTGGCCCGTCCGGGGCGGTGATGCCGATGCTGAGCGGGCCAGCCGGGTTGGTGGTCATTACCGCCGCGCCGACATTGATGCGCGGCGTGCAGTCGAGGTGGATGACGACGATCGCGTCGATCGGCACTGCCTCGGACTCCGGTGCGGGCCCGTCCGGGTGCGCGTCGAACAGCTTGCCGTCGATCGGCCGGTCACTGGACACGCCGGAGAGCAGTGCGGCAGCACGGGACTGCAGGCTTACCCCGGTGACGAGCGGCGGCGGCGCGGGCGGCGAGTCCGGCGAATCGCCGAGGGTGACGTGCACCGAACCTTCGATCGAGAAGAAGAAGAAGTCGACCTTGCCGTGCACCTCGCCGTCGATGAGGACGATGTTGTCGTCGCCCTTGCGTCCCGCCGTGACCGACAGCTGGGCCGACGCCTCGATGCCGATGATCCACAGGTGCAGTTCGCCCCAGAGCTTGAGCTTGCCGGAGAACATGACCGGCGAGAAGCCGATGCCGACGTCAATCGATGCTCCGACCGACAGGTAGAGCCCGCTACTCTTGCTGCCCCATAGGAACGAGACAGAGACGCCGGTCATGATCGCGAAGCCGCCCAGCGGGCTGGGAAGCGGGAAGTGGCCCTGACCTTCGTCGTAATTGTCCGCGGCCGCGCTGGTGTCGGGAATGCCCTTGCCCCGGATCATGAAATACCCGCGGGCGGTAAACAGCTTGAAGAATTCGACGGTCGCGGGGGCATACCAGCTGCCGGCGTCGATCGCGAAATGCGCTAGGTCGTTGAACGGGAAGATCGCGCGGATCGGGACGTGCACCTTCAGCAGCGGGTCGATCGCGTAGTCGAACGTGAGCCCGATCGTGACGCGGCCCCGGCCCAGGTCGAGGTCGATGATCGCGAGGATGGCTGCGGTGACGTTGCCCTGGCGCTGCGGCCTGACCTTGATGATGTTGGCCTTCATCACCAGCAGGATGCGCGGGCCTGGCATCTCGAAGATGAGCATGCCCTTGACGTTCAGGGTGAAGCCCTCGTCCACCGTGCCCAGGACGGCGCCCAGGCCGATCGCCCAGTGATCGATGTCGGGCGCCCACCCGGCGATGTCGAGCGGGTTCCCGTTGACGCTCTGTAGCCAGGCCAGCGCGGGGACCGGGTCATTCTCGTTCTCGTTGCGCTTGAAGTGCACGGCGAACAAGCCGCCGAAGCCGTAGATGCCCAGGCCGGAACTGCCGAGCGCGATCGGTACAGGGAAATCGACCTCGAGCGTGACGAGCACGGCGGTGGCGGTATGGTTCGCGTCAGCAGGGTCGACGGCGTGGCGCACCGACAGCCCTGCGGCCACGCGGACACCGACGCTGGGCAGCGACACGTCGAGCTGGCCGGCGAAGCCGTCGGGATAGATGGCGAGGAAGCCGTGACCATCGAGTGCGCCGGGCACGCAGATGTGCACGCCCAGCGCGCTGATGGTCGGCGCGTGCCCGCCCTCGAGCGGAATGCGGATCGTGGTGCGGTCGACCGACACGACGCCGAGGTCGGCCTTGAGCTGCAGGTCGAGTTCGAGGTTGACCGGGTTCGAGCGGGCGATCCGGGTGCCGGCGATCTGCAGGATATCGCCGAGCGGGTCAGGAACTTTGATGCCGCCGGTGCTCGGGATGTTGATCGTGTAACCCTTGGACGAGTCGAAGACAGGCAGCAGGTCGCGGATTTGCGGCTTGTCGGACGTCTTGAAGCCGACCGCCTTGTAGCGCACGGTGATCGGGTTCTTCGGGTCGGTGTCGATGATCTTCGTCCCGCCCAGTTCGAGCGTGACGATCAGCGCGACCTCCACGTCGAGCAGCAGCACCCCGCGCGTGCCTGCGTCGTCGTGCGTGATGGTGAGCTCGCCGCCGAACAGAGTGATCCGCGGGACGTGCACGACATGTAGCGCGAGCGCGCCGAACGGGACCGCCACCGAGACGGTCAGCGATACCGCGTCGCCGGCCGGCGTGTTTGACGCCGCGAGCGCGTCAGTTAGCGGTGCGAGGGCGATGAGGATGCCGAAGAAGGTTCGCCAGTACTGCTCGGAGTCGGAGCCTTCGCCCGCCGCGGCGGGCGCGGGCGTTTGCAGGAATCCGTCCGCGTCCTCCTCGAAGAGGCTGGCGACGACCTGCCACCGGTCGACGGTATCGTCGAGGGTAAGTTGCACTCGGATATCGAGCACGCCGTCGGCCGGGTCGGCCTTCTTACCGACAGGAAGGTTCGTCGATCCCTGGCCCTCGGCGGGGACCTGGGCCGGGTTATTCGTCTTGACCTGGCTGAGGTAGCTTTCCAGCGCCGTCTCAACGTCGATCTTGAGTTTGATCTCGACGGCGATCAGCCGGTTGTGGTCGATTTCGACCCGCAGATGCAGTTCCTTGAACCGCACCGAGTCGGTACCCGCCGGCTGGCGCTGGATGACGACGGGTTTCGCTGGGGTCTTCCCTGGCGGCCTGGCCGGACGCGACAGGTGCAGCGCGCCGTTCTTCGTCGACGCCGGCGAGCCGCCAGACAGCACTGTGCAGTCGACCCGGCGGTACGCGCCGCGCCCGGACTGGAGATAGCCGGTTCCGGCGGGAGGCGGCTGCTCGCCGAGCGGATTGCTAGTCACCTTGTTGGTGATGCCCTGGGCGGCGAGCAGAGCCTGGATCGCCCAGATGCGGCGCTGGGAGAGTGCCACGTTGTAGGCAACGTTGGGCGCGTGCTCTTTGCTCGCCTTGCCGTCGAGCGTGATCGGCTGGGTCGGGTCCGCCTGCGCCGCCGCCTTCCATGCGGCGAACTCCGGGGTGGCGGTCAGGAAATGGTTGTCGGTGGTCCAGCCGCCATTCGGACCGGACTCGTCGCTGGAGGCGACGGTACGGATGTTGCTGTCGGTCCCCGCGAACTGCGCCCACGCTGGATCGCTCTCGCTCGGCACCTGGCCCGTCGTCTCGGGCGGCTGCGCGAACTGGAACTGCGCGGCGACGGTGACTGGCGTGGACGCGGGCACTGCCGCCACCGACCAGGTCGCCGTAACGTCCAGCGAGCCGCCATGTACGAGGTCGACGGTGGCGCGGCCGCCGCTGACCACGAGCGGGCTGCCGGCCGCGGTGGCAGACACCGGGTCCGGCGGGGTGAAGACGAGTGTCACCTTCTCCGCGGCCGGGTTGTCCTCAAAAGTGATCGTGTAACCAGGCCCCGCGGCCGTGGCGGCGGTGATGCCCGCAGGCTGCGCGTCGCCTCGCGGCGTGCCTGCGGTGAGCGACGCTGCGGCTAGCCGGATGGGGACGGTGGCCGAGCGCGACTGCCCGCCGACGTGCACGTCGGCGACTGCGATCGCGACGTCCTTGCTCTGCTGTCCGCCAGCGAAAGTGACGACGACCGGATCGGTGGTCTCAACCTGCCCGTCGACCTGGATGCTGTACGGCGGCGTGCCGCCGAGTACGTCCACGACCCACTGCGTCTTTGCTGGCACGTCGACCGGGTCATGGGTATATGGCACGCCGCTGTCGGGCAGCTCGAACTTGATGATGTACGCGCCGAACTCGTCGTAGATAGACACCGCGACATGCTGTGGCGAGTCGGGTTTGACGACGTCGAGTCCGAAGACACCCGACACGCCACCTTCAGGGCCGATGCCGATCAGCAATTCGCGGGCCGAGACGTCGATGCCGAGCCCGTCCAGTCCGGGCGGGCGCACGAACACGCGGACGTCGGGCAGGTAGAGGCCGCGGAAGTCGTCCCCGACACCGAACTTGCTGAGCAGCTCAGGGGGCGTCTGCGTGCCGGAGAGGTCGAGGATCAGTGACTGAAAGCCGAAGCCGAGCGCCGTGCCCGGGCCGATCAGCGCATAGGGCGGCTCCATGCGCAGCAACTCCGCATACGTCGTACCTGCCGGGTCGTCGATGTCGAGTGCGGCCCAGGAGTCCAGCGAGATCGTGAGCTGCGGGTCGGCCGTCGCGGTTCCCGCCGTCTGTTCGAAGGACAGCTTGATCTTCGGCAGCGTGACCTTGACCTCGGAGTTCGCCGGGTCTTCGGCCAGCATCCCGTCCGGGCCCAGCTTCGCGCCGGTGAGGAACGGCAGATGCAACGTGGCCGCGTCCACGAGCAGGTCGAGGTGGAAAACGGTGCTCGGCGCGTCTTGTGCGGGCTGTCCTACCGTCGGCACACCTTGCCCGAGCCCCGCCAGCAGCCCCGCGAGTGCCCCGTTGCCGATCTGCGGCGCGGGCACCCCGCCAGGGCCGCCGGTCACCGCATCAACGGCGGGGGACGACGCGCGCGGAGCGGTCATCCGGAACTGGATGCCGATGTCGGGGAAGTCCCACCACGCGCCGTCATGACGTGCAGTGCGGTGGTTGACGTTGACGGTGCCACCGAAGCTGATGGACGCCGGCGGGGTGAAGCGCGGGGGGTTAGCAGTGAGGTCGGCGCTGAACCGAGCCATTCCCGATACGACCACGCCCGCGTCATCGAACGACGTCTCGACGTCCTGTACGAACAGCGCGGAAATCAGCTCATGCAGCGGCTCGCCGATCGCGGCGGCACCCAGGACGTGCGGCGCGACCACGTCGAGCAGAGCAAGACTTCCAGCCACGACCGCCCCCCCGGCACAGTGGATCCGAGAGCACTCATCCTGTCGTAACTGCAGGTCACATGTCTACGACGTTGAGTGCACCTCCACACGGCCTCGACACGGTCTCCATGCGGTCTTCACCCCGGCCGACACTTATCGAGGTTGTGATGCCCTTTCGGCGGGGGCAAGGGATCAGGTGACGACAGCTAACCGGCCCGATCGAGAAGCTGCCTGCAGCCGCGCCGTCCTGGAACCATAGGACATCGTCACGTCCAGCCCGATTCACACTAGCGAGCGGGGTCGCCGGCCCTCGACGACGAGACGGCCTCCCTAGCATCGGTGGGCGATGCCTCCTGCTCCAGCGCCTGCTGCGCTTGCCCCTCCGGAGCCCCCGTGACGCTCGCCATTGCCATCTCCGCGTCGGGCGTCGCCGCGCTGGCCTCAGGCCACCGCTTGAGCTCCACTTGCGGGATCAGCCAGGTGGCCAGGAAGGCCAGGAAGGCGATCGGTACAGCCACCAGGAATACGGTCTGGATCGACTCGGCGTAGCCGGACACAAAGCCCTGGTGCACTGCGGCGGGCAGGTGGGATAGCACCGCCGGGGTGACGTCCGCGCTGGTGAAGCCCTTCGGAAGGGCGACTCCGTGCAGGTGGCTGGCCAGGTTCCCGACCAGTACGTTGGCGAAGATCGCGCCGAAGATCGCCGTGCCGAACGACCCGCCGATCGAGCGGAAGAACGTGGCGCCCGAGGTTGCGACGCCTAGCTCGCTGTGCGGTACGCCG
>Ga0210397_10001022_pt1 | contig 18169 bp, 15 predicted proteins | sample IncBWH2OmetaG_FD_160126 | JGI IMG/M metagenome (GOLD analysis project Ga0210397, IMG submission 160126) | Forest soil microbial communities from Barre Woods Harvard Forest LTER site, Petersham, Massachusetts, United States - Inc-BW-H-2-O ...
AAAACTTCATCACCTACTTTATAGGATGTTACGCCATCACCAATCTCATCAATAATTCCGGACATATCCCAGCCGATAATAATCGGATCATTCGTGCTGATTCTGCTGTACATGCCTTTGCCTATCCGGGTCTTAATATCAACCGGGTTAATGCTTATTGCTTTAGTTTTTATGAGCACTTCACCCGAACTTGGTTTAGGTTTATCAATCTCAACAAATTGCAACTGATCTATATCACCTGGCGCAGCTAATTTAATTGCTTTCATATCAAATGTATTTTCAGAATTAGGCCCTTTACAAGTTATAAAATGATGCTGATAATTGAAGTCAGTTTATGATCTAAAAGGGTTTGCCGTGTGTGAGCCCAATAATTTTTTGAGTAAGGCCCGGCAATTTATCCAATACGTTTAACACAACATGAGTAGTATTTTTTTTGCCGAAAAGACCTTGCAGATAATAACCTATTTGTATGCGTGAATTAAATTGAGTGTTCCATGCTTGTTGATAGGCTTTGATCAAATCATCCCGCGACGTATTTGTTGCAAAATAAGCCGACAATAAATTTGCAAGTAAATACGATGCGCGAAAACCCATGCTCATTCCGTTTCCGCACAACGGTGTAATGGAACCGGCAGCGTCACCCAATAAAAAGATACCATTGATGTATGTACTTTTCTTATGAAAGGTAATATTACTTATTACAACCGGTTGTTCGAATAAAAATTCAGATTCGGTGAAATATTTTTTTAGAAAGGGATTTTTATACAAGACAGTTTCTTCTAATGTTTTAAGATCATTGCCCGCTTCTTTTAATTTATCGGAAGTAGATAAATAACAGAGGCAATAGGTTTCATTATCTACTTTTGAAATGCCACAATAGCCACCTTCATAGTTATGTAATTCAATTTTATTGTTCGGAAAATCTCTTCTGATGTGATGTTTTACACCTATATAGTTTAATTGTTTCTTTTGTAGTTTTGCTGAGCTTTTTGCGAAATTGGGTGTGTATTTTCCATAACTACCGCATACTATCTGCGCACTATAGATGCCTAGAGATGTTGTAATTGTTGACGTGTTAGTATCAGAATTTTCAACATTCAGCACTCGGCAGTTTTCTATCACAAGAACACCTTTTTTTCTTGCAATTTCACACAACATGTAATCAAGTGTATATCGGCTGATGCCAAAACCACCGGATGCTAGAGGAGCATTCAGCATAAAACCCTTTTCAGAAGAAACGCCGAGATGCCTTATCGATGGCAGATTTAAATCGTTTAACGGGAGACCTAATGAAAGCAGAAAGTTCCAGCTTTCCATCGAAATATATTCTCCGCAAACTCTATGAAAAGGATAGGTGTTTTTCTCAAAGACAACAGCCTGAATACCTTTATCTGCAAGCTGTATAGCCAGGCTTAAACCTGCTACTCCGCCGCCAATAATAGCACAGGGATAATTGTTTGAGTTCGTTAGCATATCTGGATTGCTTTCAAATAATATCAAGAAATCTTTAATTGCATAGTTTCAATACTAATGCCAGGGCCGAATGCTGCAGAGAAAATGGAAGTACCTTTGCTCGCAAATGGATTTTCTTCAATAACCTGTTTTAGTACGAACAATACGGTTGGAGAAGACATGTTTCCATAATTTCTCAATACATCGTATGAGGCAGCAAGCTTTGAAACGGGAAGATTAAGTGCGGAACAAAAATCATCAATAATTTTTTTTCCGCCGGGGTGTATGGCCCAGAGGTCAATGGTTTCCGGTGCAATCCCAACAGCATCAAGCATTGCTTTTATATTTGTATTGATTAGATCTGACACATACGAAGTCAGGTTCATTTTAAAACCTGTCTCTGATAATTGCCACGCCATATCATTGTATCCATTGTGTAATAATAGTGAATGAAAAGATTCAATTTGAATACATACATCAGATTGAAATGCTGTAGCATTACCTGAGACAAGTACGGCTGCACAGCCATCGCCAAACAATTGATTAGAGACAATATAATCGTCGCTATAATTTCGTTGAAAATGCAGTGTACATAATTCCGTGCATACAATCAGCACATTTGATTCAGCATTATTTTTACAAATTATATCCGCTTGCTTTAAGGCAAGTATAGCCGCGTTACAGCCCATAAAATTAATGCTGCTGCGGTTTATTGTCGGCTGTAGTTTTAATTCCTGAATAAGTTGAATGTCCAGACCCGGAGCAAATAAACCGGTGCATGTAACAGTAATGATATGCGTGATCGATTCTTTGACCGAGTCAAAATTCTTTATTTTCCGAACGGCATTCAGCGATAAGCTTACGGCTTCTTTTCGAAAGACTTCCATCCGTTGACTTAAACCAGGTTCAGGCAGGAGCGAAGCATCTTTAGCGTAAAATTCAAAGTCTTCTGGCGGCAAGCTATAGTCTTTCAATACAGAGTATCGTTTTTCTATTCCTGTTTTAGCAGATATGATATTGATTTTTCTTATTACATCTGTATCATTTGTAGAATTTGAATAAAATACAGAGAAAGATTTTTGCGTATGCAAATATCTGGGCAGCGCTGTTTCTATTGCTATAATGTAACTCATTTATGAATGGTTAATAAAGTATAATACAAGGAAGCAACCATTCATACAGCTTGCCGCAATCAGGTTCATCAACATGGTGTGTTTATAATCGGCAGCATTGGTGTTTTTTATAACTCTGACAAACCAGTAAAAATAATAAATGACTATTGGCAGAAAGAATATCTGTATGAGATAAAATTGATTCATTTTATCAATAGAACTAAAACTCAATAGGTACCAAACGTTTGTAATGGCAAACATAATGCCGGTAAAAATAAACGTGCCGATGTAACCCAGCTTATAACTTATTGTAACAACACCATCTTTGAGATCCTGTTGGTGCTGATAGATCTGTGTTAATGGATAAGCACCTGCAATCTGAAAGGTACAGGCAAGTAATAAGTATATTACAGATGAATTTAATTCTAATGCATGATTGGTAATGCCTGCGTAACAGGTATAATAAGTGAAACCTCCCTGAAAAAACACCACAATCAGAAAGCCAAGAAATGGATATTTTTTCAACCGAATTTCGCGCGCGCTATATGCTCTTGATGCAAGCGTATACAGTAATATTCCTGTGGCAAAAAATACATTAAAGAATAATAAGCCAAGCAAAAGAGCCAGGCAATCAAATGTCAGTGTCAGATAAAATAGTTTTTTCGTAGGCATAGGAGGTTTTTCAAGACCGCCGATACTTTCTTCATCTCTATCAATATAACTGTTGTAACCATTGCTTGAGGGGTAAACTAAAATATGCATGATGCAAAATGAAACTACTACATGCCAATCTGTAATAGACTGTCCGGATTGACTTAATGCCAGCAAGAATAAAGGCATCAAAAAAAATGAAAATGGTAATCGTAATAGTTTGACAGTGTTTTTATCAATCAAGTATCTCATCACTTTGTTGTTTCACAGCATTTTCAATATGAACTGATTTGAAACAAAATGAATCAAATACAACCAGTAAAGTGAAAATGGAACCTTTACGTAAGATACATTATTTAGAAGAAATCACAATATCATATAGACGTTGATTTGGTAACCGGATGAACGAAAAAATGAAAAGTGCCTAACTGGATTAATTTTCAAGAACTTCACAAAAATACCCTAAACCAGACAAGTGTTCAGTCACACTTTCTACAACAATTTTCTCTGAACTTTCTATCCGGAGAATATTGTCGCAATCCGTTAGGTCAAAATTAATTCTTGACTGAGGCAAATGTAAGGCGAGCTTGCTTATGATTTTATCTGCGGTTTCGCTATCTGTTACATTTGTTTTAAAAACTTCAACCATTTTCAATTATATATTTGTCTCTAGTATATGCTTTAAATTTGCAGCATTTTGATTCATATCTTTTTGCAGCATCTTTCTAATAAGAGGGATCATTATATTCATCGGAAAATCGGTTCTGGTGTTAAGCGTAGTAATCATTTTTGATTGATTGTCTGTAATTGAATAAATCATTATGTTCACATGACTGGTGCCTTTAAACGGTTTCTCAAACCGTAGCTCAGCCTCGTATCCTTTACCTTCTATGATCTTTATGATTTCCTGCTCGCCAATGCCTACATCTCGCAGGGTGCTTTCCCAGGCTGACATGAAGCCCACATTTCCGTCGGTACCTGTATAAGTCATTTTTATGTTCGGATCAGCCATTACCCATTTATTGTAATATATTTGGTTCTTAAGATGCTTCACATAATTAAATACTATATCATTGTTTTTATCAATGATGATTTCTGAAATGATAGAATATTCTTTTTTTGCTATCAATGCATAAAGCAATACAAAAGCAACAATTGCTGAAAAAGTTAAACCAATGTATAATAACATACTGTCGATTGTTAAGTTTAATTGGATCGCATAGATGACATTTTATGAAACGATCTATGCAACCCACACTTCTAATTTATTTTTCAAGAAAAGCTCTCACAAATTTCGTTGAATGAAAATTCAAGATTTAAAATCAGTTATTTTCTGTATATAATTTAAAGCTATTTAAAATAGCTTGCCAGCCTCCTTGTTGCATCTCTCTTGGGTTTTCCCCTTCCGGTTCAAATGATTCTACAATTTTAGTTGCATCGCCGGTTTTTGTGAAAATAATTTTTGCTGCCCGTCCGTCACCCATAGTATATTCAATCAGCTCATTTATTTTTACCAGATCATAAACGCCACCAAAATCAAAGCTCATGCTGCCGTCTTTAGCCGCCATTGTTGTTGAGAATTTTCCGCCGTTTTTCAAATCATTTGTTGCTGCAGGTGCATGCCAATCCGGGGAAGCCTGACACCACTTTGTAATATGTGCAGGTTCATTCCAGTATTTCCATACTTTTTCGATAGGTGCGTGAACAGTTGTTTCTACTGTAATAGGATTTTTCATGTCTTTTTTAGTTTATTCGTACCAATTAAAAATTTATTTTGGAGTTAATTATTCATATATGATGTTACATAATTCATTTTACATCGCCATCCATTCAATTTAAAATGTATGTTATATTTTAAATGAGCATCTATTCCGTTAAACGCACCATACATTGTACATCTTTATCGTTCAGATACCATTCTACGCAATATCCTTGCCGATCAAGGTGAGACGTTTTAAGTAATATTGAAAATGCTTTTTCAATCGCCGATACATCTTCATGATAGTTTTTGATAATAGTGCTTATATACTTACCTTTTTTCAGTATCAATGTTTGCAGGCCTAATTCCTCTGCTTCGCTTGGCTTCAGCTCTTCTGCCGCAGCTCTGTATACAATGGTTCCTGCATTTTCAGGTCTTGAAAGACCGAAGTATCTACGCTGTGCTGAATATGGAATCAACGCATGCAGTTTTTGATGTGCTGCCAAAACGCCTGCAGGAAAAGAATTTGCTGTTACATACAATATCCGCACATCGTTTTCTAAAAAGCATGTTTCCATAGTTGTTATTTTTTATTAACCGGAATACAATAAGAAGTTATGGCTTTTATTTTTTCTTCTTCAAATAGATAGGTATCACAATAATTTAATTGTTCCGGATTGCCTTCTTTGTTTGTATATGTGCAAAATCCTTCGATCGCAATACTGTTTGCATCTGCAATTACATTTGTATTTTTCAATACAGAAGATGCCATTTCTACCAGCATGGTGTCACAGAAATCAACAACAGCTACTTTACCTTTAAGGGTTCGGTCACCTATGATATACCATTCAATATCATCCGTAAAATAAGGATAGATTTCTTTAAAATTCCCCTTAGAGAAATTGTCACATATTGCTTTAATACCTGATTCCATAAAATTGCTTCTTTTAACCGACACAAACATAATAGCATAACTTGTAATTAAGAGTGTGTAAAAACGACAAACTTACGGGTTGATTACGACAATTCTTTTCTTTTACTTTGTTCCATGAAAAATGTAACCATTTTAGTTCTTGAAACAGCGATTCCTGCTTGTATTGTAGATCCCAGGTATATGTTTACGGCGATCAACGATTTTTTTAAGATTGCAGAATTGCAGCCGGCTTTTTCAGTTAAACTTGTCGGACTTACTAAAGAAGTAAAGCTGCACGATGGTTTAATATCTATTCACACAGATGCTGTTTTAAAAGATGTAAAAAAAACGGATCTGATTATTATACCTGCTATAAGCGGCAATATACAAGATGCGATTAAAAAGAACAATGCTTACCTCCCCTGGATTATTGAACAATATAAAAATGGAGCGGAAGTTGCAAGTTTGTGCATAGGTTCATTCTTATTGGCATCAACGGGATTATTGAAAGGGAAAACCTGTTCTACACACTGGTTGTTTGCTAATGAATTCAGAACGATGTTTCCGGATGTGATTCTTACAGACGACAAAGTGATTACCGAACAAAATGGTATCTACTCCAGCGGTGGAGCTACTTCGTACTGGAATTTATTATTGTATCTGGTAGAAAAATATACAAACCGGGAAATGGCTATTATGGCGTCTAAATTTTTCCTGTTACAAATGGATCGCAATTCGCAGTCGGAGTTTGTGATGTTTAAAGGGCAGAAAGATCACGAAGATATAGCGGTACTAAAGGCGCAGGAATTTATTGAAAATCATTTCCAGGCAAAAATAACAGTAGAAGAGTTGGCGGATAAATTTGGCGTGGGCCGCAGAACGTTTGAGCGGAGATTTAAAAAAGCAACCGCGAATACTGTAATTGAATATATGCAGCGCGTAAAAATTGAAGCAGCTAAAAAGCAATTAGAGTCGGGTAGAAAGACTGTGAATGAAGTGATGTATGATGTAGGCTATACGGATGTAAAAGCCTTTAGAGACGTATTTAAAAAAGTAGCGGGAATGTCACCAGTTGATTATCGGAATAAGTATAATAGTAATTAGCACTATGTTTTAAGTTCTAGGAATTACGTTCATAATTTAATCTATTTGGGAAATCAATACATATAAATTTTCAAAATTAAGAAGCAATGAGTAAAATGTATTTCTTAAAACTTATTACATATACTTATCCAATTCTCAATCCATTCTCTACCACCTTATCTGTAGTGAGCAAAGTAATTTCTTTATTGTCACCAAGAGCACCAAGTATCAGGCATTCGCTCTGAATATTCGCAATTTGTTTGGGTGGGAAATTTACAACTGCTACAACCTGCTTGCCGATTAATTCCTCTGTAGAATATAGGACGGTGATTTGTGCAGATGTTTTTTTAATTCCCAAGGATCCGAAGTCGATGTGTAGTTTATAGGCAGACTTTTTTGCTTCCTGAAAAACCTCTGCTTGTACAATTGTACCTACACGAATATCTACTTTTTCAAAGTCATGCCAGGATAGGTTGTCTGAACTATGATTCATTTGATTTGCATGATTGAAGGTGGTAAAATCATAGTTCAGACACTTCCTTAATCTGTACCAATATTGGATTCCAGCCTTCGCCTTTGTTGTATACATCCTGATAACGCTTCTCACCTTCGGCTGCACCTTCAAAACCATCTTGTGTAACGGTTAAGATTGTTTGCGCGCCTTGCTGCTCTAACTTATATGTAACGTTTAAATAATTTTCGGGAATGTCGGGGTAAGAGGCGAAAGGATCAATCACAGTATAAACAAGAAGTTTGTTGGGTTCAATGGTTTTAATCTTTCCTTTTACAAATACCATTTCCTTACCTTCATAATTTCCTCTCCATAACAAATCGCTGCCGACCTTCCAGTCGGAAATAGTTTCGCAGCCAAACATGTATATTTTAGTCTTTGCCGGGTTTATCAGTGTATCCCAAACATCTGCAGCTGGGGCGTTGATCGTAATTGAATTTGTTACGGTTTTATGTGATTGCATATACTTGATTTAATAATTAAAACTGTTCTTCAATATATATTTCTTATTTCATATTTACATCTTTAATAAATGTGTTTTGCCTAATGCTGTAATCTGATTCTTAGGAACGCCGGCGTCTTGCGCATACATATTCCAGTTGCTTACTACGCCTATTATTCTATCAATGATTTCTTTTGGCTTTTTGATATTCATTTGTTTTGCCACTGCTAATAAATCTTCGCGTGTAATATTCTCACGCTTTCCATTTACTGCAAGCTGATGTTTAGCGATCCATTTATTTGCAGGGTTGTAAGCATAACTAACATCATAGGCTGGGGACAAACTCCAGGTGCCTGATTTGTCCATTAAAAAGGAAATATTTTTTGTATGATCGTCTTGATTCCGAGCTATTATATTAAATGTCATACGCATATACAACTGTTCGGCATCAGAATAAGGTAATCGTAATTGACGCATCGCCTGAAATGCTTGCTCGTAGGCGTATGCTTCCGGATTATTGTAATCAAAATGACAAAGGCCACATAAGGTTTGCATGTGCAATTTTTCATTATTTGCAATGCGATCAAACCGTTTGGTCATAAAGTGTGCACGGTCGTGCTCTTCCAGTAATTTACTTGGCATCATTACAATTCCAGTATCAATTGCCATTTTATAATACGCATACTCAATTCTTCCATAACCTTTGGGATCGCCTAATTGTTCATTGGTCACGCCATCAAATTTAATGAGCCAATGTTCGAAACCCTCAGGCGAAATTAATTGTCCGGAACGAACTTCTCCTGTGTTTTCGTTGTAGGCAATAACTGCTTTAGCACGTGCACCACCGGCTGATGTGCCTACCTTTATAATATCTGCAAATGTTTCCGCATCTTCGCCGTGTTGGGCTGTTAATTGACTATCGAAGGATTCTTTGATTGACAAGGCTTTTTTAGACAACTCTACCAAGGCTCCTATTTCCAGACCTTTTGAAGGCTCTTTTTCATTCCGTTCTGTTGGCTCAAATTCTAATGCGCCCATACCACGAGTACCCATGTAGCACAAGCGTTCTACAGGGCTCATGCTTGTTTTGTTACGGCCTTGTGAAGCCAGCCACAGATCAATCAACTGATTCCCGAACCGATCCGGTAAAGCATCCGATAACAAACCGGGCAAACCTTGAAACGTTTCTTTCGGCAATTGTGCAAATTGAAAAATATCTCCCTTGTTTGTATTGGCTAAAGGCATGGTTAATGGTGCAATATCCAAACCCGATTTTAAAAAGCCTGCTTCAAATTCAAATGTTGCATAGCCTTTGTCGTAGTTCCATAATACGGCTCCTACATGTTTGCCCCATAAAAGAACATTTGCTACTACCATTCGCTTTCAGGTTTATTTATTTTGTTTTTTCCTGATGCTCGCTTGCGTAATTTAGCTTGCTGCTCTGCTACCATCAACGGACTGATTTCATCTTTTACTACAAAGGAATCCAGCAGTTCTAAATTATTCAGGCCACGCAGTAATTGAATGAGGCTTAATAAACTACTGATACGACCATTTTCTATTTCACTAATCGTACTGCGAAATAAGCCTGAGCGATTTGCTAGTTCCTGTTGCGTAAGGTTGTTTTTTAAACGCATACGCTTGAGTTGCTTGCCTATTTCTTCGATAATAGCTGGATCACTAAGTGTATACCAGTTATTTATGTTGCTTAAATACGACATAATATGTGTAAATAGCATTTATTGTTGCTTTTACACAACAAATGTACGAATTTATTTTTAAAAAGTTTATTTTTGTTGCTTTTGGGCAATATTATATAATAAAAATTACATTTATGTTGCCTATAGACAACATAAATGTATGAATGCATATTTTAATATTAGTTGCTTAAAGAATAAAATGATGGTTTACTCAATGTGAATCAACTGGTTTGTAATATAAGAATGAGAGCCTGCATCATTTGAAACAGCAAAGCTGCCTTTAAGTGTATAATCAAATCACCTTTTTCTTTAATTACGTTACAAAAAAAACGTCACGCATTTTGCGTGACGTTTTCAGTATATAGAATATTAACTTTTACTTATGCATAAACGGTGTCAAGCATACCATGGTCTTTTGCTTCTAATTTGCTTGTGCCCATTAAGAACAAATCAACATTACGTGCTGCTTCACGACCTTCAGAGATTGCCCAAACAACCAATGACTGACCTCTGCGCATATCACCTGCAGTAAATACTTTATCTACGTTTGTCTGGTACTTACCATTTGCTTTGATGTTGCCGCGCTCATCGTATTCAATACCCAATTCATTCAGCATGCCTGCATGTTGCGGGTGCAAAAAGCCCATCGCTAATAACGTCAGCTCACATGGAATAACACGTTCTGTACCCGGCAACTCCTGGTATTTCGGAAGTTTGCTGTCCGGTGCCGTTACCCAACCCATCTCAGCAATTTTTAAACCTGTTAAGTTACCATCTGCGTCCCCGATGAATTCTTTTGTAGTGATCGACCACAAACGATCGCAGCCTTCTTCGTGAGAAGTAGACGTACGTAAAATCATCGGCCAGTTTGGCCAAGGAGTCTGGTCGTTTTTATCGGACGGAGGTTTTGGCATCAATTCAAATTGTAAGACACCTTTAGCACCATGACGGTTTGAAGTACCTACGCAATCCGAACCTGTATCACCACCACCGATTACAACTACATTTTTACCTGTAGCTAATAAGTCGCCGTTTTTATATGCTTCACCTGTGTGATCAATTTCAGGTTTGATGTTTGCAACACGTTTGTTTTGCTGACTCAAAAACTCCATTGCAAAATGTACGCCCTTGAATTGTCTTCCGGGTATCGGCAAGTCACGACCAACCGTTGAACCACCTGTCAATACAACTGCATCGAAATCCTTAACAATATCTTTTGCTTTGATGTTAACACCAACGTTTGCATTTGTTTTGAATACAACGCCTTCTTCTTCCATCAACTTTACACGACGGTCGATTACCCATTTCTCTAGTTTGAAATCCGGAATGCCGTATCGTAATAAACCACCTACCTGATCGGCACGTTCGAATACGGTTACAGTATGACCTGCGCTGTTCAATTGAGCAGCAGCAGCTAAACCGGCAGGGCCTGAACCAACAACAGCAACTGTTTTACCTGTGCGTACTTTCGGCGGGTTTGCTTTTAAGATACCTTTTTCAAATGCTGTTTCAACAATACTCTTCTCGATGTTTTCAATCGTTACCGGCGGTTTGTTGATACCAAGTACACAAGATGCTTCGCATGGTGCAGGACAAATTCTTCCTGTAAATTCAGGAAAGTTGTTTGTAGAGAATAAAATCTCTGCCGCTTCTTCCCAGTCGTTTCTGTATACCGCATCATTGAATTCAGGTATGATGTTACCCAGCGGACAACCACTGTGGCAGAAAGGTACACCGCAGTTCATGCAGCGTGCCGCCTGATTTTTTATCTGTGTTGCAGAGAAATCTAAATAGAGTTCTTTATAGTCTTTAAGACGTGCTTGCGGATCTCTTTTTCCTGGCAATTCTCTGCCGAATTCCATGAATCCCGTTGGTTTACCCATTGATTACGGCCTCCTTATTTCCTTGACTTTTTCTTTTTAACAAAACTGCTTTGTAGTCTGAAGGCATTACTTTAACGAAATCCTTCACGGCATTATCCCAATTATTAAGGATAGACTGCGCTACGTCGCTACCTGTATATTTCAAATGATTTTCGATCATTGTTTTTAATGTATGGTTATCTTCTGCATCCAGTACATCAAATTCAATCATTTCCATGTTGCAGCGTGCCGGGAATGTTCTTGCAATATCATATACATACGCAACACCACCACTCATACCAGCTGCGAAATTACGGCCTGTTTCTCCTAAGATTACAGCCAACCCGCCTGTCATATATTCACAACCGTGATCGCCTACACCTTCAACAACTGCTTTCGCACCTGAGTTACGTACGCAGAAACGTTCACCAGCTTGTCCGCGAATGTATGATTCACCATTTGTAGCTCCGTAGAATGCTACGTTCCCCACAATGATATTTTCACTTGGCTTGAACTTCGCCTGTTTTGAAGGATACAAGATTAAGCGGCCACCGGATAAACCTTTACCCCAATAATCATTTGCTTCACCTTCTAATTCAAACTGTATACCCGGTGCTAAGAAACCACCGAAACTTTGTCCGGCAGAACCATTGAATTTATATTGGATCGTTGCATCCGGCAAACCTGCACCTTTATATTTAGTAGAAACTTCATAAGACAGTAACGTACCTGCTGCACGATCGGTATTTTGTATGGTATATTCGCCCTTAACAAGAGTCTTATTATCTAACGCTGCTTTCGCATCTTTCACTAACGTCAAATCAAGAATGTCATCCATTCCGTGATCTTGTGCTTCTGTTTTGTATAATCCAACTTCCGGACCAGCTTCTTCTTTGTACAATATTTTGCTTAAGTCAAGATCTTTGAATTTCCAGTGTGTTAAGTCAGTACGTTTTTCTAAGTTCTGAACCTGACCAACCATTTCGTCAACTGTTCTGTAACCAAGCTCTGCCATGATCTCTCTCATTTCTTCAGCAAGGAACGTAAACATGTTCACTACGTGTTCAGGTTCACCACTGAATAAGGCACGAAGCTCTTTATTCTGTGTGGCAACACCTACCGGACAGGTATTCAGGTGACATTTACGCATCATGATACAACCTACAGAAACCAACGCTGCAGTTGCGACACCAAATTCTTCGGCTCCTAATAATGCCGCCACAACTAAATCTTTACCGGTACGGATCTGCCCATCGGACTGAACCGTGATACGGCTTCTTAATTTATTTTTAACCAATGTCTGATGTGCTTCAGCTAAACCAAGTTCCCAAGGTAAACCTGCATGACGGATTGAACTGATCGGAGAAGCTCCGGTACCACCATCATAACCTGCAATAAGTACTAAGTCTGCGTGTGCTTTACTAACACCTGCGGCAATAGTACCAACGCCTGCTTCAGACACTAATTTAACACTTACACGTGCTTTCGGATTTGAGTTTTTCAAATCGAAAATCAACTGTGCTAAATCTTCAATAGAATAAATATCGTGGTGCGGAGGAGGAGAGATTAAACCTACACCTGGCGTAGAGTGACGTACACGTCCGATCCAGTCATCCACTTTATGACCTGGCAACTGACCGCCTTCACCCGGCTTAGCACCTTGGGCCATTTTAATCTGTAACTCGTCTGCATTTGCTAAGTAATAACTGGTAACACCGAAACGGCCTGAAGCTACCTGCTTAATGGCGGAACGTTCCCAGTCACCGTTTGGCTTGCGCTCAAAACGAATCTCATCTTCACCACCTTCACCTGAGTTTGATTTACCACCGATGCGGTTCATCGCGATGGCAAGTGTGGAGTGTGCTTCGTGAGAGATTGAACCGAATGACATAGCACCTGTAGCAAAACGTCTGTAGATATTCGCTGCCGGTTCTACTTCATCGATTGATATAGAATCTCTTGTTTGTTTGAATTTCAATAAACCACGTAAGGTGATTGCTTTCACACTCTGATCATCAATCAGGTTTGAATATTTCTTGAATACCTGATAATCACCTTTGCGGCAAGCCTGCTGTAATAAGTGGATCGTCTGTGGATTGAACATGTGGTATTCACCACGGCGTTTCCACTGATAAATACCGCCTACTTCCAGTTTCGGACGCGGTACCGGCACTTTCGGATATGCCTGTGCGTGTTTGATCAGCGCTTCTGTTGCAATACCATCTAATGTTAAACCACCGATTCTGGAAACAGTATTTGTAAAGTATTTATCAATTACTTCTGTACTGATACCCAATGCTTCGAAGATCTGAGCACCTTGATAAGACTGAAGTGTAGAAATACCCATTTTAGAGAACACCTTTAACAAACCGTTATCAACCGCTTTGATAAAGTTGTATGTTAATTTCTCTTCCGGCAATTCAGTTTGTAATTCACCGCTGCGTTTCATGCCGATAATGGTTTCGAACGCTAAGTACGGATTGATTGCCGAAGCACCATAACCGATCAATGTAGCGAAGTGGTGTACTTCCCATGCGTCACCGCATTCTACCACAATGCCTACTTTGCCACGCTGACCTTCACGAATTAAGTGATGGTGTACTGCTGCAGTAGCTAATAAAGAAGGAATCGGAGTATGACCACTGTCAACTTTACGGTCTGTCAATAATATAATAGAGTAACCATCATTTACGGCATCTGAAGCATACTTACAGATACGAGTCAATGCTTTTTCTAGGCTACCCGGCATTTCATCAGCCTTGAAAGTTATTTCCAATGCTTTTGTCTGGAAATGCTTATCATCTAACTGACGAAGTTTTTCTAAATCATGATTTGTTAAAACCGGCTGATGTAGTTCAACCATACGGCAGTGGTATGGAGATTCGTCAAGCAAGTTTAATGAACCACCAACATACGAAACAAGCGACATAACCATGCGCTCGCGGATCGGGTCAATCGGTGGGTTTGTTACCTGAGCAAACAATTGCTTAAAGTATGCAGATAAGTGCATTGCCTGATCGGATAAGATTGCCAGTGGTGTATCAATACCCATGGAACCAAGCGGCTCATAAGCGGTTGTTGCAATTTCTCCTATTATCAAACGTAAATCTTCCGATGTATAACCAAACACTTGTTGTTTTTTCAACAAAGTAGCTTCATCTGGTTGATTATATATAATCTGTGGTTCAGGCTGATCACTTAATTTGATTTTGTTTTTCAACCATTCGCCATAAGGCTTGCGTGTGCAAACGTCATTCTTAAGTTCTTCATCACTGATGATACGTCCTTGTTCAAGATCTGCCACGAACATTTTACCTGGCTGTAAACGACCTTTAGTAACAACTTTTGACGGATCAACTTCAATTACTCCAACTTCAGATGCCATGATAACAGTATCATCATCTAATAAGCACCAACGGGAAGGACGAAGGCCGTTACGGTCTAGTGTGGCACCTACAATTTTACCATCTGTGAATGAAATAGAAGCCGGTCCATCCCAAGGTTCCATCATGGCAGCATGGTATTCGTAGAACGCATGTTTTACTTCCGACATGGATTCGTTACCGTCCCATGCTTCAGGTACAAGCATCATCATTACGTGTGGCAAATAACGACCGCTTAATACAAGTAATTCAATTACGTTATCTAAGTTGGCTGAATCTGAGTTGCCCGGATCACAGATCGGTAACAGCATTTCAATTTCTTCTTTTGTAAATACAGTAGAAGTTAATAATGCTTCCTGCGCGCGGATCCAGTTCACGTTACCTTTAACCGTATTGATCTCGCCATTGTGAGCGATGTAACGGAAAGGCTGTGCCAGTTTAAATGACGGGAACGTATTGGTAGAGAAACGGGAGTGAACAACCGCTAAAGCAGAAACCATTTCCGGTCTTTGTAAATCAAGATAGAATTGTTTTACCTGTGCGGTCATCAACTGACCTTTGTATATGATTGTTCTGGAAGAGAATGAAGCGAAGTAAAAACGCTGATTCACTACCTCATTATTTAATGTTTCTTTAACAATACGTGTAGCATAGTTGCGAAGTACGTACAGCTTACGTTCGAATGTTTCCACATCCTTCACGCTATCCGGGCGCTTCACAAAGAATTGCTCTACTGAAGGTTCAACAGCAATGGCACTATCACCAATCATTGAATCATCTGTAGGAACAACCCTGTAGCCTAAAACTGCTAAGCCTAGCTTTTCTGCCTGACGGTTCAATATCTTTCTGCATTCTTCCTTCAGCTTCTCGTCCTTCGGGAAGAATACCATACCGACACCATACTCGCCAAAGGCTGGTAATTTAATACCGCTCTTGACACATTCATCCACGAAAAACTCATGGGGAACCTGAAGAAGGATACCAGCACCATCGCCGGTATTAGTCTCACAACCGCAAGCACCACGATGTTCCATACGCTCAAGCATATGTAGGGCATTTGCAACTGTTTCATGAGATTTTCTGCCTTTCAGGTTGGCTACAAAACCAATTCCGCATGAATCATGCTCGAAACTGGAATCGTACAGGCCGGTTTGATTGTTCTCTCTCATCTACGCTATTGTTATATTATTATTAGAACAGATACTTTGTGGTGTTACTTTAAAGCCTCTAACAAATTTTAATTACATTCTGTTCTTCAAACTTTTGTACCGGCTTTATGCCTATTTACAAAATATTTTGTTTTAAGTCCAAAATTCAGTTTTTTTCTAAAACATCTACTTATTATTCTTAGAATAGTACCAGAATAAATTGTTTTAGTAGGTTTAAAGCGGAAATCGACTTTAAATTTACATATTATTTGCGAAAAAAATAAACATATCCACCGAAAATAGTTTGAAAACGAGTCTCATGTAATGTTAAGAGGTATTTCATGAAAAAAAATGTGCGTATTCGAAGGTTTTCGCCAAAAAAAGAGTAGGTAAAATAGTACATTTATTATGGACTTAAATTTATAAGGTGATGAAAATCCATTTTACCCTTTTCTTTTTCTTTTTTGTGATTCTTGGGTTTGCACAATTTCCTAAAATTCCGGGATCAATTGGCGGTGTTTCAACATCCACCATTATCAATAAAACAAAAAGTGTACTTATTACCCAATTGGATAAGAGTAAAACGGAATATGACACAACAAGCTTTAATTATGCGATTTCTTTAAGTGACAATGCCGGCTTGTATGAAAACGAAGAACATTGGTTGCGCAATCAAAAATTATTTTCAGATGTATTAAAACAAAGTGACGGCACTTCGCTTACACCTTTACAGCAAGCTGAACGGAACAATGAAGTAGGAGAAATGATGTATGCATCAAACAAATATACTTCCGCTGAAAAAACTTTTTTCTCTTCCAAATTACTTTTTGAAACAAACAGCTTAACAAGTGAAACAAGCTATAGCAAGGTTATTTCAAATATCGGTTTGTTATATCATACTACTGGGCGTTACCTGAAAGCAGAGGAGTATGAAAAGCAAGCAATCGCTCTTCGTAAGGATCAAACAGGGGAAGGAAGTATTGCCTACGCAGCATCCATAAACAATTTGGGTGTCTTATATAAAGACATGGGAAAATACACAGAAGCCGAAAAGCTACTTGAGCAAGCGATACAGTTAAATGGTACAAATCCTGGAAAACATTCGGCAGCGTATGCTATCACGCTGAATAATCAAGCAATGCTTTATGAAGAGATGGGACGCTTTCAGCAAGCAGAACAACTACTTAATGAAGCTCTCAAAATCGCCTCGGTGGTATTAACAGAAAAATCAACCAATTACCAACGTTTACTGATAAATCAGGCACTCCTGTATCAAGAGATTGGAGAGTATAATAAAGCAGATGAAATTTATAAAAAGGCAATTGCCATTAAAGAAAAACGGCTTGGCACGAGCCATCCGGATTATGCGCATTTATTAAATCTTCAGGCAGAATTGTATATGCTTATGAAGAAAACAACAGAAGTTGAGTCACTGTTAAAGAAATCGGCAGATATTTATTTGAAAAAATTCGGCCCCAACCATCCTTCTTATGCAAGTGTATTACACAATCTGGGAAACTACTATCGGGTACAGGATCAGCAAACAAATGCATATACGAACCTGAACAAGGCGCTTGCTATACGGGTACAGGCATTAGGAGATGTTCATCCGAATGTATTGCAGACAAAAGAATCTATTGCATTACTGGATTGGCAGGCAAAAAAATATGCTACGGCGGCGGCAGGTTTTCAAACGGTTTTAGACCAGGATATGATTTTGATCAACGAAGATTTTTCAGCGCTTAGTGAAGCAGAAAAGGCGCGCTTCTGGGATAAGATCCATCCGCACTTTGATCACTATGCAGCCTTTGTTGCCGACTCATATTCTCTGATCCCTGAATTGACAGGGCAACTGTATACGTATCAATTGGCAACCAAAGCGCTATTATTAAATGCCAGCAATAAAATCCGACAACAGATTTTAACAAGCGGCGATGCTTCTCTTATTAAAGATTATCAGGAATGGCTTGATACCAAAGAAAATTTATCACGCTTATATAGCATGTCTAAATCTGATTTGACTGAACAGAAAATAAATCTGGATTCTATTGAAGGCGTTGCGAATGCAAAGGAGAAAAATTTATCCGAGCGGTCGAATATTTTCCGCTCAGGATATACAAGTTCTATCATCAGCTGGAAAGATGTACAATATACACTATCTGTTGACGATGCCATAGTTGACCTGATACATATCAATAAATTCAACAAAGAAA
>Ga0210397_10001031_pt1 | contig 18109 bp, 23 predicted proteins | sample IncBWH2OmetaG_FD_160126 | JGI IMG/M metagenome (GOLD analysis project Ga0210397, IMG submission 160126) | Forest soil microbial communities from Barre Woods Harvard Forest LTER site, Petersham, Massachusetts, United States - Inc-BW-H-2-O ...
TTCCGCCCGGTACTGATCATCGAGCATCTCCGGCACCCTCAGCCCCGGCTCAGCCGGGGCTTTTTTCTAGCAAAACGATCCGTCGCGATGACTGCCCGTTCATGATGCTGTTGAGGGCTCCTCCACCGGCACGGGTGTGCCAAGGAGGTGCGGTGTTGGTGGATAGCTAGGTGTGACGTAGTTATCGACGGCTGTGCGAATTCGAAAGGGGCAGCACGGTAGACGCCCCTTTCGGTTGTTCTGGCAGACCAAACATTCTAGGCCTGACCGAAACGGTGGCCCGCGGGCCAGTGCCATCGCCCATCGTGGTGGCGGCCGTCGCGCGATGGCGGCCTACCAGTGCCAGGTCTCATCGTAAGGGAGGCACTCATAGGAGTGATGGAGATTACAATGATAGCTACCCCAGGCGCTCTTCGCATAGCCGCCGGCCCAGCCTGTGCCTGCATAAGCGTAAGAATTTGAAGGTTGGCCATAGTAAGCCGCAGGAGCATAAGCTCCGTTACGATAGTATCCCGTGCCATAGTATCCCGCGGGATAGTAACCCCCAGGCGCGGCGGCCGCTACCGCCGCACTGCCAATAGCGCCGGCCGCCAATCCGGCGCCTACCGCGCCCGCACCATAGCCGTACGCAGCCCGTCGATTGGTTCGACGCGCAACACCGGCAACGCTCACCGGAGTAAGCGGGCGGCCGACGCGCGCCTGGGCGCTTTCAACCGATAAGGAAATTCCGCGCTGCTCCGTCCAGCCGAAAGAAAGGAGCATCGCACATGCGAAGGGCGTGGCCGCAATGGCAATTTTTTTTCGAAAGCTCGTGTGCATAGCATTTCTCCAATACTGTCTGCCCCTTGGCACGAACGTTGTTGCTCGGCGCCGGTGAAAGTATTGAGCTATGTCAAACTTATTGACGGAATAGCTGCGTCAAAAAGGCTCCTGATAGCCATCAGTTCAGCCAATATCGGGAATTTCGTGCCTCCGCCGGCACCAATAACGGCAAGCAGAGATCGCAGTCCCGCCAACCGCCCGGCCGTCGTACAGCCTTCCGGCACGAGAAGCCCGCGCGCAACCAGGTCGGAGAACATCACCGTCGCCTGGCGGCGCTCGCCAGTGCTGCGCTTCTCCTTCTGATGCTTGAGGCCGTGACCACGGACCTCGTTTCACCATCAGCCTGAAGCGCAGCACCCAAAATCTTCAGCTATCCACAAGCTGGGCCGGCCGATTACCCCATCTTTACCCCCGACAACCGACATCGTCAGTTAGACCGGCCATGTCCGAAAAGTGCCTCCATAAACAGACATCGGATCGTCAGTTCACCTGAAACGCGCTATCCAGATTCCGCGATGTCTGCACTAATCTTCATTGTTTTTTGCAGCACTTCAAAAATGACAGCGGTCGACCACCCAAACATTAGAGCGCCATTCATCCCGTTATGGGACCAAGCAGCTTCCAGTCCTCCACCGGTGTGACGTCACCATAGCCAAGTGTCGCGTAATTTACGAATGCGAAATACACAAGGTTTGTGCCAGCAGGTGCGGCGTCCACAATCGAGTAGGCCAGCGACCAAACAATCACTTCGAGAACATGCGCCGCCATTAAGACCGAAACGGTTGCAATCATAGTGATGATTAGGAGCAGCGACGGATGGGGACTTTTTGTAGCCGATACTCGTGCTACGCTCACCACCGCGGTCATCACCATCGCATGGATGGTAATGTTACAAACACTAACGATGCCGCCTATCAGAAATTGGATTAGCATAGCTTTCACCACCAGAAATGCCGTGGTTCATGATGAGAAGAGGATATGGACCTCCGTCGACGGGTCGCACTACGTAGGCGAACATGGGCAGAGGAGTCATCAAAACCCAAATTGCCTCCCCAAGCTCGTGCACTGCGGGGCGGTCCGCTACTGAGGGTGACGAAACAATCGCCGTGGCGCACGCCAAAATCTGATTTGCTCCTAAAAGGAATATCGTCGGCTTCAGCCGGCCCCCTGACCGGCCGGCGGGACCACGTAGAGCGTCAACGCGAAGACCGCGTAGATGAAGATGAGCAGCGCGCCGATGAACCATGCCGATCGCCCGCTGCTCGTGATGAAGCTCGCCGTCACGGTCGCGATCATCACCATCGTCACCGCGCCCGGCCAGAACTGCAGGCTCATCGGCAACGGTCCGACGATATAGCTGAGCAGCACCAGCGCGGGTGCCATGAACAACGCGATCTGGGAGGCGCTGCCGAGCGCGATGCTGACGCTCATGTCGAGGCGGTCCTTGCGCGCCGCGGAAAAGGCCACGGCAAACTCGGCGGCGGCGCCGACCAGCGAGACAATGATGAAGCCGACAAAGGCCGGGCTCATCCCAAATGTTTCCGCCGCCTTCTGCACGGACTCCACAAAGATCTCGCTCACCAACGCAACCAACACGGTGACGACGAGCAGCGTGCCGACCGCAAGGCCAATCGGCCAGTGCGCCTCGCGCTCGTTATGCTCCGGCTTGCGAACAGCTCTTTGTGGGTCTTCAGCGAAAATAACAGGCCGAGGCCATAGGCGACGATGAGCAGGATGGCGAGGCCGACGCTTAGTTTCTGCATGATAGCCTCGGCCTGCGTGAGCTCGAGGTCGGCTACCGCCGACGGGGCGAGCAGCGCGACTGTCGCCATCAGCAACAGGCCGGAATAGAGCCGCCCGCTGGACCGGTTGAATTCCTGCACGTGGTAGCGCAGTCCGCCGATCAGCAGGCAGGCGCCGAGCATGAACAGCGTGTTGGTGACGATGGCGCCCGCGATCGACGCCTTCACCAGCGTGTACTGGCCGGCGCTCAGCGCTGTGATGGCGATAATCAGCTCCGTCAGATTGCCCAGCGTCGCATTGAGCAGCCCGCCGATCGCGTCGCCGGTTTTTGCGGCGACGGCTTCGGTGGCGTGGCTGAGCAGGGCGGCCAGCGGCACGATGGCAAGCACGGCCAGCACGAACAGCAACGTGTGGGAATGTGGCGCGGCCTTCTCGGCCACCAGCACGGCCGGCACGAAGACCAGCATCCAGAGCAACGGGGTGTGCCGGATTTCCGTGAGCAGGGGTTGCATCGCGGCTGCCGTCTCCATACTGGGTGCGATGGCGGAAAATCCCACTCCGTTGCGGGACCGGCGTTGATCTGGCTCAACGCATTTTTCGCCTTCCCCGTTGGGTCAAACTCTGCCCTTGGACCGCAACAGAGCTAGGTCCGTTTATCTCTTCATAGCGGACTTGCGCTGACGGCACCGGCATGACCGTTCGTGCCAGGAACAGACTCATGCACCACCACAGCAAGCAGCGTCTCTTCGATCACCTCGTCAGCACGGGCCTGCAGCACCGGCCTGCCGGCACCCGGCTTTTCAGTGCTTCGCGTTGATACAGATCAATTGTCAGCTGCTCATTTGGCGCAACGTGCTCAGCCGCCGCCTTCATCGGCGCGGTCCCGCTGATCTGGATCGTCCGGGCGGATACGGCCTGCCCGAGGACATCGAGGCTACGCCAAGCGAAGCAAGAGATTGTTTGCAGCAGCCGAAGCGCGCACCGCCAAACAAGACGGCGAGGAGAATATTATGACCCATGTTCTAATCGTCATGAGCTGGCTTGCGGCTGTCAATGGCGCCGTGATATCGACACAGGAGTTTACGAGCGAAGAGCGTTGCGAAGCAGCCCGGCAGGCACTGATCGAGTACGCCAAGGCCCGTGGCCTTGACGAGACGCTTAGGCCCCTCTGCATGAAAAAATGAGGCTGGATAGATAGGCTGCACACCATCGTTTAACCCTCACGGCGCGTGCAGGAAACCAAAGATCAAGATGGTCCGCGCATCGACATTGATGGGTCCTGCGTCCCTCGTAGTAGTCCTGTTTGCTCAGCTAGAACGCAGCACGGCACGGCGGTTCACCTTCTGCGCCGGCCGCGCGTTCATCTCAAAGACGTTGGCGAAAGCGGTCATGTCCGCGTCGGCGACCTGTATGGGGTTGGTAAGCAGCAGCCATTCGACGGTTTCGGAGCAGGGCGGTGTCGTCAGCGAGCCAGGATAGCGATAGTAGGCGAGCCGCCCCCGAGCCAAGAGTCCGTTCGGGTTGATAGCCGAGTCGGCTTTGACGGTCTCACCTTCATGGGTTGGCATGGTTGTGATGATCCTGCTGAACACCAGGTTGGGCTTTCCTGCGACCATCAGCGCAGCGACCACGGCGAGCGCGCCCGAAGCATGAGCATGGACAAAATGCGCTTCCATGGGAAAGCGCTTGCCGCCGATGAGGTGCTCGCTCGGATGATGGAAGTGAAACTGCAATAGCCGGTAAGGCCCGCTGCCAAAACTGAGCGTGTTCCCCTTGCCAGCATTGAGTTGGATTGTGTGACCGTTGTTGACGATGGTGTCGGCGTTGTTGCCCCATGAAATCCTGAGCGGCGGCAGTTGCGCTCTAATCGACCCGATAATGTCGATGGGCGATTGCTGGCTACCAACCGAGCAGACTTTGCTCTCGGCATCGACATCGCCCCACTTATCGGGGCCAGCAGTGCCTCCATAGGTCCAATGCGTCCCTTCGACGGCGAAGCCGGTGGACGCGCAGAGCGGGCACAGTGCTAGCCCGGTCAAGGCTTTCAATGCGTGGCGACGGTTCATACAATCCTCTTCGATGGTTGAACAAGCTCAACCCCAAAGCCGCGCTAGACTTGCGACGCCGGGCGCGAGTCGCTCCTTCCAACAATTTCCTTCGGTAATCCATCGAAGGAACCGTCCGGTCGTGGGTTGAGATAGATCAAGCTCCGCTCGATGTTGGGGCCGGATCGTCTAGAGAGACGAACTTCGGGACAACGCCGCGGACGTTGCCCAGCGCTTCGCCGTTCGGCTGTTTGAAAAACACGTGAAGCGCGGTAGGCCGCCGTTGGCTGCGACCAGTTTCTTAAAAGCCTCTACACCATCGGGGCCGCCATGCCTGTCGCAGTCGATCACGAACAGGCCGTTCCGCCCGCACGCGATTGCGGGAAGGAAGGTTTGCTCAGCTTCTCGATCAATGCGCGTTTTTCGGCGTCCGCGGCGGCCGCCCACCGAAGATGCTCCTCGGCCTTTTCCGCCTCCTTGATCGAGGCTTGCTTCCTGAGCTCCTTTGCACTTGGTATCAGGTCGTCGATTTTCCCGGACATGGTCGCTCCTTGTCTTTCGAACCGTCACCATCCCTGTTCATGAAGGCTACGGTGACGCGGAGAAGCCACGTCTTGATCCAGATCAAGCTTCGGCTATCCGAAGGCCGCACAGTCCGCCGAAGCGGGTAAATCGACGGCGGGAGACGGGTAGTGACTGAGCAGCTTCATGCGATGACGCCTCATCATTTGCCGTTCTACATCGCCAAGCCGGGCGAGACGGATGTCCTGATGATCGTGATGGGCGTCTTCCTGGTGCTTGCCGTGCTCGGCATCGGCAACATCTACCTGCGCCTGCATTCGCTTCCGGAGCGAATGGCGCACAAGGGTCAAAAGCTGCAATTCGAGATCGTCGCCGTGCTCGGGCTGCTCTCGCTCTTCACCCACATCCACATCTTCTGGATCGCGGGGCTGCTGCTCGCCCTGGTCGATCTGCCCGATTTCACCACCCCGCTGTCGAGTATCGCGGGATCGGTAGAGAGAATAGCAGACAACGAAACTCCCCCGACCAAGTCGCCCGCAGATGAAACAGCGGTGGCTCAAGCGGCTCGAGCGGTCGAACGTACCGCGCGTGCTGCTCCAAGGCCGGCGAGTGCGCCTGCGAAGGAGGTTCGCGGCCATGTTTGAGTTGATGCTCTGCTCACTATTTACCCTGGTGCCGGATTATCTGTATCGCCGCTACGGGCAGGGCAAGCGGATCGGCAAAGAGATCACATTGTTCTCGATGTGGTATGAGCTTCGGTGGGGAATTACCGGATGCGTGATGCTCACGGTGTTGCTCATCACCTTGATCTTTTACTATCACCCGTCAACCAGCTCCGCCGCGCTGTTTTTCAGGACCGTGCCGATTGCGCCGGAAACCATAGGGCGTGTTGCCGAGGTTTTTGTCGACTTTAGCGCGCCGGTCAAGAAGGGTACGGTGCTGTTCACGCTCGACAGCTCGAAGCAGCGCGCCGCGGCCGAAACGGCCAAACGGAAGATCGCCGAGGTCGATGCTCAGATGGTTGCCGCGAAGGTCGACGTGGTCAAGGCAGCGGCGCAACTCCAGCAGGCTAACAGCGACTACAAACAAGCCAAGGACGAACTCGATGTGAAGACCGAGTTGCAGCGGCGCAGTCCCGGTATCGTGCCGCCGCGTGACATCGAGAAGCTACAGGTGATTGTCGACGGCCGGCAGGCTGCGATTGATGCTGCGAACGCGGCAAAGCAATCGGAGGAGATCCAAGCGACGACGCTTCTTCCCGCGGCCAAGGCAAGCGCGCAAGCTGCGCTGGATCAGGCTCAAGTCGAATTGGACAAGACGATCATCCGCGCCGGTGTGGATGGACGGGTCGAGCAATTCCTTCTGCGCCCAGGAGATATCGTGAATCCATTGATGCGGCCCGCCGGCATCTTGATTCCGGAGGGGGCCGGCCAGCGTGGGCTGCAGGCAGGTTTCGGCCAGATCGAAGCTCAGGTCTTAAAGCCCGGCATGATTGCCGAAGCGGCGTGCACCTCGCTGCCCTGGACGATCATCCCGATGGTCGTGACCAGCGTGCAGGACTATATTGCGGCCGGGCAATTTCGCGGCGGCGAGCAGCTCATCGACGCGAACGCGGCCAAGCCCGGCACCATCCTCGCGTTCCTCGAGCCCCTCGAAAAGAATGGCCTTGCCGATGTGACTGCGGGCAGCAGTTGCATCGTCAATGCCTACACCAGCAATCACGAGGTGATTGCGTCGAAAGACACCGGCGCTTTCAAGCGATTCGTGTTGCATGCGATCGATGCTGTTGGTCTGGTACACGCCATGTTATTGCGGATCCAGGCGCTGGTGCTGCCGATCAAGACATTAGTGCTCAGCGGACATTGATGCGCTTCATCGCATTTCGAAGGAACGAAGCATGACAGGCCTTGGAAAGGCCGCGTCGCAAACGACGCGCCGCCGTGATCCCGATTTTTGGCCTGTATCAACCGGCGAGCCGGTCGGCCACCTTGCGCGCTTCCTTGGCGCGCTCCGCCGAATAGCGGATCGCCGAACCGTAGATGACCTCGCGTGATTGGTGCTCATGCAAGAGAGGATCGCTGCGCCGGGCGCGACAGGCAAGCCGCTACAGATTGCGGTTGTGGACGGGCCGGGCACAACGAGGACAACGCGTCCCAGCGTTCAAATTTTCCAAAAGTGGATAGTTGTTGAGCTTTTCACGAAGCAACCCATTCGCCCTATTACGTTTAGCTTCGGGGGATGGATGGATCGAGACGAAGTGCTTTTATGGGTTTCGATTGTGTGGTTTTTCTTGCTCTGCGCTGCGGCCATCTGGGTAATTTTCTTCACGTGAGCGGTTGGTGCCCGCTTGGTCCCGGCGGCTTCCGGGTTTAACCCTAGCGGACGCTCGGTCTCATGGCTTGGCGCTGGGCCTCCGTTGATCCAGGTCAACGTCAGAGATCCTTTGGCGCTCACGCTAATTCGGCGGCACCTGATGAGGCGGCTCCCGTCACCTTTCAGTCCGCAAGCGCGAAGAGGAGTCCGCCATGCATCCGAGGAAGCGTCTTTCGATCAAGTCAGCGACTTTTGCCGGGATTGCTGCTAGCGCCCTGTTGGGGCTTGCAGGTCTCACTCTCAATCCAGTTCCAGCCAAAGCGGTCGTGTACTGCACGTACGTCGGCTATCCCGCCCATTGCGTCGCAAGGGCTGGCGTCGTGCTCAGGCCTCGTCCGGTGGTGCGTGCTGCGGTCCGTCATAACGCCGGTGGCAACTTAAATGGTGGCGTCAATCGCGTTGGGGTGCGGCGGTAAAGGCTTGTTACGCGGGTCACGAGCCCGTCAGCGCAGGGCTACAGGACACCGGCCCACGCAGCGCCAGCACACGTCCGCGACCACATGCGTCGCGCGGGGCTTTATGCACTTTGTGGCAAGCCGAGCCAAAACGAAACTCCTGTAGGCAGCACGCCTGACCAGCAATTGCCCCTAGGGACAATTGCACGCTTCTGTTTTGTCGCCTTTTATGGGCATGCGAATGGCGTCGCGCAGGGACAGGGAGGCGCTCATGGGATCGATGGAAGAGTTCATCCACTATGCAAACTTGATCATCGCCAAGCGGCAGCTTGCCGATCCGAGCATCACGGACGAACAGCGGCGGATGCTCGCAAGGCTGCTCGCGCTAGAGCAAGCGAAACGCTTTCACGAAATGGACTACGGTCTCGCTGAACGCTAGGCGAACTTGGTCAAAGCGGTCTTGGTATCAGTCACAACGGCACCGACGCAGATCGCGTCACCGTATGTCGCTCGCGCCTAGAGCGGGCGGGAGCGCAGGGTTACAGGACACCGGGCAAGTCGCGCCAGCGCATCCAGTCGCGACAATATTGTTCAAGTTGCTCCTCGGACCAGGGAGCATCGTCGCCGTACCAGCGATGCTCTACTGCTCTGCCCATTGGCATCCTCGGATGTTTCGGAGTGACGGCAGCTTGAGGTGATTCGGGCAAAATGTGAATCCTCTTGCGACGATTTTGTTACCGATCCCGCGCCAGCTTCCGCTTTCCCCAATGCGGGTCTTAGCGGTCGATGAACACCCGCTCGACGTGCCGGTTTTTCACCTTCACCAGTGCGCTGATCGACCGCAGCGTGGACAGATCGCCTGCAGTCGAGGTTTCGCCACGAATCAGCCTCAGGTTTATTGAGTCATGCCTCACACGCCAAGAGAGGCTTTCGTTAGACCTAGTTTGGTTAGACCCAGCGCGTCGTGAATAACTCGCTGCGCGGCGGGGTTGCAGACCCAGAAGGCATGTATCGGTCGTGTTCAGGCGCTCCGTATAGCGTAAGTAGTCCACAGCTGAGGGAGTCTTTGGTAATGATACATTCCACTACAATTGTTGAAGCTGCTTTGTTGGAGTTGATTGATGTCGAGACTATCGCGCTGACAAAGAGCGCGCCGCTACCGGGTCATGGTAGAATTGGTTTAGCAGAGCCGCCCAAAGTCCGAACGCCATCGTCTCCGATGCCACCGTATGTTGAGCATCACCCCGATGTTGATCAGATTGGTAAACTCAGTGCCGAAGCGGTGACCGCCCAATATGAGGGCGCTGTTAAGGCGCTTGAGGCGATGGGTACAACGCTTATTGATTGTGTGGAGCGCGCGGAGAAGATGGCGGCTGGATGCAAGGATGCCATCGCCTATGTCCAAGACACCGCACAAAAATACCGCGAAGAGGCGAAGCTGATCTTCGACCGCATCGAACAAGCATCGGTGATGACCGCCGAAGTCAGATCGATCTGCGATGAGATGCGAAAAAAGATAGAGCACCCATCGCAACCAGCGTGATCGCTCCGCTCGGGCAAACAGCTCGGCACCGACCGGTGTGAACTTCACGAAGGTGCCGCTTTCGTGACGCCAGAGCCAGCCCAGCTCAATCGCACGGGCCAGCGCGGCACGAAACTGGCCCGGCGCGGCACCGGCATCGAGGAAGGGTGGTTCACCAGCTCAATGTAGATGCGGCCTTCCTGCCCCGGCTCAACCGTGCTGGCGATCTCAACCAGCTTGCGGGGCGGCGATGTCTGGGTCAGAGATGGGGTTGGTTTCGACGAATTTCATTGTCCCGATCTCTCGCATAAATGTGCAGGCGGTGAACGTAGCTGCCCTTGGGATCGTGGCTGTCGAATCGTTCCCCGCATGGGCGAGTATGGCCCGGTGGTCATCCGAGGCGGCCTCATTGATCCTGAAGTCACATACTTTGGCGAGGGAGAAGACCGGAACGTAGGCCCGCACCTTGGTTTCCAAGGCATCATCGGCGTGCGCAACTGGTGCGAACTGACTGGCGGCGATTGCGAAAGCAGCGAGACGCTCCCGATCCCCGAACAGCAAGCGGCGGCCTCGGCGCACTCCGGCCTTCAGGGTGTTGCCAAAATGGCAAACAAGACACTGGTGACATTGGGTCCCCGAATTAAGGAATTATTGCTGCGCAGCAACGATTTCGGTAGCATCAGGTAGCCGAAGCTCTCTTGAGCGGCTCCAACAGGGACTTGGCCGAGAACGGCTTGGTGAGATAGGCGAGACACCCCGATTGATGCGCAGCCGCGCGGAAGGCAGGGCTGTCGTTCCCAGTCATGTAGATGATCGGCACAGAATTGCCGTTCGCCGCCAGACGACGCCTCAGGTCGATGCCTGAAACATCGCCCAGGTTGATGTCGAGAAGGACGCAAACTGCCCTGTCGAAATCGTTATGATTTTCGAAGGCCTCCGCAGACGGAAACAACAGGCTCGTATGACCGAACTGCCGCAGCAGTCGCGCGACACTCCGCAGCATCATTGGGTCGTCGTCGACGACAAGGACAACATTTCGATGTGGCAAAAATTCTGTCCTTGGCCTGTGGGGCCAACACGGCTTTGAGCTAGGGGCTGAAAAATTCGAACCAATCAGGCTGCACAAGGCAGAAGGTTCGATACTCCGGACGCTTCTTGGTAGGTCCGGCGCAACGAACTTCCTATTGTCCCAAAGGCCAATAGCAACTCGAAAACTGTTGAGAATTGTTAGAGCGGCTGTCGACTGTCTTATGTGCCGCGCAAGACATCAACCCGTTCAGCAAGGGAGACAAGTTCCGGCAAGGATCGGACCTGCATTTTCTCCATGACCCTATGGCGATGGGCCTTGATGGTACGTTCGGTGCAACCTAACGCGTTAGCGATCTGCTTGTTCTGTTTGCCGCGAATGACGAGTTCAAAAACTTGTCGCTCGCGCGGCGTCAAGCTTGCGATACGAGAGCGAACGACATCCAGCGTGATCTTTGAGCGATACGTCGAACCGTGACGTGCAATGGCCCGTTCAACTGCCTGAAGAAGCTTGTCCGACGGTACGGGCTTGGTCAAAAAATCCTCGGCACCTGCCTTGATGGTCCGCACGGTGGTTCGAACATCAGGATAACCAGTGAGGAATATGATAGGCAGCGTCGAACCGAGTTCGCGCAGGCGCTCCTGCAACTCCGGACCGCTCAATCCCGGTATCCGCACGTCGAGCAGGATGCATCCGAGTTCAGTTTCGTTCGGCAAGCGATCCAGTAAATGCTGGGCCGATGAATAGGTCGCGACCTCGTAGCCTGCCTTCTTCAAACGACGTTCAATCGCCGTTCGGAACGCAGTATCGTCGTCAACGACATACACAAATCCCGGCAAGGGCGCGCTCCGGTGGACGGACAAGAGCGCAAAATCAGCGCGATTGGTCCAGCATCATACGCCGAGGGATATCAAGCCATCTTTCAAAGACAAACCAATATCGTCTCGATACCTTCAATCATCGAGTTTTACCATTAAATGACCAGTTTTAATAAAACCATCATTGCACTACGACGGCCCAGCGCCGTCGGTACAAAGAGGAAGCCTGATCCGAAACGACGCGCCGCCGTGAACCTGATTTCTTACCGATATGAGCCCATGGTGCGCTTCAATAATGGTGCGCGCGATGGACAGTCCCATGCCCATGCCTTCGGCCTTGCTGGTGAAGAACGGTTCAAAGACCTCCTTTAATTTGTCTTCGGGAATGCCCGGTCCGCGATCCGACACGGATAGCTCAGCAAACTCATCAACGCGCGAAGTCCGGATGCTGATGATGCGGTCTTCGTTAGGAGTATCCTTCATCGCGTCGATCCCGTTCGCGATGACGTTCAGAATGACCTGTTGAAGTTGAATGCGGTCGCCGAGGATCGGAAGGGCATCCGGTGTGATTACACTAACCAGTTCGACCTTTCGCCCAACGGCAAGAACAAGTCTGACGGTCTCTTGAACGAGGTCGTTGAAGTCGAGGCTTTTCAGTTCAAAGGGTGCTTTTTTCAGCAGACTGCGCATCCTCCGGATGACTTCCCCGACGCGCTGGTCATCCCGCACGATATCGCCAACGATCTCGTTGAGTTCCGCGATGTCGGGACTTGGAGATTTCAGGATTGCTTGTGCGGTTTCGGCATTGGTCAGAATAGCGCCGAGCGGCTGGTTTATTTCATGAGCAATTGTAGCGGTCAGTTCGCCAGCCGTGGCGAAGCGGTTGACATGGACAAGTTCCGCCACGTGTTGCCGGGACTGCACTTCGGCCAGACGACGCCGACGATGCGCATTCAGCAGGGCCGCGATAAACCCGGCCTGCAAGAGAATGACGGCGACGGTGAGTACAATCTGCCACGAATAACGCTGCCACGCCGTTGGCTCCCGAAACCAGACTTCACTGCCCGGTGGCAGGCGGCTTTCGCTGATATTCCAGCGCTGAAGTAGTCGCCGATCGTATATCGGTGCCGAGAATTCGATCGGAGGAACCTTGATGTCACTTCCCTTCTCGCCACCTAGCATTCGGACGGCAGCAGCAGCGATTGGTCGGGCACCCTCGACCGGTGAAAACATCGGGCCGCCAAGCGCCTCACCGTTAAAGTAAGTCTCGTCGTACGTAAAAATGGGGGCGTTGGCGACCTCATAGATGCGCCTCAACGGCTCCTTGTCGCCATAGATGCCACCTGCGCCGTCGACCGCTAGCGTCTGAAAAAAGATTGCACTGTGGGGTGGCAAACTCGCAACCTCCTTCAATATCTCCTCGAACGTCCGCTCGTTGTAAAAGATCAATTCAACCTTGTTCTCCAGCAACGGACCCAGTATCCGTTTGTGCTCGCCAACCCAAAATCGCTCCGGAGGCGAGTTTCCGATGATCATCGCGATGGTTTTCGTCTCCGGCAACAGCCGCAGAATGTTTTGGACAAGAGCGACTTGATCGAACCGCACCCCAACCACGGCGTCTTGCTCGGACAACATGGATTGTTCAACCCGGCGCTCTTCGACTACCGCGAGCAGCATCGGCGTTGTCGGAAACAGGTCTGTCCTGTGTTGCTGGACGAAGCGAGCTGCGGGTCCACCGATAGCGACGATCAAATCAGGGGGCCTTTGGGCATAGAGGGCGTTGAGATATTCAACAAATTTGGCCTCAGCGGCGTCGTCGCCATTCCGAGCCGTGACGAGGGAATGTTCTTGAATGTCCAGTGGCCAAGGCGACTGTCGGCTCAGTTCATTGCGGATCTCCTTTTTCCATGTGATCCACGTCTGGAAATTTTGGCCGTATGGATGAAGGAACAGAATTTGTTTCGGCTGAGCGGCAGGCTCGTCAGAGTTGGGCTGCGCGGCCGTCTCGCCAATTGAAACCAAAAGAACGACGGCGGCGGTGACCCATATATAAACGAGCCGCCTCAACGGTGAGGCGCGCGACACGGCGAAACGGCGTCCATGGGCCGCGACCCGTCGGCTCAGGATTTCCCAACATCCGACTAGACCATCCAAGGAAGCTGCCTCATAGGGCTCCATGACTGCGCCCTACCAGTACATGACCACGTTAGCCAGCAAATTGAGGTCACTCCCCGTCTGCGGCGTATAGATCACCGGTGTGGGGTTGTTCGTGTAGCCGAGGCCGATGCCCGCGCGAATGCCAGGCGCAATGGATGCACTATAGGCCGCGGTGATCGAAAAATTACCCCTATGCGCGAGTTGGCCACTCTGCAAGACGGCATCGACCACATAGTTGCTAAAGACGTTTCGGGAGACAACCAAGGATATCATATCCGCCGGCCGGGACGGCAGAAGACCTATCCCGTAGAGGCGTAGCTCGTAATACTGGCTGATGCGATTGAACTCCGGCGGCGCGTACATTGCGCTGACGCCCGCGTACCATCCTCTTGCAGCCTGACCTACCGCCGGGGCCAGTTGGACAAATTGTTGATCCGCCAGAACGTAACCCGCGTAATTCCCGGTATTCCGCCCGCCAAATTCAAAATCGACGTATCTGCTGGTGTTGATGATCGGCGCGGCACGCACCCAGGTCGCAAGCTGGTCGGGGGATGCCTCCTTGCGATAACCAAACTCGTCGATGACAAGAACCCCGCTGTTCGGCGTAGCCCAGTCCAAGCCGGCTGGGTTGGCGGCCTTTTCAGCGAGGGGACCATCCGGATTACTCGCGACCTGCACGCCGAATTTGTTGTAAAGGCCGTCAGGACCATTGACCTTGATGTTGACCGCCGGTTTCGTAAAAGCATAAGCGCTAAGGCCAGCCTCGACCAGAATTGATCCGCTCGGTCCAAAGATGCTGGACGACAAATTACCTGCCGGAAAAGGCCCGGAATACTCAAAGTAATTGCTGAGATATCCAACCTTCAATTCAACCTGCTTGTTCAAAAAGGTCTGATAATAGCTGAGGGTTGCGAGGCCCAATGCGTTCGGACCGCCGGGGTCCCACGTATCATAATTGTAGATGCCGCCGACCACGATCTGCCCATCGGGTATTCCGTATCGGCTGAGGTCGTAAGTGAACTGCATCACGTTATTCGTGAGGAAGGTTGGCTTCTGACCGCTATAGACCTGCTGGCCGAATGTGGTCCGTTCTGCGGGCAACATGTTGTCGAAAAAGTTGTTGCTGCTGTAGCCGATGTATCCGATCCCGAGGGCTGCAAGACTTGATCGAATGCCCGCGAAATCGGGGTCGATGGTATCCTGCGGGCCGGGCAGCGCTATGGTGAGCCCTTTGATCCGAAGCGCCTCGAAATCCGGCGTTGGCGTGCCTGTCGTGGGGACGAACGCTGTATTCTCCAGCTCTCCTGCATGACAAGTCGCCTGCAGAAGGAACGCGGCACAAATCGATAACGCGACTGCCTTCAACATAGTGGCCCAGTCGGGACGACATTGGAATTTGGTCACGAACGAAAAATAGTGGGCTCAATTCTTTCTAAGCTTGCGGGCCGTCAGCTCCGGACCCCCTTGAACCGCAATTTAAATATTGCAACCACTAAGCCTTGAGATAGATCGGAGACCCTTTGACATAGATCAAAGTCCCTCCAATGGGCCGAACCCACGTCCGCGGTGTTACCACCAATTTTTATGATCCTGTTTCGCTCTCTTGGCAATTGGCATGACGCACTTGGCCGATTGCTTCTCAGCGCGGCTTGAGTGTCAGGAATTATGGGCTTTGCTGTCCGGGGATGGCAGAGCCAGCAGGTCCGTTTCGAACACTCCGTCGTGTAAAGCTGGCTGTCGGTCAACTGGGTGATCGGCGCTCCACCACAATCGACGCTTTGAACAGGCCGACCATCGAGCCGGTCGATAATCTCGCGCGCGCAGGTAGGTCGCCCTGTTCAGCGCGGTCGAGTAGCCGGTCAGCATCCTGCGCAAAGCAAGGGGACGGCTGTGAAAGCGCGAGGTTGAGCGCCTACCGGAATGGCTTGTCTCGGTTCGGGCTTCCGATCGGGCGTCTCATGGGGTTGAAGGGCATTTTGGCACACCTAGGCTCATGGCCGGCCAGCAAGCCAGCACACGCACCCCGATGCCCGCCTATAGAAAAAGCCGAATTAGGTTAGGGTGCGCTTAATTTGACGAGTCTTAATGCTGCCGCCCGATCTTCCTGGTCTGCGCCGCACGGGGAGTTACCTGACCGGATTGAGTAGAGCGGGCCGTCGTTGCATGCGCAGAACCGGATGATGCGGGCGTTGAACGTTGACTGACGTTCCCCGGAACAAGACGGCTGCGAACACCGCCACCGTCATTGCGGCCAAGAAAATTATGAACAATTCGATCCGACGACTGTCTTCCGTTGCGCGCATGATATCGAGGTCCGTTCGAGACCTTGGCAGCCGTTCATCAATGAAAAAACACGACGTAGCCAACCATGCCGAAGCTGAGGACTATCGTCGCGAACCTGACCGCTTCGATGAAGTCTGATCGTCTTGGGCCAAATGCCATGGGCCAACTCGGTTAAAAAGCGGCCCCAGCCTTGAGGGGGGACTGGGGCCGAAGATGAAGGGAGGAATTCGATGTCTCAGAACGGCGGTATCCTAACCAAAAACCAGCTAAGGGATAGTGTCCCGAGGTGCATTGTCCGGAGGTGCAGGGGCGTTGAAGGCTGGCGGCGGGCGCGGTCTAAAAGATCGGCCCCAGCCTCTGGGGAGGGGCGGGGCCTCAGGGGCTGGGGGTTCGATATACCATGGTGGTCCTTGGTACCAAGGCATCCAAGCGCAAAAAAGGGCTTGGCGGTAGTGTCCCGAGGTACATTGTCCCGAAGTGCCATGTTGAGACGGGCGAGGTGCCAGGAGGGACCTCGCCCTGCGCGACGGAAACAGGACGCCGGGGTTGAGCCTTCGGAACATTATGCACCGTCGCCCGCGCCAACACCCTTGGAAACTCGATCTTGCCGTCATGCTCGATCAACCCGCTGACGTCGGGCGCGCCGACGTCAGGCCGAACTCGCCCGCAAAACGCAACACGTCATCTGCGGCATCGGCGCGAGCTGCTGCGAACACTGCCTCCACTGGTGGTGACCAGAAGACCGCGCGTGCGCTCTTCGCAGTCCGCCAGCGGCCGATGAGCACGCGCGGCATCGGGCGATCGTCTGTAGCGCGATGGTGGTCACGATCGTGCCTCCCTTTCGGAGCGGATCGATGATATGCTGCGCCATCTCGCCAAGCGTAAAGGGGAGAGTATCGTGCACAGCGGAAATGGAAGTTAGGCAGAACCCGCGGCCGCAGACCCCACAAATTTGTGGGCCGAATACGTCAACAATTTGGTTCACCAATCGACGATGGACCTTCTGCACGACGTCGCGGACGAATTCACCAAGCTGGTCGATGGCGTTAACGAAGACTTCAACAAAAGCTTCGACATTTTTGACGCCTAGATCAAAGCAGCTATCGCGCTCCTCTGCCGAGATGCGCTCCAATGTCCCGGCCATGATCGACGAGGCGGTCGCCAAGCACGTCGCGCAGGCGATGGCGAACATCCGTCAGCCGTCGGATGGCGCGCCGGTCCTGCCGGGCCGGCCGGCAAATTGGAGATCGTGAAGGACTATATCGAGGGGCGAGTCTATTACGACCGCGATCTCGTCGTCGGAAATGATGGCGCGCTGTATCAGGCCGACCGAGACACCGCAGCAACTCCACCACATACAGACTGGCGCTGCGTCACGCGCGCTGGCCGCGATGGCGCAGATGCGGTCAAGTTCCGCATCGAAGGCACCTACGATCCCGACGCGAAATATCGTCAGCTCTCGATCGTGATGTTGAATGGGTCGAGCTTTGTGGCGCGTCACGACGATCCAGGGCCGTGCCCTGGTGACGGCTGGCAACTGTTTACTTCCGTTGGCAAGCGCGGCCAGCAAGGTCCAAAGGGTGAGCGTGGCGAGCGCGGTCTCACGGGCCCACTCGCGACTGCGCCTCGCATCGCCAGCACCGAAATCGACGCTGACTATAACTTGGTCATCCGGCACTCGGACAATTCTTGCGACACCATTCCGCTTCGCCCGGCGTTCGAGCAATTCCTGATGGAGGCCGTACGAACATGAAGCACGATGCAATCCAGCCTTTCCATCCCGACGACCTGAAGCGCGTCAGAGAGCTAACCTATCTCCGGGCATCCACGGAGGCCTATTTCCTACTTGGAGTCAAAGGCTGGAAATTCGACCACGCCACGTTTCGCCTGACGCCGGTCCTGCTCGACGGTAGCGAGGGTCCGGCCGCGGAATTGCGAGAGATGTGCGAACGTTTCAGCGCGCGCAACGGCGGCTGATCGCTTAGTCATCACTGTGCGATCGAATACGCGCACACGCGGCGAGAATTCGAGGTCTTGTTGGCACTGCGGTCGCATGGCGATTCAATGCGAGGCATTCACGGTGGCTACTCGCGCTTCGCGTGGCCTCTTAAGGTCCCCAGAAGTTCTTCGGCCGAGAAGGGTTTGATCAAGACAGAGATATCTTGCGCCGCAATCGAGTCCAACGTTTGCGATCTAGTGTCGCCCGTCATCACGGTAGCCGGTACGTTCCGGCCAAGCGCGGCACGCACGTGCCTGATGGTCTCGATACCATCCGGCGAGCCACGTAGGTTGTAGTCACACAGCAGAACGTCCGGACGCAGGCCCTGCTCTCTGACCAGAGTCAAAGCGTCCGTCGCCGTTGCAACAATGGTGGCGTCAACCCCTTTCTTCTTCAACAGTCT
>Ga0210397_10001032_pt1 | contig 18108 bp, 14 predicted proteins | sample IncBWH2OmetaG_FD_160126 | JGI IMG/M metagenome (GOLD analysis project Ga0210397, IMG submission 160126) | Forest soil microbial communities from Barre Woods Harvard Forest LTER site, Petersham, Massachusetts, United States - Inc-BW-H-2-O ...
TGTTTTGCGCGAAGCAAGAGATCGCCGCGATTCCCACTGCCAACCCACAAACAAAATTTTTCATAGTTCAAGCAGCATACCGCGAAACCCAATGGAACCGAAGACCTAGCCAGCCTTTTCGGTCAATTCCGCCCATCGCGCAAACAACCGATCCATCTCGTCCTGCGCCGCATCCATCTCGGCCAGCGCCTCAGTCAGGCGAGCAGCATCCACCGCAACCGCCGGGTCCTCCACTGTCTCTTTCGCGAGCCGCAATCGTTGCTCCGCAACTTCCACCGCAGCCTCGATCCCCGCAAACTCACGCGCTTCCAGGTACGAAAGCTTCTTCTTCCCCACCCCCGCCGTAGCTGCCGGAACCGAAGCAACAGTCTTCATCCCAGGCGCTGCATTCAACTCGCCCGACTTAATACCACGCCACTGTTCCCACTGCGAATAATCCGCAAACGTCTCCGCCCGGCCCCGTCCATCGAGCCCTAGCACAACCGTCGACACACGATCCAGCATGTAGCGGTCATGTGTCACCAACACCAAAGCTCCCGAATACTCGAGCAGACTCTCTTCCAGAATCTCGAGCGTCGCAATATCGAGATCGTTTGTCGGCTCATCGAGCAGCAGCAGGTCCGCCGGCTCCAACATCAATTTCGCAATCAACACCCGAGCACGCTCCCCGCCACTCAACCTCTCCACGGGCTGATTCAGCTGCTCACTCGTAAACAAAAACTTCGCCGCGTAACTCGCTACGTGCACCACCCTTCCCTGGTACACCACCGAGTCCGAGTCCGGAGCCAGCGCTCGTCGCAGCGTTACGCCTTCTTCCAGCTCACGCGTCTGGCTGAAATAAACAATCCTCAACCCAGCCGCCTTCTTCACCACGCCGGCACTCGCCTCCAACTCGCCAGTCAACAACCGCAACAGCGTGGTCTTCCCGCTCCCATTCGGCCCCACCAAACCAACTCGCATCCCTGCAGTAATAAGAAAATTCAACCCCTCGACAATCTTCTTCTCACCAAGAACAATCGAAACATCCTCCAGCTCGATCAGCCGCTTCGTCTGCCGCTCCGTCGCAGAAAACTCAATCCCCGCGCTTGCCGTCGCCACCCGCGCATTGATCTCCTTTAACTGCCCGATCAGCTCATTCGCGTTATCAATCCGAGCCTTCGCCTTCGTTGCTCTCGCCTTCGGGCCACGCCGCAGCCACTCCACTTCCGTCTTCACCCGATTTCTCAACGCATCCTGCAACTTCGACTGCGCCTCCAGATACGCCTCTCTTCCCTCTAAAAATTTCGAGTACGTTCCCTTCACCCGCAGCAGTCCATCTGCATAAACACGATTCAGTTCCACTATCTCCGTCGCAACATTCTCAAGAAAATAACGATCATGGCTAACAAGCACGCAAGCAAAATCACCTTCATTTAGGAGTCCTTCCAACCACTCAATTCCCTCTAAATCCAGGTGATTCGTAGGCTCATCCAAGAGCAGCACATCCAGATGCCCTACTACCGCCTCGGCAATCGCCAACCTTTTCCGCCAACCACCGCTCAGTGTCGAAGCCTCAGCATTTAAGTCCGGAAACCCTACCCGTCCCGCAGTCTCACGCAACCGTCCTTCACGCTCGCCCTCCGCCACATGCGCCCGCGCGAGTGCGGCCTCCAACACCCGGCGGACAGTCACTCCCTCGGCAAAGTTCGACTCCTGCTCCACATATCCCACCCGAGCACGCCTCCGCACCGCAACGTCACCGGCATCCGCATCCTCGGTCCCGGCAAGAACCTTCAGCAGAGTGCTCTTCCCCGCGCCATTCGGCCCGATCAGACCAATACGCTCTCCATCTGAAACAGTAAAACTAATCTCGCGAAATAAAGCAGTCGCGCCAAAGGCCTTCGTCAACCCCTGCGCATTCAAAATCGGCGGCATGCATCCAGTTTATCGCCCCTCGCAATAAATTCGTCAGCCGCGCCAATTTCCTGAAATGGATTCGGTTGTGAGCCACGCAATGGCGTTAGCGAGGAAGCGTTGTTGAAGAACAGGATGCATATCCGGAACACGGTGATAGATAATTTTTGTGTTGTCGAGTTTGGCGGTGAAGGTTCCGGCGCCGATGTTGCGGTCATGGTCGCGGGAGTAGGCAGCGATGATTTCTAGGTTGTGTCCGTCGACTAGGAGGCCGTTGGCTTGGCGGCCTTTGGCCTGGTAGTGGATGCCCATGACTTGGTTGGTTGGCAGGCCGGAGTAGATAGGGTGCTGGCGGACGAAGTACCAGTTACCCATCCAGGGGGCGCGGTAATCTCCGACGGTGCCAGAGTAAGTGAAGGCTCCGGCGGCGGCGAGTTGCTTGGCGACTCCTTCGGAGAGGGTGTCGGCTTGTGGGATAGCGAGCAGAGATGAACCGGCCCGGACGGCTTCGAGGATGGCGGGGTCTATGTGGCCCACTTCGGTTGTGGTTGGGACAGCTCCGACTTCATGGCCGGGTTGGTTTTCAAGGCCGGTGGTGTCCCCGGAGTTTTGTGTGGCTGAAGTGTGAGCGGTGAGGCCCGAGGTGATGATGACGTCATATTTTTTTCCTGCAGTGAAGTCTTCGACTTCAAGGCCGAGGCGAGGGGTGAGATCAGCGAGTTGTTTGTGGAGTGCGGGTGTGATGCCCGAGACTGCGATGTTAAGTGCGCGGGCACGCTTGTAGGCAGGCGGTTCGGTGACCCAGATCTCTTTGGTCTGGGTGGACAGCGGGGCGGAGGAAAGCGAGAACTTGAAGCGGTAGAGGCCTTCTTCGGTAAGCGGTGGTGTCTGAAAGCCCTTTAGGAGGAGGTAGCTGAATTGATCTTCTATGTGTTTCGGTGGGGGCATCTCTGCCAGCTTGAGGAGTTTTCCGGATGGGGTGACGGCGGTGAAGGAGAGGTTGCCGGTGACCGGCTGCGGGGTGTCGTTGAGGAGGAAAAGGTCAAAGGTGGCGGATCCGCCGCGTGCGGTCGAGGCGCTGCGCTGCTTGGCTACGGGGCGGATGGGTGTGAGAGTGCCGGAGATGGGGGTTGGGTCGGATTTGAAGTTGCGCAGGTTGTCGACGATGCCGGAGTGGTTTTCGATGGCGGTGGTTTCCCAGCCGGAGATGACGGCGAAGTCGAGTTCGTCGGAGATGCGAGCGTTTTCAAGGTAGTTCTGCCAGGTGTCATAGCACTTCTTGCCGAGGGCGTTGAACAGATGCTCGGCGGTGGGGAAGGCGCTGCGGAACTTCCATTTGTCCAGAAATGCATCGTAGGCGGCGAGGATCTCCTTATGGTCCACGAGGTCATAGCTGTTGCCGCCATACATGAGGTAGGTCTCAGTGATCTGGTGGACCATGAGGGCGTGATTGTCGGGCGTGGCACACCCCTCCATCTCGCCGAATTCGGTGAGGACATTTTTAAAAGGTGCCTGATAGGTGAAGTCGGTTGGTGATTTGTAGAACTCGTCATACCATTGGTCGCCTGCGCCCTGATGTTGATTCCACCAGTCGCCCCATTCTTTCTCGTCGCTGCGATGGATCTTGTCGTTCCATGGTTCGAACCATGCCTGCGCGGCTTTGCGAGGAGGAGCGACGAAGCCGTCGTTGAGGACGATGCAGCGTGAGGGGTCTTCGGCGCGCATGGCTTCGAGGATAGCAATGGTGTCGGGATTTTTGAGGTCGGCGCCGATCTCGTTTTGCAGGCAGTAGATGATGACGCTGGGGTGGGAGCGATAGGCTTTCACCATCTCGACGCATTTGACTTGCATGAAATGCTGGGCGAATTTGTCGGCGTCGTCGGTCGGCTTTTCCATAACAATTGAGTTGGCGCTGGCAGCTGTGTTGGCGGGGAGTTTGCCAATGGCCATCTTGCCAGCGCCGGGCTCCATGTAGCGGAGGAGACCTAGGCGGTCGTGGTTGCGGAGGACCTCTTCTTTGGCGAGGTTTCGGTGGAAGTTGAGGCAGTTGAGATTTAGTTTTTTGGCTTGGGTGACTTCTTTTTCGGCTAGCTCGGGTGTGGGGAAGAGGCCGTTGAGTCCCCAGAATCCCCAGGAAATGGAGGAGTAGAGTTTGATGCGGCGATTGTTGAGGCGGAACACGGCGTTGGTGTCTATGCCAGTGGGGGTGAAGGAGCGGAAGCCGAAGGCGATGGTGCGGCTGTCAGCGATTGCGAACGCTGTCTGCCTGGAATCGTTTAGCTCAACACGCAGGTGGTATAGCTTTGGATTTTCAAGATCCCAGAAGAGTCCCGCTTCGCGAGGAACATCGAACTCGACGATTTGTTTCAACGCCGGAGATCCCTTTGGAAGGGAGATCAGGTGTTTCTGCAACTGCTTGCCGTCGGAAGGGTCAAGGACTACATAGCTGAAACTCAGACCGTGCTCGGTATTAGCCGCCACATCTCCATCCAACGCGATGAATCCCTTGATGGTCCCATCAGGCTTGTTCAATGCCCACATATCCTTGATGCGAAGCGGACCTTCGCATGCTGAAATGGTCATGCCGCGGTCGAGGCCCGCGAAGCCGTGGGAGCGGTAAAGTTTGACAGCTCCCCACTGGGCGTTTAGGCCGTCGACCCAGTCATAGCGGCCAAAGGGGTTGGTGAGGCGAATGGCCATGAGGTTGAAGCCCCCCGGGTCTGCTGCCTGAGTGAGGTCGCACTCGAAGGGGAGCTCTTCCATGATGGAGTAGCCGACGAGTTTTTTGTTGAGGAAGACCTCGGCGCGGAGACGGGCCCCGCGGATGTGCAGGAAGATGCGCTTGCCCTTCCATTCGGCCGGGATGTGGATCTGCTTGCCCCACCATGAGACGCCAAGATACGCGCCGTTTTGCGGGATGGGATCGTCCGCGGCGTAGCGGTACTCTTCGGGGCTGTAAGGACGGGTGCCGAATTTGCCCCAGTGATGCTGCTCGACAGTAGTAGGGAGGGTGACGTTGATGCCGTTGTTGGCGCGTAGAGTTCCCCAGCCGCCGGTGGGTTCGTTGACGGGGAGTGGGGACCCTTTGCCGCAGAGGACATCGTTCTGCCAGGAGATGTCTTCGGGGAGGAAGAGGGGGTCGTTCTTCCACTCCGCTTTTTCGTCGACCCAGAGACGCCAGTCGTCGTCTGGGATGAGAGTGCCGTTTTCGGGGTAGGGGATTTCGGCTGGCTTAGGGCTCTGCGCCGAGGCTGGATTGAGTTTCGCGGCAAGAGTGGCGGCAGTCGCGGATTGCAGAAAGGTGCGGCGGGATAGTCGGCGCATGTTGGTTGGGCCAGTTTAGCGCGTCGCTGCAGCACGACAGAAAAGCCCGGCAGATGACCCGTTCGGGGGAGTGCATGGTTACTAGCGTGGGAGAGATGATTCAGGATATGGAGAAGACGCGGGAGTTCTGGCTTCGGATGGGTGTAATTGGAAGTGCGATGATCCTGAGTTCCGGATTGGCGGCCCTTTTCAGTTAGACCGTTTCGATATCGTATGGGAAGAACAGTGGGTTTCTCCGTCGCTGTTGCAGGGTGGGCAAGTAGCTTCGATAAAGACAACGTCCGGATTCCAGATTTCGCGAGTGGATTCTTGTGCGGCCGCTGGTATTGCTATTCACCCAACATAATGCGCTGAATGTGGTGGGCGCGGCCTGTGGCTCCGTCACAGGAGATAAGCACGGCGCACATCTTAGGATTACCTTTAGCGGCTTCGAATTTACCGGGCATTCCGGTTAAGAACCGGTTAAGAACGAGTTCCATTTCGACACCAATGACTGAGTCATAAGGGCCGGACATGCCCACGTCCGTCTGGTAGGCCGTACCACGGGGAAGGACGCGCTCGTCGGCCGTGGGGATGTGCGTGTGGGTGCCGATGACGGCCGTGATGCGTCCGTCAAGATACCAGCCAAGGGCGACTTTTTCGCTGGTGGCTTCGCCGTGGAGATCAAGGAAAACGACTTTAGCTCCCGATTCCCGGGCGATCTGGGCGAGGAGTTCGTCGGCTTTGCGAAATGGGTCGTCGCACGAAGACATGAAGACGCGACCCTGGAGGTTAATGACAGCGTAGGTCTGTCCGGTTGGGAGTTCGCCTTGATAGAGCCCGAAGCCGGGAGTTCCCACTGCGTAGTTGGCGGGGCGAAGGACACGACGGCCGCGCTCGTGCGAATCTGCCGGGACAGCCATGTATTCAAAGATCTCTTTTTTGTCCCAGACATGATTACCGGTGGTGATGACATGGGCGCCAAGATCAAAGAGCTCTTCGGCAATGGGAGGTGTAAGGCCGAAGCCGCCCGCTGCATTTTCTCCGTTGACGATGAGAAGATCAACGGCATTGGTTTCAAGGACGTGCGGGAGGTGTTCGCGGACGATATGGCGGCCGGCGGAGCCGAAGACGTCGCCGACAAAAAGGATGTTCACTGGACGAGTTTACACGGAGACACCACGGCCGCGAATCTGCTAGAACGACGGATAAATCGGCAAGGCTAACAATGAATCGGCGCAATTGAAGGTTGGTGTGTTAGCTTCTTTTCCATGGCACAGAGCGGGCGGTTTCAACTGAGCGTGCGGGTGTTGGCGGTGCTGGCAAGTGAGCCGGATACGATGCATACCTCGTCGGCGATTGCGGAGACGCTGAAGGAGAGCGCTGTGATGGTACGAAGGACGTTTCTGCTGCTGCATAAGGCTGGTCTGATTGTCCAGCGGAAGGGACCGCATGGCGGAGCGAAACTGAAGATGCCAGCAAAGCAGATTGGGCTCGGGGACGTCTTCGAAGCGACGGCTGGCGATTGGTTAAGCGTTGACGACAAAGCAGTGAGCGGGTGGATGAAGAAGGTGCGGGGGGACGCGGTGAGTGCAATGAATGAGCACTCGCTGGCCGGGGTGGTCAAACGAATGAAGAAAGGGAAATAGTTTCACCTGGATTCTCTTTCGCCGCGAATTTCTGAAAGCAAAACGAAAACCCTGGGTTGGCCAGGGGTTTTGCGTGTCTGCTGGTAATTTTTACTGGGTGGAGAGATCACTTCCCGGAGCGGCGTGCGTTGATGCGAGCTCTGACTGAAGCAAACAACGCACCTGCAGAACCGACTATGGCAAGGACCGCGGTTGGGTTTTCTGGTGAGTCGGTGCAGCCACCCTGTCCGAAGAGCGGGCGAGCAAGGGAGATCAGGAGTGCGAAGCCAAAAAGCGAAAGGGGGGATTTCTTCATCAATGGTTCCCCAACTCGCAAGCTAAAGGCCCCTGAGGAGAGTTGTCCACGGACAAAAGTTGTATTCGGTCATACCAGTCAGGGGACAAATACGTACGATTCGATGCTCAGCCTTTGGACTTTTCTTAAAGACAGAAGGACAACCCATTGACAACCCATTAAAGAATCGGTGAGAACGGGAATTTTCGAGCTTCTACAAAAATGCTTTCCAACGGGAGATGATTTACGGTTTCGGACGAAGGGCTTCCAGCAAAGCTTCGGCTGTTGGTTGGGTATTAAGGATGTCGGATGGGGTGAGCCAGGCGCGGCGAAGCTGCGTGATGCCGTAGCGCATCTGGTCGAGTTCTTCGGTAGAGTGCGCGTCGGTGTCGACGACGATTTTGCAACCGTACTGTTTTGCAATGCGAAGGTTCAGATCATTGAGATCAGCGCGGGCGGGGCTGGCATTGTGTTCGACGGCTACGCCTAGTTCAGAGGCGCGCTTGAGAACAGTGTCGATATAGATGGAGTAACCTTCACGACCGAGAACTTTGCGGCCAGTCGGATGGCCGAGAATGCGAACGTGCGGATTCTCGAGAGCTTGGAGGACGCGTGCAGTCATCTCTTCGACCGGCTGGCTGAAGAGAGAGTGGACGCTGCCAACGACGATATCCATCTGGGCAAGAGTAGAGTCATCGAGGTCAAGGGCGCCATCAGCAAGGATATCGACTTCGATGCCCGGAAGGACGCGGATTTTGCCCTCATATTCTTGCTGGAGTTCGGCGTCGACTTCACGAATGGCTTTGATATGAGTCAGGGCTCGTGCATCGTCGAGGCCATTCGTCATAGCGAGATTTTTGCTGTGGTCGGTAATCGCAATATAGGAAAGGCCGCGGGCTAGCGCGGCTTCGGCCATCTGGCGAATCGTATCGCGGCCGTCAGTCGCATTGGTATGCATGTGAAGATCGCCGCGAATGTCGCTAAGCGAGATGAGTTGAGGCAGCGTATGGGCAGCAGCAGCTTCGATTTCACCGGAGTTCTCGCGGAGTTCTGGCGGAATGTAATCGAGCTCGAGAGCGTTGTAGATATCCGCTTCGGAAGCAGCCGCGACAATCGTATTGTCTTCGATGCGAATAAGTGCATACTCGTTGAGAGTCAGTCCGCGTTTAATGGCTCGCTGGCGAAGTGCAACGTTGTGCATTTTCGAACCGGTGAAATATTGAAGTGCTGCCCCGTAACCGCTCCGAGGTAACAGGCGAACATCGACCTGCAGGTTGTTGCGGAGGGTAAAGCTGACCTTGTTTTGCCCCTTGGCAAGAAGTTTGTCGATGAGCGGAAGCGCCGCAACGTGTTCTACGGCAGCGCTTACGACGCCGGGCTCGCAGGCCTGACCGGTTACGAGCAAGTCCAGATCACCGACCGTCTCCCGTCCGCGGCGCAGGCTACCAGCCGGTGTTATTTCTTCGATACCAGGAAACTCGCGGATGAGGCTAGAGATGATGTCAGCGTGGTACTGAGCTTTGTCAATGCGAAAGCGGCTGGAGTTTTTTCGGTGATCCTCGATCCCCTTCAGGAGCTTAGTCACAAATTTCTCACCCATCCGAGGAAGCTTGGTCAAATGCCCAGCCTTAGCTGCGGCTTCCAGCGAATCGAGATCGCAGACCTGACACTCCGACCAGACAAGGGCTACAGTCTTTGGACCCATGCCAGGCAGCCGCAAAAGTTCCAGCATGGAGGCCTTATATTTCTGCAAGAGTTCTTCGCGAAGGGGCATCGTTCCGGTCGAAAGGATGGCTTGAATATTGGCTGCCATACCTTTACCTATGCCGGAGATGGCGAGGAGAGCCTTGGGATCGTCGGCAATTGTGGAGAGTTGTGTGGTTTGTTGCTCGACAGCCTCGGCTGCGCGTCGATAAGAACGGACCCGAAAAGGGTCCGCGGCGTCGATCTCGAGGAGGGATGCCGTTTCATCGAGAAGACGGGCAATCGAAATATTGTCCATGGGTTTCCGGTCAGAGTCCGCTTGATGCGGTCACTGCGCCAGTATGCAACACGCAGAGCCAGGACTCAAGGCAGAGACCAGCCAGGGAACGCCCGGTGGGAGGGCCGGACGATCTTGACCTACTGCGCTTGTTGATTGGGTTCGTGGTTGACTTCCTTAACCCGAAAGACCTGATCGGCCTGAGGTCCCTTAGTGCCCTGTATGATGTCGAACTCGACCTCGTCACCTTCTTTAAGGCTCTTGTAACCTTCACGCTGGATGGAGCTGTAGTGCACGAATACGTCGGCACCGCCTTCACGGCCGAGGAATCCATAGCCCTTTGCGTTGTTGAACCACTTTACGGTGCCTCTATATTGTGCCAATGGAGCGACTCCCTTGCTTCGTGTCTAAGCCGCCCGTTACCGTGAAGTCGAAGCCCTTCAACGGTAACGTCGCTCAGTTGTGTGACGCAAAAGAAAGAGAGGGAGTTTTCTGGGGGCTGCGCGGATGTCTCTTTTTTGTGAAACCAGGCTTTTTGACAATTTATGGGCTAGCCAGCCGTACTAAAGGGTTCCGGCGCGGCGCCCCGCGTCATAAAGCATGAGGCCAATCAGGGTTTTGGCGTCGTGGATCTTATTGCCATAAACAAGGACGAGAGCTTCGGATAGGGTGAGGCGAAAGACCTCAATATTTTCGTCAGGTTCGGGCGTAGACTTTCCTTCTCGGATGTCGCGGGCAAGATAGAGCTGCATCCACTCGCCCAGAAAGCCTGGGCTAGCGAAATACTTCGTGAGAAGAGTCCAGCGTTTGGCGCGATAACCTGTCTCCTCAATGAGCTCCCGTTTGGCTGCCATGAGCGGGGCTTCTCCAGGTTCGCAGCGGCCAGCCGGCAGCTCGATAAGAGTTCGGCCAGCGGCGTGCCGGTACTGACGCTCGAAGACAATGTCAGGGTCGCTCGGGTTGTTTGAGTCATCAACCGCGAGAATAACCACAGACCCATGGTGGCGAATGACGTCGCGAGTGTTGATATGACCGCCGGGCTCTTCTACCTTATCCGTTACGACGGAGAAGACCTTGCCTTTATAAGAAAGTTTTGAGGATATAAGGCGCGGTTTGGGCAACTTCTTTTTTTCTATCGAAAAAACAGTGGCAGGCGTCTTTATTTGGGAAGGCATAGGGCTAAGGTATCATCCTGCATCTAGACTTAGGGGTGAGACATCCAAACGAAGGACGCATGAAAAAACTGTCCGGCCGCTGGTCGCTGTCCATGAAAGAGATTGAGGACTATCTTGACGAGTTCTGAGTGTTTTCCCATCACCATCATGCCGCACGTCTCACAGCTATATCGCGACTACCTCGCAATGGCGGAGAGTGCTGACGATGCTTCTGTGCGGAAATGGTTTGGCGCGGAGCCGTTTGCGGGAAAATGGATGGGAAGGGCCTCCAAAGCGGAAGATGCGCACAGGTTGGCTGATTTGCTGGAACGGCAGGCCATCGAGTTTGGTGCCAGTGAAGCCACGAAAGCCAATATCACGAAACTGCGGAATGGGGCTCGGACTGTCGTAACGGGACAACAGGTGGTTTTGTTCGGTGGACCTCTTCTGACGCTTCTGAAGGCAGCAACAGCGATAGCACGGGCTGCAGAGGCAACGAAAGCTACAGGTATCGAGCATGTTCCCGTGTTCTGGCTAGCAACAGAGGATCATGATCTGGAAGAGGTAGACCAGGCCTCGTTCTTAACCAAGGATTCGTTGGAGACCTTGCATCTGCAGTTGAAACCTACACATGCAGTCCCCGTCGGAGGCTTAGTGCCACCGGTACCAGCCGTGGAAGCTGCGCTGGAACACGCAAGTGAACTGCTGGAATTTGCTCCAGTAAGTGAATGGCTTCGAGAGTGTTACCTCCCAAAGGATGGAACATCTCCAACACTTGCGTTCGCATTTGCCCGATTGATGGCCCGAATCTTTGCCGAGCAGGGACTCATCGTGATGGATCCAGCTTCGCGCGAGTTCCATGCCTTGGGCGCAAGTACGCTGCGATATGCCTTGGAACACGCCGCCGAATTGCAGGAAGCCCTGATCACTCGTGGCGCTGAATTAGTGAAAGCCGGGTATCACTCGCAGGTGCTTGTGGCGGAGGGAGCTTCACAGCTATTTCTTTTAAACGAGGCGACGGGGGAACGACAAGCTCTACGGCGTAATACGGAAAATGGAGAAGTTATTTGGAAGGCAGGCGGTCAAAGTTACTCGACCGCTGAATTGATCGCGATCCTTGAGACGGCACCGGAGAGATTGAGCCCGAATGCTCTGCTCCGCCCGGTATTTCAGGATACAGTGTTGCCAACCGCTGCATACGTAGGAGGACCGGCGGAAATCGCCTACTTTGCGCAGAGCGCAGTGCTGTACGAGGCCGTTCTTGGCCAGATTACGCCGGTGTTGCCTCGGCTAAGCGCGACTCTCCTTGAGCCTGCGATTGCGGCAGTCATGGACAAGGATGAGGTGCAGTTGCCGGATGCGCTCACAACTGCAGATGAGTTGGCGCAACGGCTTGGGGCTCGGGCAATGCCTATTGAGGGAAAGCGGAAACTGGCTGCCGTTGGAAATGCTTTGGACAAAGAGCTCAACGTGTTGACAGATTATTTGACGGCAATGGATCCCTCACTTGGGAAAGCGGCGGAGGTTTCAGGATCGAAGATGCGGTATCAGATGAATAGGCTACGGCGGATGGCGGCGACATTTGAGTTGCAGAAACAGACAAGCCTCGAGAAACATGCCAAAGCCATCACCCTGAATGTGTTTCCAGACGGGCATCCGCAGGAACGGGTTGTCGCCGGAATCTTGTTTATGGCAAAGTCTGGGGATGGCCTGGTCGAACGATTGGTGGAAATAGCGAAAAACCAATGTCCGGGACATGTGGTCGTTCGGCTTTAGACAGCAGGTTTCGGTTGCGAGCTCGGTCCACGCCTTGACCGCGAGTTTTAGAATGGGTGGCAGAGGTGTGTTCCATGGGATTGAGCGATCAGCCGTTTGAGGTAATGTGTCCGGATTGTGGGGCGATGCTGAAGGTAGACCCGGTTTCGCGGGCCATTATTTCGCATAAGTCAGCGCCGAAGAAGAAAATGTTTGAAGATTTTGGCGAAGCGGCTAAGGCTCTCCGTGAGGCGGATGCGCGAAGGGATTCAATCTTTCAGCAAAGCGTGGATGCGCAGAAGAACCGAGACGATGTCATGGCGAAGAAGTTTGCTGAAGCGGTAAAGAAAGCGAAAGAAACTCCGCTGACGGACCGCCCTTTAAGGGACTTCGATCTCGATTAAACACTTCGTCAGAACGCGCAATTCTCGTACGCTCCAATCATCTTTGCGGATACGGCGTCCATCGGAGGCCTCGTCTAGCTCCCGCCAACAAATACCGATTTGTATACAAACATTCATTTTCGCTGTATAGTTCGCCTAAATGAATTTTTACTTCTAACGGACGAGCGTGTCTCAAGGAAGTTGTGTCTTGAAAACGGTCGTGGATTCCACTGCGGAATCACGAAAAATGATTTGTTCGCAAGTGAATTGGAGGAGTCAGTGAGTCGTTCAGCGAAACAGGCTTTTAAGATTTCATTCGGCGTAGTTTTTGTAGCGGGATATGTAGCGGGTTCTGGACTGGCTCAAGTCAAGCAGGCTGACTATGAGCGCGCAGCGGGGTTGGCCGCTAAGTACCGGGAGCTACTCGTTGATGTCCCTGAAAATCCCACGTGGGTCGCAGGCGAGGATACGCTGGTTTACAGCAAGAACTCGAATGGGGGGCACGAGTTTGTGCAGGTGGACGCAGCGAGCGGACAGAAGAGTCCTGCATTCGATCATGCGCGACTGGCCGACTCGTTGAGCAAAGCTGCAGGTCGGGAGTTCAAGGCCACTGAGCTCCCGTTGACGCGGTTCCAGTTTACGGAGAAGAAGGCAGCCATCGAATTCATGCTGGAGCAGGTTCGGTGGCGTTGTGAGCTGAGTACGTATCACTGTGCGCCCGCAAATGGTGGTGGTCGTGGGGCTGGCGGTAGAGCTGCCGAGGGTGAGATGCCTTGGGCAGCGAACAGCCTGACGAACGAACGAAGCTCTCCGGATGGCAAGTGGGAGGCGTTGGTTGAAAACTACAACATCGTGCTTCGCGCGAAGGGGGCTAAGAGCGCTGAAAAGACTGTTCTGAGCACAGACGGGTCGGAAGACAACTACTACACCCTCAACTCGATCGCGTGGTCGCCGGATTCGACACATCTGGCAGTTTATCGGGTGAAACCAGGGTACAAACGCATGGTTCATTACATTGAATCGTCACCTGCGACGCAACTACAGCCGATGTATTCTTCGATCGTTTATCAGAAGGCGGGAGACGTACTGGATTTGCAGCAACCGGTGCTGTTCGATGTCGTGAAGAAGCATGAAATGCAGATCAGCAGTGGTCAGTTTCCCAATCCCTATAACCTTGGGCGGATTCAGTGGTGGAAGGACAGCCGCGGATTTACCTTCGACTACAACCAGCGCGGTCACCAGACATATCGCGTAATCGAGGTGGATACGGCGACAGGAACACCAAGCACGCTGATCGATGAGACGAGCCGAGCCTTTATTGACTACCGCCCTCTTGTGAACAATCAGACTGATACAGGAAAGATCTACCGGCACGACGTTGCCGACGGAAAAGAGATCATCTGGATGTCGGAGCGTGACGGCTGGGCCCACCTCTATCTGATCGATGGCACCACAGGACGGTTCAAGAACACGATTACCCAGGGAAACTGGCCGGTTCGTTCGGTCGATTACGTCGACGATGCCAAGAGACAGATCTACTTCGAGGCGAGCGGTATGAAGACGGGAGAGGATCCTTATTTCGAGCATGCTTACCGGATCAATTTCGATGGGACGGGGCTGACGCCGTTGACCGAAGGCGAGGGCAACCATCACGTCGAGTACTCAACGGATGGAAAGTACTACGCGGATCTGCACTCGACGGTGAATGAGCCTCCGGTGCTGGATCTGTATCAGGTGGATGGCGACAAGAAGATTGCGACGGTTGAGCAGGGGAACATCGACAAGCTCAAGGCTGGTGGCTGGCGCGCTCCGGAACCTTTCATGGCAAAGGGACGCGATGGCAGGACTGAGATATGGGGAGTGATCTGGAAGCCAGCGAACTTTGACGCCTCCAAAAAGTATCCGGTGATTGAGAACATCTATGCAGGACCGCAAGGATCGTTTGTGCCAAAAACGTTTTCGCCACGCGGAGAGCCTTTGACGGAGTTGGGTTTTGTTGTAGTGCAAATCGACGGCATGGGAACGAATAATCGTTCCAAGGCCTTCCATGATGTCGCGTGGAAGAACCTGAAGGACGCGGGATTTGCTGACCGTATCTTGTGGCATAAGGCTGCCGCGGCGAAGTATCCCTGGTACGACATCTCGAATGTCGGGATCTTTGGAACTTCAGCCGGTGGCCAGAATGCGATGGGAGCTCTGCTGTTTCATCCTGAATTCTACAAAGTCGCTGTATCGAACAGCGGATGCCACGACAACCGGATGGACAAAATCTGGTGGAACGAGCAATGGATGGGATGGCCTGTGGGTCCGCAGTATTCGGACTCCTCGAATGTGGACAACGCGTACAAGCTCCAAGGCAAGCTGATGCTGGTGGTAGGAGAGCTGGACGACAATGTCGACCCTTCTTCTACATTTCAGGTCGCGGACCGGCTGGAGAAAGCGAACAAGTATTTCGATCTGCTGTATGTGCCAGGCGGGCATCACGGAGCGGGCGGAGCTTACGGATATCGCAAGCTCGAGGATTTCTTTGTCCATAACATCCTTGGACAGGAGCCTCCAGCATGGAACGAGGAGCCCGCTAAAACGACACCAGCGCCTTAGCGCCTTGCCTGTGCAATCGTGTATGAAAATAGCGAAGCGGATTTTTCCGCTTCGCTATTTTTTGGAACAGAATAGAACGCTTTGCTTATGCGCCTTTGAAGCTCGAGAACGGCTTTTCGGAAACCTTCGGCCGATTGGCCAACGCCGTCTTGAACGTTGCCTGCGCGGTCTTGAGCTCCTCCCCGACGATCTCCATGCGCGGGGAACGAACACGTGCAGAGCCCACTCCGGCTTGCTCCTGAACCCATTTGATAAGCTGTACGAACTTTGGCACAGTGTCCATTCGGAGCAGCGGCAGGAACCAGCGATAGAGCTCAAAAGCCTCTTTCTGCTTACCGGCCTTCGCGAGGTTGAAGAGCTCAACAGACTCTGCGGGATACGCATTGACCAGACCTGCAACCCAGCCTTTGGCCCCGGCCTGAACGCCTTCGACGAGAACGTCATCGACACCCACGAAGATGTCGAGACGATCGCCGAGGACTTCGCGGATAGCAGAGACACGACGAACATCAGCGCTTGATTCTTTGACTGCCTGAAGATTTTTGTGTTCGGCAGCAAGTTCGGCGATCTCTGCGGGAAGGAAATCCGTCTTGTAGGCAACTGGATTGTTATAAAGCATGCAGGAGAGCTTGGTTGCGCCGATGATAGTGGCCACATGGTTCTTCATTTCGCGCCAATCGGAGGTGTAGACGTAAGGCGGAAGTACCATAAGCGCCTGGCAACCTGCCTGTTCGGCCTCTTTTGCAAGGCGAACGGCGTTTGCCGTCGACAGAGACGAGATCGCCGCGACCACGGGAGTTTTTCCCGCCGAGACTCGAACGGCGGTTTTGAGGATTTCGACCTTCTCGGAGTTCTCGAGAGTCGCTCCCTCGCCGAGTGAGCCGAGCATCACCAGGCCGGTGCATCCATTGCCGAGCAGCCACGCGGCGTGCTGGGCGAGAAAGGTGTGGTCGACAGCTAGGTTGCTGTCGAACGGTGTTGTCATTGCAGGCATTACGCCAGACCAGATCATGCAATCTCCTCAGATACAGTTTGTTGGGAATCGTGAACGCAAAAAGCGCTTACGGGAACAGGAAATAAAGGCGGACGAACTGATTTCGGCGTCCACCCAAAAAGAGTTTGAGTCGCAGGACCGCAGATGCGTCCCTGACACGGGCCCATGCCGCAACGAGTTTGCAGTTTGGCATCGGTCCAGCTGCTACGGGCGGCGAGGTCTTCGTACGTAACATCCTCGCAACGGCAGACGATTGTCTCCAATGCGGGGAGTAGACGGAGTTCGGGGCGGAGACGAAACGCGGCTTCGAGACGTGCGCCGAATCTTCGCTCAGCGAGATTGCGGGAGTGCAAATGGCTCGCTGACTGCCCCGCGGAAACGAGGCCAGCTATTTCGCCCTGGATCAGTGCGGCATCGAGCCCCGCGATGCCTGTTGGTTCTCCGGCACAATAGACATTCTCGACGGAAGTCCGTTGTTGCTCGTCGACCGCGACGAAGCCGACTTGAAGCTTGCAATTAAGAAGAGAGGCCAATTCAGTGTTGGGAACAAGATGAAAGCCACAGGCAAGCATGTCACAGGGTTCTTGCCACGTCTTGTTTCCATTGGTGAGTTGAACACTTTTGAGCAGGCCCGTTGCTTCGTTCGGCATAGCTGAAATCGGCCAACTCCCCGTGCGATAGGGAGTTTTGTAAAGCGTGGCGCGGTAGCTGATGCCCTGCCAGACCTTGGAAGGGTAAGACAAGAGCGATGATGCGAAAGGTGCAAGCTGCGAGGTCGTCGCCTGCTCTGCAATGCAGGCTATAGAAGCCTTATATTCGTGGAGATGAGCGGCCACTGCTAAGAGAAGCGGACCAGACCCGGCAACCACAACACGTTTGCCCTCGACCGCAAAACCACCTTTGACGAGAGCTTGCAAGCCACCCGCTCCAAAAACCCCCGGAAGTGTCCATCCTGGAAACGGAAGGAATCGCTCACGCGCTCCCGTAGCCAGAATCAGGCGATCGTATCGCAGGGTGACGACTTCGGTCCCTTCAGAGGTTTCACCAATTGCACGGAGCTCTGATGGACCGGGTGCATCGAAAACCCGGAAACCGGAGAGCAGGGTTGCTCCCGACGAAACCAGGCCTTTGAGAGCCTTAGTCTTCGCAGGGTCATCGCGCTTTTCGCCGGCCTTATCAAAGTTTTCAATCCCACCTCGCCAGATCTGTCCTCCGGCGCCTGGGTTGTCGTCGACGAGCAAAACACTTCGTCCATGACGAGCGGCTGCAGTAGCGGCTGCGATCCCGGCTGGACCGGCACCTACGACGATGACATCAGCGTGTTTCATCGATCAGATTCCACCACCATGCCATCGCAACAAATCATCTGACACGTGCGGCGATGACGAACACCATTCACCGTGGCGCGGCACTCAAAGCAGATGCCCATCCCACAAAGAGCAGTTCGGGGTTCAGCCGTGACAGAAAGGCGGCAAGGTTCTCCCGCTTTTAAAAGTGCCGCGGAGACGATCGATCCGGCTTGCATCTGAACCGGCATTCCATTAACCAGAACTGTGATGCTCTCAGGCATGGAGTGCCGCCTGTGTGGTCATGCGTTGAGGCAGGTAAGGAGCAGCATCAATCTCCGGCGCACGGCCAAGCATCTGGTCCACCAGCAGACGGGCAGCCGCAGGGGCATTAGTGATGCCCAGTCCCTCAAAGCCAGCGGCAAGCCAGATTGTCCGATCATCAGTGAGTCCTTCGGCCGGTCCAATCAGCGGCAATTTATCGGGTGTTGCGGCACGGAACCCAGTCCACACACGCAGACCCGAAACTTGTGCTAATTCAGGCATGTAGCCTTGCGCCCGCTCTAACATCTGAGTCAAGATTGCCGCGTCAGATTTCGAATCCTCATCGCCATACTGACGCGAAGAACCAATCAGCAATTGACCCGTGCGACGTGGCTGAATATTAAAAGCAACGGAATCTGATTCAAGCTTATGCGCACTCTTGAGATATCCAAGCTCCACGAGCTGGTGATGAAGGAAGCCTGGATAACGGTCTGTAATGAGCAGGTGTCCTTTTCGTTTTTTTATAGGCAACGACGGCAGGAGAGAACAATCCGTACCAGTAGCTAACACT
>Ga0210397_10001041_pt1 | contig 17963 bp, 17 predicted proteins | sample IncBWH2OmetaG_FD_160126 | JGI IMG/M metagenome (GOLD analysis project Ga0210397, IMG submission 160126) | Forest soil microbial communities from Barre Woods Harvard Forest LTER site, Petersham, Massachusetts, United States - Inc-BW-H-2-O ...
CAGACGCGGTTTGTTTCCGACCTCAAAGCGCCGCAGCTTGTCTTCCTCGCGGGCCAGATAGTCGCGGGTGATCGGCACCACACCCTGACGTTTGGTCAGCTGGATCTGGAAATTCATCAGGTTCTGCTTGCGGAACGCCATCTCGGAGCAGGCGAGATAGAACTCCCACATGCGCGCGAAGCGCTCAGCATAGAGCTGGATCGCTTCCTCCCGGCGCGCCATGAAGCGTTCGCGCCAGGCTTTGAGCGTTTCCGCATAATGCAGCCGCAGGATTTCGATGTCGCATACCAGCAGTCCGGCGCGCTCGATCGAAGGCAGGACCTCGGAGAGCGCGGGAATATAGCCGCCCGGGAAAATATACTTCGCGATCCAGGGATTGGTGACATCGGGCCCCTCGGAACGGCCAATCGAATGCAGCAGCAGGACGCCGTCCTCGGTGAGGAGCTCCGCACAACGCTTGAAATAGGTGTCGTAGAAATCGACACCGACATGTTCCAACATGCCGACCGATACGATGCGGTCGAAGGGGCCTGGAATGTCCCGGTAATCCTCGAGAACGAATTTCGCACACTGAGCGAGCTTCTTTTCCGCCGCCCGGGCATTCGAGACTTGCAACTGCTCCGTCGACAGCGTCACGCCCGTGACATTGGCGCCGGTTGTCTCAGCCAGATAGAGGCCGAGACCGCCCCAACCGGATCCGATGTCCAGGACCCGATCGCTCGGGCGGATCAAAAGCTTGGCAGCGATGTGGCGCTTCTTGGCGAGCTGGGCATCGTCCAGCGACATATCTGCGTTCTCGAAATAGGCGCAGCTATATTGTTTGTCGGAATCGAGAAAGAGCGAATAGAGCCTGCCATCGAGATCGTAGTGATGGGCGACATTATTTCTGGCGCGGCCGCGTGGATTGAACTGGCGCAGATGTCTGGCCAGGTAACGCAGCCACCATTGTGGTTTGGCCCAGTCAGGCACGACGTCCGGCTGATCCATCAGGATGGCGAGGGCATCCGCAATCGAGCCGTTTTCGACGACGAAGCTGCCTTCCATGTAAGTCTCGCCGAGCGCGAGTTCGGGGTTGAGCAAAATCCGCCGTTCTGCGTCTGCGGTCAGGAAGCGGGCAAAAATATGCGGCCCAGTGCCGTCGCCGCAGGTGAATTTTTCTCCGCGCGCGGTGGTAAAAGTCATCGCACCGCGGCGAATGAATTGCCGCAGGACATAACGCAACAAACGGTCCATCGAAACCACCAAGAGGAGCGATCCCGCAAAAACCAAATCCGGCCGTCGCATCGACGCACAAGGGAACCAAATGGTTCCGGCGCGTCTCGACAATCATTATAAAAGCACTGACAGGGCCGCTCGCTAGTGCTTTGGATACAAAGCAGATATTCCGAGAACACGTGTCCGCGCGGTTTCGCCATAAGTGCGCTTCCATTCGCGAGATAATCGGCTACAAGGTGACGCCGCCGGTGCCCTTCGGGAAACAGCACTGGAAGCGTTTTCCACATCTGGAGAATAGGGAATGTTGAGCCGAGCGCGCATTTTTGCGGCGGTCACGCTTTTGGCCAGTTGCCTGGCGGCCCCGGACGCATGGGCGCAGGCGCAGAATCTCGAAGCGGGCAAAAGCGCTTCCCAGCTCTTTGCGGGTACCTGTACAGCCTGCCACAAGAGTCCGCGGGGTCTGTTGAAAACCGTTTCGCCCGGGGCGCTGCCGGGTTTCTTGCGAGAGCATTATACGACGAGCAGCGACATGGCTTCGCAGCTTGCTTCCTTTCTGGTCTCCAACGGCGCGAGCGATGCCCGACAGGCCAAGCAGGGTACGGACAACAAGCAGGGCGCGGACAAACAGGGCGGGGCCGATCAGGCCGACCGGCCGGGCCGCAAGAACAGGAATGCACCGTCTCAGGAAGCTGCGCGGCCGGACGATGCGCCACCTCCTGCCGAAGGCGGACGGCAGGGCCGCAGACGGTTGGCGCATCCAGGCGAGCCATCTGAGGAAGTGAAGCCTTCAGCCACGCCAGCCCAGGCGGCCATCGAGCGTGGTCCAGACGGCCGCAGGCTTAAGCGCGGCAGGTCCGGCCGGCCAGGCACCGAGGAGCCATCGATAGCCAATGAGCCGCCCAAGGCCGAACCTGGAGCGGATGACAAAGCCAAGGGCGACACAACGGCGAAGGGTGAGCCGGCCAAGGAAGACATCGGTAAAAAGGAAGACGTCGGTAAAAAGGAAGAAATGGGCAACACGGACCGCGCCAAGCCGGATGCGGAGGGCAAGTCCAATGAAGCCAAATCCGAGCCTGCCAAAATGGAAGCGCCGAAGGACGACGCTTCCGGCGAGAAGCCGGCGGCGCGACGCGATCCGCTGCAACCTGTAACGCCGGCCGCAGTCTCCTCAGCGCCTGCGTCCACGCCTGCACCTGCTGTCGCCTCTGGAGGATCGTCTGAACCGGCCGCGTCCGCGCCGAGACTGTCAGCGCCGCAAGCGCCGGCGCCCGCGGTTCAGGAAGCGCCGGCTGTGACGGCTTCCTCTCCGCCGCCTGCACCCCCGTCATCTGGATCGCCGGCGCCGCCGATCTCCCAGTAGCGGTCAACAGCTCGAACGCTGGCATCGGCGAGTTCGTCGCCAAAAATAAAAGCCCGGCCGATTGGCCGGGCTTTTTTACTGCTGATGCGAAGCGGCTTACTCTTCGGACGCAGCGCTCGGCTGCGCTGCGAGATCGCCGGGCTGCGCCTCGGGATCGAAGAATTCGCCAGCGGCAGCGATGGCCTCGGCAGCCGCATCCCGATCTTCCTGACGCGTCGAAATGTCCTCGCCGCGGTTGATGCGTTCGGCTTCGTCGGTGCTGCGCGCGACGGTGACGGTGACGCCGACTTCGACTTCCGGATGCACGGCAATGGCGATCTCATGCTTGCCGATGGTCTTGATCGGCGCATCCAGCATGATCTGGCTGCGGCTGATGCTGACGCCGTCGTTCTGGAACGAGGCAATGATGTCGCGCACGCTCACCGATCCGAACAACTGGCCGGTCTCGGAGGCCTGGCGAAGGATGATGACGTTACGGCCGTTGATCTTTTCGGCGACCTTGGCGGCTTCGGTCTTGGCTTCAAGGTTGCGGGCCTCGAGTTCGGACTTCATGCCATCGAACTTGGCGCGATTGTCGGCGGTGGCCCGCAGCGCCTTGCCGCGCTTGAGCAGAAAGTTGCGGGCAAACCCGTCTCTGACACGGACGACTTCGCCCATCTGGCCGAGTTTGGCGACACGTTCCAACAAGATGACTTCCATATTCGTGTTCCTTTCAGATGTTTTTAGGATTGGAGTTTCGGTTTTCAGGATTTCGGAAGGGGCGGCGGCCTGCTGCGCAAATAACGTTGGCGAAGTCCGAAGACGGCGTCGGCCACCCCGAGCAGGGCGACTGCGAAAAGCGCCCAGGCAAAACCTGCGACCACCGCATAGACGCAACCAAGCCATAACGCCCGGCTCTTCATGGCGAGCGTCAGCGTATGCAGCACGGCAAAGCCGGTCATCGCATAGGCGATCGACAGCCCGGCGGTCAGGACCTGCGCCAGAATGGCCAAGAGGCCGCCGGAAAAACAGCAGGCAATAGCAGCAAAGAGCGCTGCGATGGTCACGGTCGGCAGCGCGATGCTTTTCAAATCGGGCCACGGGCGATGCAACCGTCCCGACGTCGCCGCAATTTTTGCCGCAAGCCACAGGTTGAGGGTCAGCATCACCACGGCGGCCATTTCGGCGCCCATCGGCGCGATCACCACCAACGTGTCGAGTGTGGAATCGTTGAGGGCAAGGCCGGTCGTTTCCAGAAGTTCCGTCCAACCCTTGCGGATCGTGCTCTGGATGGCCACAGCGTCGGTGCCCATCATCAGCAGGGTCGCGACTGTAATGATCGTCGCAAAAACCAGGATCCAGATCAGGATCCGGCCGATCGGATACCATTCCAGTTCTTCATTGGGACCCGCGGCGGCGCCGCCTCCTCGCTGACGCGCGAGCAGGACAAGATGCGCGAGCCACCAGGCCGGCAGCACGTTCACCAAGGCAAACGCGATGCAATAGGGCAGGCCGAAAAGGAAGCCGATGACAACCGTCGCGGCGATGCCGCCGACCGCGGCGCTCAGCGGACCCCATACCAATCCCACCACCATCAGCGGCAACGGTGCGAGATTGATCAGCAACAGCGAGATTGCCGCGCCCGATGTGATCGAGGCGAACATCAATGCCGACGCAAGGCCGGCCGCTAGCGCTATGGATATGGTCGCGATCATCAGCTGTCCCGCTCCTTTCGAGCGGTTAGAGGTCGTTTCGACCCCAACCATCGGCGACCGGACGACCCGGAAGCCTTATGAATGAGTAGTTCGATCCGCGGCATTTGCGCCGCGGATCAAAGTCATTGTTTTAGCGAATGACGTAAGGAAGCAGACCGAGGAAACGTGCGCGCTTGATGGCGCGCGCGAGCTCGCGCTGCTTCTTGGCGGAAACCGCGGTGATGCGGCTCGGCACGATCTTGCCGCGCTCGGAAACGTAACGCATCAGCAACTTGGAATCTTTGTAGTCGATCTTCGGCGCGTTCGGACCCGTGAACGGGCAGGTCTTGCGACGGCGGAAAAACGGACGGCGTGCACCAGCTTCAGCCATTGCTCTTACTCCTCTTCCGCCGCTTCGACTTCGTCACGTGGGCGGCGCGGGCCGCGATCGCCGCGGAAGCCGCCGCCATCACGATCGCCACGGAATCCACCTTCGCGATCGCTACGGAAACCGCCGCCACGGTCGTCGCGTTCACGGTCGCGATCGGCCTTGCGCATCATGGCCGAGGGGCCTTCTTCAAGCTCTTCGACGCGGACGCTGAGGTAGCGGATCACGTCTTCGCTGATCCGCTCCTGACGCTCGATCTCCGCGACAGCGGCCGAGGGCGCGTCGATGTTGAGCAGCACAAAGTGCGCTTTGCGATTCTTGTTCATGCGATAGGTCAGCGAACGTACGCCCCAGTTCTCGGTCTTGGTGACCTTGCCGCCCGCCTGTTCGACGATGCCGGTCATCTGGGTGGTCAGTTCTTCGACCTGCTGGGTGCTCGCATCCTGACGCGCGAGAAAAACATGCTCATAAAGAGGCATGGATGTCCTTTCCTGTGTTGGCGTGGAGCGCCGGCGGCAAGCCCTTCGAACCCTTCGGAAAGGACTCGGGATAAGCTCAAGAAGGCGGAAGCACGGGACGACGGGCCGACTGGCCCTGCCACATCAAAACACCGGATACAGGTGGAATTGCTGAGACCGTCCGTTCAGCTCCCGGCCAGGGACCCACGGATGAGCGGCGTTATAAGCATTTTGGGCGCGCTGGCAAGGGAAAGCGAAGGATGTGGACCAGGGATCCGACCGGAACCGGGGCGCGCCTCTGCGCTTGACAGGGAAGGCTCCCACGGTGTCTTTCGGCCCGGCTCGCGGGTGCAATCGGCGGTTTAGTGCGCATCCTGGCTTTGGATTATCTCGTAAGATATTGAAAAATAAAATATATTCCTTATTTCCCGCTTCAAAAAAGGGAAAAAGGAATGTCCGAGGACGCTTATGACGGCAGCATTCACCTTTCCGGGTCAGGGTTCCCAGGCCGTCGGCATGGGCAAGGCGCTGGCGGAAGCCTTTCCAGCGGCGCGCGCGGTGTTCGACGAGGTCGATGCGGCGCTTGGCGAAAGGCTCACGGCTATCATCTGGGACGGCCCGGGCGAGACGTTGCAACTCACCGAAAATGCCCAGCCGGCGCTGATGGCGGTTTCGCTGGCCACCCTGCGGGTGTTGGAGAGCGAGGCAGGGTTTTCCGTCGCCAAACACGCAGCCTTCGTGGCCGGCCACTCGCTGGGGGAATATTCCGCTCTGGCGGCCGCTGGCAGCCTCACCGTCAGCGATACCGCCCGCCTGCTTCGCATTCGTGGCCTTGCGATGCAGAAGGCGGTTCCGGTGGGCGTCGGCGCCATGGCCGCGTTGCTAGGCCTGGATTACGAAACCGCGGTTGCCATTGCGGATGAAGCCGCGCAGGGACAGGTTTGCCAGGCCGCCAACGACAACGGCGGCGGTCAGGTCGTGATTTCCGGCGACAAGGCTGCCGTCGAACGGGCGGTCGAGATCGCCAAAACGAAGGGCGCCAAGCGCGCGATGATGCTGCCGGTCTCCGCGCCGTTTCATTGCCGGCTGATGCAGCCGGCGGCTGACGCGATGGCGGAGGCACTGGCGGGCGTTGCCATCAAGCCGCCGGCAGCGTCGTTGGTGTCAAACGTATTGGCTGCGCCGATCACCGAGCCCGGCGAGATCCGCCGACGGCTGGTCGAGCAGGTTACGGGCACCGTGCGCTGGCGCGAATCGGTGGCTTATATGGCCAATCATGGGGTCACACGGTTTTTCGAAATCGGAGCCGGCAAGGTGCTGAGCGGATTAGTCAAGCGTATTGCTGAGGGGGCCGTCGGTGTTTCGGTGAGCGGGCCCGGCGATATTGGTTCGGCGAAAGACGCGCTCGCCACGGTCCAGGCATCCTGAGTTAGGGGATAAAATGATGTTCGATCTCACCGGCAGGACGGCGCTGGTTACGGGAGCAAGCGGGGGTATCGGCGGGGCGATCGCCCAGGCTCTGCACCGGCAAGGCGCCACGGTGGCTATTTCCGGCACACGGCGCGAGGCGCTGGATACGCTGGCCGCCCAGCTGGGTGAGCGGGTCCATGTGTTGCCCTGCAATCTCTCCGACGCTGCCGAGGTCGAGGCGCTCGTGCCGTCCGCTGAAGCGGCCATGGGTCAGCTCAATATTCTCGTCGCCAATGCCGGCATTACGCGCGACAATCTTTTTGTGCAGTTGCGGGATGAGGACTGGGCAGACGTCATCAACGTCAATCTGACCGCGACCTTCCGTCTCGCCCGCGCTGCGACCAAACTGATGATGCGCAAACGCTTCGGCCGGATCATCGCGATCACGTCGGTGGTTGGCGTCACCGGCAATCCCGGCCAGGGCAATTACACGGCCTCGAAGGCCGGTCTGATCGGCATGATCAAGACGCTCGGTGCTGAATACGCCAAGCGTAACATCACCGCCAACTGCATCGCGCCGGGCTTCATCGCCACGCCCATGACCGATGCACTAAACGAGAAGCAGCGCGAAGCCGTTCTGTCGAAGGTTCCGGCGGCGCGCTTGGGTACGCCCGACGATATCGCCGCAGCGGCGGTCTATCTCAGCTCGAACGAAGCGGCCTATGTGACCGGCCAGACCATTCACGTGAATGGCGGGTTGGCCATGATCTAGCGGGCGGTGGAACGTGACCTTCGCCGTGATGTTAACCGCCCGCTCATCATAGGCCGACGTCAAATGCGAAACCGCGCTGGGGACCTATATTTGCCGGTGGTCTTTGAATCCGGGTTTTGCAAAGGGGCCTGCCGCGATGCGAAGCGAATGCTGGAATTGGACCACCGATTGAGGCCCGAGCCGCAGGCCGGTCGGGGCTTGTAGTCAAGGCTGGGGAAGTGTGATAACCGGACCCGGATGGGGGCAAAAGATCACCATTGCAGGATGTTGAAAGCCTGTATAATTGGCGGTGCGGAGCCTGTCATCGTGCGCCGGGTCCGTGTCGGCCGTAACAGGCCTTAAGCAAGACTATGCGCGATTTTGAAATTCACGACCACGATGGCTCGTACGTCTTGGGTCGGTCCAATGGAACAGCACGAGGTTGAGCGATGAGTGAGATTGGCGAGCGGGTTAAGAAGATCGTGGTCGAACACCTTGGTGTCGAACCCGAAAAGGTGGTCGACAACGCGAGCTTTATTGACGACCTCGGCGCCGACAGTCTCGATACGGTCGAGCTCGTGATGGCTTTCGAAGAAGAATTTGGTTGTGAAATTCCTGACGATGCCGCGGAAACGATTTTGACCGTCGGCGACGCGACTAAATTTCTGGAAAAGAACGCGAAGAGCTGACGCGCCCAAGCGGAACTGACAGGGACGGAAGGGACCGTGGCCTCGCGGTCCCTCTGTCTGTTGCCGGAGACCGCGAAGCGCGGGCTGGAGTGATCTAGATGAGGCGGGTTGTCGTCACGGGCCTTGGCATGGTTTCGCCGCTTGGCTGTGGCATCGAGCCGACCTGGAAACGCATTCTGAACAGCGAAAGCGGTGCCCGGAAGATCGAGACGTTCGACGTTTCCGATCTTACCAGCCAGATCGCTTGCGTGGTGCCACGCGGCGACGGCAGTAACGGCACCTTCAACGCCGACCAGTGGATGGAGCCGAAAGACCAACGCAAGGTCGACGACTTCATCATCTTTGCGATGTGCGCTGCGCGTCAGGCGCTTGATGATGCCAACTGGCATCCGGCAAGCGAGGAAGACCAATGCGCTACCGGCACCATGATCGGTTCCGGCATCGGCGGCCTGTCGGGGATTGCGGATACCTCGATCCTCCTGAAGGAGCGGGGGCCGCGCAAGGTGTCGCCGTTCTTCATTCCAGGGCGCCTCATCAACCTCGCTTCAGGCTACGTGTCGATTGAGCACGGCCTCAAGGGTCCCAATCATTCCGTCGTCACCGCATGCTCGACAGGAGCCCATGCGATCGGCGATGCGAGCCGGCTGATTGCGCTTGGCGATGCCGATGTCATGGTGGCCGGCGGCACCGAATCGCCGATCTGCAGAATTGGCATGGCGGGCTTCTGCGCTGCACGCGCGCTGTCGACCGCCTTCAATGAAACGCCGGAAAAGGCGTCGCGCCCCTATGACAAGGCTCGCGACGGATTTGTCATGGGTGAGGGCGCCGGCATCCTGGTGCTCGAAGAGTTTGACCATGCGAAAAAACGTGGCGCCAAGATATACGCCGAGGTGGTCGGTTACGGACTGTCCGGCGATGCCTATCACATCACCTCGCCGTCACCGGATGGCAACGGCGGCTTTCGCAGCATGAGCGCCGCGCTGAAACGTGCGGAAATTTCAGCCTCCGATATCGATTATATCAACGCGCACGGCACATCGACGCAGATCGGCGACGAGATCGAACTGGCGGCCGTGGAGCGCCTGCTGGGCAACGCGGCCTCCCGGGTCTCGATGTCCTCGACCAAGTCGTGCACGGGGCATCTGCTCGGCGCAGCCGGCGCGATCGAGGCGATTTTCGGCATTCTTGCGATTCGCGATAACGTCGCCCCGCCGACGATCAATCTTGACAATCCGTCAGTGGAAACCGCCATTGATTTGGTGCCGAACACGCCGCGCCAACGCGAAATTAATGTCGTGCTGTCGAATTCATTCGGTTTCGGAGGTACAAACGCGTCCGTGATTCTGCGGCGTGTGACCGGCTAGCTGGCCCGATTTGACAGACGCTACCTATCCCGTCACCAAGGCGCGCAATGCGAATGCTAGAATCAGTCCACCGGTGCGCGTCTGGTTGGTTAGAACTTCACCGTTTCGCCGCATTCGGTGATAATTCCTAGATGTGGGCGACACCACCGGCCGGCATAGTTTCCGGACCACGATTGAACCGACGGGATTCAGGTTGCATCGATGAGTGAGAGGCCGCCCATTTCGCCAAGGAGCCCGCGTGCCGCGCTGGAGCCCGAACAGGTTCCGCCGCCGCCCAAGCGGTCTGAACGTGCCCGCAATCCATTCATCGTGGTCGGCAACGCGATCATCACCTTCATTCTGTTTTTGATGCTCGCGGTGGGCGGCACCTATATCTACGGCAAGCAAAAAATCGAGGCGCCAGGCCCCCTGCAAGAGGACAAGATCGTCAACATTCCGTCACGGGCAGGCGTCACCGATATCGCCGATGTCCTGCAGCGCGAAGGCGTCATCGACAATAATCGCTGGGCATTCATCGGCAGCGTTTTTGCGCTGAAGGCACGCTCCGAACTCAAGCCCGGCGAATACCAGTTCCAGAAGAATGCCAGTTTGAGGGATGTCATCGGCACGATTGTCGAAGGCAAGGTGGTTCAACATTCCGTCACCATCCCGGAGGGGCTGACCTCCGAGCAGATCGTGGGCCGGCTTTCCGATAACGACATTTTCTCGGGCTCGGTGCGTGAGTTGCCACGCGAAGGCACGCTGCTGCCGGAAACCTACAAATTTCCGCGCGGAACGCCGAGGGACCAGGTGATCGCGCGCATGCAGCAGGCGCAAAAGCGCGTGCTTGCCGAGATTTGGGAGCGCCGCAATCCGGATATTCCGGTCAAGACGCCGGAGCAGTTGGTGACGCTTGCCTCGATCGTGGAAAAGGAAACCGGCAAGCCGGATGAGCGCAGCCGCGTGGCCTCGGTGTTCGTCAACCGGCTTCGGCAGAAAATAAAGCTACAGTCGGACCCGACGATTATTTACGGGCTGGTCGGCGGCAAGGGCACGTTGGGCCGGCCAATCCGGCGAAGCGAAATTCAACAGCCTTCGCCCTACAATACCTATGTGGTGGAAGGATTGCCGCCCGGGCCGATCGCCAATCCCGGCCGCGCCTCGCTGGAGGCTGCCGCCAATCCCGCGCGCACGCGTGACCTGTTCTTTGTTGCCGACGGCACCGGCGGACACGCCTTTAGCGACACGTATGACGTTCACCAGAAAAACGTCGCCAAGCTGAGAGCGATGGAAAAGCAGATCCAGAACGATACGGTCGAGCCCGCCGACGATCCGCCGCCGCCGGCGGCCGCTAACGCATCTGCTGCGGATACGGGCGCGCCAGCCGCGCCACCGAAGCCGGTCAAGAAGCCGGCGCGCCCAGCGCCAGCGCCTTTGTTGCCCCGGCAAGGTGCGCCGCAGCCGTCGGCATCCTCCCCGGTGGACCAGCAATAGTACCGAAGGCGTGATCGCTGGTCCCCGTCGTTCGTGATCGAAAACGGCCGTCACACGGCGCGCAAATTCCACTTTGGCTGCAGACGCGCTAGACTTGCATGCATTCGGCCAGCGAGTCTCTCTGGCCATGGTTTCATCCGGAGAACCCCACGCGATGGTGCTGTCGAGTATGACCGGCTTTGCCCGCAGCCACGGCGCCAGCGGACCTTATGCGTTCGAGTGGGAACTGAAGTCCGTCAATGCCAAGGGTCTGGACGTGCGTCTGCGGCTGCCGCCGGGATGGGACGAACTGGAGTCATTTGCCAAAAAGCGCACGGCCGACGTGCTGTCGCGGGGCACGGTGTACGCCAATTTCAACGTCAAGCGCACCAATGCGCTGTCGACGATTCGTATCAACGAAGATGTCCTGGCATCGGTCGTGCGTGTCGCCGGCGTGCTTGCCGGCAGGATCGATGCGGTCGCGCCCAGCATCGACGGGCTGCTTTCCATCAAAGGCGTGATCGAAGTGGTCGAGCCGGAAACCGACGAGGCGGAGGACAAAGCGGCGAAAGATGCTGCTGCCGCGGCATTCGATCAGGCGCTTGCTCATCTGGTTGAGATGCGCCAGCGCGAAGGCGCCGCGCTCGGGCAAATCCTGCTGCAGCGAATGGACGAGATCGAGCAGTTGGCGAAGAGGGCCGAGACGGCGCCGGGACGCAAGCCGGATGCGGTCAAGGCGCGCCTTGCCGAACAGATCGCCGCGCTGCTGGAGACGTCCGACCGTTTCGATCCCGACCGCCTCAGCCAGGAAGCGCTGTTGATTGCGGCAAAGGCCGACATACGCGAAGAGCTCGATCGCATCGCCTCCCATGTGGCGCAGGCCCGTGACATGATCGCAAAGGGCGGACCGGTCGGCCGGCGTCTCGATTTCCTCGCGCAGGAATTCAATCGCGAGGTCAATACGTGTTGTTCCAAGTCAAACGATATCGAGTTGACCAATACCGGCCTTGAAATGAAGAACGTGGTGGAGCAATTCCGCGAGCAGGTCCAGAATCTGGAGTGACGCATGGCGGGTCGAGGGCAAAGCAATGTCGGTTGAGCGGCGTGGCCTGATGTTCGTGCTTTCCTCGCCGTCGGGCGCGGGCAAGACCACGTTGTCGCGTCTGTTGATCGAGCGGATGCCCGGCCTGAAGATGTCGGTGTCGGCGACGACCCGGCCGATGCGGCCGGGCGAAGTCGATGGCCGCGACTATCTGTTTGTCGATCAGACGCGCTTCAAGGAAATGGTCCAGCGGCACGAACTGCTGGAATGGGCCACCGTATTCGACAACAGCTATGGTACGCCGCGGACGCCGGTCGAAGCGGCCTTGTCGGCGGGGCAAGATGTATTGTTCGATATCGACTGGCAGGGCACGCAGCAATTGCGCGAGAAGGCCCGGGCGGACGTGGTCAGCGTGTTCATTCTGCCGCCTTCCGCTGCCGATCTGGAGAAGCGGCTGCATAGCCGCGCCCAGGACAGCGATGCGGTGATCCGTTCGCGCATGAGCCGTGCCTCGCACGAATTGAGCCACTGGGCGGAATACGACTATATCGTCATCAATCACAACATCGACGAAGCCTTCGCCGAAGTTCAATCGATTCTGAAGGCGGAGCGGCTCAAGCGCGAGCGCCGTACCGGGCTAACGACCTTCGTGCGGGAATTGCAGCAGCAATTAGAGAAATAACCGGATCTTCACCTCGCCGCACGCCGCGGCGGCCGCCGGATGAATTCCGGTGGAACTACAGGTGCGCTTCCGACGCTGCGGGCAAATCGGGGCCGATAATCCTTTTTGTCCGTGGACGGATAATCCGACAGCACGATGCGGTCGTCATCGGTGGTATCCCAGATCGCCCCTCGCGCAGCACGCGCTTTAGGCACGCGTACCCTGCGGCGACGCCTGGACATGAGCGCCGCGGCTCCCGCAAACGCCAGTGCGCCAGCAATGGCGACGAACACTATCGGAATCATTTCCGGCCGAACCGGCGCGGATAAATAGGTAAACGGGTTCGATGGAGCCGGATCGGCTGGCGCTGGCGTTGCATCGCTGGCGGGAACGACCGGTGTCGCTGCCGGTGCCGCAGCGGCGACAGAGACAGCAGCGGGCAAATCCGGCCAGCGCGTGGCGACGGCTGCGGTCGCGTTCCAGACTGGGGCGTTTGCGGGACTGGTTTCGCTGCCAGCGGCGTTGGCGGGTGGGCTGACAACCGGGGGCTCTTCACGGACGGCCTGTGGGCGGAGCTCGGCGCGGGCATCGGCGATCGATGGCTTCGCAGCTGGAGGAGGAACTGCCGGACTGCTCTGCGGTTGGACTTGCGAAATCCCACCGCCGTCGCGGCGAAGATACCAGCAATTACGTTTGTTGGCGTGGTCGATGTGATAACGCCAGTGGCTGCCGGCTGGCGTTTCGGCCTTTGGGGTGGCAAGGCAGTCTTCGACATTTGCCGGTTCACCGCGCGCCATGGTCGCAAGCGAAACGCCTGCAAGGATGCTGACCAAAATGGCAGGTACGATATTCGCGGGTCGTCTCGGCATGCGTAACTCCGTGAACGCAATACATTTCACATGCCGAACCTCGCCATAAAATGGGGTCGCAATACGCCACAAATCCGGACAGCATTGGGCTTAATTCGGGCTGGCGCCCGTGGACTTCGGGACACGCTGCGGGTGAGAATTCCCGGCCTTTAATTTTCGGTAGAGCCTTAGTTTTTCAGTACAATCCGCCCGACAACCTGGCCGGCCCGCAGCGCATCGATCCACTTCTGGACGTCCGCCATCGGCTCTTCGCGCATCGGGGTCGGCTTGATCTTGCCGGAGCGTGCAAGCGACATCAGTTCATGCGCCTCGGCGAGTGTCCCGACCATGAAGCCTTCGATGGTCATCCGCTTGTAGACCCACTGCACCATCGGCAGGCTGAAATTGCCGCCCATAAGACCCGAGACCACGATCTTGCCGCCGCGCGCGAGAACTGAAACGGCAAATGCCATCGACTTTTCGTTGCCGGCGAAATCGACAATCTCATCGAAGCCGCCCTCGGTTTCCTTGATGATGCGCCGGCTGATTTCCGGCTCCGACGGGTCGTAGGCGAAGGCCGCTCCGTTCTTCAGCGCGGTTTCGCGGGCCGCTGCGCTCAAATCTGCCACCGTGATCGGCTGCTTGAACATGGCCTGCGCAAAGGCGAGCCCCATCATGCCGACCCCGCCGAGACCGATCAAAAGCAGGTTGCGCTGCCGCGGACGATCGACAAGCCGTTTCAAGGCCCCATAGGCCGTGACGCCGGAACACATCAGCGTCGCGGCCTGATTGACCGGCAGCGGATCGTATTCCAGCAAATATTTTGCGTCCGGCACCAGCACATGGGTGGCGAAGCCGCCATCGATGGTAACGCCGAGAAAGCGCTGCTTGGCACAGAGATTTTCATCACCCGCCAAACAGTCGCGGCATTGGCCGCAGCCGATCCATGGGAAAACCGCGCGCTTGGCGCCGATCAGATCCTTCGGCACGTCGGGGCCTACTTCGTCGACGGTGCCGGCGATCTCGTGGCCGAGGGTGAAGGGCAGCGTCATGCCGCGCGTGGTGTCGAGCTTCTTGCCGCCGCCGAGATCGGCATAGCCGTCCTGGATGTGAAGGTCGGAATGGCAAAGTCCGCAGCGCTCGATCCGGACCAAAACTTCCCGCCCCTCGGGCTTCGGTGCGTCGATGACGGTTTCGCACAGCGGCGCATCAAACTTGACCAGCGATTGGCGACGCATGAGCGGCATGAAGTGTCTCCGAAGGATGTTCAGCTATTGTTCCGTATATGGGTCAATTCCCGAGCCATGGCAACAAATCCACCAACAGAAACGGTTTCCGGACGCCGCGTCTCGTCGATCTCGGCGGCAGCAACCAGCCGGGCCGGATCGATCGCCAACGACTTCAGGCTTTGCCGCAACATCTTGCGGCGTTGACCGAAGGCGGCCGCGGCCACTTGCTCCAGCGCGCGGCGATCGCAGATTTCCGGGGTCTGACGCGGCACCAATCGCACGACGGAGGAAGTGACCTTGGGCTGCGGCACGAAAGCCGCCGGCGAAATGTCGAACAGGATCTTCGTCTCGGCGCGCCAATTGGCAAGCACGCCTAGCCGTCCATAGGCCTCATCGTTCTCGCGCGCCACGATGCGCTCGGCGACTTCACGCTGAAACATCAGCACCATCATGTCGTACCAGGGCGGCCATGGCTCGATCGAGAGCCAATCGATCAGAAGTGCGGTTGCGATATTGTAGGGCAGGTTGGCGACGATTTTTGCGCGTCTTGCTCCAAGCCACGGACGCGGATCGAAATGCTGGGCGTCGGCGCAGACGATCTCGAGCCTTCCCGGATATCGCTGCGCAATTTCCTCAAGTGCGGGGAGGACGCGTTCGTCGCGTTCGACCGCGATCACGTGGCGCGCACCCATGGCCAGCAATGCGCGCGTCAATCCTCCCGGACCGGGGCCGATCTCGATCACGGTGGCATCGTCCAGCGGACCGGCGGCGCGTGCGATCCTGGCAGTGAGGTTGAGGTCCAACAGGAAATTCTGGCCGAGCGATTTGCGGGCAGAGAGGGAATGCCGGCGAATGACCTCGCGAAGTGGCGGAAGGTCGTCGATCGCGCTCATGCTAGTGTCCCAGTTCTGACATTCGTATCACATCGCGGCGGATAAGTTTACGAATGTCAGAACTCGAGGGACACTAGTAAATCTACGATTCCAGTGCGGCTTTGACTCTGACGTTCCTTTAATGAGGTCGCGGCAAGGCTGAAGGAACGTCAGAGTCGCCGCACTGGCTGGGCGGCGGCCATGCGGGCGGCTAGTCGCAATGCTGCAATCAGACTTGACGGGTTCGGCTTGTCGGTCCCGGCAATATCGAACGCTGTCCCATGATCAGGCGAAGTTCGGATAAACGGCAGCCCCAGAGTGACGTTAACGGCGTCTTCGAAAGCCAGCGTTTTGATCGGGATCAGCGCCTGGTCATGATACATGCAGATGGCACAGTCATAGGTCTGCCGCGCGGCATCGTGAAACATCGTATCGGCCGGCAGCGGTCCCCGGATATTCAGACCCTCACCACGCAGGAGATCGACAGCAGGCGCCACGATGGTTCTGTCCTCGGTGCCCAGTGAGCCGTCCTCGCCTGCATGCGGGTTGAGGCCGGACACGGCCAAACGGGGATGTGCAATCCCGAAATAGGATTTCAAACCCGCGACCACGATACGGGCTGTCGTGGCGATCAGGTCGCTGGAAAGCTGTGCCAGCGCCTCGCGCAAGGAGACGTGAATGGTGACGGGAACGACGGCAAGCGCCGGCGACCACAGCATCATCACCGGCTGTGGCGTGGCGTTTTTCGTCGCTGCAAGTTCGGCGAGATATTCGGTGTGTCCGGGATGCCGGAAGCCGGCGCGATAAAGCACGTTCTTGGCAATCGGATTGGTCACCACGGCGCTTGCCCGGCCATCCATGACGTCTTTCACGGCCTGGCGGATCGAAGCAAGTGCTGCGCCGGCGCTGCTATCGTCGGGGCGGCCGGGCAGGGCAGTTGCAGCGTGACCCGTGGAAACGACCGGCAGAGCACGCGCGAAGGCGTCGTTCGCATCTTCCGGACGGCCTTCAGCGAGCGCGACATTCAGTCCGAGCGCTTTCGAGCGGCGCTCAAGCGATGCGGCATCGCCAAGCCAATAGAAGGTCGGCAATTTGAGTTCGTCGCGACGAAGCCATGCCTTGAGCGTGACGTCCGGGCCGATCCCGGCAGGTTCACCCGATGTCAGCGCGAGAGGCTTTGGCATCCGTCAATGGCATTCAATCATCGAGGCCCTGCGGACTTCCTGCAGGTACGATTTTGCTTTCGCCTCGTATTTCTCGGCGTACATCTTTTCCCGGATTTCTTTCTTCTTCGGCGTGTCGACCTTGGTCGGGTCCCGGGCGCACAGCGCGACCATCTCGACGCCTTGTTTGGTCACCTCGGGCGGGGTCAGGTGGCCGATCGCCGTGCCGTCGAGTATTTCCCGAAGCGAAGGAGGGATATCGGCCGAGGTCTTGATCACGGTTTCGCGTATCGCGGCGTTCTGCATCGACTTGAAGAAGGAGTTCGCTTCGGCGCAGGTCTGGATTCGCGCTCGCAGGGCCTCGGCTTCCTTCTTGCGAACTTCCGTGGCCTCCGGTGCTGAGCCGCGCGGCACGATCAGCACGATCGGCTGCATCTTGTATTCGAAACCTGCCGTCTCCGTCTGTTGTTGGTCTCCCTGTTCCTTGGCTTTCTCCTCCACATCCTTTTCACTGATCTGAAGGCTTTCCTTGTATCGGCCGCGAACCAGATTGCTCCAGACCATGTCGGCCTTGATGCGGGCCTTGAGCGTGTCGGCGCGGATACCTCCGCTCTCCAACGACTTCGTCAGCTGTTCCGGCGTGATCCGCATCCGTCCGCTCATGGCGTTATAGGACTGATCGATATCGCTGACCGAGGGATCGATGCTGAATTTTTTTCCTTCCCTGATCTTCAACTTTTCGTCGGTCAACTCGTTGATGACTTGCTGACGATCCGGCATTTTATGAGTGCTCAGCATGAGCAGCTTGGAACGCTGCTCGATGTCGAAATTGGTGATCGGCTCGCCGTTGATCATGCAAGCGACTTGCGCGCGCGTCGGCGATACGGATACCGCGATCAAAGCGAGGGCAGCACTGCTGCCCAAGACGATTGCCGAGAGCCGACTGGAGAGTGCAACGATCCTTGTCATCTTGGCTGTTTTAATCCGAGTCCGGTAAAGCAGGTTTGACATCACTTCGCTCGCAAAGGCGAGCGCCCAAAACCACACTACAATCCTATACTTGCTGGCGGCTTTTGATCCTAGCCCGAAAGACCTTCGCCAAGGGCGGGCCAAGGCTCTTCGCCCAGACAAGGCTTTTGGCCCAGATCATACCGCATCAGCAATATCGTCCGCGAGCCCTCCAGCCGAGCCCCGTTATTGAGCCGACGTGCTCGTATTGGCAATGGTCCGCAGGCCGATCTGGAGCATGAAGGCGTGGCCAAGGATGGGCGGGGAGGTTGTGGTGGCATAGGAGAAGGAGGTGACATAGTTGGCGGCGAGCACGAAGCAGTCGTCGACATAGCCCGCGCCGACGACGTACTGGTTGATCTGGTTGGCGACCAGATCCC
>Ga0210397_10001043_pt1 | contig 17943 bp, 16 predicted proteins | sample IncBWH2OmetaG_FD_160126 | JGI IMG/M metagenome (GOLD analysis project Ga0210397, IMG submission 160126) | Forest soil microbial communities from Barre Woods Harvard Forest LTER site, Petersham, Massachusetts, United States - Inc-BW-H-2-O ...
CGCCGATGTACTGATCGATCGGAAACCAGTAATTCGCCTTGTCCGAATCAAACGGTGCCGCAGCATTCCTCGCATCCGTATAACGGTAGAAATACCAACTCGAATCGACGAACGTATCCATCGTGTCCGTCTCCCGCCGAGCCTTCCCGCCGCACTTCGGACAAGTCGTATTCACAAACTCCGCTACGCGTCCCAGCGGCGACCCGTTCGTTTGCGTAATATCAATCTGCTCCGGCAACAAAATCGGCAGTTCGCTTTCAGCAACAGGCATCGGCTCATCCGGCGAACACTTGTCGCAATAAACCATGGGGATCGGCGTACCCCAGTACCTCTGCCGGCTCACACCCCAGTCCTTCAGGCGATAGGTAACTGTAGGAGTACCAAATCCTCTCGCCTTAGCAAACGCAGCCATCTTCTCCTGCGCCGCCCCACATCCCAACCCACTCCACTCCCCCGAATCAATGACCACCGCATCCTCTTCTGCCACATAAGGCAGAACAGGTTCCTCAGCGCCTGAAGCCGCAGGCGCAACCACCCGTCGCAGCGACAAACCATACTTCTGCGCAAACTCAAAGTCCCGCTCATCATGCGCTGGCACGCTCATAATTGCGCCCGTCCCATAGTCCGCAAGAATGTAATTCGCCACCCAGATCGGCACTTTCTCGCCGTTGAATGGATTCACCGCGAACTGCCCCGTTTCCACACCGTGCTTTTCAATCGCGCCCAGAGCATCACTCTCACGAGCCTTCTGCTGTTCCGCAAGCAGCCCTTCAATCTTCTCCCGCAACGTATCATCTTCCGCCGCAAAAGCCTTCGCTATCGGGTGCTCCGGAGCCAGTTGCACCGAAGTAGCCCCGAAGATCGTATCCACACGAGTAGTAAACACGGTAATCTTGCAAGCGCCTTCTGCGCCCTCATCACCCTTCCCAACTCCCTGATCGACTGCAAAGTCGATCAAAGCTCCCTCGCTCCGCCCGATCCAGTTCCGCTGCATCGTGCGAACCTTCTCCGGCCACCCCTCCAGTTTGTCTAGTCCGTCGAGCAACTCATCCGCATACTTCGTAATCCTGAAAAACCACTGCGTCAAATCCCGCAGTTCTACCACGGTATCTTCATGCCGCCAGCAGCGTCCGCCAACGACCTGCTCGTTGGCCAGCACAGTCTGGCACTCCGGACACCAGTTCACCTTGCTCTTCTTCCGGAACGCCAACCCCTTCTCGAACATCTTCAGAAAGAACCACTGATTCCACCGGTAATACTCCGGCAAACACGTCGTCACCTCGGTCGACCACTCATAGCTCAACCCCATCCGCCGCATCTGCTTCTTCATCGCCGCAATATTGCTCAGCGTCCATTCTCGCGGAGGAACTCCGTTCTTCAGCGCGGCATTCTCAGCAGGCAATCCAAACGCATCCCACCCCATCGGATGCAGCACGTTATACCCACGCATCCACATATGACGCGCCAGCGCATCGCCGATCGCGTAATTCCGCACATGCCCCATGTGCAACTGCCCGCTCGGATACGGCAGCATCTCAATGCAGTAATACTTCGGCTTACCCGAGTCATGTCCCTCAGCCGCATACAGCGACGCATCTGCGTCCCACCGCGACTGCCATTTCGGTTCAATCTCGGCCGGGGTATACCGTTCCATCTTCTCACTCACCTTCTTCACAATCTCTGGCATATCTTGATTGTAAAGAAAGCCGCGCCAAACACGCACTCTGGCGACTCGTCCTGGCCGCTCTTCACTTCTTGCCGACTGTCGAGGCCTCAATACCTTGGCCACCTCGCCTTTCACTAGGATTTCGGCGGCTTTTCATCCAAATACCTGAATCGGAGGATCGGCTCGTCTCGAATCACTGCCCAAATTACCGCTACCAGGTCACGTGCGGCGTCCGCCTTCACCACCAGTCCCGCGCCAACCTTCAAAGCATGGAGCATCACTTCGCTAGAGTGGTAGGAACTTAAAAACAATATCTTCGTCTCTGGAGACACCTCTCGAATCCGAGCGGCAGCAGCAAACCCGCTCAGCTTCGGGAGCTGAATATCCAGCAAAACCAGGTGGGGTCGCAACACTTCACACTTCTGAACAGCATCCAAGCCGTCCGTGCTTTCGCCAACAATCTCCAGATTGGCGTCCTCTGCCAGGGCCGAGCATATAGCACGACGCCAAGGTTCAAAGTCATCAACGATCAAAATACGAACTGGTTCCAACTGCCTGAGCCTCCGCAAGCGGTCGTTCCAACCGAACGCTATGCGGACGTGCTGAACCGATCACCTAATACGATGACCGTTGGCCCTTATTTCTTCGTTGCGCTCGCGCAAACTCCTCACAAATAGCACGATGGAGGGGTTACGCCCAACCTGCCCTTCGAACCAACTCTTCCGGTGAGTGAAGCACGACCCTCCCTCGGCTTTTCACAAGCAGTCCCTTTCTCCCCCATTCACTCAACAATCGGCTGACCGTAAATATCGTAACGTTAGCTTCGTTGGCCAGTTCCTCATTGCTGACATCGAGTACAACTCCCTCGACGACCCTTCGCCCAATGATCTTCGCCAAACTTTGAAGCACTCGTGCAACCCTCTGACCGGCCGATTGAGAGCTCGCTCCAATATGCAGATCACGGTAGATCTCCACATAATCCGACGCAATCAGCAGCGCATTTTCAAGCAGCCTTGGATATTGCTTGGTCAGAGACAAAATCGCACTTCTCTTCCAGACCAGCGCCGATCCGTTCGTCACCGCCTCCGTGCTCACCAGATAGTCCGTGGGTTTAGACAACAGCGCCCGTCCGCCAGAGGGATCGCCTGGAAGAATCCGGAGCAGCAGAACCTTCTCTCCCTTGCGAGTCGTGGTGAATGCTCGGGCTTGCCCTTCGAGTATCAGAAATACTTTGTTCGCCGGATGTCCCTCAATCGCGAGTAAGGAGTTTGCTTCAAATCGATGTACCGCCGCCATCCCCAGAATGACTGCGATATCACGCGGCGCAAATCCCTCCAACAATTGAGGCGCGAGTTCTTTGACTCGGGCGGTAATCTCAGCTGATGTCAGCGTTCGCTTTAGACCTGCCCCTGTCTTCATCTCCTCGCCTCTCCTTATCGTTCAAGGCCCTAGAAGCTCGATAGCACGCCAGATCACAGGACAAAATCTTATCGCTTCCCTCTTTCGACTCGCTGCAAGCTAACCAGCAGACAAAGCTCGCAGCACGCCAACATTCCGTGCCTCATCTCCCGGTGCATCCACCGGGGTCTCCGCAATAAACGCCGCATGTGCAAACCGCTCATCATGGAGCAGTCGCCGAAACGTCTCCGCCCCAATCGTTCCCTCGCCAATATGCTCGTGCCGGTCCAGCTTCGATCCCATGGCCGCTTTCGCATCGTTGCAATGCCAGACCTTCACCGTATCGAACCCAACGGTATCCTTCACCAACATCATCGTCTCCGTATACCCATCCGGCGAAACGATGTCATACCCCGAAACATGGACATGACAGGTGTCCAAACACACACCAACCGGAGCGCACGACTTCAACCGCTCCACCAGCTCGGCCACCTGCTCGAGTTTCCCGCCAAGCGAAAACTCCGCACCAGCCGTATTCTCAATCAAAATCCTGAAATCCTTCCCCTGCCACGCAACTCCATCTATCGCCTTCTCAATCGACTCCGCAGCCAGTCGCAATCCTTCATCCCGAGTTAACCCCTTCCAGCTGCCCGGATGCAGCACCAGGAACTCCGCACCGAGCGCAAGAGCCCGTTCCACTTCGCCGCGAAACGCCGTCACTGAATTCGCCCGAACAGCTTCCGTCTGGCTGCATAGGTTGATCAGATAACTTGCATGAATCGCAACCGGCCCGACATCGTGCTTAGCCCGCAGCTCTTTCATCTTCGCCGCATCGGCAGCCTTTACAGGCGCAGCCTTCCACATTCGTGGACTCGCCGAAAAAATCTGAAAAGTATTCGCCCCTATCCCAACAGCTCTGTCCACTGCTGTCCATACTCCACCAGCCGTCCCCACATGCACGCCGATCCGCTTCTTCATCATCTCTCAAGCCTATCGCACCAGAGCTGCTATGCTGGCCCCGCTACCATTGCATCTCGAAAGGATACGATCATGCCCCCAGCACAAAACCTCAAGAACCATACACGCTGGTACCCGCCGTTTCACTTCTTCGTTCTGCCTATACTCTTGCTCAATTTTATCTTCTCCATCTACGTCACCATTCACCACTGGCCAACTCACTGGGCTCTTAACTTTTGGTGGATCCTCATGTCGACCGTCTTCTTCGTAATGGCTGGCATCGCGCGCGAGGGAAGTCTCACTACACAGGACCGTGTCATCCGCCTCGAAGAACGCCTCCGCCTCGCCGCTCTTCTCCCCGCCGAAGAACGCGCCCACATCGACGAGCTCTCCGTCAAACAACTCATTGCCCTCCGCTTCGCCTCCGACGGCGAACTCCCGGCGCTCTTCCGTAAAACGCTCACCCAGAACCTCGAGCCCAAAGACATTAAACGAAGTATCGTCAACTGGCGTGGCGATTACCACCGCGTCTAGCCCGAAAATCGAGCGGACGGCGTAGCCTCCGCCGTCCCTGATTGGAAAATCTCAATAACCTACCGAAAACGAAGCCCTCTCATGCTTCGGTTTTTCAATCTCATCCGCGAGAGCAATCGCATAATCCGCAAACGAAATCTTGCTCTCTCCCTTTGCGTCTGAGATCAGCTCATTCGTTCCCAACCGAAACTTCCCCGTCCGCTCGCCCGGTACAAAAAACGCCGCCGGACTAAGATAAGTCCAGTTAATATCCGATCTCCGCAGTACCCCAAGCGCCTTCTCATGCGAAGTGGCAATAGCCATGTACTCCGCAGGCAGATGGCCCGATTGGATCAGCGTCACTCCCGACGCAACCTCCAGCAATCCCGCGCCGCCAACAACCAACAGACGTGGTCCACCTGCCTTTTTCACCGCATCAATCTCTCGTTTCGTTACATCGATCAATGCTTCCGTATGGTCTGGAGGAGGTGCATACGCACTCACAACCGCATCCGCTCCTTTGATAATCGCGGCAATCTTGTCCACATCGGATAGATCGTCTACCTTCGTCGTCACTCCTGCCTGTCCCTGAAGCGAATCGACCTTCCGGGCAACACCAGTCACCTTGTGACCACGACGAACCAACTCCTTCACAATCTCTTTGCCTGAATTGCCAGTAGCTCCGTACACAACAATATTCATAAAATCTCCTGAGGCTGAAAACACAACCGGCCTTAAAGGCAGATGCGGCCCGCATCCATCGGAACCGCATTTTTTATGAATTCTTCCGCCGCACTCCAGGCAGCCTAGTAAACATCTCTCTGGTATCGCTTTTGCTTCTTCATTACTGCCAGGTACTCCGCAGCATGATCCAGAGTCCCATTCGAACCCTTCGCAATCACATCCAGCAATGCCATCTCCACATCCTTGGCCATCCGAGTCGCATCACCGCAAACATAAAAGTAAGCTCCGCGCTCCAGCCATTTAAACAACTCCCCGGCGTGCTCCTGCATTCGGTCCTGCACATAGACCTTCTTCGCCTGATCACGCGAAAAGGCCGTATCCAGTCGCTTCAGCACACCATTGCTGTGCATCGCCTGAAACTGCTCCCGATACAAATAGTCCAACTTCTCGCGCTGCTCACCAAAAAATAACCAATTGTCTCCCGTCTGTCCGGTAGCCTGTCGCTCCTCCAAAAAAGCACGAAACGGAGCGATTCCAGTCCCTGGTCCGATCATGATCAACGGCGCAGCTGTGTCCTGAGGCAAACGAAAGTTCACATTTGAATGCAGAAAGATTGGCATCGTCGTCCCAACATCCGCCCGCTCGCCGAGTTGCCCACTCGCAACGCCTTGCCTGCTCCGTCCATGCGACTCATACCGGACCACTCGTACGGTCGTCTGCACATTATCCCGATGCAGCTTCTGGCTTGAAGCAATCGAATATAACCTCGGCACCAGTCTCTGCAGCACGTGAAACAGCTCCTGAGGATCCTTTACTACCCCTGGAAAATCCTTCAACAGATCAATAAACTCGCGCCCCCAGCAATACTCCTCCGCTCGAGCCTTATTCTCCAGGCCCACCAGCGCCTTCAATCCCTCAAGCTCCGGCGCCAGCCTCGCATACTGCTTCACGCTGCCGCGCATCAGCTTGCCGATGCTCAGCCGCGTCCGCAGCGCCTCTTCCAAATTGATCTCGATCTTGTAGTGATCCAGCACCCGTTCATCGCCACGGAACCCCAGCGCGGCGAGAACTTCTTCCACCGCATCTACCCGGTTCTCCGGAAGAATCCCTACCGAATCCCCCGGCGTATAGGTCATCCCTTCATCCAGCGTCAGCTCAATATGCCGCGTCTCTTTCTCCGAACCCACAGCCGTCAACAGCTCATTCACTCGCACTGTAGAGAAAAACGGATTATTTCGCGTATATCCCGACGAATGGCCCGCGGGACCTTTAGTGTCCCGCTCTTCAACCTCAATCATGAATCCATGGTAGAACGCTCACCGTCAAAATGCACCCGCACGGATAAAATCCGCGATACAACTTCTGCATGATTCGTAGAGAGATCGCATGAGCAATCAGGCTGCTCTACCGAAACGAATCTTTTTATCCACACCCCAATGGTCAGACAATCTGCACAATATCACTTTACATAGACCAAGCGAGCCACGCATACTGGTAGCCAATTTCTGTTCTCGGCGAGGTTCCCATCGAAGACTTTGTTACTCCTCCGCGTAAACCACAGAGACCCGAGAAACCTGTGGACCAAACTCATGAGGCTGCCACCCCCGGTCCTGTGCTGACAGAAGAACCCGCATTCACGCCCGGCGGCCATCACGAGCCCCAATCCGCAGGCCGAGGCAATCCGCTGTCATTTCTCATCACCGCCGTCGTCCTCATCGCAATCGCCATTATCTACAGGCAGTCTCCGCCGATCATAACTCCCTGGCTTCAGGGTTACGATCCACTCGGTTCGTGGTTCTTCTCCGCCGTTCTCGCCGGATTGCCTCTCATTGTTCTCCTCATCGCGATGGCCGGCCTTCGCATCAAAGGACACATCGCTGCCCTCGCTGGTCTCGGGACCGCATTCGTCGTCGCAGTGCTCGCTTATCACATGCCGTTCCGCCAGGCGACACTCGCCACTGGCTACGGCGCCGCCTACGGCCTCTTTCCAATCTGCTGGATCGTCTTCCCCGTTCTATTCATGTATCAACTCGTCACCACCACGGGACGTTTTGAGCTTCTGCAACGTTGTCTTCTCGGCGTCACCAGCGACAGCCGTCTTCAGCTGGTGCTCATAGCCTTCTGCTTCGGAGCATTCTTTGAAGGTGCAGCAGGCTTCGGCACTCCCGTTGCTGTCTGCGGAACCCTTCTTATTGGCCTCGGCTTCGCCCCGCTCGAAGCCGCCAGCCTCGCTTTGCTCGCAAACACCGCGCCAGTCGCCTTCGGAGCTCTCGGCATCCCAATCATCGCCCTGCATGGCGTCACCGGTCTCGATACCCTCCTTCTCGGCCGAGTCGCCGCTCGCATCATCGCACCTTTCTGTTTCATCGTCCCCTTTTGGCTCACATGGGCCTACGCGGGCTTCGGTGCAATGGTCGAAGTCTGGCCCGCTCTTCTTGTGGCCGGTGGTATCTACGGAACCTCGCTCGTCCTCATTGCAACGCTCCACGGCCCCTGGCTAGTCGACGTACTCTCAGCCTCTCTAAGCATCATCTGCCTCATTCTTTTCTTCAGGGTCTGGAAACCCCGTCGCATCCTCAACGTCGCACTCCAACCGATACCCGATCGCGCCCTCCCTCCCCTTGAGCAAGGTGTGCTCTTCCGCACCACGTTACCCTGGATTATCTTCATGACCTGCATCATCCTCTGGGGGATTCCGCGTTTCTCGTCCTGGCTCGACACCTTCAGTACCTTTCCCATCCACGTCAGCGGGCTCGACCACCTCGTGATGCGAATGCCGCCCGCGACTCCTAAGCCGGAGGCAGAAGCAGCAGTCTTCAACCTCAATCTTCTCTCCGCAACAGGAACAGGGATCTTCATCGCCGCAATCCTTGCAGGCTTCTCCATGAATCTCGGTCTGCGTGGTCTTTATAAATGCTTTGTCGACACCTTGATCATGATCCGATACACCCTTATCACCGTTGCCGCTCTCATGGCTCTCGGATATATCGCGCGCTACTCCGGCATGGACGCCACTCTCGGCCTGGCCTTCGCCCGCACAGGTATCTTCTATCCCTTCTTCGGAACCCTCATCGGCTGGATCGGCACCGCGTCCACCGGCTCCGACACATCCTCCAACGTACTTTTCGGGAGCTTACAGAAACTTACAGCCCAACAACTCAATCTCTCGCCCTATCTCATGAGTGCCTCCAACTCTGCCGGTGGCGTCATGGGCAAGATGGTCGCGCCGCAAAGCATCGTCGTCGCAACCACAGCCACCGAAACCTACGGCAGCGAAGGAAATATTCTGCGCCGAGTTTTGTTGCACAGCATCGCCCTGGCATGTCTGGTTGGTCTCTTTGTCTCGCTTCTTGCTTACTGGCCCCCACTCACACGGTTCGTGCTCCGCTAGACACTAAGGCGCAAGCAGAATCCGCAGATCACGGAGATTATTTCCGGTAGGCCCGGTAACAATCGTGTCCCCTAGCTTCGCCAGCAGCCAATAGGAATCGTGCGCGGCCAGAGCATCCCGCACACCATACCCACCCTCGACTGCCCGAGCCACAGTCAGCCCATCCACCATCGCGCCTGCAGCCGGACTATTTCCATCGATCCCATCGCTGCCTGCGCTCAAAACCGTAACCTCGCTCCCCGCAATCGCCTCGCTGCATAACAGCGCAAAGTGCTGATTCCTTCCACCCCTCCCTACCGATCCTGCCGGCACCTGCACCGTCACCTCACCGGCCGACAGCAAACAAATTCGTGCTCTCCACTGCCGCAAGACCTGCAACCGCTCCAGTAAATAACTCGCAGCCCGGTCCGCGCTCCAATCGTCACAACGATTATCAATCTCCACTTGCCACCCCAGTTCCGTCGCCCGCACTGCAGCGGCCTCCTCTAACGAAACGCTATCCAGCAACACACTCCATCGCGACCGCTCAAAGATTCCATCCCCAGCCTTAGGAGTCTCCGCAAGCATCTGTCCGCGCAACATCTCGCCCACAACACCAGGCACCGCCTCAACCAGCCGATACTCTTCGGCAATCCGGTAGACATCCTCTACGGTGCTCCGATCCGGCATCGTCGGTCCGGACGACAATGCATCCAGCTCGCCCTCCGGCACATCCGAAACAAAAATAGTCATCTGTTCCGCTGGTGCAGCAGCCTCAGCAAGCCGCCCACCCTTCACCGCTGACAGATGTTTCCGTACCGCATTGATCGCCGCAATCGGCGCTCCACTCTCCACCAACACTTTGTGGGTCGCGGCAATGTCCTCCAGAGAAATTCCCGGCATTAAGAACTGCTCCACCATCGCCGAGCCGCCACCACTCACGAGAAAAAGCACGAGATCATTCGCCGTCAGCGACCGCAGCGTCTCCAAAATGTCCATCGCCGCCGCGACTGAAGCCGCATTCGGACTGGGATGGCCGCCGCAATATACTCGAAACTGCTGCGACACTGGCCCCGCTCCCTCAGGCGCTACGACGATACCCTCAAATCGCAACGCTTCATCACCAACACGCCGCAGAAATGCATCAGCCATCGTCCCGCCGGCCTTGCCTATGGCAATCAAAATCAGCCGGCCATATCGACTAAGTTGAAACGAATGACGATCGATCTGCAGCACGCGATCCATAGTCCGCACGCTGCGCTCCATCGCCGCGTCCACCCGCGTAGCGCGCAGCGCATGTAAGAAAATATCGAGCGCATCCTCACGAGCAAGACTCATAGCGTCTGAATCCTCAAATCACACCGCGCTCAAACAAAAGTCATCGCCCGCAACGCAGGAGAAACGATCAGCTTCGCCTCCGTCCGCGCCTGTACCTCCGCTGCATCCATCCCCTCCGCAATCTCAGTCAACACCAACCCCTCCCGAGTCACGTGAATCCAGCAAAGCTCCGTCACAATATCATGCACTACATTCTGCCCCGTCAACGGCAAAGTACACCTCTTCAAAATCCGCGGCTCTCCATCCTTCGTCTGGTGCTCCATCGCAACAATCACCCTTCGCGCCCCCGCCACCAGGTCCATTGCGCCGCCCATCCCCTTCACCATTTTCCCCGGAATCGTCCAGTTCGCTAAGTCGCCCTTCTCGTCTACCTGCATGGCACCCAACACACTCATGTCCATGTGGCCGCCGCGAATCATTGCAAACGAAACATCACTACCGAAAAAAGAACTTCCGGGAATTTCCGTCACAGTCTGCTTTCCTGCATTGATCAGATCCGGATCCTCCTGCTCAGCAGAGGGCGGCCCGCCCACACCCAGCATCCCATTCTCCGACTGAAACATCACATCGATCCCCACCGGAATGTATCCCGCAATCATCGTGGGCAGCCCAATCCCAAGATTCACATAGAATCCATCTTTGAACTCTCGCGCAATCCGCCGCGCAATCCGCTCTTTGCCAGTCAAGCCGCACCCCCAGCCGCATAGGCTTTAATGAACTTCGACTCAATCGGCTTCACGTACTTCTCTCCCACCACGATGCGGTTCACATAAATCCCCGGCGTCACAATATGATCCGGATCAAGCTCTCCCGGTTCAACTAGCTCGTCGACTTCGGCAATCGTCAGATCAGCTGCCGTCGCCATCGCCGGATTAAAATTCCTTGCCGTCTTCCGGTAAACGAGATTCCCAAGCCGGTCACCCTTCCACGCCTTCACCAGTGCAACATCTGCGTGCAGCGCGTGCTCCAACACATAAGTCCTATCGCCAATCTTCCGCGTCTCCTTGCCTTCAGCGACGACGGTCCCAAGCCCAGTCGGCACATAAAACGCCGGAATACCCGCGCCACCCGCCCGAATCCTCTCCGCCAGCGTCCCCTGCGGAATCAGTGTCAGGTTTAATTCTCCCTTCAACACTAGCTGCTCCAGCCGCCGATTCTCACCCACATAACTCCCCACGTGCGAAGCGATCATCCCCGCCTCCAGCATCAACCCCATGCCGAAGCCATCCACACCCATATTGTTGCTGATCGTATGCAGCCCGCTAATCTTCCGTCGCACCAGCGCAGCAATCAGGTTCTCCGGAATCCCGCAGAGCCCGAACCCGCCCAGCATGATCGTCGAACCCGAAACAAGATCCGCAACCGCTTCATCCGCGGAAGAAACGACTTTGTTCATAGAGAAATTCTATGCGCGGCGGACACTCACGCCGCGCAGTCCTGAGGTTTGTCTTTTTACTTCTGTGTCGAGAAAGTGAAAATCGTAGTGCTATGCCGGTTCTCCCCGGGCTTCAATAAAGTCGATGGAAAGCTCGGGTGGTTCGGCGAATCCGGAAAATGCTGCGTCTCCAGGCATAGTCCGGAATTCTTCGCATGCCCTTCGCCTGCCTTACCAAACTTCGCCCCATCCAGAAAATTCCCGGAATAGAACTGCACGCCTGGCTCGGTCGTCGTCACTGTCAGCACGCGCCCGCTTTTCGGATCGTAGAGTCGCGCCGCAGTCTTCATCTCACCATTTGATCCTCGAAGCACCCAGTTATGGTCATATCCGCCAGCAATCTTCAACTGTGCGTTATTGTTGTTAATCCGGTCCCCGATCGTCATCAACTTACGAAAATCGAACGGTGTCCCTTCAACCGATGCCAGCTCACCCGTAGGGATCAGCCCCGAATCTACCGGAGTGTATTTATCCGCAGGAATCTCGATTTCCTCGTTCAGAATCGTATTCTTCTTCGGGTCGCCCGACAGGTTGAAGTAAGCATGGTTCGTCAGATTCACCACCGTAGGCTTGTCCGTCGACACGTTATAGTCAATCCGCAACGCCTGATGCTGAACCGTGTACCGCACATGCGCTGTCAGAGTCCCCGGATAGCCCATATCGCCGTCCTTGCTGACGAGGGTCATCTCCACCCCGTTGGCAACCTCGTGGGCCTGCCACACCAGCTTGTCAAAGCCCATGGGGCCGCCATGCAGCGAATTCGCATTGTTATTCACCGGAACCTGGTACTGATGCCCATCGATCGAAAACTTCCCCAGCGCGATCCGGTTTCCATAGCGGCCGACTATCGCACCAAAATACGTCGTCTTGTCCGCCAGATAAGCATCCAGGTTGTTATAGCCAAGAACTACGTTCTCAGAAATCCCGTTGCGATCCGCTGTCTTGATCGAAATAATCCGTGCGCCATAAGTCATAATCGACGCTTCAATTCCATCACCCTTCAACGTGTAAAGGTCGATCACCGTTCCATCCGGCATCTTCCCCAACGCAGTCTTAGACACCACTCCATGTGCAGCCATCGTAGTCACCATGCTAAGCAGCATAACCTTTAGCCATCGCATCGTCATTTTTCCCCTTCGTTTCCTTTGCCATTGCTTCAATTGCCGCCAACCAATCCGCGGCTCGTTTCGCCGCGGAATTCTTCTCGTCTCGGCGTCCCCGCCAATATACGTCAACCTCCGCTTCTCCACGAAACAACGGTAAGATGAATCGTCGAATCCATTGCAAGAAGGAAGGTCATGATCACGAAATCCCGGCGTATCTCTCTTCTCCTGCTCCCTCTGATAGCCCTTTGCATCAATCCACCTGCCTCCTCCGCTGCTGCCCCAGACCATTGGGTCGGAACCTGGGCTGCCTCACCCTACGCTGCCGTCAATCGCACCGATCCCGCAGGCAATCTGTTGATGGGAAGCAGCGATACTACCTTCCGCGAGATCGTCCACATCTCCCTCGGCGGTCCCATCGTTCGCATCGTGCTCTCGAACGAGTTCGGCACCGACCCACTTAGCATCGGCGCCGCCAACATTGCCCTCACCACCGGCAACGGCGAAATCGATCCGGCCGCAGCCAGCACCCTCACCTTCGGCGGCCGACCCTCGATCACCATTCCACCTGGAGCCCTCGCCGTCAGCGATCCCGCCACCCTTAAACTCACTCCCTTCGCCGATGTTGCCGTAAGCTTCTTCGTCCCAGCGCAGCCCATCCACCAGATCTCCCAGCACAGCTTCGCCGATCAGACCAGCTACGTCGCGGAAGGCAACGCAGTCACAGCCAAAACGCTCGAGTCACCCAAAGAAATCTACAGCTGGCCGTTCCTTAAGGGCCTCGACGTCAGAATCTCCGCCGAAAGCGCCGCCATTGTCACCTTCGGCGACAGCATCACCGACGGGGCACTCAGCACTCGCAATGCCAACGCTCGTTGGCCCGATGTTCTCGCCCGTCGCCTCCAGGCCAACAAAAAAACTGCCAATCTCGCCATCCTCAACGAAGGAATCGGCGGCAACCGCATTCTCCACGACACGACAGGCCCCTCCGCCCTCGCTCGTTTCGATCGCGATGTCATCGCTCAGGCCGGAGTGAAATACCTCGTTATTATGGAAAGCATCAATGACATCGGCCACGCCACCGACCCCAACAAACCCTACGACGTAGTCACCGCCGAAGACCTCATCGCGGGATTCAGCCAGCTCGCAGCACGGGCCCACACTCACGGCATCAAGGTCTTCGGAGCCACACTCACCCCCTTCGTCGGCGCAAAGTATCAATCTCCCGCTGGGGAAGAGATACGTCAGGCAATCAATAAATGGATCCGCACCACCAACGAGCTCGACGGCATCATCGACTTCGACAAAGTCACCACCGACCCCACGCACCCCGGCATGTTCCTCCCGCTCGACGACTCAGGAGACCACCTCCACCCCGGCGACGCAGGTTACAAAACCATGGGAGAATCCATCGACCTCAATCTCTTCACCAAGTAGCCGCCAGCGGAGCGGAACGAAGATCATTTCATGAATAAACTAGCAAAGAGATCTACTCTCGTATCGGTAACTACCGTCCTTCTTGCCTCGGGCTCGATCGCATCCAACGCTCAATCACCTATGTGGACAGGCTCATGGGCCGCAGCTCCCGTAGCAGCCCCAGCCGCAGTCAATAACCCAGATCCCGACGGAACAACCTACCGGGACATCGTCCACCTCTCCCTCGGCGGTAATGCAATCCGATTACGAATTTCAAATGAGTTTGGCACTGCCCCACTGACTGTAACCAGCGTCCACGCAGCTCTCAGCGCAGGCGGCGCAGTGACCCAGCCAGGAACCGATCACACCGTAACCTTTGGTGGGATCGAGTCCGTCATGATCCCTACCGGTAGCGTCATTGTCAGTGACCCGGTCGCAATGCCCGTCAAGCCATTTGCCAACCTCGCAGTCAGCCTCTACGTCCCGGCCGAATCCCCGTCGAGCCTCACCTATCACCAACTCGCGATGTCGACGAACTACATCGCCGGTGGAAACCTCACCGGAACCACGGACCTCGTCACTGCCACCAAAGTCACCTCGTGGTATCTGCTTAAAGCAGTCGAGGTAGACGCCGGCAACAACGCCTCCTCAATTGTCATCCTTGGGGCATCCATCTCCGAAGGCTTCAACTCCACGCGGGATAAGAACGCACGCTGGCCCGATCTGCTAGGGGAGCGGCTGCAAGGCAACAAAGCAACATCGCAGGTAGGAATCATCAACGAAGGCATCAGTGGTGGACGGCTCCTGCATGACGTCACCGGTCCCAGCGCCCTCGCCCGTGTTGATCGCGATGTCCTCGCTCAGCCCGGCGCAAAATACCTCATCGTCGCAATCGGCACCAACGACATCGGCCGTACCTTCTTCCCTCTTCCGGCGCATAAAAATGAGGAAGTCAGCGCCGAACAACTTATCTGGGGATATCAACAGATCGCCTCCCGCGCCCACGCTCGCGGAATCAAAGTAATCGCCTCTACCCTTAACCCATACGGAGGCGCGGCCTACTACAACACCGAAGGGGAACAGATCCGCAAGGTAGTCAACACCTTTCTCCGTACCAGCAAAGTCTTCGACGGCGTCATCGACTTCGACAAGACCACCCAGGACCCATCCCACCCTGAAAATCTCTTGCCCGCCTACGACTCAGGAGATCACCTGCACCCCAACGACGCCGGCTACAAAGCCATGGCGGACTCAATCGATCTCAATCTCTTCGCCAAATAGACCGGCCTCCGACTGTCTATGGGGTCCGGTTGGAGCCTCCTACTCCCTATTCCCTACCTCCTGCCTCTCCCACGGCTGCAGCACCTTTACCGAAGCCATCCCGGCCGCAGTAGCCGCCTGAATCCCCATCTCCGTATCCTCAAACACCAGGCAATCCTCCGGCGCGACCCCCAACCGCTTCGCAGCAATCAAAAAAGGCTCCGGATCAGGCTTGCTCTTCACATAATCCCCGGCACAAACCAGAGTCTCAAACCGATCCAGAATCCCCAGCGTGCTGAGCGACCGCGTCACCGAATCCCGCGTACTTCCCGACACCACCGCAAACGGAATCTTTCCGTGACTCATATGAATGTGCTCGAGCACCTCAGGAACCGCCTTCAACGTCGGAAGGATGTCGTAGTACATTCCTTCTTTGCGTTTCGCAATTACATCGGCCGGCATCGATAGACCCTCCCGCATATTCAACGCCGCAATAATCTCAGCCACGGGCATTCCACCCCATGAATAAAATAACTGCTCATCAAACTCGCATCCCCATTCCGCCAATACCGTCTTCCAGGCCACATAGTGCAGTGGCATCGAGTCCACAATCGTCCCATCGCAATCGAACAAATAAGCCTTGAACGGCCCATCCGGCAGCTTCAACTTCATCGCATCTCCATCCATCGAAAAGAGAGAAGCGGCAGACTCACCCGAGCCTGCCGCCTTCCGCAATCAAAAACTACTTCAGCTCGATCCCGGCAAAAAAGTATCCAATCTCAAACGCCGCAGTCTCCTCGGCATCCGAGCCATGAATCGCATTCTCGCCAATCGACGAAGCAAACTTCTTGCGAATCGTCCCCTCCTCAGCCTGAGCGGGGTTTGTCGCGCCCATTAGCTTTCGCAGGTCAGCAATTGCATTCTCTTTTTCGAGAACCATCGGAAAGATCGGACCGCTCGACATAAACTCTGTCAATTCCCCAAAAAAGGGACGAGCCGCATGAACGTAATAAAAGCCCTCGGCCTGAGCCTTCGAAATCGACATTCTCTTGATCGAAACGATCTTAAATCCTGCCTTTTCAATCTCGGCGAGAATGGCTCCGGCATAGCCCTTCTTAACCGCATCCGGTTTAATAATGCTGAATGTGCGTTGTGACAACGTATTTCTCCTGTATGAGTCTCAACTACTAGTGTAGAACAAGGCCAGCGAGCCGCGCCTGTTCCACCGGCAGAGACCCAACTCGGGAGCATGAGCGAAATGTTGCGGAAGACATCCTGGATCTGGTTTGTAGGCTTTGCAGCCTGGCTCGCCGATGCCCTTCTCAGTCTGCGCATGCATCACGTCATGCACGCCCGCCTAGCCGTAGCGGTAGCCATAGTCTTCTTCACCGCCGGTCTCTTCTACCGCCGCCAAACCTAATGAGAATGTTATGGTTCTGCAGGAGCAGCCAACCGAAGCTTAGAAGCAATCTCTAGCAGCCTTTGTCCCGCGTCCAGAGCAAAGTGCCAGGCATGAGCCGGACTACCGCTAATAGATGCCCGGCGATGCATCCGATTCCCAAAGTGAAGAGAGTGTGCCCGGAGACAAAATGAAGCACTTCGTCATGCTCGGCAACCTTTGCCTAAAGTAATTCGCCTGGTATCTGTCCCACTCAGAGCAGGCGCCGCATTCCCGCCTCCGTTTCCCCAAGATGATCAACCCACACGGAAGTATCAACAAGAATCACTTGGCCGGACGCCGTCGTGAAATATACTTCGCCTGCGGTTCAGTGCCTCCCAGATCGGCGAGCCTGCGTGCAGCTTCGGGCTCGATCAGAGCCTTGAACGCCTCGCGAACGAGTGCCGATTTTCCCGCACTCCCGTGTACGAAACTGCCTTTTCAAACAACGCATCATCTATTGCAAGGGTCGTTCGCACGCATCAATTACATCATCAAATCTGTCCTACAGCATGCCAATTCTAAGAACCAACAGATCGCTTCTGTGGAAGCCTCAACTACCATCACGCCTCACCAATCGGCCAGTGCATCGCAAGCCTAATTGTTAGTCCGCTAGTACTTCCAACTAGTCAAATCCGCCCCAGCCGGAGCCGTCGTTGCAATCCGCTCCATAATCTTCGGCAGATACATCGTGTTGTAGTGCAGCCTCGAATAAGCGTTCGGCAGCGTAGGATCTCCATTCCAGCAATGCTCTGCGCGAGGCCCATACTTCACCTCGCCTTCATAGGCGACCCCATGCCCCGGCGTGCCGGTCGTTTTCAGAAAATCCTCCATCAGATAAACCGCATCATTCAAAAAGTAAGTATCCGCCTCCCCGACATACAGGTGAATCTTTCCCTGGAGCTTCGGCCCCAGCGTCTCCCAATTCTTTTGCAGAATCGCATCCAGGTCGTAATGATCCTTCCAATACTCCGCAACCTTGTGGTCGATCACCCCGGTCTCTTTATCGAAGATCTGCGCCGGATACCCATCCTTACCCTCAGGTCCATAAACCGCCTGCCAGATATCCAGTTGATCCCCCGACCGCCCGTGATCCCCCAACGCCGCCTCATACGCAGCATTGTCTCGAACCGAGATCAGCGTATGGCCGTTGTAATCCCGCATCGCAGGTTGCTCAATACGCTTGTTCGCTCCCTGGATGTAGAACATGTTGTCGTCCTTATACAAATCTCGCGTCAGATAAGCATGAAAGTCCACCGGATCGGGACAGGCTACAAACGCTCCGTTGTAGTGGTCGGGATAAAAGATCTGCACCGCCAGAGACTCCCATCCCCCAGTCGACCCGCCATACATAAACCGTGCCCA